>Ga0182024_10005815_pt1 | contig 27411 bp, 30 predicted proteins | sample P32metaG_FD_120480 | JGI IMG/M metagenome (GOLD analysis project Ga0182024, IMG submission 120480) | Permafrost microbial communities from Stordalen Mire, Sweden - P3-2 metaG (Illumina Assembly) | ecosystem: Environmental > Terrestrial > Soil > Wetlands > Permafrost | place: Sweden: Stordalen...
ACAACACGCTCAGCGGCTTCTCCTTCCGAGACGCCGCAACCACAAAACGCACGCGCTGCTCATGAACTTCCATCGTCTGCCACGCCATCCCTTTACACTCCCCAACTCGCTTCGCTCGCCGGGAGTGTAAACCATCTATCGAGACAGTCCGTAAAGGATGTCATGAGACTGAACAAAGATCCGCGCAGGGTGGGGCACTTAGCGAATGGGAAGCCGCTCTATTCTCGGCTTTGTTCCGGTACTACGATGGGACGTTCCTTGCTGTCGGGCCTCCGGCTATTCCTGCAATTCTGCTCGGGCGCAGAGATAGACGGGAACGGTGTATGAGAACTTGTCCGGTGTGCGGCGCCACCTATCCGGATCACCATGCGATCTGCGCCAAAGATGGTGCGCTGCTGGGCGAATCCAAGCGCGTTCCCACTTGGGTTTGGGGCGCATTTGCTGCGATGCTCCTTGTGACAGGGTTTCTGACTGCGCGAGTGTTAATGCCTAAGGCTCGGCAGGATTCGCAGCCCCGGTCGTCTTCCCGTAAGGCGTAGATTGGCCCAAGCGCAACTACCGGGAAGAACGGGTTCGTTTTGGATGATGAGAAGTCTCTGCCGCAGTCGTCTTCGCAAGCGACGAGTAAAGGCGGATTGAAGCCGTGGGATGAGGCAGCCGCGGAACAGGCCGAAGCTCTTTTCAACCACAGGCAATACGCGGAATCCAAACCACTCCTCGACCAGGCTTGCGGCGGAGGTGTCTGGAAGGCGTGTTACGATCTCGGCGAGATTTACGAGGGTCGCGGCGGATTGCCGAAGAATTATCCTCTCGCTTTGGCCCTCTTCTCCAAGGCATGTGATGCGGACTTCGCGCGCGGCTGCTCAGCCCTCTCGGATATATATGCTTTTGGCGCCTTTCGCGTTGAACAGGATATTCCGCGAGCTCAGGAACTGGCCATAAAAGCATGCACCATCGACAAAATACCGGCATCGGCATGTGTCATACCAGAGAAACGGCAATAGCTCTTTCAGATGCGGCTAAGGTCTCCATGCAGGGATGCGTAGGAGTAAGGGAAGTTGGATGATCCGGGACCGGACAACAGTACTAGTCGCCACGATCCTATTGAAGCCCATTTGAGCTACAAAGAGTGATGAGTCATGTATGCCGACAGATTGCTTCCGTTCCTCGAAGGCGCAAATCTCGGATCGCATTGCTCCGACCGCGAGGAACACAGCGGTGCATCCATCAGCCAGCCTGCGGTGTAGACACACGTGTCTGTTCGCAATTCCCATTCCTGTCTTTCTTGGGAAGAGAAGATTTGTCAGCTGGCTGGGGGCGAGCTCTTGGCCCCGTTTCCTTCGGCGAGCGTATGGAGCTCCTTGCCGGGCTTGAAGCGCACCGCTTTGCCGGGCGTGATGCTGACCTCGGTGCCCGTGCGGGGGTTGCGGCCAATCCCGGTTTTGCGGGCGCGCACACTGAAAACGCCAAACCCGCGCAGCTCGATGCGCTCACCGGCCGCCAAAGCTTCTTTCAGCCCCTCGAAGACCGTATCCACCGCAGCTTCAGCCTTGGTGCGGGGCAGCCCTGTGCGCTCGATCACGTGATGAACGATGTCCTGTTTAATCAAAGCGGTTACCTCGCTGGCGCGACTGGAAAGAAATGTACCACGCCCTACACAGTTGATGGTACAGATTTTGCTCCATTTATGGAACGCCGCACAACGGGTAGGATGAGGAAAAATTGGCTGCCGCTGTATGGCGTCGTCGGAGGCATGACTTTTTGGTAGGTTCTTTCACCGGGGCCCGTTGTCATGGCGCGGCGTGTCTCGTTAAGATGAAGCATTCGAGCGGGCATTTTGGCCGGCTGGGAAACGCCGGGACCCGACCGGATCTGGTGCGGGCGGGGTCCGGAACAGGAGAGGCATGTCGATTCAGAGTGACCGTTGGATTCGGGAACAAGCGCTGAAACACAAAATGATTGAACCTTTCAGCGAAAAACAGGTGCGCGAGGGCGTGATTTCCTACGGTCTTTCGTCCTATGGCTACGACCTGCGGGTTTCGGACGAGTTCAAGATTTTTACCAATGTGAACAGTGCGATTATCGACCCGAAGAAGTTCGACGAGCGGTCGTTTGTATCGGTTCAAGCCGAATCGGTGATTATTCCGCCGAACTCCTTTGCCCTGGCACGGTCGGTGGAGCACTTCCGCATACCACGTGAGATTCTGACGATCTGTGTCGGCAAGTCGACTTACGCCCGGTGCGGAATCATCGTAAATGTGACGCCGTTTGAACCGGAGTGGGAAGGCTTTGCGACCCTCGAGATCTCGAATACCACGCCGCTTCCGGCGAAGATATATGCCAACGAGGGACTTTGCCAGATCCTGTTCTTCCACGGCAACGAGCCTTGCGAGACGAGCTACGCCGACCGCAAGGGCAAATACCAAAAACAGCAGGGGATCGTTCTCCCAAAGCTATGAGACCGGGAGCGTACTACAAGGCTGAGCGGATTTCATCCGACGGATGGGGACGCGGTGGGAACGCGCGGCTGCGACCTGAACCTCGTTCGTCGTGCGATGGAGCCTGGAGATGCTGATGATCGCAAGGAGTCCGGCCGTTGCGATCCGCGTGGGCGTGGTGGCGGGGGAGCCGATCCGCCTGGAAGGATTGACGAGCATCTTTGAGCGGGAGCCGGAGTTCGGGCAGTCGGCCCTGCTTCCGGTGATCGGCATGCTCGATGAGCTGCTGGCGGACCAGGAGCTGGAGTATCTAGTCATAGACATGAATTCGTCGCAGAGGGGCTTGGAGACGCTGAAGGAGATACGGAGGCAGCGTCCGGCGCTGCGCCTGATCGTGATTGGCCCGGCTGGGAACGATGCCCTGGTGATGGATTCGATCATTGGCGGAGCGCGTGCCTATCTCGACCTGACGGCCGGTCCACGAGTGGTGCGAGAGGCGATTGAGGTGGTGGTGTCGGGGTCGATCTGGGCGCCTCGCCGGCTGCTTTCGCGCCTGATTGACCGGTTGCTGCTGTCTTCCGAGGGTGGCTCGAACCCTATGGGACCGCGACTGACGGCACGTGAGCGGCAGGTCATGGACCTGATCCTGCTGGCACGGTCGAATCGGGAGATTGCCCGAGAGCTCGGAATCGAGGAGCGGACAGTAAAGGCGCATGTAGGGCGGTTGATGCGCAAGACCGGAGCCGAGAATCGGATCGATCTTTCCATGCGGGCTCTGAACGGGCTGGTCCCGCGAAAACCTGTCTCGACGAGGGTTAGCTCCTTGCCCGCCACCTTTGAGCCTGTTACGAAGGGCAGCTAAAGTGGGTTACTAAGAGGCTGCGAACCTTCGTACTCTTGTACCTATTTGGTAATCAAGGCATTCTCACTTACAGAAACAACGCAGATCTGGGGAAAGGAGTTCCCAGGCGCCATGTTTCCCATGAAGCCTGGGAACTCCTCTTTTTTCTTTATTTGCTCTCGTGGTCGATGAGCACCCCTGTCGTTCGCGTGTTTTCCTATCGAATTCAGATTCAAAGCCGTTAACCGGGATGGCAACCTCGGTTTGATCGCGAGATTTCCTCCGCCTGGTCTTATTGCGCCTGCAACGTAAAGCCGCATACACTTTTGGTCAGTCTGGCTGAGACGGCTGTCGGGCGCTGTTGACGGTTCTGGTTTCGAGCCGACTTTGGGCCGCGACATCGCTGGGAGTGTGCCGTCTTACCTGTTGTGACCCCTCCGCGTTCCTGGCCTGCATTGGCCAAGAAATTGCCAACCGCTCTACCCTGAAGGGTGACGAGCATCAGCACAGAGAAAACAGGCAGCGCCAAACTGAGCGTTGTCCAGTTGGAAACGCTCTCTACCGTGTATGAAACAGCGCGCACTTGAAAGGATCCCCATGAAGAAAGTAATTTCCTCGATCTGCCTTTGTTTTTTTCTAACTGGACCGGCTTTCGCCGCGAGCTCCAAACAAGACTTGCAAGACCGGATGGACAGCGCTAAGACCGTAATGGACCAGATTATGGCTGCGAAGGACCGTAGCATTCCGCTCAATATCCTGCAGCAGGCCACCTGCGTCGCGGTCGTGCCGGGAATGCTGAAGGGCGCGTTCGTCTTTGGCGGCCAATATGGACAAGGAGTGGTTACCTGCCGCACGGGACATGGATGGAGCGGCCCTGTATTCATCCGCATGGCGGGCGGTTCGTTCGGATTTCAGATTGGCGGCCAGTCGACAGACCTGGTGCTGGTGGCGGTGAACGACAAGGGACTGCAGGACCTGCTGAAGAGCAAGTTCAAGATTGGTGGAGATGCCTCGGCGGCTGCCGGTCCGATTGGCCGCTCCGGACAGGCCTCTACAGATTGGAAGATGAATGCGGAGCTCTTGAGCTACTCGCGCAACAAGGGGCTGTTTGCAGGCATCGATCTGGATGGAACGAGTGTGAGCCAAAACAAGGAAGACACTGAGTTGTATTATGGCGCGCCGGAGAACTTTGACGCCGTTCTGAAGGGAGATGTGGAAGTGCCATCGGGCGCGGCTTCGTTTGTACGCACGGTGGCGCAGTATTTCGTCGAGGCAAAGCGCAAGTAGTTCGACGGGCAATTGCGGTGAATGCAGAAGGGCGGCCTGGAAGCAGGCCGCCCTTGGTGTTTAAAGCGAAGGCTCAGGTTCAATTTCGACTGCGTTGTTGTCACGGAGCGATAGCCTACACTTGATCTTTCAGATGCGGAAGCGGATCGAATACTGGGTGGTTGTGGCGGTGGCGCGCGCGTTGGGATGGATGCCGCGGGGGATGGCGCGTCGGTTGGCCGGAGTGATTGCGTGGGCGGTTTACCTGCTGCTTGGCCGACTACGCCGCGTCGGCGAGCGCAACCTCGCGATGGCGTTGCCACAACTCACTCCTGACGAGAGAAGAGCGGTGCTGCGTGGGGTTTATCGCGGTCTCGGCTGGCAACTGGTTGAGTTTTGCCGCATGGCACGGTATACGGCGAAGAATCTTCAGGGCTGGATTCGCACGGAGGGATTGGAGCATTATCTTGCCGCGCGGGATCGAGGTAAAGGCGTCCTCGTGCTGACTGGGCATCTGGGTGCGTGGGAGCTTTCGAGCTTCTACCACTCGCTGATGGGCTATCCGATGGGGATGGTGATCCGACGACTCGACAACCGCTTGCTCGATGAGTTCGTCAACGGCATCCGGTGCATGCACGGGAACTACGTTCTGCACAAAGACGATTTTGCACGCGGATTGATGATGGCGATGCGCAAGGGCGAAACCGTCGGCATTTTGATGGACACCAACATGACGCCGCCGCAGGGCGTATTTGCGTGCTTCTTCGGGATTGAGGCCTGCACCGCTTCAGGCCTGGCTCATGTCGCGCTGAAGACCGGGGCGGCCGTGTTGCCGGGCTTTATGGTTTGGGAGCCGGCGGGATGCGGATATGCTCTTCACTTTGGTCCGGAACTCAAGTTTGCGCGGACCGGACAGACAAAAGAAGATGTTCTGGCGGCAACGCAGCAATGCAATGATGTACTGGAGTCCTGGATCCGGCGTTATCCCGATCAATGGCTTTGGATTCATCGCCGCTGGAAGACACGTCCCGCAGGCGAAGCTGAACTGTACTAGGGCGATTCTCCAGTTACTGTGGAGTCTATGAATCGTGCAACGTGGCTTTTACTTCCACCCCAGCGACGAAGACCTGTCTCTGGGCCCCGGAGGGAAAAAGCCACTAAAGAGATGTGGGTTCTCTCGATACCGACTGGAGAATCGCCGTGAAGGAGCGGCTCGCATGACGCTGAGCGAACTGATTGACAGGCTGGGCGGCAAGCTGGTGCAGGGCGATCCGGAGTGGATGGTCGATGGGGTAAACCTGGCGGAGCGCGCCAACCCGTTCGATGTTGTTTTCGCCGACAACTCTGCCACGATTTTGAAGGCACTTTCCAGCAAAGCAGGTGTGGTGGTACTGGTCCCTGGTGTTGCGGGCTCCTATCCGCGCGGCAAGTGCATTGTTGAATTCGACAATCCCCGACTCTGGTTTTCGAGGGCGGCGAAGTTGCTCACTCCCGCGACGCCCTCTACGGGCGTGCATCCGAAGGCAGTGGTGATGTCGGATGCCATTCTGGGTGTCGGCGTCGTGGTAGAAGCTTGTGCGGTAGTTGAATCGGGGGCACGAATCGGCGCGCATACGCGCGTGGAGGCGGGCGCGATCGTGGGGCATGGTGTGCAGATCGGCGAAAGATGCCGGATCTATCCGCGCGCGGTCCTTTATCCCGGAACAACGGTCGGTGATCGGGTGATTGTGCATGCAGGCGCGGTGCTGGGAGCCGACGGGTTTGGCTATGTGCGCGATTCCGCGACAGGAGCGTACACGCAGTTTCCACAGCAGGGAACGCTGGTAGTGGAAGACGATGTGGAGATCGGCGCCAACAGCACGATCGATCGCGGAGCGCTGGCGGAGACGCGGATTCGCCGCGGCACGAAGATCGACAACCTCGTCCACGTGGGACACAACTGCGATATCGGCGAGAACGTGATCCTGGTGGCGCTCACGGGTATCTCCGGATCGAGCAGCATTGGGAAAGGCGCGATTCTTGCGGGGCAGGTGGGCATCGGTGATCACGTGAAGGTTGGACCCGGTGTGATGCTCGGCGGCCAGGCAGGAGTGCTGAGCGGCAAGACGGTCACCAACAAGGGACTGCGGCCAGGGACGGTGCTGTGGGGTACGCCGGCGCGGCCGTTGAAGCAGGTTTTGCGCGAACAGGTGATGCTGATGCGTTTGGCTCGGCTTGGTTGGCGGAAGTCTTCAGGCGCGGAGACTGCGGAGACGGAAACAGCTGCGGCTGAGGAATGAGAAGCCGGCCTCGTCCTTTGAATCGGAAATGCTCGTTGAGAACTGAGTGCGCAAGTGTGGTATCGACGCTCTGGTGCGACGAAAATCTTTCCTGGTGGAGAGAGTCTTGCGATGGCGATCGTTGTGGTGGGCGGAAGCGGCCGTGGAGCCGGGAAGACGTCTTTTGTCCGCGGGCTGATAGCCGCGCTTCCAGAGTATCGCTGGAATGCTGTGAAAATTACCCATCATGTACATGGTGAACGCAAGCGTTTTTGGGAAGAGACTGAGCCCGGAGAGGGAACTGACACTGCGCGCTATCTTGCGGCGGGCGCACAGCGCGCATTTCTTGTGACTGCAGGGGACGAACGACTGCCGATCGGCGAGATTCGGGCTGCGCTTGGTTCGGATGCGAATGTGATCTTTGAATCGAACCGCATCGTCGGAGTGTTGGACCCAAATTTGTGTATCGGAGTCATTGGCGGATCGGACAACGAGATCAAGCCTTCCTTTGAGTCGTTCTTAGAACGCGCCGATGCTCTGGTAATTGTGGCGGCGCGGGGTATCAGGGACTTGCATCTGCCGCAATCGGGAGCGAAGGTATTTCAGCTCGCTCATTGCGGTCGCGTTTCGGCGGAGATGCTCGACTGGCTGCGTCTGCGGCTCGATTCTCCGCGCATTGCGGAGCGAGCCTGAACTTTATTTCGCCTGAACTTATTTCTCTGTGGGGAATGGCTCCGTCTTCAGTGATCCATCGCGCTGCTTGATGAGCATCTGTACCTTGCCTTCGGCCTCTTCCAGCTCTTTTTTGCAGGTGGCTGAAAGGCCCACGCCCTCTTCAAAAAGCTTGAGCGATTCTTCGAGGCTCAGGTCGCCCTTCTCGAGTTTGTCGACGATGGATTCGAGTTTCTTGAGGGACTCTTCAAACGACGGCATCAGAATTACTCCGGAACAGCAGTGGCTTGCGGCAAAACGCTGGCGATCACTTCAGCGGCCGCGCTATAGCGGCCGAAGGGCGCGCTCACTTGAACGCCCTGGACCATGGGGCGCACGGCTTCAAGCATCTCCTGCGCGATCTTGATGCCTTCCTGGCGAGCCGCATCGGGGGTCTCGGCCTGCGCCATGCGCAGCATGATCTCTTCGGGCATGGAAACGCGCAGATCGTTCTTCATAAACTCCGCGTTGCGCAGGCTGGTGAGTGGCCAGACGCCGGCAATTACGGGAATGCGGAATTCCGCAATGCGTTCGAGGAATTCCTCGAGCAGGCGCAAATCGAAAACCGGCTGAGTGATGGCGTATTCCGCACCTGCTTCAACTTTGTACGCGAAGCGGCGCAATTCCTGCTCGATATCGGGCACGCCTGGGTTGGCGGCGACTCCAATGGTGAAGTTGGTGGTGGCGCCGATCGAATTCGATCCAATGTCCAGCCCATGATTCAACCGACGGACCAGGTTGACCAGACCGATGGCATCGACGTCAAACACTGCAGTCGCGTCAGGATAATTTCCAAGCTTCGGCGGGTCGCCGGTGAGGCAGAGAATATTGCGCAACCCGATGGATGATGCGCCGAGAAGGTCCGATTGAATGCTGAGGATATTGCGATCGCGGCAGGTGTAGTGCAGAACCGTCTCGATCCCCGTGTGCTGCTGAATCTGGATGCAGAGGCTCTGCGCGCTCATGCGCGCCGAAGCGCGTGGGGAGTCTGGGACGTTGATGGCATGCACGCCGAGTTGGGTGAGCAAGCGCGCGCCTTCAATTTCCTTGGTGCAGTTGATGCCGCGCGGGGGCACGATCTCAACCAGGGTGATGAACTGGCCCTGCTCGACCAGAGAGCCAATCTTCGAGCGCTGGCCCAGCGGCGCGGGTGGTGTTTCAGTGGAAAGAGCGATGGCGGCTCCGCCTTCTGTGACGCGCGCTTGCGCATCAATGGCGCGCATAGCCGAACGCATGGCACGAATGTGATTGGGCGTGGTGCCGCAACATCCACCGACGAACTGAGCGCCCGCGGCGATGGCTTTGCGCGCGAAGCTGGCCATATATTCCGGCGAGCAGAGATAGATGTTGCGCCCTTCGACGGCGCGGGGCATTCCCGCGTTGGGCATTGCAGCCAGTGGGAGCGCGGTAGCACGGCGCATGGCTTCGATGGCCGTGAGCACCGTCGATGGTCCGGTGGAACAATTCACTCCGATTGCGCCCGCGCCCCATTCCGTAAGCAACGCGGCAGCTTGTGCCGGCGAGGAACCATCGAGGCAGTTGCTTTCATCGTCGACTGTGACCATGACCAGAACAGGCAAGTGCGGAGCGGTCTCGAGGGCCGCATACAACGCTTCGCGGGCTTCATCGAGCGCGGGCATGGTTTCGATGACGAGCATATCCACGCCACTGTCAGCCAGCGCACGGATTTGTTCGGCAAAGGCAACGCGGGCTTCGTCGAGGCCAGTCTTTCCCAGCGGCTCAAGGCGAACGCCGAGCGGACCCACAGACCCTGCCACCCAAGCCTCGCCGGCCTGCTTCTCTCGCAGATGTTCCACGGCCTGACGCGCCAGCCGCACGCCAGCGGCATTGATCTCACCGACTTTCGCGGCCAGGCCATGCCGCGCGAGGCGAAAGCGGTTTGCGCCGAAGGTGTTGGTCTCGACGATCTCGGCGCCGGCCTGCAAATACTCCTCGTGAATGGAGAGGATGAGGTTTGGATCGGAGAGGTTCAATTCGTCATAACAACGGTTGATAAAAACACCGCGACCATAGAGCACAGTCCCCATGGCGCCGTCTGCGAGCACGGGGCGGCTGGCGAATATGTCGGCGAACATTGGCATTCTGTTGCCATGCTAAGGCACACAGGGCTGCGATGCCAGCAGTGCGGGTTGCTTTGTTATACTTCGGGAGTCAAACCAGGTGTTGGAATCGATTCCGGACGATGCGGTAGGCGACGTTCGGTGAAGCGGCAATCGCCATCCATTTGTTCACGTTACGGCTGCGGCACGATCCGCGCTAACCCTCGAGGTAAGGGATTTTGAAGAAGAGAAGTCTTTGGTTGAGTGCCGCTGGAGCCCTGGTGGTTGCAGCCGCGGTAGCCGGATGTGGTTCAACAACCTTCTTTGCAGGGCGCAATCTTCCGCCGAGCGGTCTGACGACGCGCGTGCTGATTGCCATTCAGAATCCAAGCCCGCTGACCAAAGGCGCGCTGCAGATTGTGGATGCCTTTTACGACACGCGCTACAAGTTCAACAACACCCGGGTGACCTATTCCATCTCGGGTTTTTCAGGTGCGCTTCCCATCAGCATTCAGAACATGCCTGAAGAGCAGCTTGGCGCGATCTACGGATCGGGCGACGGCAGCTTCACACTGGTGAGCTATGGCAAGGAAACTTCGGACGGCGCGGTGAAGGGATTGAGCGGGACTTCGTCCAGCATCTTTATCACGCGCAATTCGCAGTACGTGATTGCCGCGCAGCAACAGGCTCACGTGCTGACCATGCTGAATCAGAGTACAGGTGCGGTGGTCTCGCTCGGCCTTCCGGGTATTTATCGCGTCAGCGTGAATCCGGGCGGTTCGATGGCTCTGGCGTTCGTGCAGAACTCGAACTACGTCTATTACCCCAGGCAACTCATTGCTGCGCAAACCATTGCCTACTCCGGCGGCTCGAGCACGTGGCCCAAGGCGGCGGTGGATTGCGAACCGCAGAACGGACCGCTCTGGTGCCTCTTCCAGGCACAGAGTCCCGACGCTACTGATGCGACGGGGAACACGTATGGTGCCCCGCTGACTTTCGATCGGCCCTTCAAGGCTGTCTTCTCAGCGGATGGAGGAACAGCCTACGTCCTGAATTGCGGACCGGAGTGCGGAGGAACTGCAGCTTCTGTTTCGCTATTGCCTGTGGCGCCAATCATTTTTCTAACCGGACAGCAGTCGGGAACGTTGCCGGTGACCGGCAAGATCACAACAATCCCGGTTCCCGGCGGCGCAAGCAATGCTCTCGTTACAGGCTCCACGATGTATGTCGCCGGTCAGCAGCTTTTGCCGGACGGCCTGTTTACGGGCAATCTGACGGTGTTGAATCTCGCCAACAACACGGCGGGAAGCCCAGTTTCGATCAGCGATGGAGAGCCTGGTGCGGTGAGCCGCCTGATTCTTGGCGATGACAACACGCTTTGGATCGGCATGACGAAGTGCAACAACGGCGAGCGATTCAACACGGGGCAGGAGTACGGCTGCCTGACCATGTACAACACGTCGACCAACTCCGTGACCCTGCTTGAACCTTATCTTGGCGATGCAACCGGCATCGCAAGTGTTGATGGCTATCACAAGGTGTATGTCGCGGAAGGCGGGCAGGTATACATCTTCAGCACGAAAGATGGGTCGTCAATCAACAACCAGTACGTGACCGTGCAGGGCACTGCCTGGGATGTAGCCTTCATGGACTCCACCACCGACTCCAACAACACTGTGTATTAATTGCATGGCTGCTGCTTCGGATGTTCCGCAGGCCGATGTGCTGGCCGTCGCAGCCCACCGCGACGATGTGGAACAGACATGCGGTGGCACGCTGCTACGCATGGCGGCGCGGGGGTTGCGCACGGCGATCCTCGATCTAACGCGCGGTGAGGCAGGATCGCGCGGGACAGCCGAAGAACGAGGGCGGGAAGCGGCAGAAGCAGCGAAATTGCTGGGAGTCGGTTGGCGGGACGCGCTGGATCTGCCGGACGGCGCGGTCGAAAACACTCTCGAAAATCGCATCAAGATTGTGCGCGTGCTGCGGGATTTGCGTCCACGGGTAGTAATTCTGCCGTACGGGCAGGCACGGCATCCGGATCATGCGATCACGGCGACGTTAGGCTACGAGGCATGTTTTCTGGGCGGTTTAGCTAAGATCGAAACAGGAACTGCGCCGTATCGGCCGTTCAAGATTGTGTACGCCAGCCTTTATGCCGATGTGCGTCCCAGCTTTATCGTCGACATCACACCTTTCATCGAGCAGCGCCACGCGGCACTGATGGCCTACCAATCGCAGTATGCGAACCAAACTGCGGGCGGTGGACTCTTTGTTCCCCAAGAAGAGATTCGCGAGCGGACTTTTGCCGAAGCTCGTCATTATGGCCTGCTTGGGGGAGTGAAGTATGGCGAGCCTTTCGTGCAGAAGGAAGTCGGTCTCGTGGATGATCTGACGTTGGTGCCGGTTCAGTCGATCTAGCGATCCGCAGCGGCTGCATAACTTCTGCTTATCCAAATCCAAAATAGAATAACTTTGCTTTATACCGGCAATTCTCCGAGACTGGAGTTGGAGGTACATGTGGCGCAGACTTGGGATACACAGGCTTATGAGAAGAACGGCGCTTTTGTTCATGGGCTGGCCGGAGGTGTACTGGAGTGGCTGGCGCCTCAGACCGGCGAGCACATTCTCGATTTGGGCTGCGGCGATGGCCAGCTGACGCAACAGCTGGCAGCGACCGGCGCACGCGTGCAGGGGGTCGATGCTTCGCCGCAGATGGCTGCTGCGGCTCGTGGGCGTGGAGTCGTCGTGGATGAGGCCAGCGCAGAGTCGCTTCCGTATCCCGATGGAGCCTTCGATGCGGTTTTTTCGAATGCGGCGCTGCATTGGGTGCGCGGGCAGGAAGCGATGCTGGCTGAAGTGCATCGCGTGCTGCGACGCGGAGGGCGCTTTGTCGCGGAGATGGGAGGACACGGCAACATCGCTGCCATTCGTGTGGCGTTGATTGCTGTGCTGGCGCGATATGGCTACGGCGAGCTTGAAAACGAAGTGAACTATTATCCGACGGCCGAAGCGTACACGCGGCGTCTTGAGCGCGCTGGTTTCCGGGTCGAGCGGATGGCGCTGATCCCGCGCCCGACGCCGCTTGCCGAGGGCGGGATGGCTGAATGGTTGCGGACATTTCGGCGAGGAGTGCTCGACAGCTTGCCCGAGGAACTTCGGGAGCCAGCGATTGCAGAGACCACCGAATTGCTCGCAAAGGCTCTTCGCGACGAGGATGGGAACTGGATCGCTGATTATGTGCGGTTGCGTTTTGTTGCGCGAAGGTAGGTCGCTGGCCGCCTAATTTCGCACTTCCTGTGTCGTGCATTCCCACCCTTTCGCCAGAGTATTGAACAGCAGGTCCTTCGACTTCGCTGCGCTCCGCTCAGGATGACAGAAAGGCTGGGGACGGAGATGCCACAAGGACAAGCGGTCAAAAACCTGATCTTGCGTAGAGATCCGGGCTAGCGGATCTCCAGGTGTTTATTGCTGGCTTAGATTGCTGAGTTACACCGCAAGTTCGTTCTCGACGGCGCGACGGTTTTTGATTTCCGGCATGGGTTCTTCGGCTTCCAGCGTTTTGGTGCGGAAGAGCAATCCTGCAACTACGCCCGCAATACTTGGTACGAGCAGGAAGAGCCAGACCTGGGAGAGGGCTTTGCCGCCGACGAAGATAGCTGGGCCAAAGCTGCGTGCCGGATTCACACCCACACCCGTGATGCGAATGCCGAAGATGTGGATGACCACGAGGGTGATGCCGATGCCGAGCCCGGCGAAGCCTGCGGGAGCTGCCTTCTGTGTCGCACCCAGGATGACTACTACAAAAATGAGAGTTGCCACGAACTCAAAGACAATGGCCGAGATCAGGTTGTATTCGCCCTGGTAGCCTGGCCCCCAGCCGTTCTGTCCCAGGCCGTTGGCGGCGATGTTGTAGCCGCCGGGTACACCGCCGACGATGAAGAAAGAGAGCACCCACGCGGCAAGGATTCCGCCGGCGAATTGCCCGATCCAATAGCCGAACATCTCGGTGGTCTTCATGCGGCCCGCGGTCCACACGCCCAGGCTTACCGCCGGATTGATGTGGCAGCCGGAGATGGGCCCAATTCCATACGCAGCGCCGACAAGGGCAAATCCAAATGCGAAGGCGATGCCAAGGATGCCGACCTTATCACCGGCGACCACGGCTGTTCCGCAACCGAAGAGCACCAGGATGAAGGTACCAACCAATTCTGCAAGATATTTCTTCATATTCCTTCCTGCTTGTGTTCGTCTCCGCGCGACGAGGCCGGAGCGCTACATTTCCCGCCGTGGGGTGAGTCGAGGGAGGCCAAGGCGGCTGAAGGCGGACGATGGAGTGGGGGAGCTGATTCCGCTTGTTCCTTTGGATATTCGCTCGGAGTTTGGCAGAGCGTGCGGTGCCGAGTCAAGGGGAAGAAGATGAATTCTGCGTGGTTTGCACAGCGTGACCGGAATTCTGTGTTTGCGCGCCGAGTCTCGAAAGCACAGGATGCGTCTAATGTTGTTATAAGCTTCGGCGGAACCGGGTCCGAAGCGGAAACCAACGATGTTTCATAAGCTCGAACGCCGTCCCGAACTCGATGCCTTGCGCGGGCTCTTCCTTGTCTGGATGACGCTGACGCACCTTCCCACGCGATTCAGCGACTTTGTGAACCAGCCGATCGGATTTGTCTCTTCCGCGGAGGGATTTGTTTTTATCTCGGCTTTGCTGGTGGGACGGCTGTACATCCGCGAATTCGTGCTGGACCCCGGGAATGCGCGTTCGAAACTATGGAAGCGGTCCTTCAAGATTTACGGCTATCACCTGTTGATGCTCGGGTTCGCCTTTACCGTGGTGGCGGCGTTTGCAGTTCACACGCATAAGGCTGCGTTGATCAACCTTCTGGATTTCTATCTTGCGCATCCAAAAGCGGCGATCCTGGGTTCGGTACTTTTGCTCTATTGCCCGCCGCTGCTCGACATTCTGCCGATGTACGTCACGTTTCTGTTCTTCACTCCGATGGTTCTTTCGGCGTCGGTACGTTTCGGTTGGCGCAAGATCCTGGGTGTGAGCAGTGTGATTTGGGTTCTGGCCCAGGTTGGGCTCCGCGACGTGGTGCACAACTGGGTGGTTCACCTGACGCACCTCAATATTCCGCTGCAGGAGACGGGTGCCTTTAATCTTTTCGCCTGGCAGGCGGTTTGGGTGGTCGGCCTGTGGATCGGCGCAAGAACGGCGTTGGAGCGAGAGCCGTTCAGGCCCCTTCCGGGGTGGATGGCGGGTTTGTCGGCTGCCACTTGCGTCTTCTTTCTCGGGATCCGTTATGGATGGCTCGGACCGCACCTTACGACGCAGGCGCTGGCGGTTGAGCTGGATAAGTGGCAGATCGGGCCGCTGCGGGTCGTGAATCTAATTGCTTTTGCTGTCTTCTTTTATTGGCTGCGGAAATATGTGCTGCGTGTGGTCGCAATCGAGCCGTTTCCGACTCTTGGAAAGGCATCGTTGCGGGTTTTCTGCGCCCACATCTTCTTCGTGTTTGTCGGTCTTGCGCTCTTATATGGAGACTTCAACGCGGACGGGCTGGACCAGTTACATGGCTTGCCGGCGATCGCCCTTCTCACGGTTACCTTTACAGCACTGATTCTTGTGGCCGCCGATGAGGTCCGAAAGAAGCGTGCACGCCGTGAGCAGCAAAAACAGGAGTCGCGGCGTGAGACGCCACTCCATGGGGGTTCGGCGAGTCCGAGCTTCCAGGCGCTGGCGGAGTCTCCCTCTGCGACTCCGGACTGAGCCATCAGCCCTCTCGCCGAGGGCAAATTCATCAAACGTTTGCATTCTCTTTGCCCCTCTGCATTAGTCTGTTAACGGTTTTGTGCGGCCTCCGCAACTGGAATTCAACAGGCCGCCGAGTGAGGGGCAGACCGGTTGAGCCAAACCGTATTTGTACTGGAAGACGACACTGATATCTCGAGGCTGGTGCAACATCACCTGGAAGCAGCGGGCTTTTCTACCCGAGTGTTTCATACCCCCTCCAACCTGATTCCGGACGCCGAGCGGCAGCCGCCGGCGCTGTTTCTTCTCGACATCATGGTGCCGGGCGGGGATGGTCTGGATGTTTGCCGGCGCTTGAGGAGCCACAGCGGCCTTTCGACGGTTCCGATCATTTTTCTGACGGCACGCGCTGGCGAAAACGACAGGGTCCTGGGGTTGGAGCTTGGTGCAGACGATTACATCACCAAGCCGTTTGCTACGCGCGAATTGGTCGCACGGGTCAAGGCGGTGTTGCGTCGTTTTGAACGGCCCACGACGCCGTCGGTCATCAGCTTTGAGGAAGTGATTATCGACGCGAACGCGATGCAATTGAAGGTGCGCGGCGAGCTGACGACGACGACGGCAACGGAGTTTCGTCTTCTCGATTACCTCGCACGCCATCCGGGGCGGGTTTTCAGCCGCGATCATCTGCTCGATGCTGTTTGGGGTGACGCGCGCTTCGTGACGCCGCGCTCGGTGGACGTTTATGTACGTCGCATCCGTGAGAAAATCGAAATCGATCCGGAGAATCCGCGCTACCTGAAAACGGTGCGAGGCGCTGGCTATCGATTCGAAATCCCCAAGACCGATTAAGGCCGAAGACAAAAGCCCGGATGAGCAGGCCCTCAAGTGACCCGCAAAGTATTCTTCAAGCTAATGGGACTGTTTGTCCTTCTGCTCGTCTTCCAGACGGTGGCGATGGAGCTGATCCTGCGCCGCTTTGTGGGGAATACCGCAGGGGCAACGCCACATTTTCTTGATCGCGAATCGCTGTGGTCGGGCCTGATCGCTCTAGCCATTGCACTGCCAGTGGCTGCTTGGGCGGCCAGCGGTGTAACGGCGCGGTTGCAGCGCGTGGTGGCCTTTGCGCGCCGCATTGCCCAGGGCGATCTGAGCGCACGGCTTGAGGTCGCCGGCCGCGACGAACTGGCGGCGATGGAGGGCGCGCTGAACCAGACGGCGGAGAGGCTGGGACAGAGTTTCGCCGAGATCGAGAGCCGCCGGCACGAGTTGGCGACGATGCTCGACTCGATGCAGGAGGCGGTGGTTGCGATCACTCCTGAGGGGCAGGTGCGCTGGTCGAACGCGGTGATGCAGCGCATTGCCGGAACGCAGATTCGACCGGGCCGTCCATTAGTCCATTCGGTGCGCGATCCGGATCTTCTGGCGTGTATTCGCGGAGCGCTGCACGATGGGGAAGTGCGCTTAGGCCGTGCCAGCTCCCTTGCGCCGGGGCGCGTCTTCGAAATTAGCGCCGCTCCATTGCCGTCGGGCGGAGCGATTGCTGTGCTGCACGATGTGACGCGTATTGAAGCTGCGGAAAAGTCACGGCGCGATTTTATTGCCAACGTCAGTCATGAGCTGCGCACGCCGCTTACGTCGATCCAGGGATACGTGGAAACGCTGGTCGAGGAAGTGAACCCGAATCCTGAAACGACGCGCGAGTTTCTGGGGATCATTCATAAAAACGCGAGCCGTATGAACCGCCTGACTGAGGACCTGCTGGCGCTGGCGAGTGTCGAGAGCCCCGATTATAAGCTGACGCTGCAGCCCATCAAGGCCAGCGCGCTGGTGCAGGATGCGATCGAATCGCTGGGCGGCATTGTGGTCGATTCCGAGATCGAACTCGGCTCGGCTGGAGCGCCCGACTTGGCCGTGATGGCCGATCCCGACGCGATGAACCAGGTGTTCGGAAACCTGGTTGAGAACGGCGTCAAGTATGGCAAAACCGGCAAGAGAATTCTCGTTGGCGCGCGGCCGCTCGAAGACGAAGTTGAGTTTTTTGTCCAGGACTTTGGGCCCGGCATCGCTTCAGAGCATCTGGAGCGAATTTTTGAGCGTTTTTATCGCGTCGACAAGGCGCGTTCTCGCGAATCGGGTGGCACTGGCCTGGGTCTCGCCATTGTGAAACATATCGTGCAAGCGCACGGCGGACGGATCTGGGCGGAAAGTGAGCTGGGCGAGGGTGCTGCCTTTCATTTCACACTGCCGCTTGCGCCTCGAGCGCAGAGTGCGGGCGAAACCACCGAACCCACGGCTGCAGCATCGCGCGCCGCGGATTGACTCGCCGACTCTCAGTTTCTAATCATGAAAGCCACATTTTTGCGGCAACGCTCTGGGGGTGACTTTTGCCTTCGAGGAGAGGTATGTGAAGAAGACCTTGCTGACCGTGGTGCTGTTCGCTCTGGCTCTTGGGACAGCGTGTGGCCAGAAGCTGACCGGGGCCGGTGTACTTTTCCTTACCCTATTTACGCGAAATGGTTCAGTGAATATAACGCTGCGCATCCGGGCGTTTCGATTCGCTACCGGGCTGAAGGATCGGGCGCAGGAATCAGGCAGGTAGCGGCAGGGGTGGTGGATTTTGGCGCCACTGATGCGCCGATGACCGACTCCCAGCTTGCGGCTTCGCGCACCCGGCTCGTCCATATACCGGCGTTAATGGGCGCTGTGGTGCCCATATTCCATGTGCAGGGGGTTAGCCATCTGCAGTTGGGCGGGGAAGTGCTGGCCGACATCTACCTGGGAAGGATCACGCAATGGAACGATCCGCGCATCGCGCACGATAATCCCGATGCGCGGCTTCCGGACTTGAAGATTGTGGCCGTGCACCGATCAGAAAGCAGCGGCACAAGCTTTATTTTTACGGATTACCTGAGCAAAGTCAGCCGTGCTTGGGCCGGCGGGCCGGGGAGGAGCGCGGCGCCCGATTGGCCGGTCGGGGTGGGCGCGTTGCGCAATGACGGTGTGGCCCGGGTGGTTGGGGCGACGGACGGTGCGCTCGGCTACGTAGAGCTGATATACGCTCTTGAAAATCGTCTGGAATTTGGTGAAGTGAGAAACTCGACCGGCAACTGGATCAAGGCTTCGATCGGAGGAATCACCGAAGCCGCCGAAAACGCGAAGGAATTGCCGGGGGATTATCGCGTGTCCATCACCAACGCACCGGGCGCTGATGCTTACCCCATTGCGAGTTTTACCTGGCTGCTGGTCCCTTTGCGGTCTTCGAACCCGGCGAAGGGCAAGGCTCTCAAGGAGCTTCTGACCTGGATTGTCACGACGGGGCAAGGCGAAGCGGAAACACTTTCCTATGCGCCGCTCCCCAAGTCGATCGCCGCTAAGGTCCTAAAGACAATCGCGTCGTTGCGATAGAGCCCTGATCGGCTCGAAATCAGCTTCGTATTCAAACCCCCGTAACATTGCGGGCAGAGAATCAATTTCGGCACGAATTCTGCAAGGGAGCTATCCGTGAAAAAGACTTTGATCGCCGTTGGATTGTTGGCGTTGACCCTGAGCTCGGCTCAGGCCCAGAAACTGACCGGGGCGGGCGCAACGTTTCCGTATCCCATCTATTCGAAGTGGTTCAGTGAATACAGCACCGCGCATCCGGGCGTGGAAATAAACTATCAGGCTATTGGTTCCGGGGGCGGCATCAAGCAGGTCACAGCAGGCCTGGTCGACTTCGGAGCCTCGGATATGCCGATGACGGACGATATGCTGGCTTCGTCGAAGGTCAAGCTGCTCCACATTCCAACCGTTCTCGGCGCAGTGGTTCCGATTTTCAACGTGCCCGGTGTAACGGAACTTCGATTCGCCCCTGATGTGCTGGCCGACATCTATCTGGGCAAGATTTCGAACTGGAATGACGGCCGCATCGCCAAGGACAATCCCAACGCCAAACTGCCGGACCAGAAGATCATCGTTGTGCATCGTTCCGATGGTTCAGGCACGACTTTCATCTTCACTGATTATCTGAGCAAGGTCAGCAAGGAATGGGCCGATGGACCTGGAAAGGGTTCCGCGCTCAGCTGGCCAGTGGGCGTGGCTGGCAAAGGAAATCCCGGTGTGGCGGGGTTGGTGCGCCAGTTGCCCGGCGCGGTTGGCTATGTCGATCTGATCGATGCTTTGAAGAACCACATCGCCTTTGGCGCGGTAAAGAACGCTGCCGGAAACTGGGTTTTGGCTTCCATTCCCGGAGTGACCGAAGCGGCCGCGAGCGTCAAGCAGATGCCTGCCGACTATCGCGTTTCCATCACGAATGCACCCGGCGCGAATGCGTATCCAATCTCCAGCTTCACTTACCTACTTGTTCCTGCCCAGGGTGGCAACGATGCCAACCGCAAAATCCTGAAGGACATGTTGAGCTGGATCGTGAAGGCGGGCGAGGGCGAAGTCGAGGCGCTTTCCTACGCTCCCTTGCCGCCGGCCTTGGCGGATAAGGAACTCCAGACGATCTACGGGCTGAAATAGCGCGGCATGGACGGTTCGGTGGAGACATCGGACCGTCTTGCATTTCCTGAGCCCCTCTTTTCCCTCCGTCGCAGGCACAACCTGCGTTCCCTCACGGACCTCGGATTCTTCTTGGCATGCTGTGGACGTTCTGCATACCATGGGTCCACCGAGGGACACCATGAGGAAATTTGCAAGCCTTTTTTCGGGTATAGCCTTGCTCGCGCTGCCTGCGGCATCCATCGCTGCCGATCGATTCGACGGCAGCTGGCAGACGAAAATTACCTGTCCTGCTAAGGGAAACACCGATGGTTTCACTTGGAACATGGAGAGCGTGATCCAGAACAGTAACCTGCGCGCTGAACGCGGCACAGCGGGAGAGCCCGGCTACTTTCTGCTGGAAGGAAAGGTGAACGGAGATGGCAGCGCGAAGCTGACGGGCAACGGCATTGTGAAAGACCGGAAGTACGCCAAGGGCGTTTTCGTTCACAAAGGTTCGGAATATACGTGGGACGTGAAGGCTCAATTCAAGGACGTGGATGGGACCGGCTTGAGAAATGAAGGTCTCGGCATCGTCGGGCGACCCTGTACTTTTGAATTCACTCGCGAGTCGTCGACTCCCGCTCCCGCCGCTGCGCCGGCACAGTAGCTCAGGCAGCAATGATATGTGCCGCTATCGTGCCGTCTTCTCCTGCCCGTTCTGTTGAATCAGCCGGTCGACGAGCGGCTCCAGGGACTCGCTGGTGCGCGGCAGGACAAACGTTCCCGCCTTGTCGTCCCAATCCAGTTTGAAACTGGTGGAGAGCGCGGAGATCCAGATCTGCCGCACAGGCGTGTTCGGCGTGATGACAAACTTGCCCGGCGGCTCCTCAAAGACGACGTTGAGCACGCCATTCTGTTCTTCGACTTCGAAGCCCGCCTCCTCTTCTTCCTCGCGCGCGATCAGGTGCTTCTTCAGTTGCTCCAGGGCCTTTTCTGCCGCACGTCGAAACTCCAGTTCATCCTGCATGGCCCAAGTGTAACAAGGCAGGTGAAAGCGCCGCGTGTTGCACAAATTGGTTCGTTTTATCTGGGTGCTTCAGGCGCTTTTTCTGGTTTTCTTACCATTTTCATCGATTCATCGAAAACCCTTCATCACTTCGACGTCATACTCCGCTCAGGTTCCTCATCCTGTCCTACCGGAGACAACATGATGCGCGTGCAATGGATCTGTTCACCGATTGCGGCTTGCGCGGCCTCGATTCTCGCCTGCGCGCCGTTTGCCTTGCATGCCCAGGTGCAGGCGCCTGAATCGCCGGCTCAACTTGTCCGTGAAGTGGTCTATAACGAACTGCACGACCACCAGCGCCACGGTTATTGGCGCTACTGGATTGAGAAGCAGGTGCAGCAGCAAATCAAAGTCGAGGAGCAGGTGGAGACCGCGGATGGGCCGGTGACTCGGCTCGTTTCAAATAGCGGACGACCGCTGAATGCATCCGACCAGCGGGAAGAAGAACAACGCGTCGAACATCTACTTCGTTCGCCGGAGGAGCAGGCCCGCCACCGGCAGGACTATGCCGATGATGAAAAGCGTATCGGCAGGATACTGGCTCTTCTTCCCGAGGCGTTTCTTTTTGAAGATGCCGGGGTGGAGAAGGACTGCTTTCATCTTCGCTTTCGTCCCAACCCCGACTATCCTCCGCACTCCATCGAAGCGCGCATCTTTCACGCTATGCGCGGGGAACTGTGGATTGACGTGCGCACCAAGCGTATGGAACGGCTCGACGGCCAGCTCGAGGAGAACGTCGATTTCGGCTATGGCATTCTTGGCCGTTTGTACAAAGGTGGTTGGTTTCGTCTGCAGTGCACCCAGGTCAACGCAACAGATTGGAAGACGGAGCGATTAGAGATTCACATGAATGGCCGGGCTCTGTTTTTGAAGACGATTTCGCGCGAGACCAGTGAGGTGCGCGGCGGGTTTGCGCCGGTTCCGTCAGGAATGAGTCTTGCGCGAGGCATGCAACTGCTGGCTCCTTCACAAAAAGCGGCGATGGTGAAGCCGGCCTCGTTTCCGCCTGCTCATTGATGAGCCGGTGACCGTCCCGCATGTGCAACCAGGCTGAATCAAGGCGCGGTTTGATAAGGGGATTGGGCACGCGCAGTGCTGAGCGCCACCGCCCACCAACGCAAGCGTTCCAGCATCTTTGCCATGGATCGTTCGGCTCGTTCCGGTTGGAGCAATGCACCCGCGCTGTCGAATTGTTCCCATGCCCCGGCGAAGCTTACGCTGTCGCGAATCGTCACCGTGTGAAGCTCGGCGAAGACGAGGCGCAGTTGTTCGACCGCGCGCAATCCGCCGGAGACTCCGCCGTACGAGACAAAAGCTACCGGCTTGGCTTGCCACCCGGCGCCCACTGAATCGATCAAGGACTTGAGAGGAGCGGGATAGCCGTGGTTGTACTCCGGCGTGACCACGACAAACCCATCGCATTCTTCGATGTGCCGGTGCAGTTCAGTGTCGTCGGTCGTTTTTGCCGGGTCGATGGCCTGTACCTCGAATCCGGCCGTCGCGGCCATTTGGCCGGCCCATTGGGCGACTCTGTCACAGAACCGTCCCGCGCGGGTTGAACCATAGATCAAGCCAATTTTGACAAGTGCGCTCATTCTCGCTCCTTTTTCTCTCTCTTGCCTAAGGGTAGAACCTCAAGTAATGTTGAGGTCAAGAGGAAAACGAAGGGTGGAAGATAAGCATGGCCCGGTGCCTACGGAACTCACCGTCGGCCAGGTGGCAGCACGCAGCGGTGTGGCCGTCTCAACCCTTCACTTCTATGAAGCGCAGGGACTGATCCAGAGTTGGCGCAACCAAGGCAATCAGCGACGCTATCCGCGTGAAGTGCTGCGCCGCGTTGCGGTGATCAAGGTGGCCCAGCGCACGGGGATTCCACTGGCCGAGATTCGCGAGGCCCTGGCGACGCTTCCGAACAAACGCACGCCCACGGCCGACGATTGGAAGCGGCTCTCGACACGCTGGCGCGCCGATCTCGACGACCGTATCGACCGGCTGACGCGCCTTCGCAACCAGCTTGACGGCTGCATCGGTTGTGGCTGCCTTTCGCTTGGTGCCTGCCCCTTGCGGAATCCGTGGGACCAGCTTGGCGCGCAGGGGCCGGGGCCGCGCCTGCTCGATCCAGTGCTGGGTATGGACGATAGGGATACGGCAGAACGAAAAAATCTTCATAAACGCTAATGTTTTGGCGCAGACTGGCCGATAGGACGCATGAAGGGGCAGCAGACTATGGACTTTGCTCCCATCTCCGGAATCCGCGCCGTGTCCCTTCTGAATGTTCAGAAAGCGGCCGATAAAGTTGCGCCGCGTTTCGAAATCGAATCCTCCGAGCGCACGAGCGATGAGTCGCACTCAACAAAGCAAGAGACCGCGGACCGCGGGCTTGACGAAGAAGAGGAAGTCCCGGAGCAGGCTGAAATCGAAAACGAAGCGGAGCCGGACGAGAGCGCGTCCGACGGAACCTTGAACTGGTTCGTTTAGCCCACGATCGCTCTGAGTTGAAGAATCTTTTCTCCCAGACCAGTGTCACCGCGGATGGCAGTCTGTGTGAGCGCTGCCGAGCGGTCGATGCCCTTGGTAAAGACGCGCCAGGCGATCTCCTACGGGAGGATGACGCGGGCCGCGCATTGAGGGGTCGGCTCAGCAAAGCTCCAACCGCTGGTGCCCTTCGCGAGATACCAATCCCCGCCGCACCCGCCGGCTATCGCCAACTCGATTGTCGTGCCCAACTGCGCATCTGCGTCGCGATAGAGATGTGGCAGTCCGCGCACGAAGCAGTCGAGCACAGGGTGGTACAGCTCGGGCGTCATGATACCGGGCCGGTTGGTGGCCAGACGGATCTGCTGCTGGTGATGCCAACGCTCGGTTAATTCACGCGCAGTATCAAACCAGTTCAGAGATTGCCCTTCTCCTGCCCAGCTCACATTGAAGGCCGCGGTTTCGAATGGATTGAGCGACTCGTGAAAGTCGGCGCTTTGTGCGCGGACGATTTTCATCATGTCGATCAGGACAGGCGGGCTCAAACGACGGAATACTGTAACCCCCTCGCTGTTGAGGCGATTCACGAACGCGATGAGGTCCTGCGGCGAACGAATCTCGGTGGCTTCGGTGGCGCATCTGTCGCGGACCAGGGAGAGCTTGCGGAGCGCCGTGTCGAGAAGATGGGCCGCCACATCGCGGACTTTCCACTGTGGCGCGATGGTTGGTAGGTCCCAATCTGCCGGGTCGAGGGAACGGAGAAGTTCGATCAGTTTGTCGTCGACTTTGCGCAGCAAGGGCGCACAAAGAATCGGCTCGGACCCGGCGGGAAGGCGACTCATCTCTCCCTTAGCGTGCATCGCCAAGCGCGAAACGGGGTACAGATTGCCACCGGAATATCAGTGTTGTGAATAACCTGCAAGAAAAGGTGTGATTAAGATTTGCATTCCGGCATCGACGGGAGTAAGTTTACTAACCAGTTAGTTAAAAATGACTCCAACAACAAATCACGCTCCTTCTGACCGCGCTGCGGAAACGCGTGCGCGCATCCTCGACGCCGCCTTGGGTGAATTCAGCACCCACGGTTTGGCCGGCGCCCGGACTGATCGCATCGCCAATTCGGCAGGTGTAAACAAGGCGCTGCTCTACTACTACTTCGAGAGCAAAGAGAACCTTTATCTCGCGGCTCTCGAAATGATCTCCGCCAAGATTCGCGACAGGACACTCGCCGTTTTCCTGCGAGAAAGCTCGCCGGGAGAACGCGTGCTTCGTTCGGCGCTGGAGCACTTCGACCGGATCCTGACGCAACACGAATTTCAGGGGCTGATGCAGCAGGAGATGATTCGTCTGCACAAGGGCGAATCGGGCGCGCTGCCCATCCTGGTCACGCGGGTCTTTGCCCCGGTCATCACGATGTATCAAGCCATGGTGCGGGAAGGCATCGAGTCGGGCGAACTGATTCACGCGGATTGGATGCAGATTCATCTCGCCACCCTGGGCGCGAATGTCTTCTATTTTCTGAGCGCGCCGATTTGGCGCATTTTGCTGCCCTATGAGCCGTTTGCTCCGGAGGCTCTGGCGCAGCGCAGGACGGCTTTAGTTGAGTTTTTAGGGCAGGCGATTTTCGCCGATCGGCAGCATGGCGCCGAGCTTGCAGCACGGGTGCTTGCCGACACGCCGATGCCCGAAGTGAATACCGATCGGCTGACGTTTGGGAGGAAAGATGAACGCGCGCAATAGGGTTTTCATGATTTTGGGCCTGCTGACGCTGGGCTCGCTCATCTGGTATCTGGTCACGGCGCGTACGCCCAGCGATCTTAAGTTGATTGGCACGGTTGATGCGAATGAAGTTCTGGTGAGTGCCAAGATACCCGGCCGCATTCAGAGTCTGACAGTTGAAGAGGGGCAGCAAGTGAAGGCCGGGCAATTAATCGCCGAGATAGAGAGCGATGACCTGGCGGCTGCACGAAAAGCAGCGGAGGCCACGGTTTCAAGCAATCGGTGGAAGCTGAATGAGACCGTCGAAACGCAGCGGCAAAACGAAGGTGAAGTTTCGAGCGCCGCGACTAATGCCGAGGCACAGTTGCGAGGCGCGCGTGCAGCACTTGCGCAGGCGCAGGCCAATCTCGATCACCAGAAGGCGGACACCACGCGGATTGTTGCGCTGGCGAAGCAGGGAATCATGAGCGAGCAGGCGAAGGACGATGCGGCGACCAGCCTGCAAGCTGACCAGGCAGCGGTGGAATCGGCGACCGAAAATGTCTCGGCCGCAGAAGCCGCACTGAAGCAGGCGCACGCACACGAACTGCTTGCCCTTGTCTCGGCGCGCACCGTCGATTCGACGCGCGGACAGGTGCAAAATGCGCAGGCGCTTGCCGAACAGGCGAACGTTGAACTGGGGTATGCGCAAGTCCTGGCGCCCGTGACCGGGAAAGTGAACGTGCTCGCGGCTCGACAGGGCGAAGTGCTGCCAGCGGGTGGGACTATTGCCACGGTGATGGACTTGACGCAGACCTGGGTCTACGCGCCCTTGCCGGAGACACAGGCCGATGCGGTGCAGCTAGGAGACAGCTTGCGCGTGGTGATGCCGAGCGGTGCGAGCGTGGATGGCAAGGTGATCGCGAAGTCTTCGCTGGCCGATTTTGCAACGCAGCGCGACATCAATGGCGGCCGCAAGCGCGACATCAGGACAGTGCAGATCAAGCTGCTCATTCCGAATCCTGACGAGCGCTATGTGCCGGGTATGACCGCGGAGGTTTATGTGCCGAAGAGCAAATTGGTGAAGCAATGACGGCGGCGCCAACCAATTCGTCCAAGGCGCCAAACGGTTCACAGCCGGCGGCGGCAATCCACAACAACGGCAAGAGTGGTGCGCCGATCGCCATTGCTGTCGAGAATATCGTCAAGCGCTACGGCAGTTTTGAAGCCGTGAAGGGCGTCAGTTTTCAGGTGGCTGAGGGCGAGATTTTTGGGCTGCTGGGACCTAATGGAGCAGGAAAGAGCACGCTGATCCGCATGATGACTACGCTCATCCCGGTCACAAGCGGCAAGGCCATTGTGGGCGGCCACGATGTCAGCAAGGATTCCGACGATGTGCGCCGCATGATCGGTGTTATTCCGCAGGCGCTGACGAGCGACCCGGATCTTACGGTGGGAGAAAATCTCAGCATCTACGCCAAGCTTTACAGCGTGCCCCGGGCTCAGCGCGAGAAAAACATTGCCGAGGTGCTCGAGGCCGTTGATCTGACGAAGTGGCGCGATGCGCAGACCAAGACGCTTTCAGGCGGAATGCGGCGCCGGCTTGAGATTGCGCGCGGGCTCGTTCATGACCCGCGTATCTTTTTTCTCGACGAACCGACCACGGGGCTCGATCCCGTATCGCGCATTGCGGTGTGGGAGATGCTGAACAATCTGAAGAAAACACGGCAACTCACCATGCTGCTGACCACGCATTACATGGAGGAGGCCGATCGTCTCTGCGACCGCATTGCCATTGTCGATCATGGGAATCTTGTAGCACTTGGCACGCCGGTTGAACTGAAGCAAAGTGTACCTGGCTCCAACGTTGTCGAGGTCCAATTCAACCGCGAAGATCCGGAATGGAAGGCGCGCCTAGAGGCGCTGCCCGACGTCACGGAGGTGCAGTCGCAATCGGCCGGAGTCTATCGCGTGTTGACTTCCAACGGATCGAGGACGACAACCCAACTTGTTGAGATGGCCGCATCGCTTGGCGAGCAGCTTACTTCGTTGAGCGTGCAGAACACCTCGCTCGATGATGTTTTTGTTCATTACACCGGCCGCCAGCTCCGGGATGAGCAGGTGAAGGCCGTCTTTTCCATGCCGCCCCGACCAGGAGCACAGCCATGAACAGAATGTTCGCTATTATTGAGCGCGAGATGCGCAAGTTTTTCCGCTCGCCGACGCTGATGATCATGTCGCTCATGATGCCGATTCTGCAGTTGGTCATTTTGGGCAACGCGTTCGGCGGCAAAATTGTAGGCACACACGTGGCGGTGGTGGACCACGACCATGGGCCGGAGGCAGTGAAAGTGCGTGAGGCCTTTGACGCGATCGCCG
>Ga0182024_10005816_pt1 | contig 27403 bp, 22 predicted proteins | sample P32metaG_FD_120480 | JGI IMG/M metagenome (GOLD analysis project Ga0182024, IMG submission 120480) | Permafrost microbial communities from Stordalen Mire, Sweden - P3-2 metaG (Illumina Assembly) | ecosystem: Environmental > Terrestrial > Soil > Wetlands > Permafrost | place: Sweden: Stordalen...
GGCACTCAGGCACCATTCGGATGTCGGTCTCGCTGCCGAACCTGCCACCATCACTCTGACACTCTCCCCCTGTTTCTGGCCACCACTGACCGTCAAAACGGTCCACGGCTCAGGGCAGGCTCTCGCGACAATCGGCAAGATGCAGGCGCTGCATTGCCCCTCAGCAGTCAACTAAGCTCAAGCTTCCCTCGGTAATGTCCTATGGACCCACCAGGTTACCCATCTTCGGTAACCGTCAACGGCCTTGTGCGTCGTTGACAGTGGGGACCTGGTTTGTTACCGTTAACCAGTCATTCATAAAAGCCTTTGACCGAGCTAAGTTCTGCACCTGGTTGGAATTGCAGACGAACTCAAATTTATGGCTCGGGTCGCGGTTCCGGTAGGTATAGGGCGCGTGGAAGTTTCCATTCCCAGATGGGAACGTAGCCCAAAAGAGTCAGTGGTCCGGGCAGGCGTTTTGTAACTAGAAACTAGGCCTGGAATTCCGGACCTGACGCTGCACAACCGTTCAGGATTTAGAGGAGTGCGATTTGCAAAAACGCTTTTACATCCTTTTCGTGGCTCGCGGGGACGACGGGCAATTGCGTAAGATCTCCATCCCCGTGCACTACCTCTACGTCTTCGTAGTGGGCGCCGCGATTGGATTTCTCAGCCTGACCGGCATTGCCAGCTCCTATACCCGGATGCTGCTGAAGGTTTCCCGTTATAACGAACTGCGGACGGAAAAAGATCAGCTCAAGGACAACTATTCGCGCTTGGAGCAGGTGGCCAAAGAACGGGACATGCAAGTGGCCTCGCTCGGTTCGATCGCCGGGGAAGTCTCGGCTCTCTACGGTTTGAAGGCGCAGCCCACTCTGGTCACGGCCACGGCCGAGCAGATCCAGGACGCCGATGTAAGTTCTTCGCTCGACCAGTTGCATGCCTTGCGGACTTCGGCCCTGACCGGGGCAACCATGGTCGGCCTGACGATGGGCCTGACTCGCAATGCCACGACTGCGGACTGGTTCAAGGCAAACTCTGCGCCCAACCTCTGGCCGGTAGAAGGTCAGGTAACGGCAAGTTTCGGAGAGCGAATTGATCCATTCAACGGTGAGGGCGCTTTCCACAGCGGCGTAGATATTGGCAGCAGCTATGGTGCCCAGGTTCTTGCGCCGGCGGATGGAGTCGTAACCCGCAGCGAGATGATGGGTGGCTATGGCAAGGCGATCATGATTGATCACGGCAACGGCATCAGCACGCGCTACGGACACCTCTCCGGTTTTGCCGTAACCTCAGGGCAATCGGTACATCGCGGCGACGTGATTGGATACGTCGGCACAAGTGGCCGCTCCACCGGTCCTCATCTTCACTATGAAGTCCGCATCAACGATACCCCGGTGAATCCTTACAAGTATCTCCGCATGACCGTCGCCCACAACGGCGGCTTCTCTGCGGGGAGCTAGACCCCACCCTTTACCTAAAACAGCCGGAGCCGGTTGGGATGTGTGCGCCCTTGTCCCGTCGGTTTTCCGGGATTCTCTGATTCCGGGCTCCAGGCAACGTGTGGCGCTGCTGAAACATCTACAGCGAATAGGGTCGCCGGATGAAATTCAATAAGGTGCGATGCCCCTTGAAACTAACATCTGGCTGGTAAACGCAGACGGCTCAGGTGCATCCCCCCTGACAAAGCTTTCAAAAGCGGACAGCGACCCTCCTGAGTGGCAGCCATGATGGCAAGGAATATCACCTCGTCCGAAGAGGCATAAAGTGCCTTCCCGCGTCGACGTTCCTGCGGTATGGTTTTGTCCCTCTCCTTGCTGCATCACGGCCGTGAGCGGCTTATAGGCGCCGATGACACGGGCGTTACTGCTGTTACCAGGGTAATGGCTCAAGCCAAACGGAGTGCAAAATTACAGCGCGATTGGCGCTAACATATCAGGAACCCTTCCCAGTTTCCGTGGCTGATCCCTAACTGCAGCCGCAAGGACTACATGGAGAATCCGGAGTTAAAGCGGTTTGGCCGGTATGAGATCGTGGCGGAATTGGGCCGCGGAGCCATGGGTGTGGTGTACAAGGCTCGCGACCCGCAGATCGACCGTCTGGTCGCGGTGAAAACCGTTTCTATGTGGGGGCAGGATCGGGACGAGGAAACTGAATTCCGCAAGCGGTTTATGAATGAGGCGCAGGCGGCCGGCCGTCTGCACCATGCAGGAATTGTTTCCATTTTTGACGTAGGGCAGAATCCCGAAAACCAGGATCCCTACATCGTGTTGGAGTACGTTGCGGGCGAGTCCCTGAACCGCATTCTGGCGCGCGAAAAGAAACTTCTGCCGGCGAAAGCCTTGCAACTTGCGGAAGAGATTGCCGAGGCGCTGGACTATGCTCACGCCCAAGGCGTGGTTCATCGCGATATCAAGCCCGGAAACATTCTTGTCACCGAAGAAAGCCACGCCAAGATTGCCGACTTCGGCATAGCCAAGCTGAATCTGGCCCACTTCACTCTGCCCGGGCGGGTGCTTGGAACTCCGGCCTACATGGCGCCGGAGCAACTGAGCGGCGAAGGAGTGGACGGGCGCTCAGATCTATACTCGCTGGGCGTGATTCTGTATGCCATGGTCACCGGTCACTCTCCATTTCAGGGAAATAGCGCGACCACCGTGTGCTTCAAGGTGGCGAATCGTGAGCCCGTGGCCGCGAGCGCCTTTGACCTGACCTTGCCACCGGAAGTGGATGAAGTGATCTCGCGTGCGATGGCCAAGGATCCAGAGCAGCGCTACCAGACTGGCGCAGAGTTCGCCGAGGATGTGCGCCAGCTGCAGCAGGTGTTCGAAGCGGGTTCGACTACCACGTCGATACGGACGGCCCTGTTAACGGCAACGCGATCTACCGGCACCCGCACCGGCAAAATCGGACCGCGGGCCTCCGGGACGCATCCCGCAGCGCAGATGCAGCGGGCAGAGAAGGTAGTCCGTAACGCGATTCGGACTGCGCCCATCCGGAATTTGATCTTGGGGGCGGCAGCGCTGGTGCTCCTGCTCATCGTCGGAGTCCGATCGAGGTTGTTGGTGATTTCTCCAAAACTGGCGGGGAATGCGCTCAACGTAGCTCCCAGCACCCCCGCAGCTTCGAGCATGGCAGGCATACGACCGAGTTCAGCACCGGCAAATGACGCGCCCAGCGCAGCGACAACTGCGGTAGCCTCTCATTCGCTGCCAGCCGTCGCCAACTCAAAGCCGAAGAAAGCTCGCCGTCCGGTCTCACCGCAACCGGTCTCGGCCACAGCAGCGGAAGTGGTGGTGCCGCTCTCTAATCTCGACGTGGCGGTGCAGCACCAGTTCAAGGATGCCACCCTTTTTGTTTGGGTCGATGACCAACTAGCGTTGACCCGGCCTTTGCACGGAGGCGCGCAGAAACGGATGGTCGTGTTCAACGGAATACGGGGCGTGGACTCGGAGACTGTGAAGGTCCCCGCAGGAAAACACGCGCTGCGTGTAAGGGCTTTATCGGCCGACGAGACCATTGATCTCTCCAAAACGGTTTCGGCCGAGTTCGTCGGTGGCGGCGAGAAGTCACTGCAGGTCACCTTCGACAGACACAACACCACCATGCATCTGAGTTGGCAGTAGACTACTGCCGCAATCCCATCCAGTTTTCCGAGACCACTAGGGAATTTCCCGGATTCTGCGGATCGTATTTCACTGAAGTCGGAAGTCCGAGCCGACAGGAGTGCAGATTGATCCAGTGCCGCAGGTAGGTGACGTCCTGTGAACACTCGTAGGACACCCCAGCCACGTCGTAGTGGTAGATCAACATGGTGGCCGCGTGACGATTGTCGGCTGCCGCCAGTTCCTGCACATCAATGACCGTGCCGTCGGTGATGCGGCCTGTGCTCTCCAGCCATGTCCGGCGTTCGCGCTCGAGTTCGACAGAGTTCTTGGGCTTGCGTCGCAGTAGGGCATACGTCGCGAGCAATGCGACGCCGCCTGTAACCAGCCCATAAAGTCGAAGTGAATCCATACCGAGGTGGGTTGAGTCGATGCCCTGTCGGCCGATCTCTCTCTCAGCATAAGCCGAAAGCGAGAGACGTGGAAGTGGTTGCGAGGTTACGGAGGTGCCAGAGGCTGTGAAAAATGTGGGATAGGCCCGGGCTTCGAAGAGACTTCCGCTTGTTCTACAATCACCCGGGGAATATTCCGGTCCTGAGGTAAACGGAGTGCAAATGCGATTTGCGGCGATTTGTGCGGCACTTTTTCTCGTGCTATCGATGGCACCGGCGGCAGCGCTCGACGGAACGACATCGTCTCCACGGAAAGCTTCCGACAAAAAGCGAACTCACGACTGGCCCGTTTACGGCGGGACGTCCGAGAATAATCACTTTTCTAGCTTGACGCAGATCAATCGCAAAAACGTGAAGCGGCTCCGGGTCGCCTGGACGTTTGACACCGAGGAGGCCGGCGGACTGCAGACCAGCCCGATCGTGGTCGACGGAGTTCTTTACGGGCTGACCCCGTCGCAAAAAGTGTTCGCCTTGAATGCGGTCACGGGTCAGTGGTTATGGAAGTTTGACTCCGGAATTCGTGGGACGCAACCGGATCGAGGGCTCGCTTACTGGTCCGACGGCACAGCCGGCAACGAAAAAGACCGTCGAATTCTGGTGGGGGTGATGAACTTCGTCTATGCGCTCGACGCAGCCACCGGCAAAGCGATTACAACTTTCGGAACAAATGGGCGGATTGATCTGCGCGAGGATCTAGATCGCGATCCGGCGGCGCAGTCCATTTATATGACCAGCCCGGCGGTGATTTACAAAGACTTGATGATCGTCGGCGGGCGCGAAGCCGAAACGTTGCCCGCGTCTTTCGGCGATGTGCGGGCTTACGACGTACGCAGCGGAAAGTTGCGCTGGTCGTTTCATACGATTCCGCGTCCGGGCGAGTTTGGCTATGACACTTGGCCGAAAGAGGCCTGGAAGACGAGCGGCGCGGCGAATAACTGGGCGGGGATGACGGTGGACGTCGAACGGGGAGTTGTGTATGTTCCGACAGGTTCGGCGGCGTTCGATTTCTACGGCGCGGACCGGGTTGGAGACGATCTGTTTGCCAATTGTCTGATTGCTCTGAACGCCCAGACGGGCGAGCGCATCTGGCATTTTCAGGGAGTGAGGCACGATCTTTGGGACCGGGATTTTCCCGCGCCCCCGGTGCTTTTGACGGTGGACCGGGAAGGCAAAAAAGTGGATGCTGTCGCCCAGACGACGAAGCAGGGCTTCGTATTTCTGTTCGATCGCACCAATGGCAAGCCGTTGTTTCCGATCGAATGCAGAAACTATCTGCCCAGCAATGTGCCGGGGGAAGTGGCCGCGTCGCAACAATGTCTGCCTGCGAATCCGGCGCCCTTTGCACGGCAACTGCTGACCGAGAATCTTCTGAGCGAGCGCACGCCCGAAGTACATCAGTGGGCGCTGCAGAAGTTCCTCAGCTTTCGCAGTGAAGGGCAGTTTGTTCCGTTCGGCGTAGGGAAAGACACAGTAATATTTCCCGGATTCGATGGCGGAGCGGAGTGGGGCGGCGCCGCAGCCGATCCGGAGACCGGAATTCTCTACGTCAACGCGAACGACCTGGCCTGGACGGGCGCGCTGGCGGAGAACACGCCATCCGAAAATAAAGAAAACACTTCCAAAGCTCTGTACATGAGCCAGTGCGCAGTCTGCCATGGAGAAAAAATGGCAGGATCTCCCCCTTCGATTCCTTCGCTAGTGGGCGTGACCGACCGAAGGTCAGCAACGGAGATCACTACGACGATCCGCAACGGCAAGGGGCGGATGACAAGCTTCTCGAATCTGGCCGACGATCAGATTGCCGGGCTGCTCTCGTATTTAACGAGCCCCGATGCAAGGGAAAACGAGAGCAAGGAAGTAGTGACGCCGGAACCGGCATCGTCCGCAATCAAATACCACTTTACTGGATATCGCAAATTTCTGGACCCGGACGGATATCCCGCGGTCGCGCCGCCGTGGGGAACATTGAGCGCAATCAATCTCAACACGGGCGAGTATGTGTGGAAGATTCCGCTGGGCGAGTACCCGGAACTGGCAGCTAAAGGACTCAAGAACACGGGCACGGAGAACTATGGAGGCCCGGTGGTGACGGGGGGCGGACTGGTGTTCATTGGGGCGACAAACTTTGACAAGAAGTTTCGCGCGTTCGATAAGACAACCGGGGCTCTCCTTTGGGAGACCACGCTGCCCTTTGCGGGGAATGCAACTCCCGCTACCTATGACGTGAATGGGAGGCAGTTTGTGGTGATCGCGGCGGGAGGCGGAAAGGATCTGAAGTCGAAGTCGGGCGGAGTTTACGTAGCGTTTGCCCTGAAGAAATAAGCTTACTTCGTTTGGCTGCAAACGTTCTTGCTGACCATGGCGACGAAGCCGCCTTCAGGATTCTTGCCGAACTGGTCGTCACGTGCGGCTTTCTTGCTGACGACGAAGCGTCCGCTACGGTCGCGGGAGTAGAACCATTCCGTCGTAGGGGCGGCGGCGCCGCTGGCGCAGTTGAAGCGCACACGCGCCCGCATTTCGACGAAGGGCCCGCCTTGTGGAAGTTTTGCCGGTTCTTTGAACTCCACGCGGACCAGGGCGATACGCTGATTGTTCTTGAGAATGCGGACGGAACTGACGGACACTGTGTCGCCGGCTTCGGTCTGGCCAATGGTGCGCCAATCTCCGGCGGCTAACAGCACCAGGCTGACCACCAGCGCCGGCGCGAGCACCACGGCGGCGAGAACGATGACGGCTTTTTTCAACGCTGAGGTTTCCGCAATTGGGAATGGCAACGAGACACTCTCGTCGAAAAAGCCATTCCTGTCAACAAAAGCCCGTAACTTCGCGTAACTCCGGGCCGTCGGATTGAGCGCCTGTGCTATGGTGATGGACGCAGCGGACTGGCTGCGACTAAGTGATGCCTATGGAAGCTCTTCATTCCACGACGGTTATGTCGCCAGTCGGGCCGTTGTTCCTGGCTGCTTCCCGCCTGGGCCTGGTCGCGCTCGAGTTTGACGCGCGCCTCCCAGGCCAGCCAACCATTCGTCCCAACCCGCGCGATCTACGAACCGAGGGGAAGAGCGCTCGGTTCGAGGAATCGGAGAGCGCGATGCAGGCTTACGCGCAGCAACTGCAGGAATATTTCGCGGGCGGGAGGCGCGCGTTCACCTTCGCCGTTGATCTGCGCGGAACGGCCTTTCAGTTGGCGTGCTGGCGAGCCCTGAGGGCCATTCCCTATGGCGAGACTCGCAGCTACGGAGACATCGCTCGCGCGGTGGGCAAGCCTCAAGGTTTCCGCGCAGTGGGGATGGCGAACAATCGGAACCCGCTGGCGATTGTGGTCCCGTGCCATCGCGTGATCGCGTCGAACGGAACGCTCTGCGGCTACGGCGGCGGCCTCGACGTGAAGCGCAGGCTTCTGGAACTGGAAGGCGCGCTGAGCGCTACGCTGGCGGCGTAGGAATTGTTGAATTTTGATTGTTGATTGAAATGCTCACGGTTTGTGCGGGCTCGGTTTCAATCAACAATCAAGAATCATCAATCGCTATCCCACGCGTCTTTGACGACTCAAAATAAATCCTCCGCGCTCCGCAAGGCGGGCCTCTTCTATCTCGTCTTCGTGATGTTTTCCTACACCACGGGCGGCCCCTTCGGACTCGAGGACATGGTCACGACCTCGGGTCCGGGAATGACTCTGATCTATCTGCTGGTACTGCCGTTTTTCTGGTGTATTCCGGTGTCGCTGGTCTCCGCGGAACTGACCACTGCCATGCCCGTGGAGGGCGGCTTCTATCGCTGGACGCGCGCCGCTTTCGGCGACTTCTGGGGATTTCTTGCCGGCTGGTGGAACTGGTCCGCATCGTTTCTGCTGGGCGGGGCGTATGCCGTTTTGTTCACCGATTATCTCGTCTATTACTTTCCGAAGATGACGTGGTGGCAACACTACCTCGTCTCCGTTGCGCTGATCGCCCTGCTGACCTGGATCAACGTGCGCGGCATTCAGATGGTAGGCCAGGTCGCGGCCGCGCTGGAGATTTTTATTTTTGTGCCGGTGATGATCATGATCGTCATCGGGCTGCTCCATTGGCATCACAATCCATTTACGCCGTGGCTCCCTCCGCATCAGGCCAGGTTCAAGATCTTCGGCGTCGGGCTGGCGTTGGGCTTATGGCTGTACTCGGGATACGAACAGCTCTCAACCGTGGCGGAGGAGGTCGAGAACCCGCAACGGGCCTACCCGCGAGCCTTGGCGCTGGTGGTGCCGCTTTCGATCGCCGCATACTTTATGCCGACATTGGCAGCTCTGGCCTCGGCGGGCCACTGGGAGCAGTGGCACACAGGCTTCTTCTCCAACGCCGCGAGTATGCTTGGTGGCCCATGGCTGGGCACGTGGATGACACTGGCCGCAATGGTAGGCTTCGTGGCCCTGCTAAACAGCACGGTGCTGACGACTACGCGCATGCCGTTTGCCATGGCGGAAGACGGATATTTGCCCGGGTTGTTAACGCGCAAGCACTCGCGCTATGGGACTCCGTGGCTGGCGATTGTGGTGTCGACGGGAATCTACGCGCTCCTTGCCTGGCAGAGCTTGGCCGAACTGATTTCGATTTACATCTGGTTGCGATCGGCGACCACGGTATTGACTGTGCTTTCGGCGTGGAAACTCAGGCGCACGCAGCCGGAACTCAAGCGCCCGTTCAAGATTCCCGGTGGGCGCGCGGGGTTGCTTTACGTGGTAGGCGGGCCGGTGGTGATGGCTCTCGTGGCACTGTTGGGCAGCGACCGCTTCGGGCTGATCGGCGGCGCGATTGCGATTGCACTGGGCCCAGTGATCTACCGGATGATCAGAAACAAAACTACCGTTGCGTGAGCCTCTTTTATGTCCACGGAGGCTTTCAAATTTCTTTCCGGGGAATTCTGTTGCTGTTGGAATCGACAACCGGATGCAGAACCGTCACACGCCACAACTGGATCTGATAAACCGGCTGGTCTGGGAAGCCGTTCTCGCTGCCATCAATAACTACCAATAGCGTCTCAGTAAAAGCCACTGGAGTGACATCAGCATTCGAGAGGCGAATATTCGTGTGGCCAACTATGCTGCCCGCGCGCCGTTTTGCCGTTGGAGACAGGATCAGAGCGGTACGTTCATAAGTCTCCAAGGTCCGATGAACCGCACATGTGCTCACGCTCGTGGGCACGATGCGAGGCCGGGGTTGAAACACCGCATTCGATGCCCGCGCGTTCGCAATCGCCATTCCTGTGAAGGCGCGCCTGCTGGCGACACTCGGGGCGGTTGCGATGATGGGGCTGGGAAGACTTGCCGCGTCATCACTAAATGCAATCAGCTGAGGCGCTCTTGAAATACCCAGGACGCAGACAATAGCGAACCCTGCCACCAGCGATACAGCGAGCTTCCAGGCGCGGCCCGTTCCCGTGGGACGATTCACATCCAAAATCTGAGCCACTCGCAGCGAGGTTTGGCGGATTCGACCCAGCGCCGCTTGTGCCAAGGCCAGGCCGCGCCGAAGCAGCGTTTTTTCGGCCAAATGCGCCAGACACTCCGCGTAGGCCCGCGGGCTTGCCGTCTCGGCCAAAACGGCATCATCGCATGCCATCTCGCGTTCCAGGGACACTCTCTTCTCGATCCACCACACCGCGGGATGAAAGAAGAACAGCGCCTTTACCACCTTCTGAGCCAGGTTCGTCCAGTCGTCCCAACGACGCAGGTGCGCGAGTTCATGGAGGAAGATTTGGTTCAGTTCATCCGGAGAGAGTTCCTGCATCACCCAGCCCGGAATGACAATTAAGGGCTTCACGAAACCGACGGCAGTCGGAACATGCACCAGATCGGACGTGTAAAGCCTCACTGGCCTTTTCGATTGGTTGCGTTCTAGAGTTTCCTGCAATCGAACGTCTAACAATGCCGTATCGACCGGGATGCAACTCTTGCGAAGAATGTGCAGATGCCATAGACATAGACCCACCCCTAGCAAAGACCAAGCTGCTATGGCGGCCCACGCGCCGACAACATAAAGCGCCCAAGAACCTGGCAACGTGATCGGTGGATGGCCGACGGTCCCCGCTGGAATGTTCCCATGCGACCACCGTAAGCCTCCGAACAAAGGGAGAACGGCAATTGCCATGAGGGCGGAAAACCATACTGCAAACCGCGTGCCCGAATTTTGCCGGCGGATCACGGCCAACAATAATCGCGCGAAGATCGCGATCAGCGCGCCCTCGACCAGGCAGTCCACGATCTGAACGGCTGACGTTTGGGCAATCGCATCCAGGTCAAAGACCGCAGTCACGGTTGGGTCACTTGCTCCTTTCCAGCAACTGGCGCAAGCGAGCGAGTTCTTCCGCATCAATGCTGGTCTCTTCCAGAACATTCAACGCCAGCAATTCATGGGAGTTGCCGAAGAACCGGCTAACCAGATGCCGCACTTCGAAGCGCGTCGCATCCTGACGGTCCACTCGCGGGATGAACACGTGGGCGCGCTTGTCTTTCAGGTGCTTTACATAGCCCTTTTTTTCCAGGATGCGAACAATGGTCAGGATGGAGTTGTAGGCCAAAGCGGGCTTTGCGGGCAGCGCCTCCAGCACCTCATGGACGGTCGCCGAGCCCCTCTCCCAGAGCACGTTCATGATGCGCAACTCGGCTTCTGTCAGGGTTACAGACCTGCTGCGGGCCAATGCGTCCTCCTGGGGGGGGGTACTCTCTCGTAGATTTTGACGTCGCTGAACGAAGAACGTTAACTAATTTGTTAGTTGCGGGAGGAAGGGCTGGAGATGCCTGGCGGTCGAGAACGTGCCTCTAACGAATTCTGGATACTCTCAAATTCACCCTAAACTATTGATAATACAGTGGCAAAATGAGTCTAGGAATAAGCGGCACGAAACAGTTCTGGCTATCCTAACCTGCCCCTTCGACACAGCGCTACTCGTATCGCAGGGCTTCGACGGGCTCCATGCGCGAGGCCTTCAGCGCAGGCCACATGCCGGCCGTGACCCCGACAAACGCGAGAATCACAAACGCCGTCAGCATCACGCTGCTGGAGGTCTTTAGGACGATGTCGCCCTCATGATTGGCCGTCTTGTACATCTCGGAGTAGAGCGGCATGGGAGGAATGGCATGTGCCAGCAGAACCGATACCAGCATCCCCACCAGGCCCGCAGCAAAGGTCAGAACCAGGGCCTCCACCAGGAATTGAAGCGCGATGTCGCGATTGCGCGCGCCCAGCGCCTTGCGCAGTCCCACTTCCTTGGTGCGCTCAGTGACACTGACCAGCATGATATTCATCACCCCGACGCCGCCGACGCCCAGAGTCAGCACGCCGATGAAGCCGAGGATCAGTCGCAGGGCGATTCCAAACTGTTGAATATCTTTCGCATCATCTACGGTGTCCCACTCGGGGCTGGATTTATCGTCCTTGGGATTGAAACTGTGGCGGCGGGCGAGCACTTCTCTGACCTGCCCCAGAGCCGCCTTGTGCTGGAGCGCTGTCACCGGCTGGAATACGAACATTCCGGGATCGCGCTGGTTGTTGAAGTCGCTCATGCTTTCGAAGGGCAGGAACACGTTCTCATTGTCGGGGCCGTTATTGGAGGAATCTTGAATTTTGAGATGGAGGAGACCGATCACATCCCAGGTTTCGCCGTTGATAGTGACATGGTCGCCCACCGGATCGCGATTGCCGAACACTTTCTTGGCTGCGTTGGGGCCGAAGATCAGAACGTGGCGATGCTCGGTAAAGTCGCTTTCTTCAAAGTAACGGCCTTCGGCGACGTTTAGCTTGCGCATCTCCCCATAGGGATATTGAATCGCTTTGCTCTGGACGGAGATGACCTTGTCGCCGTACTTGTAGGCGACGGCATCGTCCCATTCCGCGCTAACGAGACGAACCAGAGGGGCTTCGTCGCGAATGGCCTGGATATCCTCATACTTAAAGTTAATTCGTTTGCCAGCGCGCTGTCCGCCGGCCTGCATGCTGGTCTGGCCTTGCCAGACGATGATGACGTTGTTGCCGATTCCCAGAAAGGCGGTGAGCACGCCTTCGCTCACACTTTCGCCATAGCCGAGCAGAAGGACAACCGTGGTCAATCCCCAGACGATGCCCATCATGGTCAGAATGGAACGCAGGCGGTTGCGGGACAGCGCGTCCCAACTTTGCAGAATGAGTTCCTTGAGCCGCATTTGAAACGCTACTCCTGACGCAAACACTCGATGGGACTGAGTGCGGCGGCTCGTTGCGCTGGATACATTCCGGCGCCCACCGTGATCAGACCCAACGTCAACAACGACGCCACAATTGCCAGCGGCGAGATCACGGGATGCGGAACGATGTCGGGCAAGTCCACGTTGCTCACCACCAGGCAAATACCAAGGCCAATGCCGAGCCCGATGGCTCCGCTGATCAGCATGAGCGTGGCCGACTCGGCAAAGAACTGGTTGCGAATATCGCGGGCGGTCGCGCCCAGCGACTTGCGCACACCGATTTCGCGCGTGCGCTCGGTGACAGCGACCAGCATGATGTTCATGACCCCGATGCCGCCGAGCGACAGCGTCATCAGGGCAACCGCACCGAAGAAGATGGTCATGATGTCAAAGATTCGCTCGACCAGCTTCGAGCCGTCGAGCGTGTCCCAGATGAACAGGGCATCTTTGTCGCGCGGATCGAAGCGATGCTCGCGTCCGAGAATTTGATAAATCTGGTGCATGGCCTCTTCATGATGTTCGGGATCAGCGACTTCGACCACCAGATTGTTGATCCATCCCCTGGAGATGCCGGGACGCTCCGGCGGCGGGTAATCGCGAGCCATGGAGGAGTAAGGCACGAAGAGCTGGGTATTGTCGGGGCCGCTCCCGTAACTCCCATTCTGCTTTTTCTTTTCCAGCACGCCGATGACGGTGTAGGGCGAGCCATTCATGGTGAGCGTCTCGCCGATGGCTGGCTTGCCGGGAAACAACTGGTCGCGCGATTCCACACCCAGCACGACCACGCGGCGGCCTTCTTTTTCATCGTCATCGCTCATCAGGCGGCCTTCTTGCACCTTCAGCGAGCGAAAGCGCTGGTAGTCGGGCCATACGCCGCGCACGGGACGGGATGCGGCGTTATAGCGGCTGACTTCAGCCACGCTGCGCCGCAGTTCGGGACTGACGGTTTTGATCAAATAGGCTTCCGATTTGATGGTGTACGCATCTTGAATCGAGAGCCGGACCGGACGGCCGGCGGCGTATCCGCCGGCCTGTTCGCTGGTGCGGCCGCCCCAGACTATCGCGAGATCGACGCCGATAGTCTTGAGATGTTCTTTCTGGTCGCGGCTGAATCCTTTGCCCAGTCCGACCAGCAAAATCACGGAGGTGATGCCCCAGATGATCCCGAACATAGTCAGAAAGCTGCGCAACTTGTGCGCGGCGATGGAGGCTACGGTCTGGCGCAGAACTTCCCGGATGTTCAAGAACCGAAACCCTCCTCTACTTGGACGTTCTGGACAGGATTACGGGAGCCGAGCTTTTCACCTTAACCCCAAGAATGGAAAGCCATTCTACCGCTGATTTCGCAGCGCTGGCGTGACGTTTGATCGGTAAGGCTATTCGGGCTGGGGAGGACAATCGGTCGGCAGTTGCAGGTATTGCTTCGCATTCCGGTAGCAAATGTCTTGAATGAATGGTCCGAGGAGCGCGTCGTCATCGGGCAATTCACCCCTCATGACGTCTTTTCCGATGATGTCGCAAAGAGTGCGGCGGAAATACTCGTGCCGTGGGTACGACATGAAGGACCGCGAGTCGGTCACCATGCCTATGAACCGCGACAGCAGACCGGTATTCGAGAGAGCATCCAGTTGCGCCGTAATCCCCTGCCTCTGGTCCAGGAACCACCACGCGCTGCCATACTGCAGCTTTCCCGACCTCTCTCCATCCTGGAAGCAGCCAATCAGGGTTGCGAACTGAAATGTGTCCCTCGGGTTCACGTTATACAAGATCATCTTCGGCAGAGCGTTCTCTTGCGAGAGCACGTCGAGGTATGCGCTGAGATGGGCGCCTTGCGGGAAATCACCAATGGCATCGAAACCGACATCGGCTCCAAGCCTGTGCCGAGCTGCAGTATTTACGTTGCGTTGCGCGCCCAGGTGCAATTGCTTGGTCCATCGTTTCTCGGCATCTAGCCGGCCAAAAAAAAGCATCATGAAAGAAGCGAACTGGGTCCGCTCATCCGTGGTGATGGACTGCCCTTCACGGGCTTTTCTGAAGATGGCCGCAGCGGCTCTTTCCGAACACGGCGTCGCATAGCAATGCTCCAAGCCGTGGTCGGAGAGACGGCAGCCCAAGGAATGAAAGTAGTCGTGCCGGCTGTGAAGCGCCTGCAGAAAGGTTTTTAGATTTCGTACGTCGACGTTCGCAACCTCCGAAAGATGCTCGACCCAGCGCGCAAACTCAGCATCGCCGATGGCGAGAGCTTTGTCCGGACGGAAGGCCGGAAAAACTCGTGTCGGCAGATTCGCCTTCGCAATCGCTCGATGATGTTGGAGGTCATCGGTGGGATCGTCGGTAGTGCATACCACCTCGACCTGGAACTTCTGAAGAATGGCGTGCGCCGTCAGCCCCTCCGACAAAAGAGCATTCGCGCGCTCCCAGATTTTCTGTGCGGAGGTCTCATCGAGCAATTCAGTAATGCCGAAATAGCGTTGCAACTCGAGGTGCGTCCAATGATAGAGCGGGTTGCGGAGTGTATAGGGAACAGTGCGCGCCCACGCCAGAAACTTCTCGTAGGGAGCGGCATCCCCCGTAATGTACTTTTCCGGGACGCCGTTCGCCCGCATGGCCCGCCATTTGTAGTGGTCTCCCTCCAGCCAGATTTCGAAGAGATTCGCAAACTGCCGGTTTTCGGAAATGTCCCGGGGAGAAAGGTGACAGTGGTAGTCGAGAATAGGCTGCGAAGCAGCAATCTGATGATAGAGACGGCGTGCTGGGTCGTTCGATAGAAGGAAGTCTTCGGTGAGAAAGCCGTTCATGGGCACGTGCTTTGGGCGATGCAATCGCGGAATCCAATCTTAGCGACTCCCGTCAAGAATCATATCAGTTCAGTAACTGCTTGACGGGGAGGCTTGGCGCAATGTGTAGTGATGCATGTTGCCCGCGCGCAAAATCCAGTGAACCTACGCCCCGTAGCAACCGTTATTGAAGGAGTGTCAATTCAGCCTGCGAGTCCCATCGGCCGCCGGCGCTGGTTGATCTGCGCCTTGCTGTTTTTCGCGACCTCGGTGAATTACATGGATCGGCAGGTGATCGGGCTGCTGAAACCGACCCTGCAACTGCAATTCGGTTGGACGGAAGTCGGATACAGCAACATCGTCTTGGCTTTCCAGTTCGCCTATGGAGCCGGCTTGCTCTTCATCGGAAAGCTGATCGATAGGCTGGGGACACGCAAGGGGTTTTCGTTTGCGGTATTTGTGTGGAGCATCGCTGCCATGGCTCATGCGGCTGCGGGCTCGATATTTCAATTCGCCATGGCGCGCTTCAGCCTGGGGCTTGGTGAGGCAGGCAGTTTCCCTGCATCAGTGAAAGCAGTGGCGGAGTGGTTTCCCAAGCGGGAGCGCGCGCTGGCAACAGGCCTGTTCAATTGCGGCTCGAACATCGGCGCGATCGTGACTCCGCTCATTGTGCCCTGGATTACCTACCGTTTTGGATGGCGCATGGCTTTCATGGTCACCGGAGCCTTGGGATTCATCTGGATTGTGTGTTGGCTTGCGGTGTATCACCGCCCGGAAGAAGACAAGCTGGTTTCCGCTACAGAACTGGCTTACATACACAGCGATGTCCAGGAGCACGGGACGACCGTTTCGTTACGCACTCTGATTACGCTTCGCCAGGCGTGGGCGGTGGCGTTGGGCAAGTTTTTTACCGACCCCATCTGGTTCGTGTATTTGTTCTGGATGCCGGACTTCCTGAGCCGCAATCTTGGTTTGGATTTGAGGGGCATGGCGTTGCCGCTGTTCGTGATTTACAGCGGCGCCAGCGTCGGAAGTATCGGTGGAGGATGGCTTTCGTCTTTCCTCCTGAAGAGAGGCTGGACGCTGAACGCCAGCCGAAAAACTGCGCTTCTGGCTTGCGCCTTTGCGGTTACCCCCATCATGATTGCGGCGCGCACCACGGATGCGTGGCTGGCGGTTTTCCTGATCGCGATCGCAGCCGGAGCGCACCAGGGCTGGTCGGCAAATATCTACACGCTGGCTTCCGACATGTTTCCCCGAAGCGCGGTGGGGGCCGTCGTGGGATTTGCGACTATGGTGGGAGTCATCAGCGGGATGTTCGTGTCTAAGGCCGTCGGCTACATTCTGCAGCGCACAGGTTCCTACGTGCCCGTATTTGTGATGGCTGGCCTGGCATATCTGATCGCATTCTGTTTCGTACAACTGCTGGCGCCGCGGTTACAACCGGCGGAAGTTTGATTCGCGTCTTGCGGAAGCGACGAATCAAAGACTGTGCGCCGAATCTGATGCTTTCGATACACTCGGTGGAATCAGCGAGGAGAGCCTTGTGAAGATCACGGATGCAAAGGTGTTCGTCAGTTGCCCGGGACGGAACTTCGTTACTTTGAAGATTTCGACTGATCAAGGTGTGTACGGGCTCGGGGACGCGACTCTGAATGGCCGCGAGCTGGCCGTCGCATCTTACTTGAGCGACCACCTGATCCCCTGCCTCATTGGACGCGACCCGTTCCAGACGGAGGACGTCTGGCAGTACCTGTATCGTGGTGCGTACTGGCGGCGCGGTCCCGTGACCATGACGGCGATCGCTGCCGTCGACATGGCCCTGTGGGACATAAAGGGCAAGGCTTTGAAGACGCCCGTCTATAACTTGCTGGGAGGGCAAAGCAGAACGGGAGTGCTGGTATACGGGCACGCGAATGGGCGCGACATTGCGGAGACCGCGGAGGAAGTCGCGAAGTACAAAGAGATGGGATATCTTGCGGTGCGCGCGCAGACGGGGATTCCGGGCCTGCCTTCCACCTACGGGGTTGCGCACGACAAACTTTACTACGAGCCTGCAGAGAAGGGCTTGCCGCCAGAAAACGCCTGGTCAACGGAGAAATATCTTCTGCACGTTCCCAAGCTGTTCGAGGCGTTGCGCTTGAAGTTTGGGGACGACATTCACTTGCTCCATGACGTTCACCACCGGCTGACTCCGATCGAAGCGGCGCGGCTGGGGAAGAGTTTGGAGCCGTATCACCTGTTCTGGCTGGAAGATGCAGTGACGGCGGAGTTGCAGGAGGGCTTCCGCATCGTGCGTCAGCACACGACCACGCCACTCGCTGTCGGCGAGGTCTTCAATGCGATTTGGGACGCGCACATTCTCATCCAGGAACAGCTGATCGACTACCTCCGCATGACGGTGGTGCACGGCGGAGGCTTGACCCATCTCAAAAAGATCGCTGCCTTGGCTGAGATTTATCATGTGCGGACAGGTTGCCATGGCGCGACGGACTTATCTCCAGTGGCGATGGCGGCGGCGTTGCACTTCGACATCTCGGTGAACAATTTTGGGATCCAGGAATATATGCGTCACACGCGCGAGACCGACGAGGTCTTCCCGCATTCGTACTCGTTCGAGAACGGCTACCTGCATCCGGGCGACGCGGCGGGACTTGGCGTCGACTATGACGAGAAACTGGCGGAGAAATTTCCCTACGAGCGGGCATACCTGCCAGTGAACCGGAAACTCGACGGCACGATGTTTAATTGGTAGTGGGGATTCGACCCTCGGATTCGACCCCCGATACTAGCGAGCCTTTTTCGCGAGCAGAGCGGCCCGCGCAGAAGTGACGGCATTTACCAATTCCCGGGCAGCCGAAGTGATTTTGTCGAGATTGCCCTCGCGTAAAGCCGCGGCGTCGACCAGGTCTGCGCCCACACCCAGGGCAAACGCACCGGCAGCGATGAACTCTGCGGCATTCGCCGCATTCACGCCTCCCGTTGGAATCAATGAGGCATTCGGGAAGGGCGCCCTGAGCGAGCGCAAATATTTGGGTCCGCCTACGTTCCCACAAGGAAAGATTTTGACTAGCCGCGCACCATGGTCGTGAGCATTCATCAGTTCGGTGGGAGTCAGTGCTCCGGGGATTGCTAACTTTGCGCAGGACTGCGCGACTGAGAGCACAGGGGCCGCCAAGCCCGGACTCACCAGGAACTCGGCTCCAGCGCGAATGCACGACTCGGCCTGCTCGGCATTGGTAACCGTGCCCGCTCCGATAAGAACTTTGCCCTGGTACTGCTGCGCGACCTCTCGGATGACCGATACGGCATTGGGGACGGTCATGGTTATTTCGACCACGGGAATGCCGCCAGCGCAGATCGCTTCCACCGCGCGGGTTGCCTCCTCCACCGTCGCCGCGCGGACTACGGGGACGATTCCAATTTCTCCGATCTTGCGAATTACGTCGTCAATGGTCATATTATTTGCTGGCTGGTTGCGGTACCTTATCGTTCGATACGAGCGGTTCGCGATTTCATTGCGTGCTGGACTTCCGCGAGCGTCGCCATGGTTGTGTCGCCGGGCGTGGTCATTGCCAGAGCGCCATGCGCAGCGCCACATTCTACCGACCACTGCGGGTCTTTCCCTGACAGAAATCCATAGATCAGTCCTGAAGCGAAGGAATCGCCTCCGCCGACGCGGTCGTACACTTCCAGATTCTCGCGCACCGGCGCCTCGTGAAAGCTGCCGTCGCAGTAGCACAGGGCTCCCCAATCATTCTGCGTGGCCGTCTTTGCATGTCTAAGAGTCGTGGCAATCACTGCCAGCGTGGGATATTCTTTCACGACTGTCTCGATCATTTTCTTAAATCCTAACGTCTCGAGCTTGGAATGGTGTTCATCCAGGCCAACGACCGGAAAGCCTAGAGCGGCGGTGAAGTCCTCCTCGTTACCAAGCATCACGTCGACCAGGGGAGCCAGCCGGCGGTTCACCTCCTGGGCTTTCGATTTTCCGCCAATCGACTTCCAGAGCGAGGGACGATAGTTCAAGTCGTAGGAAATCACAGATCCCGCTCGCTTGGCTGCTTCCATGGCTTCCTGAGCGACGAGCGGCGTGGTCTCGGAGAGCGCACAGAAAATTCCACCGGTGTGAAACCAGCGGGCACCGTCCTTCGAAAAGATCTGATCCCAGTCGATCTCGCCTGGTTTCAATTGTGAAATGGCAGTGTGCCCGCGGTCCGAGCACCCAAGCGCCGGGCGTATGCCGAAACCACGCTCGGTAAAATTCAATCCGTTGCGCACGGTATGGCCCACTCCGTCAAACGGCACCCAGCGAACGTAATTCTGGCTAACGCCGCCTTGCAGCATAAGGTCTTCGACCAGGCGTCCGATAGGATTATCGGCGAGCGCGGTAACGATCGCAGTATCCATTCCGAAGCAGCGTTTGAGTCCGCGAGCCACGTTGTATTCCCCGCCGCCTTCCCACGCCTTGAAATGGCGGGCGGTGGAAATACGCGCATCGCCGGGATCCAGGCGCAACATAACCTCGCCCAGACTTACCAGCTCCCACATACCATCGCGTTTTGCCTTAATGTTCAGTTTCGCCATCGTTCTCGGCTAAACCATCCGATCGAAATATGATACAGGTTGTAGCCTGCGCTGCAGGGAAGACTCCACGCTTTCGCACACAAAAAATAAAACACGGGAACTGTAATAATTCAACTCCCGTACCGTCTTTAGTTGTGCAACAGAGCAATTGGAGGCGTACCCTGCAAAGCGCACTGGCAGAGGAACGGGCAATCGCCATCCCGGACGAATTCGATCGGGTTTTTCGGGCGTATCACGGCCTGGTTTTTCGCACCGCGTACCGGATCACAAGCAACGCCGCGGACGCCGAGGACGTGTCGCAGGTAGTGTTCCTGCGCCTGTTCCGCCGGGAGGCGCAGGGCAACGTGCTGGAGAATGAAGAGAGTTATCTCCGCCGGGCAGCGATCAACGCGGCTTTGGATGTGCTGCGGTCGCGGCAATCCGATCGCACGGTGGAACTCCCAGATCTGCCTGCTGAACCCGCACACGAGGATCCTCGCGAACTGCGGCAGGCGCTGGGGCGGGCGCTGGCTCAACTTAAGCCGCGTCCGGCGGAAATTTTTGCACTACGCTTCCTTGAGGGCTTTAGCAATCCGCAGATTGCACGGATGCTTGGTATTTCACAGGTGCTGGTGGCGGTCATTGTCCATCGCACTCGGCAACAGCTCCGCAAGGAGCTTGGCGCGTATCTATTGACAGGGACCAAGGAGACAGGCCATGAAGAATGAGAAATTCGACCGTTTGCTGTCGGAAATTCAAAATGAACCGGTGGATGACCAGATTGTCGTCCAGGCCGGCGAACGGGTGTGGAAATCGATTGCCGCTACCGGTCGAACGGCTGACCTCAGCACCCACACTCTGCGGAGCTGTGAAGATTTTCAGGCGCTGATTCCGGGATATCTGGGAAAGGAACTTACGCCGGCGCGAGCCTTGCTGTTTGACGATCACGTGCACGCGTGCGTCGCATGCCGGCATGCTGTAGAGCGCGCTCGGGAAGGCGAACTGCAGACGGTGTGGCGGGTGGTTGAAACCGGGCGCCCCAGTGCGCGGGCATGGCGATGGGCGATGGGCGCGGCTGCCGTCATCGCCGTGGCAGTTGCGGGACTTGCGTTCAACAGCGGGATGCTTCCCGGCCAGCATTCCATTCGCGCTGCCGTTCAGACGGTGGACGGCTCGCTCTACAGCGGGTCTGGCGCGGAAATGCGCGTGATTCCGGTGGGCTATGAGATCAGGAACGGAGATGAGATTCGCACCGCGAAGGGATCGAGGGCAGTGGTGCGACTGCTCGACGGTTCCCTGGTCGAGATGGGGGAACGCTCTGATCTTTCGGTATCACGGGCATGGAAGGGCACGACCATTCATCTGGATGGCGGGCAGGTCATCGTTCAGGCCGCCAAGCAGCGGTCAGGTCGCCTGTATGTCGCGACAGACGATGGTCTGGTTTCGGTAAAAGGCACGATCTTTTCGGTGAATCATGGAACCAAGGGCTCGCGCGTGGCGGTGATCGAAGGCGTGGTCCGGGTTAATTTCGGAGACAACACCACGGACCTGCGTGCCGGGGACGAAGCAACTTCCAGCGCCAGTGTGTTAAAAGTCCCAATCAAAAACGAGATCGCATGGAGCAAGAACTCTGCAAAATACCTTGCTCTGCTGGGCGACTTCGCGGTCCTGCAGAAACAGTTTGCGGCGATTCCGGGGCCGGGATTGCGCTACAACTCTGATCTTCTGCCCTATGTTCCGGATCACACCGTGATCTATGCAGCGATTCCCAACCTTGCGAACACGCTGGGGGAAGCCAGCCAACTCTTCCAGGATCGCCTGCAGCAGAGTCCTGAGCTGCGCAATTGGTGGAAGCAACAGCAGAAAGGAAATGGACCGAAGCTGGAAGACGTACTGAATCAGGTGAAGACGTTCAGCAGCTATCTGGGCGACGAGATCGTGTTTGCCGTGGGGAAGGACGGACAAACTTACACCGCGCCGGTCGTCCTGGCAAAAGTGCAACAGGGCGGGCTGGAAGACTTTTTGCAGAAAGCCGGGCGCAAGCTTAGCACTGATCCGTCACAAGTTGCGCTGCAAATAGTCCATAACCCATGGGCAATGGCGCCTGCCACCAACCGTCCACTGCTGGTTTACATCAGCAACGCTCTGCTGATTGCCAGCCCGGATCTGGCGGAACTGCAGCATGCGGCGCTGCGCGCACAGCAGGGCAACCCCAGCGAGTTTTCTGCAACACCGTTCTACCAGCAGATCGTTCGCTCCTACCAGCAAGGGGCGGAGTGGCTTTTCTGCGCGGACATGGAACAAATTGTCGCGCAGAACGTACAAGTTGGTAGCAGCAGCCACGGCTTGCCGCCGGGAATCGCGGACGTGCGATACCTGACGATGGAACACCGCGAAGTTGGCGGTAAGACTGAAAGCCACGCCGACTTGATGTTCGCTTCGGAGCGGCAAGGCGTGGCATCGTGGCTAGCGGCGCCAGCTTCCATGGGATCGCTGGAATTCGTTTCACCCGACGCCAGCATGGTGACCTCAGCGGTGATCAAGAATCCGAGAAGCATTATGGAAGAGATCTTCAAAATGATCGGGAGCGGCAACACGGACTTCGCACAGCACTTGGCCGAGTTCGAAGCAAAGACTGGGGTGAATGTGCTGAACGATCTGGCGGCGCCGCTCGGCGGCGAAGTGACGATGGCGTTCGACGGGCCGATGCTGCCAACCCCACGGTGGAAGCTGATCGTCGAGGTGTACGATCCGACGACTCTACAGTCGACGATCGCGAAGCTGGTCGACAGTTTCAATCGGCAGGCCAATACCGAAGCGCACTCGCTGCAGTTGACGCAGCGGACGGTTGGCTCGCGGAACTACTTTGTGATCAGCAGTGCGAGCAAGCCGAATTCCGAGATCGACTACACTTTTGTCGACAACTATCTCATCGCCGCGCCGGATATAGGCACCCTGTCTCGAGCCATTCAATCTCGCGAGGCGGGATACACGCTGGCACACTCCGCGGGCTTTCAGGCGCTATTGCCGAACGATGGATACACGAATTTTTCGGCAATCTTCTATCACAACATCGGCCCGGTGGTGGGTCCGCTGGTCGAACAAGTCAAAGCCAGCGCTGCTCTGACTGCGAAGCAGCAACAGTCGATTGACGCTCTTACGGCAAACTCCGCCCCGGGCCTGATTTATGCTTATGGCGAGCCGGACCGGATCGTGGTGGCGACCAACACCGGCTTTATGGGTTTTGATCTGGGCACTCTATTAACGATGGGCGATAATGGGCCGTTCCTGCCGCAGATGTTTCTGGGCGGAGCTCTGAGCCATCCGACACCTCCACCTCAGTGAGTACAACGACACAACGCGGAGCAGCAAGCGGCGAGAGTGAGCAGACGCCGCCTGCTGCTCCGCTGCCGCCTTTGATTGAACTGCAGGGTCTTTCGGTTCAGTTTGGCAACCGGGATATCCTGCGCAGTCTAACGGCTTCTTTACGCGGGCGTTCGATCGGCTTGCTGGGGCCAAACGGCGCCGGCAAATCCACTCTGATCAATACCCTTCTTGGTTTTTACAAGTCCTCTGCGGGATCGGCGCAAATTTTTGGGTACGACATCAGAACGGAAGTCGGGAAGATTCGCGGTCTGGTTGGTTACATGCCTGAGAATGACGCTTTCATCTCGAAGATGAGCGCGGTGTCGTTCGTTCAAATGATGGGAGAACTGTCGGGCCTGCCCCCGGACATGGCCCTGGAACGAGCGCACGAAGCGCTGTTTTATGTGGGCTTGGCGGAGGCGCGTTACCGCCCGTTGGGAACTTATTCGCTGGGCATGAAACAACTGGCGAAATTAGCCCAGGCGATCGTTCACGGGCCAAAACTGTTGATCCTCGACGAGCCTACCAACGGCTTGGATCCCTCTGCGCGACAGCGCATGATCCGTATGATCCGCGAGATTCGGGACGGCCAGGAAATGCGCATTGTCCTGTGCTCGCACCTGTTGCGCGATGTTGAGGATACTTGCGACGAGGTTTTGATCCTGAAACAAGGGAGGATCGCGCATTATTCGAATCTGGATGAAGAGCGCCGCGCGAACAAAAGGTTTCTGGAACTGGAGACTTATGGGGCGAACGGCGATTTCACGGAAGCGATCGAGAAGCTCGGTTGTGAGTGTGCGGTCACTGCGAATCGTATGAAGATGATCCTGGCGGATGGCGTGGAGACGCGCGACATTTTCCGCTTGGCCGCGGAGCGCCAGGTACGCATCCGGCGGATGAACTTTAGGCGCGACTCGCTCGAGGATATTTTTCTGAAGGCCATGGAGAGCTGACGTGGAACGCTTGACTGCAAGGCGAGGGATTACGAATGGCCATTTACAGGCGTAACTACAAGCCGTATTCGGGGGCATTGACTCCGGCCTGGTCGCGCTGTTTTGTTCTTTTCCGTTACTCCAGACGGAACCTCTTCCGTTCGAAGTTTCTGACTGCGTTGTTTGTGGTCTGCTTTTTTTATCCGGTTTTGTGCCTGCTTCTGATCTACCTCGTTCATAACGCGACCTTTCTTGCGGAAATCGGCGTCCGCAACCAGATCTTCTCTATCGACAACGAGTTTTTCTTCCGTTTCATGACTGTGCAGGGAGTGTTTGCGTTTCTTATGACGGCATTCGCCGGGCCGGGCCTGATTTCTCCGGATCTCGCCAATGGCGCGCTGCCCCTGTACTTCTGCCGCCCGTTTTCGCGGGCGGAGTACGTGCTCGGAAAGTCTTCTGTACTAGCAATCCTGCTTTCGCAAATTACGTGGGTTCCAGGACTGGTTCTTTTCGTGATGCAAGCAAGTCTTGCCGGGCCGAGTTGGACATGGACGCACCTTTGGATTGCAGGCAGTCTTGTGCTTTCTTCCTTGCTCTGGATCGCAATTTTGTCGTTGCTCGCGATGGCGCTTTCAGCGTGGGTAAAGTGGAAGATTGTCGCCGGCGCTTTGCTGCTGGCCCTTATGTTCTTCGGAGCCGGCTTCGCCCAAGCCATTAACGCGGTGCTGCGAACTGAGTCCGGCCATTTTTTCAACGTTGCCTATCTGATGACGACGGTTTGGAATGCGCTGTTCCGAGTGGATACGGAGCACGCGATTCCGGTGGCCCAGGCTTGGACCGCCCTGCTTGTCTACTGTGCAATCTGCCTCGGGCTGCTGATGCGTAAGGTGCGTGCCTATGAGGTGGTCCGGTGAACGCTCGCATCGTCTTCGAAGATGTTTCAAAGTTCTATGGAGAAATCCTGGGGGTGAATCGGGTGAATCTCACGATTCCGCCAGGCATTACGAGTCTGGTGGGTCCGAACGGCTCCGGCAAGACCACGCTGATGAACCTGATGACCGGCTTGGTGAAACCCACGCGTGGGCGGATTCAGGTGCTCGACTACAAAACGGACGATCCCGAAAACCTGTTCAGGATTCTGGGCTATTCGACGCAATTCGACGCGTTTCCGAAAGGCCTCACGGGATTTCAGTTTGTGTATTCCTATCTGCGGCTCGCGGGAAGAGATTCCGAGAGCGCCGAGCAGTTGGCCTGGCGGGCCATTGAGCGCGTGAATCTGACTGACGCGGCCAAGCGAAACATTGCAGGTTATAGCAAGGGAATGCGCCAGCGAATCCGGCTGGCGCAGGCGCTCTCTCACGATCCGAAAGTGCTGGTGCTCGATGAACCGCTGAACGGCCTGGATCCGCTCGCCCGATCGGAGATGATCGCTCTGTTCCGATCGACGGCGGCGCAAGGGGCTTACGTAATCATTTCCAGCCACGTCCTGCACGAAGTCGATGTAATTTCCGATCAGGTCATCCTGCTGAGCAACGGCTACGTGGTAGCTGAAGGCCAGATCCAGACGGTGCGTGGCGAGATTCAAGAGCATCCCACGCAGATCTTAATCCGCTGCAGCCGGCCGCGCGAGCTGGCCGCGAAAATGTTTGAGTACGAGCACACGATCGAAGTCTCTATTCACAAAGACGAGCGTGGCCTGCTTCTGAAAACGCGGGATGCGGACCGCTTCTATCTGACGCTGAACGAAATTGCCTTGAGCGGGATCGACATCGAATCGATCGCCCCCGCGGACGACGATGTGCTTTCCGTTTACGAATATTTGATCGGAAACGAAGAGGCGGTCCGATGAAGAGAATCTGGTGGGCGCAGATCAAAGCAGTGATCCGGCTGGAAATGAAGAAGACGTTTTTTGCGAAGCGAGGTCTGTGGATCTACCTGGTGGCTGCTCTGCCGGTTCTGCTTTTCATCGCATACGCCATAACAATTTCCAGCCTTCAGCATCAAAGCGAGAGCGTCGCAGGACGCGGCGAAAAGTCGCTTACGTACCAGGATCTGCGGGCGGTTAAGACTGGCATGAAAGATCAGGAAGTGATTGCAATCCTTGGAAGGCCGCCGGTCCGTTTTCATTGGTCTGAAAATCGGCCACCGGAGACGGAGAAGGGCACGAGCATCGAGGTCCAGCATGAGGATTACCACTACTCCGATGGACAAAACGATCTGTTCGTAGGGCTGGCGGACGGCAAGGTCGTAAGTATCAATATTCACGGATTTAACAGTGTGGGCCAAGACTCGATCATGTTCGCCGGCGTCTTCCAATTCTTCTTTCTGCGCCTGGCGATCTTTTTCGGATGCCTCGGAATCTTCATGAACCTGTTTCGGGGCGAAATCCTCGACCGGAGCCTTCACTTTTATTTTCTTGCGCCGATACGCCGCGAAGTCCTGATGGCAGGGAAGTTTCTTGCCGGGTTGCTGGCCACTTGCACCATATTTGTTACCAGCGAACTGCTGCAAACCATTGCTTTTCTTTGGCACTTCCCTCCCAGTGTGCGCGACCTCTATCTTTATCACAATCACGGTCTTGAACATGCCGCGATCTACCTGGGAGTGACTCTGCTTGCCTGTGTTGGGTATGGAGCTTTCTTTCTGGTGGCGGGAATGTTGTTCCGGAATCCGATCCTGCCGGCGGCGGCAATATTGATCTGGGAAGGAATCAATCCGTTTTTGCCAGGGGTGCTCAAGCAGTTCAGCGTCATCTATTACTTAAAATCGTTATGCCCCGTGGATATCCCGAGTCCGCCGGGCACGCCTGCTGTGCTTGCATTGCTGGTCTCCAACTCAGATCCGGTTGCAGCTCCAATCGCAGTGTTGGGGATTCTAGTCGTGGCGTTGGTCGCTCTCTATGTGTCGAGCGTTCAGGTCCGGCGCATGGAAATTAACTACACAACCGAATAAATTACACCGGTTTCGCCCAGTTTGAGTCAGTGGCGCTTGAAATATTGCACCGCTTTCTCATGCGCCGCTGCCGCACGTCTGGTGGTGAACGTCCCAAGATTTCGCCGCTTTCCGGTCTTGACATTCTTTTTGCGCGAGTACAGACGATATTGGCCTGTTTTCAACTTTCGAATCATGTAAGAATTCTCGCCAATCAGTCCCCACCGCTGACCGAGGGGGACCGAAGCTCATTTTCCAGGCAGCCCCAGTTGTTCAATATGCATGAGCATGTCAGCGGCGTCGGAATAAACCCGAAAAGCGCCGGCTGCAAGCAAAGTTTCAGAGCATGCGCTTACATGCTGGTAATTGCGGTCGATCAAAGTGCCGTCGAGATCAAATAAAGTGGCGGGCATTTCCGTTTCAACAGACGGGAGAGTGTGACGCTGTAAGGGCTGCTTTTTCTGTCGCATAGTCCTGGCCGCAAGTTCCTGCGGTTACAGGAAACCTTCGGGGTTGGGTTGCTTGTGCCCGTCGAAAGGTTGCGGAACAAACTCCGAAAAGGTCAGTCGGTTATTTGCGAACAACAGCATTCGCTGTA
>Ga0182024_10005817_pt1 | contig 27403 bp, 21 predicted proteins | sample P32metaG_FD_120480 | JGI IMG/M metagenome (GOLD analysis project Ga0182024, IMG submission 120480) | Permafrost microbial communities from Stordalen Mire, Sweden - P3-2 metaG (Illumina Assembly) | ecosystem: Environmental > Terrestrial > Soil > Wetlands > Permafrost | place: Sweden: Stordalen...
TAGGCCGCGTCAAGATCCGTCACCTTCGCAGAAAAACGAGGTTTTAGCATTTGTAGGATGCCTCGGCGGCCCTCCGGGAGCGTTCCAGCTTTCCGACAGCGAAGGCTACGTCTACAGTTTGACCGGGCGCACGTCGGGGATGGAGAAATATGCAGGCGACGAAATAAGCGTCCAGGGGACAAAGGATGAAAGTACCCAGACCCTTGAGGTCAGGAACTTCAAGGAGATCTTTCGGGCGCCCGACCCGAGATTGAGTCCTTGGTTCAGCAATCGATCGAATTGGGGTACACAAACAAACCGAAAGTTCGGAATCCAGTTTGCCCTTCCGCGCCTTTCGAATTCCACTGCCGCGTCCGGGCCGGACGCCCAAGCCAACTTTGCGGTGGAACGAGGGACGGTCACCCTCGCCCAGCTAGACATACCCAGGGAGATCTACCCAGACACGAACTTCCTCGGAGGTTCTTTCGCAATTTTTGCGAACCCGCAGATAACGAACCGGCAGAGTTGCGAGCAGTTTGGAGCGTTCGACCTGCGGTCTCTTTCTTCCCGGATAATTAGCGGAATTAGATACGCCGAACTGACGGTGAGCGATAACGGAATGGGGAAGTTCTATAGCGATTACTACTTCCACGCCTTCCAGAACAACCTGTGCTACGAACTTTCTTTCAAATTGGGCAGCTACAACACGGGAATGCAGAATTTGGGTTGCACGGTCTCCGTTGTGGGGGAAAAGGACGATCTGAATGTGATTGAGGCGCTCGCTGGCCGAGTTTCTTTTTTTCGTCCCGCAACAGAAATCACTGGCGTAGGCAAACCAAACTCGGTTCCCAAGTAACGGTCAAGCCGTAGCCGCAAAGCCGAGTACGAATACGAAGCCGCCTCGCGAAGAGGCTGTTGCGAAACTCGAGGTCCGAAAGAAAGTGACACAAACACCTCAATCTCACCATACATTTCGACGCGTCTTAGCCCGGTTTGCTTCGCTCAAGAGCAAGTCGTGGAACAAAGTATTCGCTCAGCGCACCAATTTTCGAGTTTTCGCAACAGCCCCGGCGAAGGGGCGGCTCTTCCTTTGCGTTCAGGGTTTTGTTAGACGCTTTTAGCGCCCTTTCCATGCACCAGCCGGGGCTCGAAGCCGCGCTCTTCCAACCGCGCATGACCTGGTGCTTGGAGAAGCGGACATTCGATTCGATCCGCACAAGGGGGATCAGTCCGCGCTGCCGCTTGTAATTGGTTGAAGCCGGGTTTATCCTCACGACCTCTATCGACGGTTAGAAAGCCCGCCGTGCGTCCTTGGGGGAGGGCAACGGCGGGGCTGAATCACCGCGAACAACTCTCCAGCCTAATGACCGGGTCGCTGTTGAAGTGGGTTAAGAAGTTGTCAGAGAACGACTGTATTTGTACTCCTTCCAAGTCTAGAGTCAATGAAAAACTGGCACCTGCAACCGCATGTGTTTTCAATCGAGTGCAGCCAGTCCACAGGCCGCTGACCGGATTTGGTGCAAATGCACGCACAGCCTCTTACCGGAAAGCCGCTTGCAGACTGCCCTTTCCGGAAGCCTGCCTCTGCCGCCGTGGAATCGTACGCATCGGAGTAGAATCAAACTATCCCAAGCAGTTTTCCCAGGGGGTTGCACTCATGGAAACGCTCAAAGCGCCGGATGCTACCCGCGGGGAAATGACCCGCATCGGCAAGTCGGTTGTGATTAAAGGGGAACTCTCGTGCAGCGAAGACCTTTATATAGATGGCCAGGTAGAAGGCACCATCGACCCGAAAGGGAACCGTCTGATCATCGGACCGAATGGGAGCGTTAAAGCCAACGTCCATGCTTGCGCTGTAATCGTGCAGGGTAAGCTGGAAGGCACTATTCATGCGAGCGACCGGGTCGACTTAAAGCAGTCGGCCATTGTCGTGGGCGATATCACGACTCAGCGCATCTCCGTTGAGGAAGGTGCGCACTTAAAAGGAAGTGTCAACATCCAGAAAGAGGCACCCAAGAAGGAAATACTGGGGACTGCTCTTTCCCCAAGTGAGGCTGCTCAGCCAACAAAAAGATGACCTCTTGTACTCTTCTAGAGCCGGTTTCATAAATACCCAGCTCCCGACACGATCTCAATCTTGCTAGTGTTGTTTCTGCTCGTCTAGAAATTTGGAACCGCCGCATTGATACACTGCCTGATGTAGCTCCCCGCCAATCATCGTCTGAATTCTTCCGTGAAAATCCCTTTGGCCAGAACGATAACTGCATCGAGGTCGTTCACATTCGACTGCTTCGTGGGCCAGATCACACGCTGTAAACTATCAGCGATTTCGCAAAACTGAGAATGGCCGTGGTGGTCCAAGAAGGGGTCCATTCTGTCTGCTAGTCGTGGAAGTAGTGAAGCTCTGCGCATCCCAATATTGGTCCGACGGATTTCTGCTGCAACCAGCCCCGAACAGAATCAGTAAACCGAGCCAGCAGGCCGCTACATCGTTGGGCCGCCCGCCCGCAAGTCATTCCCTGAGAAAGCCACGCCTCCGGCCGCTCGCCGGCGAGCGCACTCCCAGAGCGCTCCCTCTTGCTTAGCTGCCCTAGGGAGCATACCGTTAGTTGGGTGATCTTTCCTCGGTGTAGTGGAATCCTTCTCCACGTAACATCTTTGCCCGGTGGCCATGGTATTGGCGATTTTGGAGATTCTGCTCACGAATTTGTGGAGTTTCTGGCCGAGTCAGGACAGAAAATCTGGCAAGTATTGCCATTGAGTCCCACGGGATACGGCGATTCCCCATACCAGTGTTTTTCGGCATTCGCCGGCAATCCCCTATTCATCGATTTGAAAGCTCTTCGTGAGCAAGGTGTTCTGTCCGGGCCGGACTTAGCCAATGCACCGAGCCTCCCTGAGGAGCACGTCGAGTACGACCGCGTGATCGACTTCAAACAGGGCCTGCTTCGCAAAGCCGCTCATGCGTTTCTTGTGGACAGTGCCCATACTGACCGTCGCGCTTTCGACACGTTTTGCCAAAGCAACAGCGATTGGCTGGACGATTACGCGCTCTTCATGGCGTGCAAAAGAGTCTATAAGGACGCGGCTTGGGTGTATTGGGACGCGGGAATACGACGACGGGACTCCGCCGTGCTAAGAGAATGGCGGGACCAATTGTCTTCCGAGACAGAGATTCACAAATTTGCGCAGTTCGAATTCTTCCGGCAATGGGAGAAACTCAGAGCTCACAGCAGTCGTCGCGGTATAAAGATTATGGGCGACATCCCGATCTACGTCGCTCACGACAGCGCTGATGTATGGGCTCATCCTGAGTTGTTTCGTCTGGATGAGCAAGGCAAACCCAGCGCCGTTTCAGGCGTTCCACCGGACTATTTCAGCGCAACCGGTCAACTCTGGGGAAACCCTCTCTATCGGTGGGACGTGTCTGCTATTTCTGGTCACCGGTGGTGGATTGACCGCGTCCGAGCATCGCTCAAACTGTTCGACCTCGTGCGACTGGATCATTTCCGCGGTTTCGAGGCTTACTGGGAGGTCCCAGCCGACGCCTTGACGGCGGCGGGAGGCAAGTGGGTAGGGGGTCCTGGGGCGGAGTTTTTCCGAACCTTGCAAACTGAATTGAAAGAACTGCCATTTGTTGCCGAAAACCTCGGTGTGATTACACCCCAAGTAGAAGCTCTTCGCAAGCAGTTTGGCTTCCCTGGCATGAGCCTGCTCCAGTTTGCATTCGGAAACGATCCACAAGGGCCGAGCTTCCGCCCTCACAATTATTCTCGCGAACTTGTGGCGTACACGGGTGGACATGACAACGACACCACCGTTGGGTGGTGGACCAGTTCGGGTATAGGGGAAAGCACTCGAACCGCGGAAGACATCCGCAATGAACGTGATTTCACCCGAGCATACTTGGGGTTTCAAAACGAGCTGGTCAATTGGGTATTCATTCGCACCGTCTTGGCGTCTGTGGCGAACATCGCGGTCATTCCCTTGCAAGATGTATTGGGTCTTGGCAGTGACGCCCGAATGAATTTACCGGGCACAGTAAGTGGAAACTGGAAATGGCGTTACAAACCGAAAGCCTTGACGAAGGAAATTAGTGAACAGTTACGGAGGCTAGTACTCATGTACGATCGTTGACTGTCTTTGCGTCTGGCCTTCATCAAAGTTGTGATGGCATAATGGCACATGCACGCTCAGGCGGTCCGACACGATGCGATGCCATCGAAGCAGGGCCTGATCCAGGATGAGAACCATCCGGTGCGGTGCGCTGAATGCAGCGTCGAATCTCATCTCCACTACGACAGCGAAGCAGAGGCTTCTGCCCCGTTCTGTAGCATACTGGCTGACGAAATTGTCACGGCTCGACATCCGGACCACAGCGGCAATGTTGTGCTGGATCTAGCCCCTCGGGACCGGGGACAGGGACGGAGAGCCAAAGTGGTATGGTCTATCCGGATTCCCCTCGGGGCTCCCTGAAGCAGAAGCCGGACGTTCCCTAGGAAGCCTCTATACCGGAAGGCGCCAGTCTTTAGCCGTAGCCGGGCTAGAGGGGCGACAATTCGTCCTCGTTCTCCTCTTTCTTCCCGCGAACAAACTTCTCCTCCAGAAAACGCTGCGCCAAGTCTCGGCCCCCAATGCCGAATGCGATTGCCAACCCGAGCATAAGGGCTCCGAAAGCAATTCCGAAGGCAACCAGCATGGTCTGTTCCGCCAGACCCAGTTCTTCAAAGACAATAGAAAATACGAAAACAATGATGACGCTGCGGACGGCAAGGCTAACAATCCGAGGCGAAGGCACATTCGCATTCACTGCAGCCAACAGAGCAGCGCGAGAAAAGAAGCTGGCTGCCAGCGATCCAAAAAAGAGGATAAACATCGCTACGAATAGACGCGGCAAGAAGAGAAAAAATCTTGCGATTTGCTCCTGCAGGCCCAGGATCCCGAGCACACTCACCCCCAGCAGAATGAAGCCGAGCCAAGTCACCCAGAAGACGAACCGGCTCAACATCTCCGTCGCCGTAGGGAGGGCAGCCTTGGTGAGCAGTTGAGAGGCGCCAGCGTTTTCTGAAAGCTTGTCGAACTTGATGAGCTGCAGAATGCTGCGCAGAACCACTTTTACAGCGTACGCGATCACCCAGCCCACAAATGCGAGGATCAGCATTACGATCAGACGAGGAAGGTAGTGTGCGAAACCTCTGGCAAACTCGTGCAACGCCTGAGTCAGTTCGCTTACAATCATTTCCCGCATAGTTGCCTCACTCTCTCGATTTCCACATCTGGACCAGATACGGTTTCAATCGCTCGAACTCAAGGCATAAGCTTTCGATATTGTTCTCGACGTCGTTCGCAGAAACGTTGCGGTTCTCGGTCAGGAAGGTGAACACTCTCCCGCGGAAAAGGGGTGCCAGAGCCTGGATAATATGATCCCGACTGATCACAGATTTCTGATATGCCGCCGCAAACTCGTAAATCGTCCGGACCCACAATTCCCCAGGGTAACGAAATTCCTCCTTACCCAGTCGGGCAATTCGCTGAAGCTCTGCCAGGGTGGAAGGAGAAAGAATTGACTGAAAGACTGATTCCAATTCGGCAACTCCGGTCGAGAACATCTCTCGCAGTCGTTCCCGATTTACCCGGACCGGATCCAGCAGCAGTTCCTGTTCGCTCCCTGTGGTAGGAACCGGCTTCGAACCGGCCACGATACTCCATACGGGAAAGTCGGACTCTAGTGCGGTGAACAAAGCGCCCACAGTGTGTCGGAGTGTCGGTACCAGATCGGCGGCGCGGCGCTCGATGTGATCCTTTTCTCCAAGGAAGGACTGGCAAATCCGGTATCCTCCCGTGATCGCAGCCAGTGTGAAGCGGAGTTCGACACCGGCTCCGCCGTTTCCATCATTCCAGCCATTTTGGCCCAGGAATTGGCTTCCGAGACGGCTGGAGAATCCGAACTCAGGCATGTATGCCTCACGGATTCTTACCCCGTAAAGTGCGCGGACCATCGGGTACAGCAAGTTCGTCATCAACAGCCCATCAAACTTGTGTCTGCGATATGTGGGGGACACTAGATCGAAGCCGTCGCGATAAATGGGGCGCAGAAGGTTTGAAATCCATCCCGGTTCAATGTTCGCGGACTCGGGTGACATCACGATACAGGCCTTGGCGCGGAGCAGTTCGGCGGCAGCCAAGATCGTCCGCAACGCAACTCCGCTCCCTCTACTGTTGGCATACTGCGTGCTTATTGAGTGTAGCGTGCGGAGCGCGTACAGATTGGAGGCTGGACGCACGTCGTCGATAGAAATGCCCGTGACCAGTTCGGGAGTGCCATCGCGCGATCCTCCATCGGCATTAATGATTACGGCTCGCTCGCGGGGAAAGCCGCGGAGGATGCCACTTCGAATGGTGTGGACGATCGAACCGACAGTCTTGGCATTATTGTAAGTGGGCAGGCCTACAAGGATATCCACTTCGCCGACGTTGATCAGTTGGCGAAGAAAATCATCCGTAAGAAAAGTTTCATCTTCCAATTTCAGCTCTGTGCGAATAGGCCTCGTCCTCGTATAGACGTGCCCTATGACATCGTTTCCATTATCTACATTTGGTCATACCCGTCGCAGCCGGAACCAATAAAACTGGTAAGGCCCCAGCGTTAGCAGATAAGGGAGGTCGCTCACACGCGGAAATATATTGTTGCCGAACATCTCGATCAGGACATTTCCGTTGTAGCGCCGCAAATCCAGTTCGACAGCCTGCGCAGTGCTCGAAAGATTGTTGACCACCAGCACGGTCTCCTTGCCCAGTCGCCGTAAATAGGCCAGTATTCTGTGATTGGCTGGATAGAGAAACTCAATCGATCCCCTGCCAAACACTCCGGTCGATCTGCGGACTGTTATGATGCGTTGCATCCAACGGAGGAGCGAGTGTTCGCTTTCTCTTTGTGACAAGACGTTCACGGCGGCATAGCCGTACACCGGATTCTGAATCAGCGGAGCATACAAGCGTTCTGACTCCGCGGTAGAAAAGCCGCTGTTCCATTCCCCGCTCCACTGCATCGGAGTCCTTACGCCGTTGCGGTCCCCTAAACTAATGTTATCGCCCATTCCAATTTCATCGCCGTAATAGATGATAGGAGTGCCCGGCAACGACATCAGCATCCCGTTCATCAACTCGATACGCCTGCGGTCGTTGTTCAACAAGGGAGCGAGTCGCCTCCGGATTCCGAGGTTCAGCCGCATGCTCTTGCTTTCGGCGTACATGTCATACATGTAGTCGCGTTCCATATCGGTTACCATTTCAAGGGTCAGTTCGTCATGGTTGCGCAGGAACAGGGACCACTGGCAGGAGGACGGTATTTCGGGAGTCTGCTGCAAGATTTCAGTGATGGGCTTGCGGTCTTCCAACTTCAGCCCCATGAACATCCTGGGCATTAACGGAAAATGAAACGCCATATGGAATTCATCTTCGTCACCGAAATATGGGCGAAGATCCGCGGGCCACTGATTGGCCTCCGCGAGAAGCATCCTGCCAGTGAATTGTTCATCGAGTTTTTGCCGTAACTCCTTCAGGACATCATGGGTCTCCGGCAAGTTCTCACAATTTGTGCCCTCCCGTTCCACCAAGTACGGCACCGCGTCGAGCCGGAAGCCGTCTACACCCATATCCAGCCAGAACTTCATCACATTCCACATCTGTTCCCGAACGGCAGGATTGTCGTAGTTTAGATCGGGCTGGTGACTAAAGAAGCGATGCCAATAGAAGGATTTCGAAGTCGGGTCCCATGCCCAGTTGGACGTTTCGGTGTCGAGAAAAATGATGCGGGTTCCTTGGTACCGGGTGTCGGTATCACTCCAGACATACCAATCGCGGCGTAGATTGTTCTGCGAACTTCGCGACTCTTGAAACCACGGGTGCTGATCGGATGTGTGATTCAACACCATTTCGATGATGACCCGGATTCCACGCTCGTGGGCCGACTCCAGAAGCTTGCGGAAATCCTCCAAGGTTCCGTAGCTTGAATGGACGGCGTTGTAATCTGCGATGTCGTAGCCATCGTCGCGCAGAGGCGAGGGAAAGAATGGCATCAGCCATATCGCGCTGATCCCCAGTTCCTGGAGGTAATCGAGCTTCTGTTCAAGCCCTTGGAAATCACCAATGCCATCCCCGCTGCTGTCGTGGAAAGTGCGGACGTGCACCTGATAGATGATCGCGTCCTTGTACCACAGGGCATCCGTATTTAGTGGCAAACCGTTTTTCTCCTGGGGCTTTCCCATTACCTCAACCGGGCGTTCTTTCGTGGATCGCAGACCACGAGATGGGTGACGTGAGGTTTCAGCAGGTCATGTAACTAGGCCCCGAGGTTCCTTCTTCGACGGTCACCGATAACCTTCCGTGTAGGCCTTGGGTGCACTCAAGAATCGTGGCCGCTTTCGTCTCCAGAATGCATTCCATGATCAGCTTGCCCGAGCTATCCATGACGGCAACGGAGATCGTTGCCTGGTGAACGTCCATGCCAATATACTTCTCTTGCGTTCATAACGGCGCTCCTCTCGGTAAGTCGTGATGCGAACAATCACAACCTACCGCAAAGTGGGCGCCTTTTATATTGCGTGAAATGGCGATATTGCGCAATCGACCATTGAGGGTGTGAGCACCGAATGCTTAGAATCAGTCGATCGGGAAGTCCGTGCGGCTCAGTACACTTATCTCTTAGCAAGTCGCTGACAGAAGAAATGAAAAAATACAGAGCAGAAGGGCTCATTCCAAGCGGAAAAACACCCGCACTTTGTTGTAGAACATACGATCCAGCTGAGCGGATCGTTCTGAGTAGGAGGTCACCACATGCCAACGGATAAAGAATCTAAAGATATTTCGCGACGAAGTTTCATGAAGCGCACCGCGATCGGCGGTGCGGGATTCCTAATTGCGACTGACATTTTGGGTCCGGACCTCGGTGCGGGCACACCGAAAAGTGCGAACTCGACGATGATCGGCGTCCCGTTCGAGGCAAAAGAACGGGTGCGCCTGGGGATTATCGGCGTCGGCGGACGCGGTACCAGCTTGCTGCAGGATTTACTCGCAATTGAAAAAGTAGAGGTCAAGGCGATCTGCGATCTGGTGCCGGAGAAAGTGGCGCGAGCGCAGAAGGCGGTCACAAACGCAAGCCAAGCAGAGCCCGCAGGGTTCAGCAAGGGCGAATTGGATTTCAAGAATTTGACCGAACTCGAACTCGACATCGTCTACATAGCGACCCCATGGGACTGGCACGTTCCGATGGCCCTCAACGCCATGAAGAATGGCAAGCATGCTGCCGTCGAAGTGCCTGCCTGTACAACATTGCAAGAGTGCTGGGACCTCGTCGATACTTCCGAGGCTACTCGCAAGCACTGCGTCATTCTTGAGAACTGCTGTTATGGCTCTACCGAGATGCTGGTCCTGGGCATGGTGCGCGACGGACTCTTCGGCGAAATCACGCATGGAGAGGCGGCTTATCTCCACGACTTGCGCAGCATTTTGACCTCGAGCGAAGGGGAAGGTCTGTGGCGCCGGTTTCCGCATATGAAGCGCAATGGCAATTTGTATCCGACGCACGGACTGGGTCCAGTCGCCCATTACATGGACATCCATCGTGGCGACAGGTTCGACTACATGGTTTCGGTGAGTTCGTCCGAGGCCTCGCTGAGCGCGTATGTGAAAGCGAACTTCGCCGACGGAGACCCGAAGCGCGCCGAAAAGTACGTCTGCGGTGACATGAACACCAGCATCATAAGAACCCAACGAGGCCGCACGATTCTTCTACAGCATGACGTGGTCAACCCACGACCCTACAGCCGCCTCAACTCGATTTCGGGTCCAAAGGGCGCGTTCGCCGACTACCCGCCGCGGGTCTTCGTCGAGGGCACAAAGCAGGAGGATTGGCAGAACATCGATTCGTTTCGCGACAAGTACGAGCACCCTCTCTGGAAGGCAACCGGAGAACTGGCCCGCAAAATGGGTGGCCACGGCGGAATGGACTATGTCATGAATTACAGGCTCATGGATTGCCTGAAAAGGGGTCTCGTACCCGATATCAATGTCTACGATGCTGCCGCATGGAGTGCGCCTACTCCATTAAGCGAGACATCTGTGGCACAGAATGGCGCTCCACAGAAATTCCCCGATTTCACGCGCGGCAAATGGAACGTCCTTTCGGACTTCCCGGGCTTTGCACTTCAGACCTGAGTGCCATCGCCGAACTTCGGGGTGAGAACGATGACCTTCGCGATGGAAGCCAGCGCGCATGAACCGCCGGTCTTGAATCGTGCTTAGGAATTGTAGATGCGGTGTTTTAGGCGGCTTTGATTATTATGCTCGCATCAGTCCTCAGTTGGTCATAGGAGCCCTTCATGATCGAAAGCGCACAGGTTGAGGGTCCCGTATCAGAAGCGCCGATAGCAGAACCTGAACGCAAAGCGGAAGGCACCACGCGATTGGTCTCGCTGGATGCATTCCGCGGGACTGTGATGATCCTGATGCTCGCCGAACAGATGCGTTTGCCTGAGGTGGCGCGCGCGTTTCCGCACAGTGCGGTATGGCGCTTAATCGCTTTCAATACCGAGCACGTGGAGTGGCAAGGGTGCTCACTGCATGATCTGATCCAGCCCGGTTTTTCCTTTTTGGTGGGCGCGGCGCTCCCGTTTTCTATCGCGAGTCGGAAAATGAAGGGACAAACCTTCGGACACATGCTGGTGCAGGCGGCCCGGCGTGCGCTACTCCTGATCTTTCTCGGAATCTTTCTTCGGTCACTTTGGTCGCATCAGACCTACTTTACATTCGAGGACACCCTGACGCAGATCGGATTGGGTTACGTGTTCCTGTTTTTACTGGGATTCGCGCGTGTGCGAACCCAAGTGGTGGCGCTGGTTCTGATCTTGATTTGCTTTTGGGCAGCTTTCGCGCTTTATCCAGTGCCAGGTCCTCAGTTTGACTACGCCAGGGTCGGAGTTCCACAGAACTGGTCTCACAATTACACCGGATTTCTCGCGCATTGGAACAAGAATTCTAATCTTGCATGGGCGTTCGATGTTTGGTTTTTGAACCTCTTTCCGCGAGAGCAGCCCTTTGTCTTCAATGATGGCGGTTGGTCTACCCTGAGTTTTATTCCAACGCTTGGGACCATGATACTCGGGCTCCTGGCGGGAGAATGGCTCAAGGGCAAAGGATCGAAGGAACAAAAAATGCGAGGACTCGTAATCGCGGGAACAGGTTTGTTGCTGCTCGGACTGGTGTGTCAATGGGCCGGCATTTGCCCCATCGTCAAAAGGGTCTGGACATCGTCGTACACGCTGTATAGCGGAGGTTGGGTGGTGCTGATCCTGGCCGGTTTTTACGCGCTAATCGAATGGAAAGGATGGCGGCGATGGGCGTTCCCGCTGGTGGTGGTCGGAATGAACTCGATTGCCGTTTACGTGATGAGTTGGACGATGTCGAGCTTCTTCGGCAACGCCTTAGACCGCCACCTTGGAAAGGCGATATCGGCGATGGCAGGGCCGACTTTTCAGCCCGTACTCCACGGTTCTGCAGTGATGCTGATCTTTTGGCTCATCCTGTTTTGGATGTACCGCCGGAAGATTCTTTTGAGGATCTGAGCGATTGGGCAGAGCATGCATTCCAGCTCTCTCGGCAGAAGCCGCGCCCTCGACCGCGATGAGGCGTGCTTGAGCCATGCCGCCCGTTACATGAGGGGCTGGCCCACACCGGTCGCTGCGAGCGTCGTCGCTGAAGACGCCTTGGCGAAAGTAGGATTCGGGAGCAGACAACGCACGCGCTGGAAAGCGTTTGCTCTCCAGCTGTCCACAAAGGCGACGGCGAAATACAGTGAAAACCCGATGATCGACCGGTCGGCCTGGACGTTATAACGCTCCAGGTAACCCGGAGAATAATATGAGCCATGACATTCGAAGATCTGACGATGAACGTGCACCGGAGCTAACAAGCGGCCTCGAAGCGCAATTGGACGAGCTTGGGACGGATCCCGGACAAGTGGGAGACCGAAGTGCGGGACAGTCGGGAGATTCGCAGGCTCTCTCCTCCGAGGAGGACGCCAACAACGAGTCCGTCGAAGAGTTGGCGGACACCGACCAGGCACTGGAAGCTGCCGCTGTTGAAGGGGTCGAGGATGCCGCTGATCATCCAGAGCGTCCTGTTCATACCCATGAAGAAAATGCCCGTCCCGATGACGCGCCTCCGGGACGAAACCGCGACGCTGCCTGAAAACATCTGAACGACAACGACCAAGGGTTGCTCTCACGGGCGTGATAAGAAACTTGCCATGCGTATGCTGGAGGAGTCGCTGCACCGTTTGCAAACCGACCATTTAGACCTTTGGCGGATCTACGAAGTAATTTATGAGAATGATCCGGATCTGATTTTTGCGCCCGACGGCGCTGCTGAAGCTCTGCTGGAGGCGAAGCAGCCGGCAATATTCGGTTCATCGGTCACAGGGATCCGGAGATTCACTTGGAAAATCGACTCGATGGAACTGTTGAATCAGAACCTGGCAGGCGCGGCGAATTTCCAACCCTTCAGCGCTGCCGAGATGACGGAAGACCTCCCGCTTTAAGCTGCCCTCGGAACAAGAGAACTCCCGCAACGTCCGTACGATAACGGCCAAAATGGGGGTAAAACCCTTAGCGATATCGGGGAATTGCTGTATTGGTACTACTGACTGGAGGCAGGACAATTGTCATGTCGAATTTGATCGCGCTCAAGGAATTGGTGTGCATTCCAATCTGAGAGCTATGTGAATTACGACAAGCTCACTTTTGGAGGTTGCATATGCGACAACTGTTACTGCTTCTTTCGGTACTGCTGCTCGGCGCGTCTTGGGCCGCAGCGCAGGATAATTCCAGCCCAACAAACCCGAACTCGGCAGCCCCGAGTCAGACCTCGTCAGCCACTGCTGCTGGCGCAACCAGCGTGCAAGGTTGTTTGAGTGGTTCCAGCGGGAGCTATACCCTTACCGACAAAAATGGCGCCAGCTATCAGCTTACCGGAGATACGGCGAAGCTGAGCGAGCACGTGGGCCACGAAGTAAAGATTACCGGGACCTCGAACTCCGCAGCACCGAGCGCCGGTGGAACGGCCACCGGCACCACGGGACAGCCGAGCGGGAATTCCCAAACGCTTGAAGTCGCTTCCGTGAAACATATCGCCAAGACTTGTCAAAATGGCGGCGGCATGTCGAAATAGTTCGGCGCCAATCCTGGGTCAAACGAGCCCGGCCTAAGCGGCTGGGCTTTTTGATTGGAAGTGTCATCGGGCTTGCGTCGAGGCCGGGAGCGCACCATTCGCACGAAGCCGGAGCGCTCTCAGATCAGGCTGCCTCGCGGGATGGCGGCTTTGTGTGGATCATACGTGGTTTTCCGGGAGCGGGCCGACGAATCTCTTGAATTAAGTTCGGCCTTTTCTTGCCAGGGAGTTCTGGGATACGAATAGTTTTTTGTGTTCGCGCCGACTCGTAGATTGCTTCCACAATGCGCACGTCCGCCAAACCTTCGAGGCCCGAAGGCTCGGGCTCCTTATCTTTTAGCACGCAATCCGAGAAATAAACTAGTTGGGTGGCGAATTGATCCCGTTTGGGAAACGTGGCTATCCTTGTTTTTTCGCCTACTGTTACCTGATGTTTGATAGCCATTGCGTACTCGTAGGCCGGGTCGGCGCGAAGCACGCCCTTGGTCCCAATGAGGGCGTAACGGCCTATGTCCACAGCACCAAAACTGCAGGTGAAGGTAGCGAGGCGATCCTCGGGAAAGCGCATCACCGCTGATGTCATTTCCTCCACCCGCTGGAATCTTTCGTCACCGTTGCTTTCCGTTACAGCCAAAACCTCCGTCGGTTCCGAACCAAACAAATACCGGGCCGCGTTAATGCAGGAGACTCCCATGTCGTAAACGGGACCGCCCCCGCGCGCGACGGATTCACTCACACAAACATTATCGTCAGCCACTTGCTGTGCAAATTCCGAAGTGAAAACCCGCGGGTCTCCTAGTTTGCCGCTCTTTGCCAGGCGAATGGCTTCGAGGTTCCCGGCTTCAAAGTGAAGACGATAGGCGATCATTAACTTCGCGTGGTTTTGGTGAGCCGCCTCGATCATGGCCCGGCAGTCTTCGGCCGTAACGGCCATTGGCTTCTCGCAGAGCACGTGAACTCCTGCCGCCGCGGCCCGAACCGCATACTCCCGGTGCAAATGATTGGGCAGAGCTAGATAAACCGCATCGACATTGGATAAAGCTCGGCTGTAATCCTCATAGGAGTAGAGGTGCTCAAGCCCACACTTCCTGCCCAACTTTTCGAGTTTGTCTGAGTCCTCTGAGACCAGAGCGAAGAGTTCGGAGTTAGGTGCGCTCTTGAATGCGGGCAGAACGGCTATCTGCGCAATGGGGCCCAGACCAACCACAGCGTAGCGAACTTTGCGTCTCGACATGCCGCGTCGCGTCATTCCGTCCTCCGATGTTGGGTTTGCATCCTCAGAGCCGACCGCCGACGCGACCTGCTCAAAGACTTGCCCCCTGCTCACACAGGCACCTCGTTTGGATGCAGTTTTCCAACGTAGGGTAGCGTGCGAATCGTGCGCGAAACGCCGCAGAGTAACAGGCTGCACCAGGCCTCGGGTCTGAAAGACTGTAGAGGAAACTCCGTGACGGTGTGCGGAAAAGTACTGGTGGGTTCTACGGATTCGAAGCGATGGTTCCGTTGGAGCAGTTGTCCTAAGAAAAAAGGTGGCGCGCGCGCAAGCCTTGCGGCAGTGAAAAGCTGGCTTGCCAGGCGGTGAACGATGCCGAGGCCACGGAAAGCGGTTTTGAGAGTCATTGTTGGTGTTGTATTCGTCATCACTCTGCTGCTTTCAGCAGGCCTTACCCAAACCAGCGGGAACGACATTCATGTCGTACCTCGGCAGATGTCGCCGACCGTGGCGAATGCTGTCGCCTCGGCCAAAGTGGTGGATGGGTCCATCCTGCACGTGGTCAAGACCGACGTGAAGCTGGTCCTGGTGCCGGTCAGCGTGACCGATCCGAAGCAACGGCTCGGGACTGGCCTTCGAGCAGAGAATTTCGAGCTCCTTGAAGGCAAGAAGCCGCAAGAGATCCGGCATTTTTCCAGCGAAGATGTGCCGGTATCAGTCGGGATCCTTCTGGATACGAGTGGCAGCATGGGCAACAAGATGAATCGCGTGCGCGAGGCAGTCAACCAATTCTGTGAAGCCGCAAATCCCCAGGACGAGTTTTTCATGATCGTGTTCTCCGATCAGCCTCGCCTTGTGACGGATTTCACCTCATTCCCCGAAGACCTGGAAAAGGAACTGCTCCTTACGCAACCCAAGGGACGGACTGCGCTGCTCGACGCCATCTACATGGGTTTGCACAAGATGAAAGAAGCGAAGTACGCGAAGAATGCCCTGCTGATTATCTCGGACGGAGGAGACAATCACAGTCTCTCTCTGGAAAAGAATGTAAAGGCAGCGGCGAAGGAATCGGATGTGATGATTTATGCCATCGGGACCTTTGACCGCTACGTCCCCACTCCAGAAGAATCGCGCGGGCCTGCCTTGTTGGCGGAGATTGCCGAGCCTACGGGCGGACGAGCTTTTACTTTGGAGAATGAGGTTGAATTGCCCGCGGTCGCCCTTCACATCGGACGAGAACTGCGAACTCAGTACGTGCTCGGGTACCGTCCGGAGGACATGCCAAAAGACGGGAAATGGCACAAGATTGAAGTCAAGCTGAGATTGCCCAAGAAATTGTCGTTCTTGCGCGCGCATGCCAAGACGGGATATTACGCGCCAGCGGAGGGAAAGCAGGCTGAACTTACGCAGGATCCCAGAACTTCAGGATCACTTGTTTTCGCTGTCGGTCTCTTTAACCAATGACTATGTTCCTACGAGTCCAGACGAGGAACCGACACTTCTTCAGAATCTCAGGAGCCCTCGTGTGGCGCAGCTCCCTTCGTGGTCGTGCAGTTCGTCACTTTACGACAACTCCTTTGAAATCAATCGCATCACATCTCGGCAAGTTGCGAGCAGTTTGCCTTGATTATCAGCTGTTCCCTTAGGAAGCTAGCAAACTGGCATTTGAGGACATCGGGTTCGGCGGTCACGTATGCGCTTGTTAAGTGTCGGGTTGTTGTTGTGCAGCGCAGCTGCATTTGCGCAACTCGCACCACAGACATCCCAAACCGCATACAACGGTCAGAATGTAAGCACTGTTTCGTTAATCGCGAATCCGCACCGCAACCTGACCCCGCTGCTCCCGCTTGTAGCCCAGAAGGCAGGTACGCCTTACTCCCAAGCGTCAATTGAAGCTACCGCTCAGGCGTTGAAGCAGGCGGGTGGTTTCCCCAAAGTTCAAGTCAGCGTCGAGCCCGAAGTCGCAGGACTGCGAGTCAATTTCCTGTTGGAACCGGCGTACTATGTTGGCGTCGTGGAATTTCCCGGAGTCGGAAAGTACTTCGCTTACACCCGCCTCCTGCAAGTCGTGAACCTTGCGGACGAAGACCCCTATGACCCGTCGCGCATTCCAATCGCTGAAGCTGCGCTCACGGACTTCTTGCACAAGAATGGATATTTTCAAGCCAAGGTTCGTGCCGAACCCACGATCGACGATGTCCACGAACTGGTCAGCGTGACCTTTGTGGCGCAAATGGGGAAGCAGGCTCGGATCTCTTCCGTCAAGGTCGAGGAACCCGATAATCCCGAGAGTGCGAGGTTGTTGCACGCCGTGACGTCGCTGCGGGCCCGACTCTCCGGGGGCCTGCTGAAACCGGGAAAGCCTTATGCACCGGAACGAATCAGCGAGGCGACAAAGCTGATGAAGAGAACTCTCACCAAGCAGCACAGGTTGGCTGGCAGCATTCGCGAAAATCCTCCGCAATACAACGCCGGCACCAATCGAGTAGATGTTTCGTTTAAGGTTGAACTGGGGCCAGTGGTCACGGTCCGCACGGTCGGGACCAGGCTCAGCGTGATTCCATTTCTGGCGGCCCGGCAGATGAAGAAGCTCATCCCGATCTATTCCGAAGGGACCATCGATCAGGACTTGGTTGCGGAAGGGCAGCGTAACCTGACCGACTATTTCCAGAAGAAAGGCTTCTACGATGCCAAAGTGACCGCAGACTTCCAGAAACAACCGGACCAAATTCTCATCGTCTACAAAATCGATCGCGGGAAGAAGCACAAGGTGGATCGCATTCTCTTTCAGGGGAACTACGCATTGTCCGCGAAAGAACTGATGGATCAGGTGACGGTAAAGAAATCGCATATCTGGACGCACGGAAGCGTCAGCCAGAAATTACTGAAACAAAGCGCCGACAACATACAGGCGCGGTACCGCGATCGAGGCTACGAAGAAGTAAAAGTGAAGCCCCGGATCGTCGACCGCGAACCGAAGATCGACGTGGCTTTCGACATTGAGGAAGGTACTCAGACGGTGGTGGAGAACGTTCAAGTCTCGGGAAACCAAAACCTCGCGTCCGGGCAACTGACTGCGCCCAAAGGATTCGAACTTCGAGCTGGAGTACCGTTTTCTCCGAGGAAGCTGACTGACGATCGAAATCGTATCTCGGCGACGTACTTGAATCGGGGCTATCTCAACGCCGAAGTTAAAACGATCGTGAAGCAGAATCCGGGCGATCCACACCGCGTCAATGTCGCTTACGTGATCACGGAGAATCAGTTAGTGCGAATCAGTGAAGTCACCTATCTCGGCCAGAAACACACGCGGCTCTCGCTCATGAAGAAGACCGCGCAGATGCCACCGAAGACGCCGATGCGGCGGGATCAGCTGTTGGCAGCGGAAAGCCGGCTTTACGATTTGGGCATCTTTGACTCGTCCAGCGTCGGTCCTCGAAAGCCCATCACGGATCAGACGGATGAAATGGCGCTAGTGAAGGTGCACGAGGCGAAACGCAACGAACTTACCTACGGAGTCGGATTCGAGGTGTCGCACCGTGGCGGAAACGTACCCGCCGGGACCGTGGCCCTTCCGGGAGGGGGTGGCACCATTGGATTGGGTGGCAATCAGATCGCGCCGAGCCAAGCGACGTTCGCCAGCCCACGCGGTTCGGTCGCATTCGACCGCCGCAACATGCGCGGTTTGGGAGAAACCGCGAGCGCGTCCATTCTTTTGTCGCGTCTCGATCAGCGGGGTTTGACGACCTATTCGCAGCCCCACTTTATCGGTTCCCAATGGCAGTCTCTGATCAGCTTTTCGGTGGAACGCAACAGTGAGAATCCACTGTTCACAGCCGGGTTGGGCGATCTTTCTTTTCAGTGGGAGAGGCTGATAAGTCGTAAGTCGAATACCCGGCTGCAACTGCGGTATGACTTCAATAAGACCAGCCTGTCTGATCTGCTGGTCCCCGAGCTTGTGCTGGACCAGGACCGGCATGTGCGGCTATCGACGTGGTCGGCAACGCTTATCCGCGACACGCGCGACAAACCACTCGATGCGCACCGCGGATCGTTCTCGACAGTCAATCTGGGGATCACGCCCACAGCGTTCGGCTCGAGCGCGAACTTCGCCAAACTCTTTGGGCAATACGCGTACTACCAGCCCGTCCACTCCCTGGTATTTGCAAACAGCATCCGCCTCGGACTGGCAACGCCTTTTTCAGGAAGCTTCGTGCCGACTAGCCAGTTGTTCTTTTCAGGAGGCGGCACCTCGCTGCGCGGATTTCCCATTGACGAAGCTGGACCGCAACGGCTGGTCCCCTTCTGTAACGTGCTGAAGGGCCAGTCCGGATGCGTGAATGTCACCGTGCCGGTGGGTGGGCGGCAGCTTTTCATCCTTAATTCAGAGGCGCGTTTTCCGCTGGGGATTACAAAGTCGCTCGGCGGAGTGGTTTTTTACGACGGAGGCAATGTATACAGCGCGATCAACTTCAATAATTTCATTAACAACTATAGCAACACGGTGGGACTTGGATTGCGTTACGCGACTCCGATTGGCCCAGTTCGCATTGACGTTGGACGCAATCTGAATCCGGTGCCGGGGATCAATCCGCTGCAGTATTACATCACGATCGGGCAGGCTTTTTAAGGGAGAGTTATGAATTGGAAACGGACGATCAGTGGGGCGCTGGCGGGACTTGTGGCGCTGCTTCTCATCGCGGTTGTTGGAGGGTACTTCTATCTCCGCAGCAGCAACTTTCAGCAGTACGCCCTGCGCAAGATCGTGGAGCAAGCAGATCTCGCCACCGGCGGCCGGAGTCAGATTGGCGGACTCGACTTTAGTTTGTCGACGCTCACCGCGCATCTCTACAACATCACTGTGCGCGGCACGGAGGGCCCCGAGCAGCCTCCGCTCCTGCACGCCGACCAGCTCACCGTCCGCATAAAGATTCTATCCGCGTTGCATCGCCAGGTCGCATTGCGCGAACTGCTCATGGAGCATCCCGTTGTTCATTTACAGGTCAGTCGTGAGGGCAAAAACAATCTTCCGACCGCTCCGCCGAGCCAGAGTAGCAGCCACACCAGCGTTTTCGATCTTGCAGTGGAGCATGCTCAGCTCACGAACGGCGAAGTCAACTACAACGACCGCAAGACTCCCGTCGAAGCCGATCTGTATGATCTCGGAACCGACATTCGTTTCGAGTCTTTCGCCAAACGCTACAACGGCGCCGTTTCCTACAGCAACGGCTACGTGAAGTATGCCCAATACTCACCTCTTCCGCACAACCTGAACGTGAAATTCACGGCCTCGGCGGATCGCTTCATCCTGGAGTCCGCGGTTCTGAGGCTCGGGTCTTCCGCTGTAACGCTGCATGCCGCCGTTTCGAACTATTCGAATCCCCTCGCCGACGGCGACTATCAGATTCAGATTCATACGCAGGACTTCGCCGCGATGTCGCCGCAGGCCGCTCCCGCAGGAGACATAGCGCTAACTGGCAAGCTGCACTACCAGGCAGTCGGTACCCAGTCGCTTCTTCGGAACATTTCAATCAACGGGCATCTTGCGAGCGAACTGCTTTCGGCTGCCTCCTCAGGCAATCGCGTCGAGTTGCGCAGGTTGCAAGGGACCTACCAATTAGCTGGAGCTAATTTGGAGGTAAGCGAACTCGCCATGGAATCTCTGGGCGGGCGCATCACGGCTAATGCTGAGATCAAGCATCTGGATACAACGCCGGAATCTCAGATTCAAGCTGCCCTGCATAGCATCTCTCTCCGAGCGTTGCAGCGTGCGCTGCGAACGCAGGGGATCAATGGCGCCACACTTTCGGGATCGCTCGGTGGAAAGGCGGAGGTCTCGTGGAAGGGGAGCATCACCAGCCTCCGCGCGCATTCGGACCTGACAGTTCAAGCTCTCGCTAGTAGCAAATCAAATCCAACGGAAAGTAGCGTCCCGGTCGATGGCGCCATCCATGTGAGCTACGACGGTGCTCGTCAAACCATCTCGCTGCGCGACACGACCTTGCGGATTCCCTCGGCGATCCTGACCGCGCAGGGGACCATCAGCAATGATTCCAGCTTGCAGATTCAAGTTACAGCGAACGACCTTCATCAGCTTGCCGCCATAGCTTCTTCCTTTCGTTCCTCACAGACAGAGGTCCCGGCGGTCTCAGGCTCTGCAACGCTCCATGCACTTGTAAGCGGTTCTATGAAAAAGCCCAGCGTTTCCGCGCAACTGAACGCCCGGAACTTGCAAGTCGAAGGCAGCCAGTGGACTGCGGCCAAGCTGGAGATGCGTGCGAATCCCTCGGAGTTCGCGGTGCAGAGTGGATCACTGATCAATGCCCAGCAGGGACAGGCGACCTTCAGCGCGAGCGTAGGATTGCGGAATTGGTCGTATCAGGATGCGAATCGAATCGAGGCGCATCTTGACGTACAGAGAATACGGATCGCCGATCTGCAGCGGCTGGCAAATGAGCACTATCCAATCTCCGGTGATTTCTCAGCTAAGGTTTCCCTGGGAGGTTCGCAACTCAACCCCGTGGGGGCGGGATCTGCGCAGATCACCAACGCGCGCGCTTACAACGAGCCGATTCAGAACCTGACAGCAAAATTCAACGCTGCAAACGGCTCCATTGTTTCGACCTTGAATCTGGCCGTCACGGCGGGCACTGTTGACGCAAATCTTTCCTACGCCCCCAAAACTAAGGCATACAAGGTCCGCATCAACGCGCCATCGGTAGTGCTCCAAAAGCTGCAGATCGTGAAGGCAAAAGATCTTTCCCTCACCGGAACTGTGACCGCGTCTGTGAATGGCGAAGGAACCTTGGACGATCCTCAACTAACTGCCGTTGTTCAGTTGCCTCAACTCCAAGTCCAGCAGAGCTCAATTTCCGGGTTGAAGGCTGAACTTGATGTCGCCCATCATTACGCTAGTCTCAATCTTGACTCGAAGGTGTCCGAATCATCGGTTCACGCGCGGGGCCGCGTCGCTCTGAGTGGAAACTACTACACTGAGGCTGTGATCGACACGAATACAATTCCTTTGGATGCTCTCATGGCGACCTACGCACCGAGCGTACCGAAAGGATTTCAAGGCCAGACCGAGTTGCACGTAACGCTGAAGGGTCCGCTCAAGGACAAGTCCAAGGTGGAAGCGCATCTCTCGATTCCGGTTCTAAACGCCAGCTACCAATCGCTGCAGATCGGGATTGCCGGCCCAATTCATGCGGACTATTCCAACTCGGTCATAACCCTGCAACCCGCCGAGATCCGAGGTACGGGCACTGCTCTTCGACTTCAAGGTCAGTTTCCGATTGGCGGAACGGCTTCCCCGACACTATCCGCAAACGGATCGGTCGATGTCCGTATTCTTAAGATCGTCGCCCCGGATGTCGAGAGTTCCGGCACCTTGGTCTTGGATGTGCGCGCCTCCGGATCGGCAGCAAGTCCGACGGTCGAAGGGCAATTACAGTTCAAGGACATCGCATTGACCACGGCGGATGCTCCCGTTGGCGTGGAAAAGCTGAATGGCACGCTGGATATCACCAACGACCGCATACAAGTGTCAAAGATGACAGCGCAAGTCGGAGGCGGCCAAGTCTCTGTTGGCGGCTCGATCACCTATCGGCCCGCGACGCAATTCAACCTCGCCCTCCAAGGCAAATCCGTGCGTCTCCGCTATCCCGAGGGTTTGCGGTCGCTGCTTGACGCCAACCTTGCGTTCAGCGGCACAACTCAGGCCTCAACGTTGACCGGACGCGTTCTGATTGACAGCCTGTCGTTTACGCAGGACTTCGACTTGGCGAGCTTTGGCGACCAGTTCAGCACCGGAAGCGCACCGTCACAGCCGGGATTCGCCGATACCATCAAACTCGCCATCGGCGTGCAGTCGCAACAGGATTTGAACGCGACGAGTTCGCAGATCAGTATCGCGGGGCAAGCGGCTCTGCGAGTGGGAGGAACGGCGGCAAACCCAGTGATTACCGGCCGCACGACTCTGACGTCGGGCGAATTGTTTTACCGGAATGTGCGTTACCAACTTCAAAAAGGAGTAATCACGTTCGACGATCCGAACGAAACTCATCCGGTGCTGAACGTCTCAGTGGGTACTACGGTCGAGCAATACAGTCTCACACTTACCATGCGAGGGCCGCTCGACAAGCTCACTACGTCTTATGTTTCCGACCCGCCACTCGCAACGGCTGACATCATTAATCTGGTTGCCCGGGGCAAGACCACGCAGGAGTCGGCTGCTGCCAGCCAGAGCACGGATTCGATGATTGCCTCGCAGGCTGCAACCGAGGTGAGCAGTAGCGTGCAGAGGCTGGCAGGAATCTCCAGTCTACAGATTGATCCAATGATCGGCGGCAACAACCAAAACCCCTCGGCCAGCATAGCTATCCAGCAACGTATCACCAAGAATCTGCTCTTCACGTTCGCGACAGATGTTTCTGAGCCCGGAAGCGAAATGGTGCAGGGGGAATACCAGGTCAACAAGCGCTGGTCGGTAAGCATGGCCCGCGATCAGCTGGGAGGGGTTTCCGTGGATGGCCGATATCACACTCGGTTTTAGAAGTTCAAATCCTGGCGCAACGAACTAAGCCGCGCGGTCAAGAGGAGCTCGGCGGGTTATGAGGCTCCTTTCCGCTGACCGGACTGCTTTGGGCTGCACGCCGCCTTTTGTACTCTCTTTGGCCAATTCGGCGTTGAGTTCGGCTCCTACCAGCAAAACGAAAGAAGTCCAGTACATCCAGGTCATAAAGACGATGAATCCGCCCAGCGTTCCGTAAGTTCGGTTGAGATTGGCCCAATGACGAAAATAATATCCCAGCAACAAGGTAAGGCCATTCCACACCACCACGGACAGAACCGCACCGGGAAGCGTCGCCCCGAAGCGCTGTTTCACGTTGGGAGCCAGAAAGTACAGCACTTCGACGGCGAGGATGGTAAAGCAGATCGCAATGGTCCAGCGAAGGTAAGGCCACACTGTGACGAACGCGGTCGAGAGTGCAAGGCGACTGGCCAGCCAATCCCCAAAGCGTGGACCGACCAGCATGACGCCAAGCGCCGCCAGGAACAGTGCTCCGATAATCGCAGCGAGGGCCATTGCGAGGAGCCGCGTCTTCCAGAAAGGGCGGTCGTCTTTCGCGTCGTAAGCAATGTCCAGGGCCTCAATCATCGAGTCGAACGCCGCTGATGTCGTCCAGATCATTCCCAGCACTCCGAAGGAAAGCCAGGTTCCACGGTGTGACGAAAGCACATCCCCCAGAACCGAGTACACCATCTTCATCGTGTCCGGAGGCAAAAGACGGCCCATGAGTAATAAAACATGGCTAAACAGATCTGGCAGAGAAATGAACCCGACTATCGCGGAGAGAAAAATGAGACCAGGGAAAATCGAGAGTACGAAATAATAGGAAAGCGCCGCCGCCACCTGCAACGTGTGATGCCGTACCAGATCCCGGTACGTACAGGCGAAGGCCCGCTTTATGCCGCCGAGGTTCACTGGTCCAACGTATTCTTTCACTTAGGGTGGGAACATACCCGAAAGACGGTATACGACCATTCTAAGAGACGATGGTGACGATCTCGATGTTGTCCTGCTTGTTTTCGAGGTGGACTAATACGGAGTCGTTTCTACGTTCGAGCAACAGGTCTGTCGCCACTTTTCCGCAGCGCAGCCCCCGAATCGATAACTGAGGGATGCCCTCAGGAAGAAAAGGCCGATCGAAGATGATGCGTCCGCGATCCGCATGTACCGAGATTCCGAGGCAGCCTTCCAGGATCAAGAAAGGCGCCGCAGCGGCCCAGGCTTGGGGCGAGCAAGCCACCGGATAAAGAGTAGGTCCCTCAGTTGGCCGCCGCTTAAGACCACAGAACAATTCCGGCAAACGACGCAGTTCGACCTCGCTGCTCAAGTCCAGCAATGCCAGGAGCACCTGCCCCGCCAGCTTCTTGGATCCATACTTCGCCATCCCGTTCGCGATGATGGAATTGTCGTGGGGCCAAACCGAACCATTGTGGTACGAGAGAGGGTTGTACCGGGATTCTGTGGTGGCGACCGTTCGAATGCCCCATCCTGTAAAGGAATCGGCGCTCATTAGAGTCTCCGCCACGCGGCGACCTCTCTCCGGCGAAGCAATGCCGGTGTAAAGGCCATGTCCAGCATTCGAAGTACGAACCCGGCAGGGCCGCTTGCGACCGTCGAGCGCTAACGCGTAAATGCCGAGATCCTCGCACCAGAATTGCTCCTCAAACTGCGTGCGCAAGGCTTCCGCCTGTACCTCGAGTTCACAGCATCCTTTTAGGTCGCCGAGCGCCCGGTTCAAGCGGGCGGCCGCAAGCTTGGCTGCGTAGACGTAGCCCTGGACCTCGCACAGCGCAATCGGTGGTTCCGCGATTTTGCCGTCGGCATGGAATACTGAATCGTTGGAATCCTTCCAGCCCTGCTGCACCAGTCCGTTATTCGAGTGCCGGGCGTACTCGACAAAGCCATCGCCGTCCACATCTCCAAACTTGTCGATCCAGGTCAGCGCACGCTGTATGTGCGGCCACAATTTCTCCAGCAAGGGACGGTCCGCCGTACGGTCGAAGTACGCGCCAGCGAGCACGACGAAGAGCGGCGTGGCGTCGACGCTTCCGTAGTAGCGCCCGAATGGGACTTCTCCGGTGTTTGCCATTTCGCTTCGGCGCATTTCGTGCAGAATTTTGCCGGGTTCGGAGTCCGCCACGAAATCAATCTCATCCGCCTGCGACGCAGCCAGAAATTCCAGCACTCCCTTTGCGATGTTCGGGTTCAGCCACAAGGTTTGAAGGGCGGTGATGATCCCGTCGCGGCCGAAGACGGTACTGAACCAGGGAACTCCAGCGTAAGGATAATCACGCTCAGGGTTGCCCGCGATCATCATTTCAAGGTCAGAAAGGGAGCGGGCCATCCAATCACTAAAGCGGGAGTTCGAACTTGTTATCTGGGGGAATGCCCGGGCCATTTCCGCGAGTTCGAAGCGAGCCGAAGACAATGCCTCGGTGTAGCCGATGGAGTCTGGGGCGGCATCGGAACCGCAGCGGATCTCAAGCTGCACAGTCACCCTCTCCTTGGGACGAAGGGCGAGTTCGAATTCCAACCCAGCCTGGGATGCCCTCACAGCGTTGGCGTCGCTGCGAATGCAAGTCTGGCGGACAATGTGGTCCAGTCCTTCATAGGACAGAATGACGGAATTGCCATTGATTTGTTCTTCCCGTCGCCGTCCCTTCCGTTCTCTGACCGTGCCGCGAACTTCGAAAACGTCGGTGAAGTCCGCATCAAATCCGATACGAACCGGAATATCCAACTTTTCCAGCCCGTGATTGACGAACAGGAGTTTCTCAAAGCAGGAATCGCGCCACAGAAAACGCGATCGAACCAGGTGCAGCGTCCCGCGATGAATGACCATTGCACCGTCGCTGAACACGTCAAGGTTGGCAAGATCGGCCGTAAACAGAAAATTGTTGGTCGCGACGGTGGAACTCAACAATAACGGCCGCGCATTCCAGAGATTCAACGACAATTCCGAAAGGTGCCGCATCCCGTCAAAGAACAGGCCTTGCTCGCCCAAGCCAGAGGTCTGCACGTCGCCCAAGCGGTCGAACACAAAAAACATCCTGCCGTACTTGAGTACGCGAGCCCGATCATCTGCCGGCGACGAGGTGGTCGCTATGTAGTACTGGGGGTGGGCGATTCCACTTCCATCCAATTCAAGGCTCCCTCTTCGACCGTCATTGAGGCCGATTTTGGATGAATCAACTGATTGTAGAGCTTCACATAGTCGCGTGCCATACGCTCATCCGTGAAGTTTAGCTCAAAGTGCCGGCGGCATTCGCGCCGGTCGATTTCGCCGAGTCGTTTTACCGCTTCCACCGCTTCGTCAATGCTGCGAACCAGGAACCCTGCGACGCCATCGGGAATAATCTCGGGAACAGAGCCAAAAGGATGTGCGATCACCGGCGTTCCACAAGCCATGGCCTCGATCATCACCAGGCCAAAGGGTTCAGGCCATTCGATCGGGAACAGAAGGGCTGCAGCATTGCCCAGGAACTTTTGCTTCTCGGAGGCTCCAATCTCGTCGATAAACTCCACCAGCGGATGATCGAGCGAACGCTTGATCTTTCTTTCAAAGTAGTCGCGGTCGCCACGGTCGATTTTCGCCGCAACTTTCAACTTCATTCCAGAGCGAATTGCGATTTCGATGGCGCGATCCAGACCTTTTTCGGGCGAGACTCGACCAAGAAATGCAAGATAACCTTCGCCGCCTTCATGCAGCGAGAGCGAGTCTGCCGGCAGACCATGGTGGACGGTTTGCACCCAGTTGACCCAAGGTATAGGTTGGCGCTGCGCGTCGGAGATCGAGACCAATGGCACTTCCGCGAATTCCTTATAGAGCGGGATCAGATCTGGGAGATCTTGCCGTCCGTGGAGGGTGGTTACACATGGAACTTGCACGCGTCGACTCAGGGAGAAGTGAAGATAATCGATGTGAAAGTGAATGAGATCGAACTCCTCCGCTTGATTGAAAACCCGTTCTACCATCAAAGCATGATGGGCCAGCGGATCGATGCATTCGGGATCGAGCCTGAGCGCCGTTTTGCATATGGGAACCAATCGCGCATTGGTGACCGAGTCGCCGCTGGCAAACAAGGTTACGTCGTGTCCGAGCGAGACCAGCTTTTCCGTGAGCCATGAGACGACACGCTCAGTGCCTCCGTAAAGGCGAGGAGGAACGCTTTCATAAAGTGGCGCGACTTGGGCAATCCTCATTCGCTTGGCTCCTTTTAACCAAAATCTCTCCTCTTGACGACAAGACCCGGCTGAACGTGGAGTGATAACGTCTTTTATTCAGATGGCTATACAGCGAATGCTGTTGTTCGCAAATAACCGACTGACCTTTTCGGAGTTTGTTCCGCAACCTTTCGACGGGCACAAGCAACCCAACCCCGAAGGTTTCCTGTAACCGCAGGAACTTGCGGCCA
>Ga0182024_10005818_pt1 | contig 27399 bp, 26 predicted proteins | sample P32metaG_FD_120480 | JGI IMG/M metagenome (GOLD analysis project Ga0182024, IMG submission 120480) | Permafrost microbial communities from Stordalen Mire, Sweden - P3-2 metaG (Illumina Assembly) | ecosystem: Environmental > Terrestrial > Soil > Wetlands > Permafrost | place: Sweden: Stordalen...
ACCTACCTCACCGTCTTCGATCAGGAAGCGAACGCGATGTATCAATACACCGTCAGCGGAACGACGGCGACGTTGAAGGGCACCGTATCGTTCTCGGGTTCCAGCGACTGCGCGCAGACCTGGATCGTTCCGGGCCTTGTCTATTGCGGAGATGCGGGTAACGGCGACGGCGAGGTTTTCAACTACCCGGCCGGCGGTTCACCGACTGCGACGTTCACGGGGAACTTCGATTTCCCGCTCGGCGTGACGGCAGCGAAGAAATAACTACGTTTCTTGTCAACGCAGAGGAGTCACAAATTAAGAGCATTGGTTATTCAAGTATGCCAGTGCTCTCGTAGCTCTCTACGGGCGAAGCGAATGTCGGTCAGGTTGTGCTCGAAGCAGCACAACATCCTAGGCGGCTAGGGCGCTCTCAAGGCTTCGTATGAGCGCGAATCTTCACTCCGCTAGTAGATTTACCACCGGGCGCGGGCAAGGTATCAAGCGCGGCCGAAACGCTTTTGGCAAGTGTCTCTGCGCTTTTTGCGTTGTTAAATTGAGCCCGCCACCGTGTTGAACAACGAGTTGAGGTTCGTGCCGAGCAGGGTGACGCCCGTGATGGCGACGAGTGCGATCAAGGCGACGAGCAGACCGTACTCGACCATCGTCGCGCCCTCTTCGTCTCGGATCATTACAACGAGGTTGGTAATCATTCCATCTCCTATGCGTTTAGTTAAGGGGCGGCCGAGCGTCATCGTACCATCAGTCGCAACCGCCATAGTACAAACGTACCCCATGGGTTAGCGCTTCGTTTGCCGCCCGCTCCCGCCATCAGACCTCCGAAGGCAATGCATCCCGCGCACTGACATGCCGCCCTCCGTGATTCCGTACACGCGCACGTAGAAACGTGACCGCGGAAAATGCTAGTTCCGCACATCCTTTTCGCACTGCCCGTTGAGGGCTCCGGAACACTACCTTGCGGCTGAATCACTGACCCTCAAACCGGTGCAGTGTACAGATCGTCCACGCTCACCGGCGTTTAAGATTCGATCGCTTCGGGCTGACGTACTGCTTCCGACCATCGCCGCAAATAAGCGTTCGTTTCAAGCCCCGCCTGCCTAATCATCGAGTCAAGGTACTCGGTTAACCCTCTCCATGGACTTGCGGAAACCGGAGCAAGTTTCCAATCACGTAGCTCCGACAGTAGATAGTTTGACTTCATACCGTTGCACATCCAGCATGCAGTCACAATGTTCGCCGGAGCATCGGAGCCGCCGCGAGTTACGGGCACAATGTGGTCCGCGCTCGTACTGAGTACGAAATACGCCGCGTCGGTTTCGCTCGTCTTCCAGTTAGGGTGGAACCGAAAGACTTCAGGAAAGACGTGAGACACGACTCGTAGCACGGACGGTGCGATCGTCTGCCTTTCACAATACCGGCAAGTGTAGGAGTCGCGGGCGAATACAGCCGTCCAGCGGCGAAGCGACGACACGGGTCGGACCGTGTGATCGAGTGCGCCAGGGTTCGCGATCACTTCAACGAGCCGACGAGACTCGGCAGAATCACCCTGAGCTAAGGCTGCGGCTAACGCACGAAACCGCTCTCCATAGGAGGCGTCAAACGGAGTCGCCGGCGGTATATCGGCCGCAGTCATGCCGCTGGGCCGTTCATTCCGACATTAGATCAGCGGTCGGTACATGAAACTCTGCTCCACCGCTGCCCGCGGGCAGCGATACGAGCTCGCGGCAGGGCCGCCAAAAGCACAAATGCTGCCGTTGTAATGGCAGAGGGCTTTACCCATAGTAAAATTCCTCCGACGTCAAAAAGCCAGGCCTAGGGCCTCATAATACAATGCCTGGTCGCGATCGACAATCCTGGGTGTCCCACGGCCGCGCGCCTCTGGACAGCCGGCCCAGCATGGAGTACGCCTTCGGTTTCAAATGGAGCCGGCTGTACGGCGACGAGGGGCCACCGATCGGTGCCGTTGACATTGAGCCTGTGGGCCGAGGTGGCTTCCGAGATCGAGGCTTGGCTACTGCGATGCGCTGGAGCTGTGGTGCGACCCATAGTAGATGAGCGCTCAGGGCTTCGAGCATTGCGCCGGACGCCCTGAGCCCTGAACTGAGACATAGCGACGGAAGGTTGGTGACCCCAGGCTGAGTCGCTCGCCCGCTGGTGGAAGGCCGCCGGGAAAGCGCCGATGACAATGATTCTATCGCCCGAGGCGTTCGAAAGCGTTCTAACAAAGTGCCACACGATGTGCCCCGATCGGCGCTACGACCGGACCGCGGAGGTAGCTCGATGAAGCGAATGTTCGTCTGCACGCTGATCGGCGCTACTTTTCTGTTCGCCGCCGCACCGATTCCGGCGCGATTCGGCGACTCGGCCGCGACCGCCGTCCTCAAGAAATTCTACAGCTGGTATCTCCTCCAACCGAACCACGAGTGGACGGAACACTTCGGCCGGATCAAGGCCCTGTTCGACCCCGGCCTTTACACCATGCTTCAGACGGTTTTGCATAGCAAGGCCAACCAACAGGAACCAATCATCGACTTCGACCCGTTCGTCAATGCCCAATGGGACGCCGCATCCTACGCCTTCGGAGCGCCGACCACCAAGGGCAGTGACGTGCAGGTCCCGGTTACGCTCAATCTCTCCGGCCACCCGAACCCCAAGACGACGCTCACCGCCGTCCTTCGCAAGAACGCCTCCGGCAGCTACGTCATCTACAATCTCATCTACGACCCGAAATTCAACCTACGCGATTTCCTGCGGAAGCAGCTCAAAAAGTAGCACTAAGTACGTGGGGAAACGGCAATCCATCGTCAAAAACTCGATCACTCCCTTCACAGAGGATGAGGACGATAGCCATGGCCATCACCGGCGTTGCATTCACCGCGTATCCCGTAACCGATATGTCGCGCGCGGTCGCTTTCTATATCGACACGCTTGGCCTAACAAAGGCCGGCCTCGAATCGGATTTCTGGGTGGAGTTCGATGTCGCAGGCAGCACGTTCGGCGTGGGGAATTTCGAACAGATCGGCTCTCCGGGCAGCGCGCAGTCGCTCGCACTCGAAGTGTCGGATCTCGCGGCGCTGCGCGCGGACCTGACCGTCAAGGGCCACGAGCCAACCGAACCCTTCGAAACGCCCGTGTGCTTTATCTCCGCCGTGCGTGATCCCGACGGCAATCTGATATTCCTACATCAGCGCAAGCCAAATTAGGCATCTTTGCCTGCGCGCACCTACTTGAGACTACCGAAGGAACGCTCGAAGCCTTCACGGATGCGGGCCGCGATGAGCGGGAAATACCGGACCGTATGATGGCGCACCCGCAAAAGACTAGTCCGGCGGGAAACGTGCCGAAAGCCCTCCGCCGGAAGCGCTAATCACGGCTCGGCGGTGCGCGGTTTGAAGCTTCAGCAGCCGCCTTTCATGCCGAACGCCAACTCACCGGTGTCGAAATCCGACCCGCCTCTGTCATCTTCGAAGATGCCCTGGCCGATGTGGCCGTTGTTGGCGTGAGCGATGAACAGCAGGGCGCCGTTCTGACCATATAGTGGTTCTGTGATAGTCACCACGAGGATGTCTTTGATAACTAGGAATGAGCCGTAAGGGTATTTCTGACCGCCAGCGACCAGAGACGCCTGGCCGCCATTGCCGCCATTTTGCGTCAGCGTCAGGCAGTCCGTGCCGTTGCCGAACTCCGAGTGGGTCACGGTCACCGGCCAGGTGCCGGCGTAACTGTGCGATGCTGGGGCGAACATATTCATGGTGCTGACGTTGATGTGCGCCATGGCGGGACCGGCCGAGGCAGCCATCGCCGTAGCGGCAACGACTGCGACTAGAATCCGTTTCGAAAAACGCATAGGCGGTTCTCCTTGTGGGGTCCGAGAGGGACGATGCCGCAGAGTCTAAGCCCGGCTGATGAAGAAAGTCTGAACCTAAAAGGGCTTAGCGAATCGTCACCAGCCCCCGAGCAGGGCGTTCTTCGAAGCGCAGTAGACACCGGTAACGTCGTTTTTGGAGCTATACTCAGAAGCGACCTTGGTGCAGTCAGCGCGGTCGAGAAATGCCCATTGTGCCGGAGCCGTCAGCACTGCTACATCAGCAGATCTTGTACGCGGATCAGGCTCGTTCGACTATCGCATCGTTGCCCACCCGCCGGGTGCCAAGAACGACCGTTTGCCACCCGCTCCCGCACTCGAAGGCGAGCCACCTTTACATGGTCCCGCGCCCATACCGACAGGAGCGCGGCGCCGGGGAAGGGGGCCTCCTTTTCAAAGGCCTTGGCTCCTTGTATAGACGCTACTGAGTGCCAGAGTCGATGATTGCGTTGGGTGACAATTTGCAGAGGCCGCATGGAAGTTTATAACGTTGGATTCGAGAAGCGGCCAATTCGGCTGCCGCTCCTTGGTCGTTCAGCGGAACGACCGTTGGTGGCCAGCAACTCACCGCCGGCGGAGACGGCGTCAGTCGACCGCATGGAAACGTAAGAAAACAAATAGGACTGGCCCGCCAGCATCTGTCCCTTGCGATAATGAGCCGATGTTGGTTACGGTGCCCGTGATTCTTATGGGCGTCTCGACACGGGACGCGAAACATTCGGCGCCGAGGTCATGTATGCGATCCGATTGGGTGGCTACTTTGCTCGGCCGTTAGCGGGGCTTCTACGCCGCAAGCTTTACACCAAGGTGGCAATCGACCCTCGCAAAAAGGCATCGAATGAATCAATCCTGGAAATGGCCGATCGTCGGCGTGCTCGTGGCCATCGCCATTACGTCGACGATGGACGCCACCGGCACGTCTGCATTCAGTTCGTTACCCCTATTCCCGTTATTAGTGCTTTTTTGGTACTTGCAGCGGTTTTCGGCGCGGGACGTCGGTTTTACATGGGGTCGGCTGCCCGTGCGATGTTACGGCATCGCCGTGCTTTACCCGCTCTTCGTGATGGGCGCGATTGCAGGTGTCGCCGCGCTGACGGGGGCACTAAATCCTGCTGCCGCGCCCCATCATGCACACTCCCTGTGGCGCATTCTCTTGCTTGTCGGCGGAACGACGATCCCCGTCGCACTACTTACCGAAGAAGGCTTTTTCCGTGGTTGGTTGTGGGCGTCGCTACGGCGCGCCAAGCAAAGAAAGGTTGCGATTCTGATCTTGACAAGCGTCGCGTTCGCTCTCTGGCACTGGTCGTCGGTCGTTTTGCCCACCGGATTCAACCCGCCGATGTCTCAAGTCCCGGTCTTTATGCTCAACGCGACAGTGCTCGGCGCTATCTGGGGAATGTTACGTCTTCTTTCAGGCTCACTGGTCGTTGCAAGCGTGAGTCACGGGGTTTGGAATGGCCTGGCCTATGTGCTCTTTGGTTTCGGGTCTCACATCGGTGCGCTCGGTATCTCGAATACCGCCATCTATGGTCCGGAGATCGGGGTTCTTGGACTGCTGCTGAATGTCGGGGTCGCCGTCGCCCTGTGGTATCGGTGCGCACGTGAAGGAGCGTTCGCGCCATAAGATCTGAGCGCAATCAAGCGGCCTCGGTGCCAAGGAGTGACGCACGTCGTCACAACTGTTCGGTGCTGTATGGTGACGCGTCGTTGCAAACTAAGCCCGTAGCGCCACTGCCATTCCCGCCCTACTCCGATGCGAAATTAACTCGGTAGCGCGCCCACAGGAGGATGGCGCTTGCTCGCTAAGCTAGCCTAAACTGCCAGATGCCGAGGAGCGCGAGAAATCATGATTGCTCTCTGCAAGAAAGATCTCACCGAAGATTTCAGGCGAAACGCTGCGCCCGACGAGTCTGTGCGCACAATCCCCGCTTCCACAGCGAGGCGCGTGGCCGTCTTCGCAATCCACGGAATCAGCCCGATCCAGCAGTACGCATTTCAAGATCAAGTTGCCCTCGCTTTACAAAGCTATCTTAACTCGCAGCTGCTGCCGGGCTCAAAGTTCACGTGGCAGTCGATCGTGCACTGGCCGCAGGTCGCGCCGCAGAGCGCCAACGGCGCGACCGTTCGTCCGACCGCGCTGCGTCTCTACCGGAGCGACGACAAGCCCGAGGAACCGGAGCATCGGGTCTACGATGTTTACGAAGGCTATTGGAGCCCGCTGAGCAAGGGCAAAACCACCATCGGTTCCGCGCTGCGCTGGCTTCTCAACGGTACGTTCCTGGGGACGAGCTCCACGGCCGCCATACCATGTTCGCCCGGCAAACTTGCCTTTGATCTGTCCTACGTTATCAGCTTGCTGATTGTAGCGCTGTTTGCTTGCGCGATCGCATTCGCGTTTGGATACAAGGCTTGGACCTTATTGGCCAGCGTGCTTCCTAGCAGCTCGAACGTTACCTTCACCGACCTCATTCAAGACCCGTTGCGCACTGCGTTCAAGCTTCCGCTGCTCGTCTACGCACAGTTCTTGGTCGATCTGGTGATCGGCTATGTCATCGCGCAGGTATTTACGGCTTACAACGCGGCGCGAAAACGATACGTGCGGCAAAGCGCGATCGGCGACGATGCCGACAAAGGCGGACATTTTACGGCAAGTACTATTAGCGCGCGCAAGTTCCATATTGCGATGTTTCTCGTATTATGGATTACGCTCGGCCTTTTTATTTGGCTTGCCCTCTATGTGGCCGGTCGGGCGGCCCTCAACGGCGATCCAAAGTTACTCGCGTTTTACATCGCGTCGCTCGCGATTTCCATCGCGTTCCTTCAACTCGCACGCTCGATCGCGGACTTTGCCGTCGAAAACGTGCTCGGCGACATCCAGATTTATACGACGCACGATTGCAACTCCGCGTTCTATGCGATTCGCCAGCAGATCATCAGCAGCGTTGCGAGCGCGCTTAACGGCGTGCTGAGCGCGGTTGTCGACGAGAAAGCTGAAGTATTGGAGCCGTATTATGACGCCGTTCACATCTTCGGGCACAGCCTCGGATCGACGGTCGGGATGGACGTGCTGATCCGTCTGCGACAGATGCTCAACGAAAAATCGATAGCGGCCGATCAGTGGGATAAAGTACGGTCATTCACGACCTTCGGAACGTCGCTAGAGAAGACACGCTTCTTCTTCGACGTGCGCCAGCCCAGCCTCAATGCATCGCAGGACCAATGGGAGGGTGATGTCTACGGCCGTTTCTTCACCGACAATTTCCGAGCGCTTGACGGGGATCTGAGCGATCGAGGAATCTACTGGTCGAACCATTGGTATTTCCGCGACATCGTGAGCAACGAGATCGTCTCCTATCAGTCGGATTCATCGGTTGGAGACTTCCGTTGGATGGGGAACGCCCCGCGTGAAATCTGCAAGAACTTCCAAATCCCGCACAAGCGATGGCCCTTCGCTTGGGTTCACAGCGACTATCTGGCGGATGCGCCCTTTTGGAAGCGCGCCGGCCCGGTCTTAACGCGATGAGTGGCGGGCGTGCGAACACACGTAGCGGCGGTGCGAATCGAACTCTAGGATAAAGGCTACGCGCGCGGCTACGGAATCTGCGACAGAGGGCGGAGGCCGAGAGGTACGTCGTAGTGACCTGAACGCGGTCGCTTCCGCTAGGCGTCACGTGCTAGCTGATCGAGCAACGCATCCATGGTGCGTGCCGCTAGCTTTTGGCCTACGATGCGATCGAAGACGCGGCCCACGACACCTCCAGGCGGCTCGTACGAACCTTCGAGCACAAGTTCCGTTTCTTGGCCGGCCGGCCGAACCGTAAGCGTCGCGCCAAAGGACGGAAAACCGCGCCAAGCCGGTCGCCACGCAAATGCCACACCGCCACTGGGCGGAGAGACTCTCGTCCAATCGTAAAGGAGAGAGTACTGAACCTCAACTCCGGCCGTTGAGGGACCCAAGGCGGTCACTTGGAGCTTTGGCCTTTTCGAAAAGAACTCTTGGAGGTGAGCGATCACGTCACTCTGAGGTTTGTGGATTCGTGCTGTTCGGGCTATTCGCGTCATGGGCGGACTATTTTCCTATTTCCCGTAGAGGCGTCCGGTCTTCATCTTCCATAGGGCTATTGTACCAGAATCCACACGGAGACCTCACGGGAGCCATTTCAACGAATCCGAACCCAATGTCAACCAGCGCAAACACGCGTCAACAGATCGTAAACCTACGAAGTTATTCGTGGGCCCCGGGCCCTCGACGCCAGGTCTTTCTGTAACCTTCCAACGCAATCGCGAGTGCGAGTAGCCTCTAGGTCTATTTCAGCGAGCCGTCTGCGCGTCTCAAAGTCGGCCCACGTTGCACTTCCTCTTACTTCGGTATCGCTGCGCTATTAAGCCCCTCGCGTCGGTGCGTTCCATCGCAAGCGAAGCCCGGCCCTTAAATCCCCGTCTCTGATTGCGATACCGCAGTCGTCGAGCGATGGTCTAACGGTCGGCGCATCTGGTCTTAGGTCGAGCCGACCAGGAGCGTTTTTAGGTAGCCTGAGGGGTGGGGAACTCGCTTTAAGGGCAGCCAACGAGGCCACCGTAGCGAGCACGTTCGCAATAGATTCAGCAGCCGCCCTTTATGCCGAAAGCCAACGCACCCGAGTCGAAATCTGACCCGCCGTAGACATCTTCGAAGACGCCGGGGCCGATGTTGCCGCGACTGGCCGATCCGATGAACACCAGTCCGGCGTTCTGACCGTATCCCTGTGCTTGGATAGTCGCCACGAGGCTGCGGTTAATAACTAGGAATGAGCCGTTAGGGAACCTTTGGCTGCCAATGTCAAGCGACGCCGAGCCATTCTCGGTCAGCGTCAGGCAGTACGTACCGTTGCTGTGTTGCGAGTGCGTTACGGTCACCGGCCAGCTGCCGCTGTAACTGTGCGATTCTGGGACAACCAAATTCATGGTGCTGCCGTTGATACCATGAGCCATGGCAGCACCGGCCGAGACAACCATCGCTGTGGTCGCAACGGCGGCGATTAGAGTTCGTTTCGAAAAGCGCATTGGGCGGTTCTCCTTGTGGGATCGAAGAGTGACAATGCTGCAGAGTGTAGGCCAGGTTGATAAAAAAAGTCTGAAGCTAAAACGGATTAGCGGACGATCAATTCACTATGACATTTTAGGTAGCCTCGCGCGCGCCCAAGGGCTGGCGAAAGCCTCATGGTCAGACTTGTGACGAGCCTGCGATGTGAAACTATGGCCGCTCGAGGAGCTTCGTGACGGCCGCCATCGTTTCACGCGGGCTCTCTTCCATCATCCAATGGCCGGTGTTCTTGAGCACGACGACGGTAACGTCGTTTGAAATCAGATGAGCCTGCACCCCGAGCGGGACGCCCAGCGATTTATCCCCGCCGATCGAAAGCACGGGTATGTTGAGCTTCCTGACGGCCAGTCTTTCGAAATCAACGGCAGTGCTAGGGAAGGACTCGAAGTAGGCCCAGCCCGCGGCTATTCGTCCAGGGCGGGAATACGCCGCGATGTATTGGTTCCGCTCCATTTGAGAGAGCGAACGGTTCGCATCGGCAGCAAACTCGTTCCAGTAATAGTCGAAGTAGATTCGCTCACGGCCGGCAACCAGCGCCAGCGGCGTTGACCCGTGAAAGCGGAAGTGCCAGAGGTTAGGATTGTTATAGATCGGCTCCCAGCCGGCTATGCCTGGCAAGAATGCGTCCATCAATGCGAGCCGGCCGACTTCGTGCGGGTACGTCGCCGCATACGCGTATGCAACCATGAGCCCAATGTCGTGCCCAACCACGTACACGCGCCGAAAACCCATCGCGCGTACCGCATCGCGCACGCGGTGCGCCGCTGTCTTCATGTCTGAGCCCGTAGAAGGGATCGACGAGTTTCCGATGCCGGGTAGGTCGGGGGCGACGACGGTGAATCGCGAGGCCAACGCAATCGCGAGCGGCCTCCACATCCGGGAATCCTCCGCGTAGCCGTGCAGCAAGACTACTACCGGCCCGTGCCCGCCAACCGTGAGACTGACGACGTCGCCGTCGACGTTGATTCGATGCGTCACAAACCCTTGGCCGAAGTCGACCGGAAACGCAGCCGCGGTTTGAGGAAGCAGAATCGTGAAAGCGAGCGCCGTCGCGGCAAGCATTGTAGGCTTCATGCCTCCACGATACTCCGCCGCCGCGCTGTCCCCTCGTAGACCATGAATCGGTTCGAGTGGCGCAGGCCGAGCGCCCTTGACAAGGGCTCCTTGTAAGGCTAGTATACCGTAACACGATATAATGCAAAGCGGTATATCACACCTCATCGAACCGACTTTACTAATCCTCGTGGCACTTGCCCACGAACCAAAGCACGGCTATTCGATCATGCAAGACGTGGAAGCGATGACCGGGTGGTCGATGCGTGCTGGTACGCTTTACGGAGCTCTAGCTCGTATGGATCGGCGCGGCTGGATTGAAGAGGTTCAGACCGACGACTACCGCCGGCGCCCGTACGCCTTAACCGCGGCGGGTCGGCTCGAACTGGCTCGTCACCTAACCCTTCTGGACGTCATCGTAAAAGTCGGCCGAAAAAGAATCAGACAACGCGGCACCACGCGGAGGAGAGCCTGAACATGCAGAATGTTTCCTCAATCGAAACGCAGTTCAATGAGAGTATGGTAACGATAATCGTCGCCGACATGGAACGCTCGCTCGACTTCTACACCAAGCGCCTTGGTTTGCCCCTGAAAACGCGCTACGGCAACGAGTTCGCGATAGTCGAGGCACCCGGCGTCGTTATCGCGTTGCACCCGGTACCGAACAACGGACGCGCGAAGGAGGGAAACCTCTCCATCGGACTGGGCGTCGACTCCGTGGAATCCAGTATGAAACAGCTAGCACAACGTGGCATCACGTTTGCCGGCGACATAGTCGCGGATCCTCCCATGCGGTTTGCCTTCTTCAAGGATCCCGACGGCGTCGAACTCTATCTGGCAGAACGCAGCGATTGGCAGTAGCTCGCCGAGGATTCTCACCAAATCAACGGCACTAGCCTATACCGTAGGCTTTCGCAGTATGCCGCGTAGCCGCGCAAGTGCTCGTTGAGAAAGCGCTCTTCGTACCGAATACGGGAAGCGATGACGAGCACCATGGGCGCGAGCATAAGCAAGCCCCACCACGATCCCAGCGCGAGAGGGGTGGCTAAAATCCAGAGGAGCAATCCGCTATAATAAGGATGTCGAACGATCGCGTATGGGCCCGTCGAAATCACCTTCTGGCCGCTCTCCACCGCGACGTTCACCGCGGCAAACGTGTTCTCTCTCAAAGACAGGAAGATGACGAGATAGCCGAAGACCAGGAGCGCGCATCCCGCGATGGTTACGACAACCGGAACGTGCGACCACGAAAAGCGATGGTCGAGCAAACAAAGAACGATCGTCCCCAAGAATGCTATTGCGGCGGCAAGTTGCGTCAGCTTCTGACTCGTCTCTTTTTCGGCTCCCGGTCCGCGTAAACGGCGTTCCAGCAGTTTGGGATCGGCACGCCTGAGATAGGCCACAATTGCGGCGCCTGAAACGAGCGAGATGGCGACGTACGTCCAGGCTTGCCAGAATCCGAACGCCCAAACCCCGACGTTCATCCGCGCGCCTGCGCGTCCCGTCGCTGCACGTTCACGCCCTTGACAAGCAGCCACAGCATCAGCGACCCCTCAGCCGCGATGCCGAGAATCTGGACGTACGTGCTTGTATGCTTTATCAGCTCGGGCGACAGAAAGGTTAGCCAGCCCAGACCGGAGAGGGCCATCAAGACGCCTAGGCCGCGCGGCAGGAAGGTCGACTTCAAGATGAGGATGCCGATGGTGAGGTTGAACAGACCAAAAATCGGCAGCGCGCTTTGGGCGGGAACGAGATGAAACAAGCTCAGCGATTGAATCACGCAGCCAGCCACGCTGATCGCCACGGCAAGTACGGCCAGACTTCGGCTAACCCGATTGAACAGCTGGTAGAGAAGCAACGTCACGACAATGTAGCCTGCATTCGCGATGAGGTTGGCAGCATCGCTTAGCGCGGCCGGCGTGCGGCCAATCAATGCTGTGGCGCCGATGACCATTACAAAGTAGAGCAAGTACACCGCGCCCGTGATTCGGGCCCTGGAAATCGTCATCTCGTTCGCCCTCTGAAGGCTCTACCGAGTCCCGCCTTCGCTTGTTTCAAGCAGCCCGCATCCGCCACATTGTTCTCGCGAATTCATCCGGTGAATGCGAGTTAATAACAACTTAAGTCCCCGTGAAGTGGTCCTACGCGAAACCAAAAAAGGAGAGTGACGAGCTCCCCATCAATCGTCCTTCTTATCTCTTTGGGACGAGTAACGTAAATAGAGCGCCATGATCCTTTTAAGTCCCTTTGGGGAAAGAACAGCCGATAACCCGAGAAAGCTAAAACTCGTACCTAGTACAAAAGACCAAACGGCGATAAAGATCCTCTCACTGCTGCTCCACGAAGGACTGGCCATCGCGATCGTAACGAAAGAGCTGTAGAGTCCAAGCGGGGCGGCTAGCACAAGGTTTGTTTTTTGCGACGGGCTAAGGTGGAAAATACGACGCTCCTTCCATCGCGTGCACGACCATATCGAAACGCCTGCAGAGCACCAGAGTTCCATTGACTGTGTCTTGAGTCATTTTTAAAACCGCGCTAGAAAAAGGACGTTGGTGCGTGGCGAGGCAAATGCGCCCAATGCTGCGCCTACTCCTAGCCGCAATACCGATTGCCGCGCTCAGCATTGCCGTGCCGCTCGTGAATCGAGTCGAGCCGCGCTTTTTGGGACTTCCCTTTCTTCTCTGCTGGATCGTCGGGTGGGCGCTCCTGACCCCGGCCTTTCTCTGGACGATCGGCCGTTTGGAGCGGCGCTGGTGAGCGCCTCGCCGATCGCGCTTGCCATGGTCGCGGCGATCGTCTTTGGCACGATCGTCTTTGCGCTTCTGGCCGTGCGCCGCATCAAAATGGATCCGGCGCAGTATATCGTGGGCGGCCGTTCGTTCGGCACGATCTTTCTCTGGGTGCTGCTCGCCGGCGAGATCTACACGACATTCACGTTTCTCGGCATCGCCGGCCTCTCGTACTCGGCGGGCGCTCCGGCCTTTTACGTGATCGCTTACGGCGCGTGCGCCTACGTGATCGGCTACTTCCTCACTCCGGCCATGTGGCGCGTCGCCAAAGAATTCAATCTTCTCACCGGGCCCGATTTTTTCGAGACCCGCTACAACAGCCGCGCGTTGGGCGTTGCGACGGCCATCCTCTATTTTCTGATGGTGGTTCCGTACGTCGCACTCCAACTGAGCGGGTTGCAGATTCTGCTGCGCATCGCGGGCTACGGCGCGTACGATGCTACCGTCTCGGTTTGCGTCGCCTTTCTCGTGCTGGCTCTCTTCGTCTTTACCGCGGGCCTGCGCGGCACCGCATGGGCAAGCATCGTCAAAGACGTCCTCGTTCTGGGCGCCGTGCTCTTTGCGGGCATCGCGATTCCGGTGCGCTTCTTCGGGTCGCCGAGCGCGATGTTCGATCGGGTCCTCGCGCAGCATCCCCAAATGCTCGCGCTTCCCACAGGCGGCGCCTTTCATGGAACGGTCTGGTTTGCATCGACGGTACTCTTGTCGGCGATCGGCTTCTTCATGGGCCCGCAGACCATTAGCGCCGTCTACAGCGCTCGCAGCGAAGCAAGTCTGCGTCGCAACGCCGTGCTCTTGCCCTTCTATCAAGCCTTCATGTCGTTGATGATCTTCGCCGGTCTCTCGGCCGCGATGATCGTACCGGGATTAAAAGGAACCGCCGTCGACCAATCGTTTCTGCTGGTCGTTCAACACTACTATCCGCCGTGGATATTGGGACTGGTCGCTGCGGCGGGCGCGCTCGCTGCGCTCATCCCCGCCTCGGCGCTGCTGCTCGCCGGCTCGGCCGTCATCACCAAGAACGTCGCCGGCGATGCATTCGGCATCGCAACCAGCGACGCGGCGCGCACACGGCTGACCCGCGTTCTCGTGATCGTCGTTGCATTGCTGGCGCTCGGCTTTTGGTTGACCGCGCAGCGGACCGTCGTCGAACTGCTCTTACTTTATTACAACGGGATCACGCAGTTTGCGCCCGGCGTCATGGCCTCATTCCTGTGGCGACGCGCCACCGCGCTCGGCGTCGGCTCTGGCATCGCCGCCGGCCTCGCCGTGGCCATTCCGCTGGCCGCTCTCAACGTCGCGCCCTGGGGCATCAACCCTGGATTCGCGGGGCTGGCCGCCAATGTGGCCGTCCTGGTCGTCGTCTCCCTCTGCCTCCGCCGGGGGGAGGCGAGCCGGAGAAGCGTATAATTCCTCTGGTGTTGCTTCCTGTGATTTAGCCTGTTATACTGCCCCGTATTCCGAGCAGGGAGCATAGGTAATGCAGTCAGCGCAGGGACTCGAGACGCGGATACTTACGGCCGGGGAAGCGCACAATGAGGCCATGTCGCTGCCGATCCCGACCGTCGTCGAAACCCTGGTGGGCCTTTTGGGCGCCACGACCGTGGCGGAGATCGCCGGCGTCAAGGAGACTCGCGCCGTGCGGCAGTGGGCGTCGGGTGAGCGCGAGCCCCAACGTTCCCACGTACTGCGCTTCGCTTTGCAATTGGCGATGATGATTTCCACGGTAACCTCTCGCCACATGGCGGGCGCGTGGTTTCATGGCGCGAATCCGCACCTCGACGACCAGATTCCGATTGTCCTCCTGCGCGACCAACCCCTAGAGTCGATTCAAGTCCGGTTGATGGCAGCAGTTCGATCGTTTGCATCGCGCGACGAGTAATTCGTAACACCGTAGCTCACGCTACGCAGGCAAGGGAATAACTTGCCCCTAGATCCGCCCTCAAACACTTCTTGTAAGTCCGGAGCGCGCAGCTTACCATCATAGAAAGCTCCGTGAAAGGACGCCAATCATTCAACCTATCTCCAAAGCGCCCCGATCCGTATCAACGATTCCGTTTCGCCGCGATCCGGAACCGAGCGCGCCCCAGATGGCCGTCATGATTTTCACTGGCGAGTACGACATCGCCGGTGCCGAGCGGCTGCGAGCCGATCTGAATCGCTTGCGCGATATTCAAAGGGTCGTTTTAGATTTTACCGACGTTACCTTCGTCGATTCGAAGGCGATCCACGAGCTCGTCAACTTACATCATTACCGCGCCGCGAAGGGTTTCGAGGGCGAGGCGATCGTCTTTCAGAACCCCAATCTGCGAAGAATCTTCGGCATCCTCAAGCTGGAACAAGTTTTCCAGTGCGTCTCTAACTTAAGCGACGTGGTTCGAAACGACGACACGCCATCGCACTTATATTATGCCACGCCCGCTCTCGACTCCGAGGACTAGGCCGCGCAAGCCAAGTAGCGGCGCGACCGCCGCAAACTCCATGCTCGGAGAATACCCGCCTGCGACTTATAGATTAGGCCAGCATCGCGCGTACGAGGGGAATCACTTCACTGCCGTAGAGTTCGATGCTGCGCATGAGCCTGTCGTGCGACAACGGACCCGCGCTATACTTGAGGTCGAAACGGGCGATACCTAGCGCCTTCGCGGTTGCGACGATTCGCCGAGCCACCGTTTCGGGTGAGCCACAATAGAGCGAGCCTCGATCCGCTTCCTGATCGAACTCAGCGCGGCTGATGGGGCCCCAACCGCGCTCGGCCCCGATCCGGTCGCGCATGATCTTGAAGGCCGGCCAGAGCTCGTCCTTCGCCTGCGCGTCCGTCTCGGCGATGTGACCCGGCGAGTGGACGCCAATCGGCAACGCCGGTTTGCCGAGTTGCTCGAGCGTCCGGTGGTAGAGATCGACGTACGGCGTGAATCGCTTCGGATCGCCACCAATAATGGCTAGCATCATGGGCATTCCGTAGCGGGCTGCACGGACGACCGACTCAGGACTGCCCCCGACGCCGGTCCAAGTCTTGAGCGACCCGGACTCGATCGTCGGAAACACACGCTGCGTCGTCAAGGCCGCACGCGTTCTGCCGTGCCACGTCACCGGTTCTTGCGTAATCAAGGCTGCGAAGAGATCGAGCTTCTCCGCAAAGAGCTCCTCGTACTGGCTGAGATCGTATCCGAACAATGGGAACGACTCCGTAAACGAACCGCGCCCTAGAATAACCTCGGCTCGTCCACTCGAAATAGCGTCGAGCGTCGCGAAACGTTGGAACACCCGAACCGGATCGTCCGAGCTCAGCACCGTGACGGCAGAGCCGAGGCGAATGCGAGCCGTGCGACCGGCAATCCCCGCGAGCACGACTTCCGGCGACGATATCGCAAAGTCGCCGCGGTGATGTTCGCCAACGCCGATGAAGTCTACGCCCAGCCGGTCGGCAAGCACCGCCTCCTCAACGACGTTTCGTAACACCTGGGCATGTGGCAACAACCGGCCGGTCGCATCGGCCGTGACGTCGCCGAATGTATCCAAGCCGAGTTCGAGATGCTGCGCCATATCGTGCTCCCCAGCCCCTTTGTTGACGAAAAGTTCCGGCACCTTCCGGCTACTAGCGGTTCGACTGCGCGGCAATGGGGAGAATAGCATAGGCGTACGACCTTTGATAGCCCCGGCCTTCACGGCCAAGCTAAACGCCAAACGTAGGTCCGACGGCCCCGAGGGATTCTACGTCACAACTTCACCGAGGAGTTCAAGTTATGAGTACTTTCACGACCAAAGACGGCACGCAGATCTATTACAAGGACTGGGGAACCGGTCAGCCGGTCGTCTTCAGTCACGGTTGGCCGCTCGACGCGGACGCCTTTGAGGACCAGATGTTCTTTCTGTCGCAGAATGGATACCGGTGCGTCGCCCACGACCGTCGCGGCCACGGCCGGTCGGAGCAGCCATGGAACGGCAACGATATGAACACGTACGCGGACGATCTCGCCGAACTGGTAGAAAAATTGGATCTTAGAGATTCGGTCCACGTAGGGCACTCGACCGGAGGCGGCGAGGTCGTTCGCTACATCTTCCGTCACGGTTCGAGTCGCGTTGCCAAGGCCGTGTTGATCGCTTCGGTCCCGCCGATCATGCTGAAGACGCCAGCCAACCCGGGCGGTTTACCGATGTCGGTCTTCGATGGCTTCCGAGCCCAAGTTCACGCAGACCGCGCGCAGTTTTTCAAGGATTTGAGCGCGGCATTCTACGGCGCCAACCGGCCGGGCTCCAACGTCTCGCAGGGACTTCGCGACTCGTTTTGGATGCAGGGCATGCTCGCCGGGCTTCCGGCGGCGTACGATTGTATCAAGGCCTTTTCCGAGACCGACTTCACCGAAGATCTTAAGAAACTGGATGTTCCGACGCTGATCATCGCGGGAGACGACGACCAGATCGTTCCGATCGCCGACGCCGCCCTCTTGCAAGCGAAACTGATCAAGGGCGCCGAGCTCAAGGTTTATAAGGGTGCGCCGCACGGCCTCTGCTCGACGCTCAAGGACGAGGTCAACGCCGACCTCCTCGCGTTCATCAAGGGCCCGGTACCGGCGCTGCTTTAAATGCGGTAAGTTAAGCGCGTCGGCTCCGGCTATGCTTTGGGAGCGATGAAATGAGATATCTGCGGCTGCCCTTGGAGCAGTTGCATTACGTGCTCTTGCAGCACGTAGTCGGCGTTCGTCACACGCTGATGCTGACGCAGATGCTCCGTCCACGAGGCCACGAGGAACGTCTCCAAAAACCGGCCCGTTTGCGACGTATCTTCGAAGATGCCCCACGAACTGGCGCCGTCCCGCAACCGTTCGTGTTGAAGCTCACCCAGAGCTGATAGCAACGATTGCCGGTCGTCAGCGCGTGCGAGGCGATATTCGATCGTCACGAGCACCGGCCCATCCGCTCCTTCGATCGAGCGCGATACAATCGGCGCCGGCCACTGCGTCGACGGGGTAAGATCGAGCCGTTCGCCGGTTTGCAGTTTCCAGCGCCATGTAAGGGGGATTGCCACAAGCATTGCGGCCGCAGCGATAAAGAGTGCCTCCTGAAGGCTCGTGAGTGTCGCGAGTTGTCCCCATAGCGCGCTGCCGACCGTAAGAGAACCGAACATGACCGTCATATACATCGCAAGTCCACGACCGCGTACCCAGTCCGGCAGCGCCAGTTGAGCCGATACGTTCAGCGTCGCTACACCGGAGATCCACGCCGCTCCCGCCAAGATGCTCGCGATCAAGGCGGCGATTGGCTCGCGTGCGATCGCGAAAAGCACGAGCGCGATCGCCGTGCCGATGCTCGCCGCCGCAACCAATCCATTCGCACCAAGTCGCTTCTTCCAATAGGGCATCACGAATGCGGCGCCCACCGCCCCTAGGCCGATTGCGCCGAGCAGGAAGCCGTATATCGCGGGTCCTCCGCTCACGCGCAGCCGAGCAACAAGCGGGAGCAATGCCCAGTAGGAACTCGCAAACAGAAAGAACGCGACCGTTCTAACGAACGTCTTTCGCAAGGCCGCGTTGTTGATCGCGTATCGCAGGCCAACTCCGACTGCGCTACTAAAGCGCTCCGGAGGAAGGGCGTCGGCCGTTACCTTAGGTTCGCGCCACCCGACCAACACTCCGATGACGCCAAAGTTGCTGACTGCGTTGATGACAAACGGCCCGGCTATTCCGAGCGGACCGATGATCGCTCCCGCTAGCGCCGGTCCAACCGCTCGACTTAAATTGAACCCGACGCTGTTCGCAGATACGGCACCGGGAAGTTCCTCTTTGGGCACGAGACTGGGAACGACCGCCTGCCACGCCGGCGAGGTCAGCGCTCCGCAAACGCTGACAAGGAACATAAACCACAGGAGCGAGACCGGTGTAACCCAGTTGAACCACACGTACGCGGCAAAGATGCCGGAAAGCACGGCGGTCGCACTCTCGCCCCAGATCAGCAAGCGTCGCTTGTCGAGAATGTCGGTAAGTGCGCCGGCGGCCATCGCCAGAAGAAACAGCGGTGCGCTGTTCGCTACTTGAACGAGCGAAACGAGGAACGCATCCTTCGTAAGGCTCGTCATGAGCCAGCCCGCGGCCGCACTGTACATCCAGCCGCCGATGTTTGAAACGATCGTAGCGATCCAGAGCATCGCGAACATTCGATATCGGAACGCCACTAGCGGCGATGCCCCCGTCGAGCGTTTTTCTACGGCCACTACGCAGGCTCTACTTGGCGCCACGTGCGGCGACCTCTACGCCGTATGGCACTCAAGGGCGCCGGCATGGGCACCACAAACCTTTCCCAAATGAGTGATCAAGCCGTTTCGTATAGCGCCCTGCTGCTCGCATTCGGCACTGGCCTTGCGGTCGGTGTGGTCTTTAGCCTCGTGAAATTGCCGTCGCCTGCGCCTCCATTCCTCGGCCTTATCGGACTGGTTGGAATGTTTACGGGTCAGCGGCTTTGGCCGCTTCTTGCATCCCGGTTCTTCCACTATTAGGACGTAGCGCCGTTTCGCGAGGGGAGATGGCAAAGGGCCCGAATGCGCGCACCAATGCCCGTCGTTTCCCGCTCGCTCGTCGCATTGGTCATCGCCGCTGCCGCCACCGCGGCCGTGGTGGCGCACGGCACGATTGACATCATTGCCGACTACCTGGTAGCGCACGCGAGCTACGACGACGTTTCCAGTCACGACTCGCGCGGGCTGGTCGTCGCGATCGCCGCCATGATCGCCGGTGCGGTCGCGCTGCACGGTCTGCGGCTCTGTTGCGACGCGGCAGCCCATCGAACGCTGGCGTCGTCACCGGCACCGAGTTGGCGGAGCGCGCCGCTCTTTCTCGGCGCTACGATGCTGCTCGCGTCTATAGCCGTTCCGGCGATGGAACTGCTCGATTCGCGACTGGCCGGAACGACGCTCGCGTGCCTCGACGACGCGTTCGGCGGGTCGGTGCTGCTCGGGCTCAGCACGACGCTTGTGTGCGCCGCCGCCGTCGCGATCGCGGTGTTCGCCTTCGCGCGCTGGATTCTGTCGCACCGCGATCATATCATCGCCGCGATCGTCGGGATCATCCGTTTCCGCTCGCAAGCGTATACGGGCCCGCGGCGGTCGCGAAGCTTTACCGGCGCTCCGATCTGCCCGCGCAGGCTCTCCGCGCTGCGGCGCGGCAAGCGCGCTCCTCCCTCTGATGCCCTTCGCCTTCCCAAAACCTCACTCACACATTGCGAGGGCATCGATGCTTCCTATACTCGTCGCGGCGTGCTGCCTCGTCGGCGGCAACGTCCGCACCCCCGCCGGCGCTCCGATCGCGCAGGCGCAACTGACCTTTCGCGGTCCGAAATCGACAACGGCGTCGACCGATGCGAAAGGCGCCTTCTCGGTCGTGGTTCCGGCCGGGAGATACGATCTCACGATCGTTGCTAAAGGCTATGCCAACGTCACCGTCAATACCGGCGAACTGAACGACGGGGCCCGAATCTCGGTAATTCTGGAACCGATCGACACACCCAAGCTGCGTACGATCGGCGAGGTAACGGTCAACGGCGGCTTTACACTCGATCGCAGCGTCATCCCCGAGGTGGACGTCTCGCGCGCGCAAATGGATGCGCTCGGCTACTCGCAAGCGTACGAGGCGCTCGAAGAGGTTCCATCGGTGGTTCTTCAGCATCCCGACTCGGGCGCCCCGACCGCACCGATGGTCGTTTCGCTGCGCGGGCCGGATCCGTCGGAAGCGATGGTCACGCTCGACGGTCAGCAGCTCAACGACGGCAACACCGGCGACGTTGATATCTCCGAGTTTGCCGTCCCGGCCTTTAACAGCATCAACGTAACCGAGGGTCTGGGTCCGACCGATTTGGAAGGCAGCAACACGTTCGGCGGCGCAGTGAACTTCGTTTCGCTGCGGCCGACGCAGGAAGAACACTTCGCCCTTTCGGGCTCTATCGGCTCGTTCGGCACGACGCAGACCTGGGTCAACGCGACCGGCACCATCGGTAAACTCGGGTACGCACTGGCCGCCGATGATTTCCAGCAAGCCGGTCAAGTCAACCAGACCGCGTTAGTCGTGCCGTTTAACAGTACGCCGATCTACTGCGGGCCGTCTTCGAGTAGTAGCCCCACTCCGAATTGTCCGACCCTCGTACATCTCGGATCGTCGATCGCGGCAATGCTGGGACTGATAAATCTCGACTATAGCTTCTCGCAGCGCTCGGACGTCGGCTTCCGCATTTTCACGCTCGGCAATAACCGCGATGAGTCGAGCGCCGTCAACGGGATCGCAGGAAACCCGACCTGCGTGTTCGGCGGCCCCGGCGCGGCTTGCGACTTTTCGCAGACGAAAGGCGAGCCGAACGAAGTTGCCAATCCGGTGTACGGCTACAACGTCGGCGCCGGCAGTGCGACGTTTGCGCAAAGCATCCGGGCATACGACGGATACTCGCGTACGCCGCTGGGAGCGGGAACGCTCTCCGCAAGCTTCTTCGGCGACGACGATAACATCGACTTCCAAGGTGGCTCCGTCTCGCCGTACGACGTCGAGCACGTCGACACGCGGTACAGCGAAGGCTTGCAGTGGGGCCGAACGTTCGACGAAAGCGACTTCTCCTTCGGGGGTTACGCGCGTCAGGAGTCACTTGCCGGGCCCAGCATCATCGACTTTGCGCAACAGCCAATCACCCTCTCACAGAGCATCGACTCGTATTTCTTCCGCGGATCCCAACAGTTCGGGCGTCTAAGGCTCTCGGGCGGCCTCTACGACGCACAGTATTCGTCCTTCGGCAACGACTTGAACTGGCGCCTAGGTCTGAGCCAAGACATTGGCTCGTCGAGCGACGTACGTTTTTCCGTGGGAACCGGCTTCCGGGCGCCGTTGCTTTACGAGCGCTACTTCCAACCGGGCGGTCAGACGCCGCCGGATCAAAACTGCGTCATTTTTAACGGCAATCCAAACGAAAGGCCGGAGCACGCAACAGAGTACGAGCTCGGCTTCTCGCACCTCTTTTCGAATACGTCGAACCTCGACGTTGCGCTTTACCGCTCGAATCTCCGGGACACGATCGAAAACTACTATCCGGGCGGCGGCGCGAAGAGTTTCTGTGAAACGTCGCCGGGATACGCGTACGAGATCCCGATCAACATCGGCAACGCCGTCTATGAAGGTGCGGAGGCGCGCTACAAGCAGTTCTTCCCGCGATTGAACGTCACGGCTACTCTCTCGTACGGCCTCAACGTCGCTTACCCGTACGCACTCGGGCCGAACGTTGCCAACCCGACGTCGGGCGGTACGCTAGTCGACGACGAGCAGTTTCTCGGCGTTCCACAGCAGCAGGCCTCCGCGGTTTTCATCTGGGCGCAGCGCGGCTGGCACGCCTCGACGGCGCTGACCCTTGCCGGTAGAAATAACACGCTCGACCAGCAGCCGTATACCATGGTGGACGCCGCGCTCGGCAAAAACTTCGGTCACCTCGATCTTACGCTGGCGGCGACGAACATCTTCAACTCCGTTTCGGGACCCTTCACTCGCTACGACGCCGGCGTCCCCTACCGCGGACTCTATCCCGGCCCGAACGACAGCGCGTATCTTGCCAACCTCCCGACCAATGCACTATTCGTCCAGCCGGCGGCGATCAAGTTCATCCTAACGCTACACGAATGAAAAAAGCCCCGCTTCTTAAGCGGGGCTTTTCCTTGTCATGCTGAGCGCAGTCGAAGGATGACAACATGACACTGGGAGCTACAGGTCTTCGGGGTTGATGCCCTTCAAGCGATCGTACTGCGTCTTCGTTGGCGAGGCGTGCGGATTTGCGGCCGGCTCGTACTCGCCTTCGTACTGCACGGTGAGCGGTTCCCGGTTGCGCTCGTACGCGGTGACCAGCCGGCTCATTCCATCGCCGTTGGCGCCCATGACTTCCGCGAGCGCCGCATCGTCGGCCGTCATCGCAGCTTGTGCGAACGGTACTTCGTAGTCGTGGCGCGGGCGTCCGTCGTCGTCGACGTCCTGACCCTCCGGAATGATCTGCACGTTGCGATAACGCGACATACCCGTACCGGCCGGAATCAGTTTTCCGATGATCACGTTCTCTTTGAGTCCGAGCAGCGGATCGTACTTGCCCTTGATCGCCGCATCAGTGAGCACGCGCGTCGTCTCTTGGAAGCTCGCCGCCGAGAGGAACGACTCGGTCGCGAGCGATGCCTTCGTAACGCCGAGCAGTACCGGATTGGCCGCCGCAAGCTCCTTGCCGGCAGCCTTCATCCGTTCGTTGGCTTCGTGGAACTGCGCCGCTTCGATCAGTTGCCCAGGCAGCATCACCGTATCGCCGCCCTCGACGATCTTCACCTTACGCAGCATCGACCGCACGATGACTTCGATGTGCTTGTCATTGATGTCGACGCCTTGCGAACGATAGACCTTCTGCACTTCTTGGACCAGATAGTTCTGCAGAGCCGTCTCGCCTTTGACACGCAGAATGTCGTGCGGGTTGAGCGAGCCTTCGTTGAGCTGGTCGCCCATCTCGATTTGCTGGCCGTCCTGGACCAAGAGGTGGGTGCCCGGCGGAATCTCGTACTCGCGCTCTTCGCCGTGGGCGTCGGTGATATAGACGATGCGCTTGTTGCGCTCGTCGCCTAGCCGAACCGTTCCCGTGGCCTCCACGATCGTCGCTTGACCTTTGGGTTTGCGCGCTTCGAAGATTTCCTCGACACGCGGCAGACCCGTGATGATGTCTTCCGTCGCGACGCCGCCGGTGTGGAAGGTCCGCAGCGTGAGCTGCGTGCCCGGCTCACCGATGGACTGCGCCGCGATGATGCCGACGGCCGTGCCGATGTCGGCGCGGTTTCCCGCGGCCAAGTCACGTCCGTAACACATCGAGCAGACGCCGTACTTAGATTGACACGTGAGCACCGAGCGAATCTTCACTTCGGTGACTCCCGCGTCCATGAGCGCCTTGGCCTTCTCTTCGTCGATCTCTTTATCGCGGGTGATGATCGCCGTCGTCGGGCGTTTGGGATCGAGACGGATCTCCTCGGCCGCGCGCCGTCCGATAATGCGGTCGATGAGCGGCTCGATGACCTCTTTGCCGACGCGGATGTCGCTGACCGTGATGCCGTTGGCCGTACCGCAATCTTCCTCGCGGATGATGACGTCCTGCGCAACGTCGACTAAGCGCCGCGTCAGATAGCCCGAGTCCGCCGTGCGTAGCGCCGTGTCGGCCAGACCCTTGCGCGCGCCGTGCGTCGAGATGAAGTACTCGAGAACGGTGAGGCCTTCTTTGAGGGACGCCTTGACCGGAATTTCGAGAATTCGGCCCGACGGGTCCGACATCAAGCCGCGCATGCCGCCGAGCTGTTTCACTTGCGCGATCGAGCCGCGGGCGCCGGAGGTCGCCATCATGAAGACGGGGTTGAGCGGATTCTGCGCCGCCTGCATGGCGGTCGTGACCTCGTCGGAGGATTTCGACCAAATCTCGATCGTCTTGTTGTAGCGCTCGTCTTCCGAAATGAAGCCCTGCTCGTAGAGCCGGTGCAGCTCGTCCACTTCTTTCTGCGCCTTGGCGATGATCTCGTGCTTGCTCTGCGGGACGATGACGTCGCTGATCGAGACGGTCGTACCCGAGAGGGTCGCGTAATGGAAGCCGATGTCTTTGATCGCGTCCAAGAAGCGGGCCGTTTCGGCGTTACCGTATTTGCGGTAGCAGTCGGTAATCGTCTTCTTCAAGCTGCCCTTGTCGACGATGCGGTTGACGAACTCATGATCCCAATGCTCGGGAAACGCGAGGTTGAAGATCACGCGCCCGACGGTGGTCTTGATCAGCTTGCCCTTCCAGCGAACGTAGATCCACTCTTGCAGCTCGATCTGCTTGGTGTCGTACGCCATGACGGCCTCTTTGCCGTCGTAGAACGTCGGAATCGCGCCGGCCGCGTCGGCCGATGGTGCGTCCTTCTTCCGATCGCGTTCGATGCGTTCGTACTCTTCGGTTATTGGAGCTTTTGCAGGGCCGCTGTACTCGTCACCCTGGAAGGTGAGGTAGTAGAGACCCAATACCATGTCTTGGGTCGGGATCGAAACCGGATTGCCATATGCGGGCAGCAAGATGTTGTTCGAGGAGAGCATCAAAATGCGCGCCTCGGCTTGGGCACCGGCAGAGAGCGGGAGATGCACGGCCATCTGGTCGCCGTCGAAGTCGGCGTTGTACGGCGTGCAGACCAGCGGATGCAGATGGATCGCCTTGCCCTCAACGAGCACCGGCTCGAACGCCTGGATGCCCAGGCGATGCAGCGTCGGCGCGCGGTTCAAGAGGACCGGATGCTCTTTGATGACCTCTTCGAGCACGTCCCACACTTCCGGCCGCACGCGCTCGACCATGCGTTTCGCGCTCTTGATATTGTGCGCGAGTCCGCGATCGACCAGCTTCTTCATCACGAAGGGCTTGAAGAGTTCCAGCGCCATCTCCTTAGGAAGGCCGCACTGATGCAGCTTGAGCGTCGGACCGACGACGATGACGGAGCGTCCCGAGTAGTCGACGCGCTTGCCGAGCAGATTCTGGCGGAAACGTCCCTGCTTGCCCTTGAGAATATCCGAAAGCGATTTGAGCGGCCGATTGTTGGGCCCAGTGACCGGACGCCCGCGGCGGCCGTTGTCGATCAGCGCGTCGACCGCTTCCTGCAGCATGCGCTTTTCATTCTTGATGATGATCTCGGGCGCGTTGAGCTCGAGCAGCCGCTTCAAGCGGTTGTTCCGGTTGATCACGCGACGGTAGAGATCGTTGAGATCCGACGTGGCGAAACGGCCGCCGTCTAGCTGCACCATCGGGCGCAACTCGGGCGCGATCACCGGAACGGCCGCGAGCACCATCCATTCGGGACGGTTGCCGCTGTTCAAAAATGCCTCGACGACTTCCAGGCGTTTGATGGCCTTGAGCCGCTTCTGTCCGGTGGTTTCCTTGAACTCTTTGCGTAAGTCTTCTTGAATCTTGCGCAGGTTGAGATCGCGCAGCAGCTCGCGGATCGCTTCGGCGCCCATGCCGGCTTTGAACCGGTTGCCGAACTTCTCGCGCGCCTCGCGATACTTTTGCTCGGAGAGCACCTCACGCTTGGTCAGCGTGGTGTCGCCGGGATCGATGACGACGTAGGCCGCGAAGTAGATCACCTTCTCGAGCTGGCGCGGCGACATATCGAGCAGAATGCCGATGCGACTGGGAACGCCTTTGAGATACCAGATGTGGCTGACCGGAGTCGCCAGCTCGATGTGCCCCATCCGCTCGCGGCGCACCTTGGCGCGCGTGATCTCGACGCCGCAACGGTCGCAGATCATTCCTTTGAAGCGAATGCGCTTGTACTTACCGCAGTGGCACTCCCAGTCTTTGGTCGGGCCGAAGATCTTCTCGCAGAAAAGTCCGTCGCGCTCGGGCTTGAGCGTGCGGTAGTTAATCGTCTCGGGTTTTTTGACTTCGCCGAACGACCACGCCCGAATTTGCTCCGGGGACGCGAGGCCGATGCGCATTGCGTCGAAGTTGTTGACGTCGATGAGGTTCAAAGGATGGGACTCCGCCCGGCCCACCTCGCCGCCGCCTACGCAGGGAAGACACGCCCCACGTCGTCACGTAGAGGCTCCCACCGTCGCTGCTGGCTCGGGGCACAGACCGCGATTTTATCACGCCGCCCCCCTCTTGTCACCTGCCGAGCTAGCCGATATAGGTAGTAGGGCGAGCAGCCGTTTAGAGCGGCGGCCTTTTCGAACGTTCCTCGTACACTTAGCACTTCCACCTTGGTAGTCAGGAACGAACGCTCAGGTCGCGCCCCGGTACAACGCCGCTCGGCTGCTCGCTCGCCCCAACTACTTCTTCGTACTTCCCGATCGCTTGCGTGAAGGGACCTTTCCGCCGGCAGCACGAGCCTCGCTGAGGCCGATCGCGATGGCTTGCTTACGGCTGGTGACCTTCTTCCCCGAGCGGCCGGATTTGAGCTCGCCACGATTCATCTCGTGCATCGCGCGCTTAACCTTCTTCCCGGCCTTGGCCCCGTATTTGCGGGCCGTCTTCTTTCGCGCTCCGCTCTTTTTCCGGGTGGACGTCTTTTTGCGAGTGCCCGTCGTCTTCTTCTTGCGGGCGGCCATGTCAGACTTTGGCTCCCCTGCCTGTGATCAGGTTGAACACGATCAGGACCAGGACGACGAGCAAGAGGATGTGGATCAGACCGCCGCCGATGTGAACCACGAAGAATCCAACAATCCAAAGCAAGAACAAAACGACGATGATCGTCCAGAGCAAACCTATCATGTATTCTCCTCCATAGGTGTGAGCGTTGGAACTCTCTTTCCCCAATCCCGGCCAACCAAAGCCTTCGCCGGTAAAGCGCGCTTACACGCTCGAGTCTGGGAAAACGCTGCAGGGGCTTTCTTGGACGACCCGGCTAAAGGTGACGTCACGCGGTCAAACCGGCGATCTTGACGCAATATTGAAACGACTAGACAAAGGTGAGCTCGGACCCACCGCGGCTGCTGCGGAGCGTGACCTGCAGTCCGTTCGCGTCGTCATTTCGCGAACGGCCGACGTCCTCTGGCAAGCGGATACCTCGGGAGCGGTCACCGGAATCACCGTTTGCCGGCCGGCCCTGCCCGAGCGTG
>Ga0182024_10005820_pt1 | contig 27395 bp, 22 predicted proteins | sample P32metaG_FD_120480 | JGI IMG/M metagenome (GOLD analysis project Ga0182024, IMG submission 120480) | Permafrost microbial communities from Stordalen Mire, Sweden - P3-2 metaG (Illumina Assembly) | ecosystem: Environmental > Terrestrial > Soil > Wetlands > Permafrost | place: Sweden: Stordalen...
CCCCGGCGCTGCGGCGGCTGGCGAGCGGCGTGGACGAATGGCCGGTTCCCCCGGCCGGTCTGTTCGTCGTCGAAGAACGGACCGTCTACCTTCGCTCGACCTCACCGATGACGGTCGCGCACGGATTATACGCCGCGTGAAGTGTAAACCAAGCCGACGAAACGATGTCGTCACACACCCTGTTCTGAACTGGCTATGGATTCGGCCCAAGCACAATTGCACCCCAGTTCATTGCTGCGGCGCTCTGATGCTGATCCACCATCTTTCTGAAAATTCTACGCAACTCAGACTCTATAGCCTCCTCAAATTCGATGAAGGAAACTGGTGCTCCATTCAAGCGCATATGTCCGGGATTCGGCTGTTGCCCGTGCACGATGTCACTGCGAACGCGGTATGCATCTCGAAAGAGATCATAGATGCGCTGTCTATCCAGCTGACGATTTTCACCTAGGTAGTAAGCAGCATTGAGGGAAAGCGTCCTAGCCTTCTGCTGTGCGTGCGGAAATAACAGCAAAGCTTCCGCCGAAATCATATCGTCGAGGAACATATCCTCAACCAGTCCGCGCAGGTGCCCGTTGTAGAATCGACGTGCGGCAAGCCGATAGGCGGCCGTGGAGGATCTAAGCGCATTCCAAGTGGCCCTGACGTCAGGACCCGCACCCGCCTGCAGTCGGATGTCTCTCGTTCCTCGCGGATCGTCGGAGAACGATGTAGGCTGCAAGATGCTTTGAATCCCGTATGGCCAGCCCATCGGGGAGTAAAGGAAGGTCGGTCCGACGATGACCTTGCCCTTTTCAAGGATCGAAAGGCTGTGGGCAACGTCGTCGCCGTCGCTACTAAACGCCCAGTGACCTGTCTGCGTTGGATGAGCCGGGGGCGCCGGAAGAATGACTCGCGGAAGGTGGTACCGGCGCTTGATCGCATGAGTTACACCGGGCTCTATCCGAAATTCTCTGAATTGGTTCATATTCGTGGGCAAGACGCCCCACGTAAGCGCTTGAACGATCTCCTCGTCACTTAACGGCTCAAGTGTCAGTCCTGCATCTATTGTAATTGTCTCCGTACAGACAAGACCAATAAGCGGCCGTAATTGCACAAACGGCACGTCGACGGCATCTCGGAAGCGTAGGAGGGCGTCGAACCGCGGCGAGAAATCGGCTTCATCAAACGCCAGGGTACCCTTTGGGTGTATTGGGTCCGTGTCGTTCGGCATCAGCCCGTTTAACAGCTGAACTTCGTGAAGAAACGTGCCAATACCGCTCACTGGGCCGACGTAATTATTCAGAAATGGTGAAAACGCTTGATCGCTACGCAGGTCTCGGATGAAAGCCTGAAATTCGGACACTTGGAGAAGCTGAGGCAACAGATCGACGCGATAGACTAGTCGATTCCAGGTATGGCGGACGAAGGTATCTCCAGCGCGGATCCATGAGTCCGTTTCAGCGCGCGTTACTCCGTTCAGCGCGGAGACGCGACGCAGGACCGACATAATAGCATCGCGCGCGGAGTCTTTTAGCGACCGGATTGCCATGTGTTTCGTGGCGTACGTGCTCGGCAAGCAAAGCCCTAGCTGCCAGGGACTCTGCGCGCTCGCCAACACTCTGCTTCCGAAAGAGCACGGCAAGTCTCAACAAGATTCCAACGTACGTCCCATGGGCGTCATGGAGGAAACCAGCTTTCGCCAAGAGCGATCAGCGAACGCGCGATCTCGTCGCCGCGCTCGCGACCCGGCCTGCGGTTGTTCGACAACAAGCTCGGCTCGTAGAAGATCAGGTAGTCATTGACCGATTTGAAGCGTGCGTCCGTCGGCCCGCCGGCGCCGTTCTTGCGGTCGAGGAACGCGGGCAGACGCATCCCGCGCTGAAGCAGGCCCTCCAGCAACTCGACATCTCCGGCGTCGAGAAGCTCGACCGGCTCGCATCCCGTCAGCAGACGTTCCTTCGCGATGGCCGCCGGGAGGACGTAATGCAGCAGATAGACGCGCGGCCACTCCGTCGGCGTCACGATGACGGGGAAGATGCGCTGGCCGTCGGGCCGCGGAAGATCGGGAAACAGCAGGCCGTCGCGGTAGTCGCCGATCCGCTTGTCGAGTTCGCGGGCCTTCGCGACGAACGCCGCGACGTCGGACTGTATGCCGTCGTCCTTCAGCGTCAGCACCGATTCGACCAGCTTCGGACGCTTCGCCATGACCTCGATGAACATTACGTCGCCGTTCTCGGCAACGACCACGTCGGTGCTCTTGATCTTCTGCTTCCGCTTCATGTACTCGGTTTCGGAGCGCACGATGGCATCGTCGCAGTTCGCATAGCCGCGCGTGAAGCAGCCCGCGACGTAGTCCTCGAAGAACTCGCCGTAGAAGCGCGTGAACTTCAGCCGGTTGGCGTCGATGTATCCATCGAGAAGCAGGAAGAATGCGCCGTCGCCGAGCGCATTCTGGATCAGTTGTGGGTAGGGCACGAAAAACTTGCCGTTGTCGTGCCGCACGACGGGGCGGCGCCACAGCGAGCCGGACGCCGCAAACGAGAGCGAAGTCGTGTCCGCCCATTCGGCGCGAAGTTCGGCGAGGGGGATGCTGCTTACAGCGAACCATCGTTCCATCACCGTCTTGTCGGTCAGGCCGGCGAGCCAGTCGTCAAGACTGAATAGCGCGCTGACGCGGCCACCATATCTAGCTTCGCGGACCGATGTGCAGCGCGAGAACGCCGTGTATGTCGCGGCCGCGTACTCGCGCCAGCTTAGACCCGTGAAGCGTCGGAAGTCGTCCTCGATCGGGAGCGCGTTCTTCGATGCCGTGGCCTTCGGCGTCTTCGACCAATCGAAGAAGGCATCCGCGCGCGCAAGAAGGTCGTGCGGATTGTCGAGATGCAGCACCGCGGACCGAAGCTCGGAGCGCAGCAGGTCAGCCGCGGAGTTCTGCGAGTCGGCCGGCAGGATCTCGCTCCCCAGCAGTTCGTTCGCGATGAGGTTCGCGCGCACGAACGCGTCTGCGAACTCGGACGGCGACGCATGCGGCTGCGACTGCGAGACGACCGCGGCTCGCAACACGCCCAGCATGCCTTCGCGCGTCAGCACCGGGCGATGCGGCTCCAGCGAGTACCGCCGCAGCAGCGCGTCCCCATAGAGCGGCACTAGCTTTGCGAAGTTCTTGAGGATCGGTCCCTGATGTCTGCTGTCCTCCACCCCATCGGGCCACGACGCACCCAGGAACCCCCAGACAACTTCCACGACGCCGCGCCAATCGGCTTTCCTGACAGCGTCTTCCAGCGCGTCCCGCGACGCCTCCCCGCCCCACACATCAGCATGGTAGAGCGGAATCAGGAATCCGGGGGGGCGCGGCACGGCCACGGCGACGGGCTCCAATCAGACGCGCTGTGCGTCGTCAGCTACAACCGCTGCGTAGCGGACGACGATGCGGCTCCACGGCGCGGCAACATCGGGATCATGCTCGCTACACGGCGAACGCTGCCCTGGGTCGATGCGCAACCGTCCTGCCTTCAACGCCTGTGTGCACTCCTGGGGATCGTCAGCACGGCGAAGATACAGACAACAGAGCGGTTCATCAAACGTGCCAGACCTCATCGGCGCGCATCCCAATGCGACGGAGGGATCGTCGGGGTTGTCCGAGGTTCGGCAACAACGAAGCCACGCTCCGGCAGCCTCCGTGCCCTATTCTCGCAGGGATGTCCCCTCGTCCGCCCATCGATGCTCGCGATACCGCACGCGTCGCGATCGACGCCGTCCTCGACCGTTTCGGCGCCGGCGCCCTGCGCGTCGCTGCGGACGCCGGGACGAGGCTCGTCCACCTTCGCGGCAGCGAACGCTATTGCGATCGCTCGGCGCTGCTGCGGTCGCTCGCGTCGAGCGTCGACGACTGGCCGGTGCCGCCCGCGGGGTGGTTCGTCGTCGACGAGCGCACAATCTATCTGCGGTCAACGTCGGCGATGACGGTGGCGCACAATTTTTACGCCGTAGTTGATGTAAACCGCACGCCTCAGCGCCGCGCCGCTGCGAAGTACTGCCCGATTTGACCAAAGGCCATCGCGGACCCGTGCGGCTGGCCAATCCAATGGTGCATTAGGGAACTGACTGAAATTGGCCCGGCGCACGCCGCATGCAGCATAAACAAGTTGGCCCTCCAAAGTATTAGGCTCGATATTTGACCGGACGGGCCGAAGGAGAGGCGGAGCCGTACCACGACCCGTCGCTAGAGGATCATGTGTCCTAGTCTATGCTGACTCGACGATAACGCCTATCCAAGTCCTGGGTAGCAGCCGCCGACTAAGAATCAAAATAAAGTGAAACCGCACGCTCGTAGCCGATTGGCTATCGCCGGTGGATCACGTCAAGGGTACTGCGCAGTTCGCCCGCACCAGGCGAACCATGAACCAGCAGCTCTTCTGCCAATGCCGCCGCCTCCCGGTGCGCCGCCCTGTCGCGCATTTCACTGGGCCGTTCAGTGACAAGCCGCAACAGCAGGATCACGATATCAGCACCATGCTCTCGCCATGTTTCGGCTCGTCGCTTGTCCGACATCGCTGTCGTTACATTGTGCAGCCACGTGACGATCTCTCCGGCGCCGAACCGCGGCGAAAGCGTGAGAGAAACGTCAGTAGAGCGCTCACGTTTTCCGGATGCGCTCCGACCGCGTCAACCCAACGCGCGACGTGATCGCCGAGACGGTCGATCGCCGGCGAGTCCACGGGCACGACGACTCCAACATCACTTTGAACCATGATACACGCCCAGCACAAATTGCGGAACTCGCGCCTCAGGTGCTCGCGCGATAGCGACTGCGCATGATCGCCCGCGAGAAACGGGGATGTCAACTCAACGAAACGGGCGGCACTCGCTTCGACCTCCGCCTCGTTGAAGTGCATGCTGATCGTCGCGGCGATCACGTTTGCGCAAACCTCCGGCGCGCGGTGCCAGTCGGCGATGCGCGCTCGAAATGCCTCGTACCCGTCCGTAATGCTCGCAAGCACGTTCGCGGCGCGCGAACCGAGTGCGCTGCGAAAAGAGCCCCAAATCGGACTGTCGTCTCCTGTTTCCGAGACGTTGAGCAAGCTATCGACAAGCGCTACCAACGCCCCTATTGCTTTCGGGTCAGTGATCCGGCGCGGCCCGGCGCCGATAATCTTCGCGATGCGGTAAATCGCTGCGTCGGAGATGCCCTCAAATGCCGGTAACGGCCGGCTACGCCCCGCGCACTCATCGGCATCGACATCCGCGAGGGCCGCATCGACAAAACACTTGTCCACATCGGCGAGAACGACCGACTCGAGCATGACGGAAATGATGGACAGCGGTCCCGTCGATCTGCCTTCCCACATCGGAATAAGCCCTCGGAGCAGACCGCGTAATACTTCGAGCAATTCGAAACGCGTCGCAAGACGGAAAACTATCCGACGGATCTCGGACTCATCTGGTCGCGCGCAGAAAAGGCCGCCGAGCGCCGTCGCGACAGCCACGCGCATATCGAGGTTGGAAGCGTCCTCCGCGTGTTTATCCCAGTCAACGGCATCATACTCGCGTGAACTCTGAAGCACTCGCTCGAAAGACCACGCGGCCGCGTTCGTACCGACGCCGTCCGCAAACGATATGAACGCCGTTGCAACGCAAGCGCTATGCAACGCCGCTTCTTGCAAGATCTCACGGATCGGTCCGGCGACGCCTAAAGCCGCGATCGCCTCAAATTTCTGGCCGAGTTCGTCGTAGAGGAGCGGGGCATCCGGCGGCGTGTAGTCACGCAACAGCTTATTTGCCGCAAGCTTCATTGCGTGCGCCTGTTCTGCTCCGAGCGGAAGGGCAATATCCGCAACGTCATCGGCCTTGGCCGGAAACTGCAGGATCATGCGATCTCCCACCCGTTCGTAGCTTGCCGGGTCCGCCAGACGCGCAAACCGCTCGAACGCCTTTCGTGTGTCGCTCAGATGTTCGTCATCCGGATCGGCCAGTGCAAGCGCAGCCTCTTCATCCCAGAGCGCAGCATCGGGAAGCCTCTTTTCCCGCGCTGCGGCCGCAAACGCGCTGCGCTCGGGTTCGCCGCCAAATACAAACAACAGGGCACCAAAAAAACGGATCGGATCACGATTCTGTTCGCGAGCCGCGTCACGCGCGAGATTGCGCGACGCGAAGTGGGACTTAAACTCTGGCAGCTGATCTTCGATTGGGAGAACGTCGTCGAAAGCCGTCGGCATTTGATCGAAGCGATACCGATACTCTTCAAGACGGTAGAACCACGGCTGCGCGACGAGGCCCGCGAGATCAAGCAACAAATTCGGGAAGTCGTAAATCAACCCAGCAACGATTCCGAGGAATGGCAGTGGCGCGTTGTCGGCGAGCAACAGCTCGACGACTTCGAGCGCTGGCCTGCCCGCGCGAACCGCCTCGTATGCCCACGTATCTGCCGCCATCAAACCCGATGTCAAAACATCAGAATCATGAGACCCCGGGCGAAACCACGTATAAGCTCGGAAGTCGCCCACAAATGAATACGCGTGCCCCTTTACGTGAAACGTGAGGGTCCGAAAGCGGGCCCCGCGTTGCCGCCGGGCGTATTTGTCGATCGCTCGTTTCGCAAGCGCACGTACCAGCGCAAGACCGGCGACGTCGTTCGTACGCAACAGCCCATAGAACGGCCCTTGAATGTCGCTTGCCGGAAAGTACAGCAATTTACGTACGCCCACATACGCAAGATCGGCTTCCCCAGGGCGCGCATCGGGCTCGATAAGGGCGCGTGCACCGAATGCGACGACCTCGTCGGTAAGTGAAGCGCTTATGGCCGGCATGTGTTGCAGCATGTCGTCTCGATCGTCAGAGTTACCCCTCGTCGCGAGAATGTCGAGATAGCCCCTCACCCAGTCGGGATCAACGTCGGCGGAATGCGCCACTATCCGCCGCGCCAGTTGCTCGACGTTATTTCTCTCCGCGTAGAGAATTCGAGGGCCAGTTTCCCCCGGTTCATGCGGCCGCCATCTTTCGAGAATCGTAAGCGTCGAAATCGCAGCGCCTAGAATGCTGCGGCGATACGGCATGTCTCGACCCGCTGTCGTTTCTTGCCAGCGTGCCGCAAGCTTTAGAAACGATGAGAATGCATCGCCGACCGCATCTATATTCTCCAGGCAAAACGCGATCAGCGACGACCACACCAAGTGACGCGGAGGCGAAAGCTCAACGACAAGGGACGTCGCCTGGGCCGCACTCGCGCCGCGCTGGCGAAACAGCTTAATCAGATCGACACGTACGTCGACTTGTTCGACAAAGACGACATTTAAGAGTGCTGCCAGTCGCGCTCCGTTATTCGCAAGCAGGTCGTCGCGGTGCTCCGAGAGCAATGTGGCGGCTCGCGCCGAGAGAACGAGTGCGCTAAGAAAAGCACTTGCTCCGCGTTTATCCGGAAATGCGTCGACGGCGGTGCTCACTTTGACATAGTGTCCGGAGTCTCGTTCGGCAAGGCGCTGCGCAAAGAGCGAGACAGCTCGATAATGCCCCGGCGTCGCGAGCGCGTGCATCAGACGTTCGACTATGTCATCCTTGCGGTGCGCAAGCCAATTCACAATCGACCAATCGTGAATCGTGTCGTGGCCGAAGCGATATCGATGCAGATCCTCATCATACGCGAACACGCCGTCGCGAATGAGTCCGGCGAGGATGTCGCCGGACGCCGTCAGCGGGAGATCGAAGAACCCTGACGGCTCCCCGATTGCGGCATCGGCCGCCATCAAGACGATGCGCAAGCGGTCATGACCGGCGGGCGTCGAGCCGACGAGAACGCGCTTCCACCACAAATCCAAAAGATCCGACTCAGTTACCGGCGTGTTACTCAATGCCACTTGCGAAATACGGCTATCGTGCAGCAGTGAAAGCAACTTCAGCCCGCCGGGGAACGGTTTCGAACTGCGTGCTATTAGTTCGCCGAGCACGGGGCTCGCCGCGGCAATCTCCGCGATCTCATCTTCGGTCGGCCCCTTCATGTCGATCTGATAGAGCGACCGCAAATTGGCAGGCTCGAGCCAATCCAGATTGGCAAGCGCGGAACCGCGTGCGCCCAAAACGACACTTCGTGGCTCCATGCGAGCGCCGAGGTCGCGCAAGAGATCCGTCAACATCAAGCGCGCCGCGGCTGACGCTAGGTGCTCGATCGCGTCGACTACAACTGTAATACCGCGCGGATGCGTCGCGAGCACGTCGCCGAGTAGTCGACGATCTGCCGGCAGTCCGATTTCCGCTGCGGTATTCACCCAGGAGCCGGTGTATTCGAGACGCGGACCGGAAAGGTGCAGGACAGGCCCCTCGGCCTCGAGCACCTCGACTACGCGGCGGATCACGGCCGATTTTCCGACGCCGCTTTCACCCGCTATGATTACGTCGCTTCCCGCTCCAAGCCGCTGTATCACGTCATCAACGAATGCGCTTCGATTGAGTCGGAGGCCAGCAACTGCATCGGAGGTCGATTCAAACGAACGATCAGCGTACGCAGCAAGCGTCGCCTGCATTGCACGCAGGTCGGGAGGTAGTCCGGATACGATCGCGCGATCTCTGAGTCGACGCTCTAGACCTACGTAGTCGACGCCCGCCGCGGAGATGGCGAGTTCTTCGCCGATGGATGTCAGTCCGCGGAATAGCTCTTCGGCCTGCGCGCGGGTGATCCCGCGCTCGCTGGCGAGCATCGTGACAACTGATGCCTCGTCGTGATGTGGCGGCACATCGAAGTCGAGCCCGATCACGACAAACGTCTTTAGAAATTGGTGAAACTGCTTATCAGTGACCGTGGTATCCGCCGCATCGTCGATGATCGACCGGAATGCTGCGATCCGATCTTGATCCCCAATAGCGCCCGCGGTAGTCGTCGCCCGAATGAAGTCCGCCGTCGTATCGTGCTCGCGTGCGAGGAACACGAGATGGCGCATCGTGGCAAAGCCGGACGCGTGCGGCGGGACCACCATGCCCGTCCAGCGACCCGACGCGCGAATGGTCCACGCCAGCATCGCGGAATCACGGAAGTCGGCATTCCCTGCGGTGAACGCGGCGCCGACCTTGATTGACAGCTGCACTTCGATACCGGCATCGGTCTCGACGACGCTATCGTCGAGCAGCGCACCATGCACGCGGCGCTGGAAGGCGACTCTTGAGACCGTCCCAGGTACAATATCGAGCCGCTGACGCATGAGCATCTGCGCTAGGAGCCACGCATCGACGCGGTCTTGGTAGCGGCCGCCGTAATCGCCGGTGCCAAGCGCGCTCGACACCTGCGGAATAGCTCCGGGTGGGCGACGGGCTCGCGATTGTCGTGGCGTCGCTGCCATCGACCTCAGGACCACCACAAAGCACCATCAGTTGCGCTGCTCGCAGTAGGCTAAACGATTGATACGGGCGCGCGCCGCGTGGAGATCCGGTGCTCGCCCAGCAAGCTCGAACATTACTCACACCTGATTTTTAAGAGCCGTGGAGTAAGCTCCAGAGACGACCTGCTATCCCAACATGTCGGCTCCAACCGGGCATGGGCACCCCTCCAGAGGTCCGGATTGACCGCATGTGCCGATGTCTATGTCAGCGTTGCGCGCGCCAGCCTCGCATTGAGAACAGGTTGCAACCCGCGCCGCGGAAGATAACGCCCGGGGACGGACATGAGTGGTGTTTTCTCGGTAAGCCAGGCTATCCAACGAGCGTCAGGCAGCGCAGTCTATCACGGTGCTTTGCGCATTTGTGCAAAAGAGCGACTATGCCGTAGCGGAACAACATATGCTATGTCACGCGCAGCAAATCGAGCGGCTGTGTCTCAATCTTACCAGAATAGGGCAACTACAACGCCTGGCTGAACTTGAACTCTTTGCGGCCGTCTCTCTCACACTTTGCAAGTACGATTTTGATGATCTCCTCTTTTTGGGCGAGCGGTGTCTTTATGCCGAACACGATGCCTTCCAAATCGGCAAAGTCGAACTGCAGTCGTCGTGCATCGATCGTATCGTAAAGGTCGAGAATAGACGGCAGGACGAGCCGGTATTCTCTTTCATGTTCCCAGTAGCGCAATTTTGTCGTTGTTGAGGCCACGAACGCGGCCCAGTTGCTGTCTAACCACTCACGGCTTTGCGATAAGACACCCTCAGCGCATTCACTGCAGCTGCCGTCGGCATCAAGGTACCAGTCTGCCTTGAGGTCCGGTATAGGAACTCTTGCGAGGGATCGAAAGAAATCGATCGGCGCAAGACTATCCACGTAATTCATTGGCTGAAACGTCAGTGGGATCTCGCGACGCACCGGGACAGAAGCTTCGTCGATTCCTGACGAGCTGACAACGCTGCGTAGCTTAATAGTTGGCCCGTCTCTATCGTCGGCTGCGCGAATCTGAAGGCAGACTCCACGATGCGAGTCTCCGTAGTGGCTCCACATAGCAGCATCGTTCGGATCAGCCACAAAACAGGCTGCATACCATTTGAAGAACACGAAATGCTGAAGTCGGTCGATATAGGCTTCAGGGAATGAGACGACAATCGACAGCCATGCGCGCGAGATGTCCGACGGACTGTCCAGATAAGCGAGGAGCTCGACCTGCTTAGTAATAGTCGATGCTACGCTGAACATAACGCCAAGTTGCTCCGGCGTCGCGTCATCATCGCCGGCCGCAATTTTCACAAGAACTTCCTTCATTGCAGCGACGACGTTTTCAGGGGCCGCTTGCCCATTCGGCGGCGCGATGTCGGGAGACGTCTCCATCCCGCGCTGACGGTACACATGGAGAACCGAGTTGAAAGCGACCGGGTGCAACGATCGTAAGACGAATTCTAGCGCATCTCTCCGGAAGCGGACTTGACACTTTGCCAAAAGCGCCGGCACTTCATCGATGCTGTACCTGCCGAAGAATCGCTCGCAAATATCATTGAGTATTTCTCTGCCTTGCGGGATCGGTAGTAGCAATCGCGAGAGGACGGGGGTATCCTGCGAGAGCGCTTCGCGATAATCGCCGCCTATCTTTACTAACGTGTATCCCCACATAAGACACATCAAGTAGTGCCGTAGGAGATTACGCCAGACGATCTCGTCGCCTTGCCAAAATAGATCTTTGAAACCTTCAATTGGGTCGTTGAGTTGCTCCGGGGGCGAGAAGTATATCTCTTGCCGTTCGAGCTCATGGAACTCGCCTAGAAGCGCCTTTGTCGACCGGAATCGGTAAAATATGGGCAAATTGATTACGTCACTAAGTCGAAGTTGACGGACTGCCGTCGGAACAATTTGCGAAATGCTTGGCGGCGGCTCGCGCTGGCTCCCTCGGCCCCGATACCTGCCAACAGCTAGCACCCGCCTCCTGGGACGTCGAGCCACAGTAGGCACAGGAGGCACCGCAAGGCAGGCGAGCGCCGGATGCTCGGACGCCAAAGCAATAGGCAAGTTTCGAACCATCGCGAAGCCGGCGGCCGGATGTCAGAGCCTCCGAGGCGCGCCGTTCCCCCACCATATTCTTTGGTTACCAAATGGAGTAGACCTAACTCTCCGCTCCTACACCGCAAGAAAGCGGCGTACGTCGTCTTCATGCGCGCGAATTCTGCCGTCGACGCTGACGGCAAGCGCAGGCGACAGGTACAGGATTCCGTCCCTTGGGATCGCAGACGTCACGTCGCTCACCGACACACGACCGATCCGGCCGAACGGCCAGAGCACGTCGCGGATCCATGCCTGTGTAGCGTCGGCATCCGAGCGCTTCGCTTCATCTAGACGGTTGTAGACAAAAATTCGTAAGTCAGACGATGCGTCGGATGCAGTGCGGAGCACGGCGTTAGCGTGCAGGTCGCGGCCGCCATACCCCATCACGATCCAGCGACGGGCCTCGAAAAGACCCTGCCGCAAGTAGCTAAAGTAGGACGCGTACGGCTCGACCAATATCTTATCCGCCTTGCGGTATCCAGTGATCATCGGGAGAGCAGCGATCGCGGCGCGGTCCGACGTCCAGTCGAATCCTATCCGACGCGGAGCCCGGTGGTTGGCCACCGGCGCGGGCATACGCCGCAGGACCCACAGCGGCGCGCGATATGGGTGCTCGACGTACGAGAAGTGAGTCGACCCGTGCAGCTGCACGAACGTGTCCTTGTCGGGCATCGATCTGACTGGTTGAAACCGCCCGTCGCCGCCAACCTCGAATCCGGTCCACCATTGCTTCGCGACGTCGATCGCGGTGGTGTCGTAGTTGAAGGAAAATACTCGGCGTCGGCGCCCACTAAACGACTCGATGAAGTCGCGGGTCTCGCTGGGCGCACCGACCGGGCACCGAGCTCCAACGTAATCGAGCACCGTTGCGCATGAACCGATAATGAGATCGAAGACCTCGTGGGCGGCTCCAGCGAACGCCAGCCCGGGGAGCGACAGTTGCACGAATGGTCGGTCGAAGCTTGGCGGTCGATCCCATAGAGCGTCGTAGTAGTGCGGTGTGGTGAGAGCCTCGAGGCGCTCCACGGTATAGATGAGGTCTTCGAAGGTTGCCCGCTCCGAGACCGGCACGGGGCAGGTTGCGGGCGTCTTCGCCGCCGGCGCGTACAGAGACGCCGTCTCGCGCGCGAGCCAGGTGTAAAAGGGTTCACGGGCGTCCGTCCCTCCCAACTCAGACAACCGCGGATTACCGCGATCGTCCGTCCCGGGCGCGCGGTAGCTCCGCCAACCTAGCAGGTGATCGGTGATGCCTCGCGTGCCGACGAGCGGATTGGAACCGGCACCCAAAAGGAACAGAATCGAGTCGCTCGTTGTCACCGCCCGCCCTTTATCGGGTCCATTGCTCCCGCCTTCACCGGCACGTACATCGATTCGCTCTTACCGGCACGATGCGTGGAACCACACAGGCTCTTACGCTAAGTGGGTCGCTATAATATCGTGTTTTTCCACGACTGCGCGAAGGATGGACAGGCTAGACCTAACGAGCTCATCGTCGCGATCGCGGTAAGGAACCTTGCCGCCATGAAACAGATTGTTTCGTACGCGGCGAATCATTCGAAAGAGTTCGACATTTGAACGCACCGCTGGGATAGCCGGCTCAAACCCTACGGTGCGATCACGGACTCGCTCGGCCATTGGCGGCTTGCGATACATGTAGGAAATCGCCTCCGCGAGATCGCCGGTCGCCGCTTCCTCTATATCATCTATCGAAGTAGCAAACTGATCCCAGTTTGGTATCGCTTCCCGTGATCCGCCTACGGCAAAGAAACCGGTGCTCTTGAGTGCAAACTCTATCCGCGCAAATGCAAACGAAAAGCGGATCGCATCATCGGTCGGCGCGTCCCTGGCATAGATATCGTCAAGGAGCAATGGGCCACCTCAGTGCTTCAATTCTTTTAGATTGCACAAGGACCATATTCTGAAAGCGTTGATAGTCAAGATATGGATTTGGAAGACGTCCTGATCGATTCGGCGCTTCAGCTCTCGGCTCTCTCGCGCCAGGCAGCTGAACTCGGTCACCATGGCTTGGTAGGGAGAACTCGCGAGGAGTTCTTTCGCAACGGTTGGGGCCGCCATCTTATTCCTGCTCGTTATGGAATCGGGAACGGCCGCGTCTTGGGTGTCAACGGAATGATGTCCAGTGAAGCGGACGTCATCTTCTACGATGCCCTAGATTGTCCGAAATTCCTACCGAGTGAGTCGACAATATTTCCGTCATTCGGAGTACATGGCATCGCCGAGATAAAGTCGACGCTCGATAAGAGAGAACTCGAAGATGCGGTCGTTAAAATTGAGACCTTCAAGAGATTATATGACGACGATCCCCAGACTGCGCCCTTTGGCTCTCGTCACGTTATGCGAGCCCTCTTCGACCCCCGACCCTTCGGTATAGTCTTCGCATTCGACGCTGCCACGTCTCTCACGACCTTGATGGCGAACCTGCTAGAAGCCGAAGAACAAATGCAGCTGGCCCATCGCTGCGACCTGATCGTCATAAACAATGTCTGAAGCTGGCCCGCTTTCGTGGATAGGTTCTGATTGGACATCAGGCCGCGGCGCTCTTGCGCCGTTCGTATTCGACGGGCGAGATGTAGCCGAGGGCTGAGTGGCGCCGATGCGGGTTGTACCAGCCGTCGATGAAGTCGAAGACGGCCAGAGCGGCTTCGCGCTGGGTTTGGAAGCGATGGTTCACGAGCAGTTCGCACTCGAGTGTCGCGTTGAAACTCTCGCACATCGCGTTGTCGTAGCAGTCGCCAACCGATCCCATCGAAGGAACTACGCCGGCGGCTTTGCAGCGTTGGCCGAATGCAATCGACGTGTACTGCGAACCGTGGTCCGAGTGATGGACGACACCTACCGGCTTGCGACGAAAGATCGCCATGTTGAGCGCATCGACCACGAGTTCGGCGCGCATGTGGTTCGCCATCGACCACCCGACGACGCGTCGGCTGAACACGTCGAGCACGACGGCCAAGAACAAAAACCCCGACCAGGTTGGGATGTACGTAATGTCGGCGACCCACAACTGGTCGGGCGCGTCGGCGGTGAAGTTGCGATTAACCAGATCATCTGCCGACTGCGCATCGCGATCGCGAACCGTCGTGACAACGGACTTGCGCCGCGAAGCCCCGCGCAGCGCGCGTTCGTGCATCAAGCGCGCTACGCGCTTGTCGGAAACGAAGATGTCTTCGTCTCGGAGCTCGGCTTGAACACGCGGTCGCCCGTATGTCGAGCGGGACTTGCGGTGAATCGCTTCGATCCGATCGCCGAGCAGCGCGTCGCTCAAGCTCCGGGCGGACGGAGGGCGGTTGCGCCACGCATAGTAGCCGCTCGCGGAGACTTCGAGCACGCGGCACATCGTGGTCACGGCATAACGGGCCTGGTACGCTCTCACGAATCCGAAGGCTTCTTCGGAATCGCATCGGTCTCCCGAGCGAACCAGGCCGCGGCTTTTGACAGTATTTCTTGTTCGATCGTCAGGCGTTTGTTTTCGCGCCGCAGGCGGACGAGTTCTGCCCGCTCGTCGCTCGTTAGGACATCCGGGCGACGACCGCTGTCGGCGTCATCCTGCTTGAGCCAGTTGCTGATCGTCTGCCGGCTGACGTTGTACCGTCGGGCGACGGCGTTGCCGCTCTCGCCGGAGCGGATGAGCTCGAGGATCTTCTGCCGGAATTCAGGCGGGTAGACCTTGGGTGGCTTGGCCATGGTGGACTCTTTCTATACCAGAGAGAAAGTGTCCACGGAACCGGGCCAGCTTCAGTCGGCCTAATCGCACGAAGCATGGATGGCCAAACGCCACTTGCAGTCTGGGCTCATACCGGAGCGGTTCTACCGCGGCACACCATCGTGGTCCCAGAAGAACGCAAGACCCTTGGTTCGTTCTATCAGATGTTAAGTGCAATGTTGGTGAGTGTACCAACGTTCCCCGTGAACCCGGCTTTATACGGCCGAGTCGCTCGCGACGTCGACGGACATATTGTGGCAGGACAAATTCGCGAGATTGATGCTCAGACGCTAGCGAAGACTACTTTGAAGACCTCGTTTCTCCGGCATATTGTCGAGGCCGTTGAAACCGAGGCACCCACGTCAATCCTTGAACTCGAGCGACGCGCCTTCTCGCAAACCGCTCTGCCATACACACCTTTTGGAGACGGCCCGGTCTGGCTATACGATCCCGACGGTAACTTCGATTTCCTGGACTTCCCTCCACGCCGTATCGCAGGTGTGGGAGAAGTGAGGAGCCTAGCCAGCAGCTGCCTGCTGCTCAGCGTCGACGATCGAACGGTAATAGTACCACGCACATATCTTAACAACGAGACGTCCGAGACTACCGAACGTAACTAGCTCGCACCTGATCCGCGCGGACGCAACGGCGACCCCCGACGAAGTTAGCTTGCCGGGTGCGTGCAAGAAGTCTCTCCACGGGGACTGTTACCATCTCGCGATTTACCGCACCGAGCCGGGCCGGCGGCTTCCTCGTCGAAACGCCTCTCCAGGATGCTATTGCAAGACTGGGCTTCGCTGGTGGATGGGGCTGCGGTACAGCGTGCCGGCGCTCTGGCAGAGGCGTTACGCGGCAAGGGCGCTGCTGATCCGATGGGGCGCAGCCTTGGCGCTCGCTGCTTTCAGCAGCCGAATTGGCGAAGTCCCCACGGGTTCGTATCCGTGTGGCCCTCTCGGAACCGGCCGGATTCCGAGGATCAGATCGCCAGGGCGTTTTTCTTTCGATACGGGCCCTACGGGCTTGACGGTGATCCTTGGAGTGAGTTGCAGTATCCCCTATCGACGGCGAGCGTCCATGAGGCGGCCGTTGACGTGGCCAACTTCCTTGCGCCGCACTCGGCGGGCTCGTGGACGCATCCGCCAAATTTGCGCGGCCGGCGATCGGAACACGGTACGTTCGTCGTGGATCTCATTCATGAATTTGGGCATGCCGTGTTGGCCGCTAATAAGGACGGCTTCGTCGAGCGCGTTGTCCTCGAGGGCGTAGAGCTCGATGGCGACAGCGTAAATGTCAATGTCGGCGGCCATGTCATCAGATCTATGGGGTTGCGCCCGTTTCAGATGTGGGACACAGCTATCGTCGCAGTTGCTGGGCTCGTGGCAGAAATGCTTCACACGAACCGCGCGGCATCTTTCGAACGTAGCGTGGAACTGTTCCTCGCCGACCGCAACTACTTGTCGGACCTGGAAGGGGCGGTCACCGGGATTCTCGGTAGCCGCGAGGTTGCAGCAATGGAGTTTGACGCGCGAAACCAGTTGCTGGAACGGGCCGTCGCTGAGGCGCGGGAAACGTTGCTACCACTTATGCCGAACATCGAGCGTGAAGCGAACAGCTGGAAAAACGCAGTAGTCGTCGATCCGGTGTCTACGATCGTGATCGAGTGGACGGAGACTCTTCACATTGCCTTATGCGGCGCGTGACGACGTTCACGGGCTTTCAAGGACACGCCGCGGGTTGCATCCGGCGCGGAGGCCAAATCTACGCCGAGCCGGATCCCCCATTGCTGATTGCGACTTCGCCAAACTCTGGTAATAGCTCTCGCTCGAAGCGTCGGCTCGCCCCAAAGGCGCGTAACGCTGTCGCGGCTCCGAGAGCGAGCAAAACGATGGCCGCAGGCCAGCTTCTGCCGAAAGATGCGATGACCACCGCCGCACCGCATGCGACGGCGAGGCCTCGGTTTAGTCCGTAGCTGACATTAAAGACGTCCATCATCCGGCTATTGCCGCGACGGCGGACAGCTCGAATGATGTCCCGGTTGAACTCCGAGCGATAACGCCGGCGATCAGCCCCCTCAGGGTTCTTAACACCGCTGTCCCGTAGTGCCGCGTAGACCTTCTCACGGCTCTGCGGTTCGAGGGTGTCGATTGGACTGGGTCTACTCCAGTCAGCAAGGACATTGAGTACGGCTTCGGCGACATTTGCAATGGCCTGTACAAATTGACCGGCGATAAGGGCAGCAAAGGCGAAGAAGCCTAGCCCTCCAAGCGAGATATCTTTTAACGTGAGTTCCTGCGTGCCGATCAACTCAGGATGCAGGTACCAAAGGAACAGCAAGAACGCGCCGCCGGGGATAACAATCGCGACGACCTCATAACGATCTAGGTACCGTTCCTGTTTTTCGTTTTCAGCCATGCTCCCCTCGGTTGGCATTTGTGGGTCGACTTTCATCGTTTTTCCCGAGGGAGTCGCAACGCAGGTGAGGCACGACTTAGGCGGCGACGTGTCTTACGAGCTGTGTGTCGTAATCTTCCCCGACGCGGCGCGTTAACAGGCAAATTCCGTTTTCGATGTTCGTGGCAAACACGTGCTTTGCGATCGCCTGATAAACCTTGACGGCGGCTGCGTCGGGATGACCGTAGCAGCTATCGATGCCGGCGCTAATCAAAACGGTATTCGGGTCAATATGCACAAGCGACGGAACGTGTACGCCGCTTCGCGACCCATGATGAGGGGCTGAGAGCACATCAGAACGCAGCGCCGCGCCAAAGATGGAATCGATCCGTTCCCAGCGACCACTTTCGGTATCTCCTGTTACGAGGTACGTAAATCCCGACGCATCCAGGCCCGTAACCTTGACCACAATGCTGCTATTGTTCGATGAATCCATGTCGCCTGTGTGAGGCGAAAACAGTTCAAACGAGAAGCAGGTCGCGAGGCCAGTCAGAAGCCGGGACTCGGCTCGATCCAAGCAGACAGAATGCCGTACGAGTGGGCGCGAAGTTCCCGCGCGGCGCGCCACTTCGCGCTCGATGATTGCGAACACCTCGGATGCCGCGTCAGTATCCTTGTAGTACGTTGGGTACATGACCCAATCCGGCTGATACTTCACAAGTATCGAATCGACGCCTGACGGGCACGCGTGGTCCCGATCGAGGCCCGTCAGAATAAGACCGCGCACGTTCTTTGCCGCGAGGTAGGCTTCGAGGCTTTGCTCGATCTGATCAGGTGTTACCTCGTCACAGTCGGGCATATGGGCGTCGACGATCACCGCTTCGTTTCCGGCCCGAATCGCCACCAGGTCACCTTGCGCGGCATATAGTGTAAGAATATCCATGTCGGCTTGTCCTCAGTTTGAAGATCTCACTCTGCGTGAGGAATCGCGCCCCTCGAAAAGCGCATGGTTACAGGCGCGCTCGGTTACGATTAGGGCAGCGCGCGCCGACGGGAACTGTCGCCTTTCGAGCTGGTCCGCGATGGCTCTTAGGGGCTCCGGCGCTTGGCGCAACGCAATCGAATAGCTGAGGGTACGCTGTGAGGCGTCCTCGATCACAACAACCTGCACATGCGAGTCATCGCACAACTGAAGAGAACCACGCCAATACAGTCCGACTTGCGGCGAACTGAAGGCGCGGAGTGTGCCGAAGAACTCTCTGAGGATATCGCTATCATAGGCACGCTCTGGTCGCCCCGTGGGCTCGGAGCCCGCCGCCGTCCGGGGCTTAGTTTCGCCGTCGGGTCCATCGTCCCGAGCGACTTGGACGGCGTTTACTGGCCAAACGAGAGATTCGTTGATAACTTCCACCATCTGCGGACCGATCTCATACGCACTGTCGTCGCCGCGATGGAATACGTAATGTTTAATGCTGTAGCGGCTTAAGGGATCTTTACCGCCAACCTTCGCGGTGACGAGAATTGCGTAAAAGAACGACGTGTTGTGTTTCGGGTGATTGACCGTCCGCTGGTAAGTCGCGACGTCTCCACCGCTTAGCGTGGGGAACCCATTGACGTGGTGAGTATGCCAGTTGCCAAGATGCTCGATCTCGGGGTGGTCATGCTCAACTTGCCTAAAGATTCGTTCTTGATATTGGCCGTCTTGAAAGAAGCTCGCACTGGAACGCTTCGCCTGGGGACCCGCCTCGATCACACCGGCGACACGCACCGTGAGCTTTCCGTTTCGCTCAACGAACGTGCCAATCAGACGCCCGCCGGTCTCATCCCGATCGAATCCATCGCACTCGGCAAAGATAGCTGCGAGCGCCGCCTGAGGTATGACAACGCGTACATCCTTCGCCGCGTGGAATTTCATACGAGTGCGCTCGTGCCGCAAATGAGGCAGTCGTCTTGTGGAAGCAGGTTCAACCGCTGCATCTCGAAATGTTTCTTGAACGGGTGGACTGGCCGGTTTCCCCAGACGAGATAGTCCGTCTCGATCGGCGGCAAAAACTTCGGGGGCTCGGGCAGCGTGCGTGCGATCGCATCGAGGACGAATCGAGTGTGGAACGACGTGATGAACGAAATATCCACATTCAGGCCGGGTGAGTCCTTGATTTCTGCGATCTCGAGCCCGTACATCTTCTCGCGCTCTTCGTCGGAAGCTAGGTCGATTTCACGGACCCCGTCGCGGTATTGGTATTGAGCGCGCTCGAGGACTCCCTCGAGACAAGCTAGACAGCCGCTGCGTCCCGGCTGATAACGGAATACCTCGCCGCCGATACCCCTCGTAAAAACTTTTCCAACGACGAAGGCCGTCTGGTTCTCGACACAAAGCTGGTTAATCCGGTAGCGCGTTGGGTCGTTATCCGTCGCCAGTACAACCACGTCGGCGTCGCGAACGTACTTGTCGAGATCCGCGAGCGACATAAGGTCGACGTCGTGACGCTTAATCTCGGCGGAGGGGTTCCGGTCAAGAATGACGTCGGCCAAAGCGTCGACCTTGCGCTGTCCGACGTACCGCAGCCCGCAGACATGGCGGATGACGTTCTCGATTTCCAGCACGTCGGCGTCGAACAGGTCGAACTTAGCAATGCCTGCCATCGCCAGTTGTAGGGCTACCTGTCCACCGCCCGAGCCACAGCCGGCGATCAAGACCCGAGCGTTGCTGAGTTGCCCCACGTCGAAGAGTGGCGAAATTCGGGCGAAAAGCGTTCGACTATCCATCCAATGCCTCTTCCTGCGGCCAACGGCCGGTGTCGCGCCAGGCGTTGTAGTGTTTCACCCAGCGTCGAGCGAGTTCCAGAGTGGTGAAGACTGTGTGCTTGCCGGGGTTCCACGCGGACATGACGCCGTAGAGACATAAAGCGCCGTCATGCCAGCGGTGTGGGACGTTTCCGTCTCCGAGATTGGCGTAGACGCGCGGGCAGCTATTGGGATATCCATGTGGCAGCACGATAGTTAGCTCAACGGAGCCGCCGGTCGGATTCGCATTGAGGTGGATTGCGAGCTCAAGGTTTTCCGTGATCGTCGGCCTTGCTTGCTCGCGGCGCTCTCGAAGCTCGTCAAACTCTGCCGCTATGCGAGCGGGCGCGATGTCAGGGAAAAAGACGGACAGCGGGACGAGGCATGCTTTGCGATGGCCGCTCCGTTCGATGATAAATGCTTCGCCCTCGGCTACGCGATCGAGAATTTCGCCGGGAGTGTTGCGGAGTTCGGTCATCGAGAGAAAGGCGAAGTCAAGCAGCATGCTAGTGGAGCTGCTCGGCTCCGGGCCATCCGTAACCGGCCTGGTAGGCATCGTATTTGTTCAGCCACTTCGCCGTACGCGCAAGCACGAACGTAAGGTTGTGCTTGCCGGGATTCCACATGTTGGGATGAAGGTAACAGATGCGGTTGTTCGGATACCGATGCGGACTCGCGAGTAGTGCGGGTTTGACAACACTTACTTGCGGCATCCGATTCGGATAGCCGTCGAACTCAACTTCGGCGATGTAAGTCTTGCCCGCGGAAGTCTGGAAGGCGGCTTGCACATAGATGCCGCCGCCGGCGGTCGGGTGCGCCTCTACGTACAAGAATTGCTTCGCGGCTTGCGCTACCTCCGAGCGAACGCGCTGAACATCCATGGGATTCTAAAAGACCGCTTCCGCGTACTCGCCGCCGAGATCCTCACGCATCGTTAGCGGTTTCTGCCCGCCAAGTTCGTGTAGAGGGGTGCCCTTGGCGCGCACTTCGCCGTTAGGAAGAATCTCGATTTCCTGATGTTCTTCCGAGTCAAGGATCTGAACCAACTCGGCAATCGTGGGTCTTGCCATGGTACCTTCGCTTCCAGGTCGGGTGCTTCGCAAATCGTGCGATCGTGCGATCGCACGATTCGTGTAATCGGGATAGTACACCCAAACCGAGTATCAGCGCAAGCCATAGCTTGCCCGGGGGCCACTAAGCCGAGGGACCTCTATAGTCCGGCAGGGTTGTGCCATCAGGGTGGCAGGCCCGAACGCCACCCGCCCTTAGTCGTCCGCGTGCGCTGTCGCGCGCGGCGATGCCGCCGGCGTCGGGGCCGCCCGAAGCACCGCATCGCCTCGGGTGGCCCAGCATCCCCGGGGAGCTGTTGGAAGCCAGGGCAGAGGCGCGGAATCGAGCCTCGCGGCGCGGGGCGGCGAGAATCAGCTCGCCGGGGCCGCACGGCCTGCCCGAGGGATTGCATGAGAGGCATGCCAAGGCGTCGCTTTGCCGGCGACGCTCCAGCCGCTATACTCCTTACACAGCGGGCCTCGCCAGGCCCAGCCTTCCTTGCCGCGCCGCGAGCTCGGTCCGCTGCCGCCCGTCTTCCGACGGAACGGTCCCGGACGATGTCGCCCAGCGGTGACCGGAGACGCCGTTTGATCGAGAATCCGATTCTGAACTCGCCCTTCGAGGAGCCCACGCGGCACTTCGATGTCGTCGATGGCAAGTTCACCGAGAACGTGGTTCCCGGACGCCGCCTCAGCTCGTATCTGATCCCCGTCGCGAAGCCCAAGGGCAACGGCCGGCTCGCGCAGCTCGCCCTTCAACAGGAGGACGAGGTAAAGCCGAACGAGTTCATCAACGAAATCCGGTCGTATGTTCGGGCCTGGCGCGAAGCCGGCTATCAGGGTGTCACGCCGACGACCCGGGCGCTGCTCGACTGGTGGCGGAATCCGCGGCGTGAAAACCGCCTGTTTTTCGCCCAGATCGAAGCAGTGGAAACGGCGATCTATCTCACCGAGTACGCGCCGAAAAACCGTCCGGCGATCCTCAACCGTCTTGATTCGATCAATCGGGACGACAACGAAGGGCTACCGCGGCGCGCGCTCAAGATGGCAACCGGCTCCGGCAAGACGGTCGTGATGAGCATGATCATCGCGTGGCACCGGCTCAACAAGGTGGCCGATCCGAAGAACAAGTTGTTCGCCGACGCCTTCCTCATCGTTACGCCGGGGATCACCATCCGCGATCGCCTGCGCGTCCTCGATACCGATGAGCCGCCCGAGGAGACATACTACTTCCAGCGCGACATCGTCCCGCCTGACATGCGCGACCGGATGCTCAACACGCCGATCGTCATCACGAACTTCCACGCGTTCCAGCCGCGCGCCGAGCTCGACGCCGCGAAGCTCAACAAACAGATTCTAGGCAACGACCTTATGGAGCCGCCCGCGGCAATGGTGCGCCGAGTGCTTCGGAAGCTCCGCAACAAGACAAACATCGTGGTGCTGAACGACGAGGCCCATCACTGCTACCTCGCGCTGGAACGCGACGCGGAGTCCGGCGAAGAGGCGAAGGCGGCGCGCGTGTGGTTTGCCGGCTTAAAATCAGTACAGGCGAAACTCGGCATCCGCGCCGTGTACGACCTTTCCGCGACGCCGTTCTATCTGTCGAGTTCGGGTCGAAGGGAAGGCACGCTGTTCGAGTGGGTGGTGTCCGACTTCGACCTCACAGACGCGATCGAGTCAGGTCTAGTCAAAATTCCGCACACGCCGATCTCGGACGATACCGAAAGCGCAGTCCCGAAGTATCGCGCCATCTGGCCGCACGTTAAGGACGAGCTGCGGACTCTGCTCAACGAACGCAAGGATGACGACCGCACGGAACCCCAGATACCCGCGACGCTCGAAGGGGCTCTGCGTAGCCTGTACACCGACTACGAGCGTTCGTTCGCGGATTATGAAGAGCGGCGTGCAGCCGGGAAGGCGGCCGTTCCGCCGGCGTTCGTCGTCGTGTGCAACGACACGAAGACGAGCAAGCTGGTCACTGACTGGATCGCTGGATACGATGGCTTTGAAGCGCCTGTCGCTGGCAAGCTGCGTCTTTTTTCGAACGTCGAAGGCGACGCTTGGATTAACCGTCCGCGCACGCTGCTGATCGATTCCCGGCAGTTAGAGTCCGGCGAAGCCCTCTCGGCTGGTTTCCGCAAAGCGGCGGAGCGCGAGATCGAGGAGTTCCGAGAGGCGTACCGTAGGCGCACGGGCGAGGACGACGTCGACGACGTCCAGATCCTTCGCGAGGTGATGAACACTGTCGGAAAACGTGGGCAACTCGGTGAGGGCATCCGTTGCGTCGTGTCGGTCGCGATGCTTTCCGAGGGATGGGATGCGAATAACGTTACGCATATCCTTGGAGTGCGCGCATTCTCCACGCAGCTGCTGTGCGAACAGGTCGTTGGACGCGGCCTGCGTCGTATGAGCTATACTCCCGTCAAGACACCCGACGGGGAGCGGTTCGAACCCGAGTACGCCGAAGTCTACGGCATCCCGTTCGACTTCTATCCGGCGCAGGGTGGCAAGGGCAAGGCGAAGACGCAGGAGCTGACGCTCGTCGAGGCGCTTGCCGAACGGCAGGAACGATATGAAATCACGTTCCCGATCATTGTCGGGTACCGTAGGGAGGCCCGTCCGGCGCGCCTCATCGCGAAGTGGCCCCAGATGCGCTTCGAGGTGTCGCGACGGCGCTTCGACGTGGCACAGGAGACGATCGTAAAGGCGTACGTCGGCGAAGAAAAGTCGATTACGTACGATCCGAGAAAGCGCCGGCAGACGCTCGCGTTCGAGATCGCGAAGACGGTGATGGAACGTTACTACACGACGCCCGATGGCGGCGAAGAGTCGTGGTACTTTCCCCAGGTGCTCCGCATCGTTCAGGAGTGGATGCGCGATCAGGCACTTTTTGAGGATGAGGCGTCGCTACAACTGCTTGATGTCGCGGAGGTCCGTAATGCGGCCGCTCACAACATCGCGGAGGCCATCGACCGGTCTCCGGAAGGCAAGGCATTGCTCCGCGCCGAGCAGCGACGGTGGGAGCCGTTGGGTTCCTCTTCGCGCGTCCGGTTCGAGACGACGCGGTCTGGCGACGATCTTGTCGAGACGACGAAATCGCACGTAAGCCATGTGGTGTGCGACAGCAGCTGGGAAGCCCGCGTTGCGAAGGTCTTGGAATCGCTCGAAGAAGTGGACTCGTACGTTAAGAACCAAAGTCTGGGTTTCGTGATTCCCTACGTCTACGACGGACAGCCGCGTTCGTACTATCCCGACTTCATCGTTCGTTGGAAAGACGGCTCCGGCGTCGTCAACGTGATTCTCGAGGTCAGCGGCGAGCCACTTCCCGACAAAAAAGTGAAGGCCGAAACTGCGCGCGATCGCTGGGTCCCGGCAGTGAACAACAGCGGCCTGTGGGGGACTTGGGCATTTGCCGAGGTCCAAAAGAATCCGTACGAAGAACCTGGTGATGTTGCGGCGATCATCCGCAGCAAGGTCAAGGACGCGAAGAACGTGGCGAAGGCGCAGGAAGCAGAGGCGGTGTGATGCCCGGAAGCGGCAAGGTGCGAAAGCAAGGTCCGAGTGCGGTCGCGCTCAAGTCCCTTAGGCACGACGAGGCGACGCGCAAGAACATACCGACGATCGAGAACGAGTCGCTCGTCGCGGAGAATCTGAAGACGCCCATTCGGGTCGACTACAAGCGCACGTCCGTATTGCTCTACCCGCGCAAGCAGGAGGCCGATCCGCAACTTGTGTGGCGGGGCAAGGACCAGGAGGACTACGACGGGGACCTGGTCGTTAAGTCGCTTCCGATCTACGTTCACGAGCACATCACGCCACAGCAGATCATTCGCTCCTTGCGGGACGACACGCTAGGGCGGAACGCGTCACCAGAGCTTTTCGAGCGAGACTTCAACGGCTTGACCGAGGAGCAACGCCTCCGCTTCTACGAGTTCGACGGTCATTGGACAAACCGGATGATTCTGGGCGACTCGGTTGCCGTGATGGCGAGCCTCGCCGAAAAGGAAGCTCTCCGCGGCCAGGTCCAAATGATTTTTATCGACCCACCGTATGGCGTCGAGTTTAAGTCGAACTGGCAAGTCGCTGCGAACAAGAAGGACGTAAGGAACGGGAAGATCACAGACGTTACGGCCGAGCCCGAGCAGATCAAGGCGTATCGCGACACCTGGAGGGACGGTATCCACTCCTATCTGTCCTATTTGCGCGACCGGCTTACGGTCACACACGATTTGCTAAATGATACAGGATCCGTCTTTGTGCAAATCAGTGACGACAATATGCACCTGGTCAGGTGCCTGCTGGATGAAGTGTTTGGAGTGGGAAACTTCATTGCACAAATAACATTCAAAACGACCAGCGGAGCCGGCAGTTTTTCCGGGGGCACTACAACACTCGCTTCCACCGCTGATTATCTTCTGTGGTATTCGAAAGACAGAGAGCGTATAAAATACCGCCAGCTCTATCGTGACAAGGAACCAGAGGGTGCAGGGGGCGGCGAATACTATCGGCTGCTGACGGCGGATGGCGATCGCATGAAGGTTGCCAACGCGACCCCAGACCAGTTAGCCAAAGGACGACGATTTAGGGCCGACAATTTGACCTCGCAAACAACGCGAGAGGCGAAGACCACGGTCTTCCCTGTGGAGGTTGACGGCCAAACCTTTCTCCCCTCTGGCTCGAACGGATGGAAAACGAACCGCGTGGGGATGGATCGTCTAAAGATTGCAAACCGGCTTATCGCGACTGGGACGACGTTGCAGTACGTGCGTTTTCTCGATGACTTCCCTGCATTTTCGATCAATAATGTATGGGATGATGCCTTAGCCGGCTATAACAACGAAAAGCGGTACGTCGTCCAAACGAGCATGAAGGTCATCGAGAGATGCATTCAGATGACGACTGATCCCGGTGACCTCGTGCTCGATCCCACCTGCGGCGGTGGTACAACCGCGTATTGCGCTGAGAAGTGGGGGCGCCGCTGGATCACAATAGACACGTCGCGCGTTGCCCTGATGCTCGCCCGAGAAAATCTCATGTCGGCTAAGCTCCCTTACTACCTCCTGGCCGATTCGCACGAGGGGCGGCTGCAAGAAGCGCGCCTCTCTGGACAACCGACGCCCTCCGATCTTCCGCCGGCGAAGGGCAATGTCGCGAAGGGGTTCGTTTTGGAGCGCGTTCCACGGATCGGATTGAAGAGCATCGCCAACAATCCGGACATTGCGGAGGGGATGAGTCGGGACGAGATTGATTCCTGCATCCGCCGGTATGCAGAGACTACGTATTTCGTTGATCGACCGAAACTTGATAAGTCAGCGGTGCGCGTCGCGGGTCCCTTCACGGTTGAGTCATTAGCACCAACAGAATCCACCCCGCTAGATGAAGGTCCGGAGCGATCATCCCCGAGCGTTGAGCAGGGCGATTTTGTCTCCCTTGTTATCGACAATATCCGCGTATCGGGAATCGTTAATGGAGATAAGGGAGGCCGAACGCAATTTGTAAGCGTCGACCGCTTTCCCGGCGAGTATGTAAACGCCGTAGGAATAACGGATGATGGACACCGGTTTGCCATCGCGGTAGGGCCGAAAGAGGGCACCGTCGGACCTTCTTACATGCGAGCCGCTGCGCGCGAGGCTACTTCATCTGCCCTCGCGGAGACGCTCGCTGTCTGCGGCTTTGCCTTCGAGACTGCCGCCCAAACTGAGCGCATGGGAACCGTGTTAGTTCTCAAGGTTCGCATGAACCAGGATCTTCAACTCGGCGACCTCCTGAAAAAGAGTAAGGGTGCGACGCTATTCCGAGTGTACGGCGAACCGGACGTTCAGCTGCATCAAAACAATGGCGCCTATACGGTCCAGGTGTACGGTATGGACGTCTACGACCCGGCGAAACGCGACATTCGGCCCGCTTGGAAACGGCGCGGAAGATTTGAACCCGTAGCGGCGGCGGGGAATTGAACCCCTGGGGCAGTTAGGCGTCTTTGGAGGATTTCCCGCGGGTACGCAGGCGGTGGCTTTGGCCGGTGAACGCGA
>Ga0182024_10005821_pt1 | contig 27395 bp, 28 predicted proteins | sample P32metaG_FD_120480 | JGI IMG/M metagenome (GOLD analysis project Ga0182024, IMG submission 120480) | Permafrost microbial communities from Stordalen Mire, Sweden - P3-2 metaG (Illumina Assembly) | ecosystem: Environmental > Terrestrial > Soil > Wetlands > Permafrost | place: Sweden: Stordalen...
CCCACTCGTAGGCGAGCGCCCAGTCGGGCTGGGAGTCGAGCATCGAGAAGCGCGAGACCATGCGCTGGCGGGCCGCCTCGTCGGGGACCGAGTTGAAGATCGGGTCGTAGGGGAACAGCGGGTCGCCCGGGAAGTACATCTGTGTCACGAGCCGCTGCGCGAACGCTCGCCCGAGCAGTGAGAAGTGGATGTGGGCGGGGCGCCAGGCGTTGTAGTGGTTTCCCCACGGGTAGGGCCCCGGCTTGACGGTGACGAAGCGGTAGCGGCCCTCGTCGTCGGTGACGCAGCGCCCGGCGCCGCTGAAGTTGGGGTCAAGCGGCGCCGGGAAGCGGTCCCAGCGGTGGCGATAGCGCCCGCAGGCGTTGGCCTGCCAGACCTCCACGAGCGTGTTGCGAAGCGGCTTGCCCTCGGTGTCGAAGATGCGGCCGGAAACCGAGATCCGCTCGCCGATCGGCTCACCCTCGTGCTGGCGGGTGAGGTCGTGGTCGAGCTCGCCGAGGATCACTGCCGGCCCGAGCGCCGGCCCGGTCAGCTCGGTGATCTGCTGGGGCAGGTAGACGAGCGGCTGCTTGGGGTGGCGCAGCTGCGTCGACTTGTACTCCGGCGAGTCAAGCGGCGGGTGGATGCCCGCGCCCTCGCGCACGTAGGTCGACGGCGTGTCGATGATCGGGTCGTATATCTGCCGTGGCTGTGCCTGCGCTTCGGTCACTGTCATCCCTCCAGGATCACGGCGAGGCCCTGGCCCACGCCTATGCAGACTGCTGCTACACCGTAGCCCCCGCCCCGCCCGCGCAGCTCGTGCGCGAGGCGGCCAAGCACGCGCGTGCCCGACGCGCCGAGCGGATGGCCGATCGCGATCGCGCCGCCGCGGACGTTGACGAGCTCGGGGTCCAGATCGGGCCAGCCGGCGAGGCACGCCAGCGACTGCGAGGCGAACGCCTCGTTGAGCTCGACGCAGGCGACCTCGCCCCAGCCGATGCCGGCGCGGGCGAGCGCCTTGTTGACGGCCTCCACCGGCGCGATGCCGAAGACGTCAGGGTCGACGCCGTGGGCGGCGCTCGCGACGACGCGCGCCAGCGGCTCGCGGCCGAGCAGCGCCCCGGCCTGCTCGTCGCCGATCAGCGTCATGCTGGCGCCGTCGTTGAGCGGCGAGGAGTTGCCTGCGGTGACGGTGCCGCCGTCGGCGAACGCGCCCGGCAGCTCGGCGAGCTGCTCGAGCGAGGTGTCGGCGCGCAGGCACTCGTCGCGCGTCAGCTCGACGCCGGGAACGGGAACGACCTCGGCGAGCACCCCCTCGTCATAGGCGCGGATCGCCAGCTGGTGGCTGCGCAGCGCGAAGGCGTCCTGCGCCTCGCGCGAGATCGAGTAGATGCCGGCGAGCTTCTCGGCGCTCGCTCCCAGCGAGATCGTCCACTGCTCCGGCATCTGCGGGTTGATCATGCGCCAGCCCAGCGTCGTCGAGTGCAGCGTCTCGTGGCTGGCTGGATATGCCCGCGAGGGCTTCAGCAGGACCCACGGCGCGCGGCTCATCGACTCCACGCCGCCGGCGATCACGAGGCTCGCCTCGCCGCAGCGGATCGCCCGCGACGCCTGGATCGCGGCCTCCAGGCTCGAGCCGCAGAGGCGGTTGACGGTGACACCGGTGACCGACGTCGGCAGGCCGGCGAGGAGCGCCGCCATCCGTGCGACGTCGCGGTTGTCCTCGCCGGCGCCGTTGGCGTCGCCGAGGAAGATGTCGTCGATCGCAGCCGGGTCAAGGGCCGGCACGCGCTCGAGCAGCGCGCGCAGCGCGTGCGCGGCGAGGTCGTCTGGGCGCACGCCCGCGAGCGCGCCGCCGAAGCGGCCGAACGGCGTGCGCACCGCCTCATAGATGTAGGCGTCGCTCATCGCGCGAGCAGCTCCCGCAGCGCGCCGAGCTCGCGCTCGGTGGGCGGCTCGGTGACGCGCACCTCTTCGGCGACCGCCAGATCCCAGCCGGTGGCCTCGCGCGCCGCCTCGACGCTGACGCCCTCATGGCGCTGGGTCAGCACCAGCTCCTTGCTGGCGGCGTCGGGCTCGAGCACGCCCATGTCGGTGATCACGGCGGTCGGGCCGCGGCCGCGCAGGCCGAGGCGCTCGCGCGCGCCCGGGCCGTCGCCATGGCCGACGGTGGTGACGAAGTCCAGCCGTGGCACCAGCGTGCGCTTGTTGTGCGGCGCGACGACGATCACCTCGCCGCAGCTGGAGGCGATCTCGGGGGCGCCGCCAGCGCCGGGCAGGCGCGTGCGCGGGTGGTCGTAGTCGCCGATCACGGTCGAATTGAGGTTGGCGAAGCGGTCGATCTGCGCGGCCCCGAGGAAGGCGACGTCAACGCGGCCGGGGCCGATCCAGTAATTGAACATCTCCGGCACGCTGACGACCGCGTCAGCGGTCTCGGCGAGCTCGCCGTCGCCGATCGAGAGCGGGATGTGAAACGGCTTCGCGCCGATCGTGCCCGACTCGTAGATCAGCACGAGGGCGGGGTTGTGGACCATGCGCGCGAGGATCGCGGCGGTGCTCGGGCGCCCGACGCCGATGAAGACGGTGCGCGTTTGCGCGAGCGCGCGCGCGGCGACGATCGTCTGGATCTCGTCGGTGCTCGCCTGGTTCAACGCGCCCCCACCCCCCCGAGCACGTGCTCCTCCATCCACGCGCTGAAGCTGTCGCGGTCGCGGCTGATCTCGTCCCAGAGGCGGTAGAAGTCGTTGTCGCGCTCGGTGACACCCTGGCTGTAGGAGGGCTGCGAGCCGCCGGCGGCCACTGCGACGACGTCGATCGCCCAGCCCGGGATCACCAGCGCGCCCGGCCGGGGCACGAGCGCCTCGACGATCCGCTCCACCGTTACCAGCGATCGCTTCGCGGCGAGCACCGCCTCCTTCTGCACGCCGGGGATCCCCCACAGCGAGACGTTGCCCTCGCCGTCGGCCTCCTGGGCGTGGACGATCGCGACGTCGGGCCGGAGCGCCGCGACGGCGGCCAGACGCTCGCCGGTGAACGGGCACTCGATGAAGCGCACGTTCGTGTGCGCCACGAGATCGGTCCCGCTGTAGCCGCGCAGTACCGCGAAGGGCAGGTCGGAGGCGCCGGCGGCGTAGCGGTTGGCCATGCCGGCGTGGCTGTGCTCCTCGATCTCGATCGCGTGCGGCCAGTCGTTCTCGATCGCGTCACGGAAACGGTGAAGCGACCCGACCCCGGGGTTGCCGCCATAGGAGAAGACCAGCCGGCGTGCCGCGCCCATGCCGATCATCTGGTCATACAGCAGGTCGGGCGTCATGCGGATCAGCTCGAGCTCGCGGCGACCCTGGCGCAGCAGCTCGTGCCCGGCGGCGAAGGGGATCAGATGTGTGAAGCCCTCGAGCGCGACGGAGTCGCCGTCGTGCACGAGCTCCGCAACCGCGTCGCTCAGGCCGAGGATGCGCGCCATGAGTGTGCGCAGAGTGAACAGGCGACCGTCACGCGCACAAACTACCCACTCGCCGAGCTCACGACAACTCGAGCGTGAACAGCGGCGTGTGCGCCACGATCGCCGCCTCCAGGCGCGCGCCGGGCCCCGCCGCGATCGCCGCGACCAGCTCGCGGTGGATGGCGACGTTCGCCGGGCCGTCGAACTCGTCGATCACCGAGTCGCCGAGCATCGACTCCAGGCCCTCCGTCAGCGTCAGGTAGATGCTCCGAAGCGGCGTGTTCTCGCTCAGCGCCGCGATCCGCCGGTGAAGCTCCCAGTTGCACCTGAAGTACGCGTCGGGGTCATCGATGTTCTCCTCCATGCGCGCCAGCACCGCCGCCAGCGCGGCGACGTCGGCGGGGCCGCGCGCGCTCGCGGCGTCGCGGCAGATCAACGGCTCCAGCGCGTCGCGCACGAGCAGGCAGTCGCGGTAGGTCGTGACCTCGCCCGGGAAGCCGAGCACGGTGTGCACGTGGGCGAAGCGGACGGCGGAGCGCACCGCCGCGCGCGCGACGAAGATGCCGCCGCCGGGCCCCGGCCGCGCCTCGACGACTCCGCGCGTCTCCAGCAGCCGGATCGCCTCGTTGATCGTCGCGGCGGCGACGCCGAAGCGCTCGCGCAGCTCCTGCTTGGTCGCGATCCGCTCGCCGGGCTCGCGCGCCTCGCCGCGGATCGACGCCTCGAGCTCCTGGGCGAGCCGCGCGGCCCGAGAGACACGCGGCGGCAGCGGAGCGATGAAGGCGACAGTCATCGGCGCCAATCATAATCCTCGTCCGCCATGGATCTCGAGCTGCAGGGACGAGCCGCGCCAGCGCCCGCAGCAGGCTCGCGGATCGCTCTCGCGACCACGCGGGCACTGCTCGCCGGGGGGCCCACTTCGTCCCCCGCGCACTGACCGGCGCCATGATCCGGCTGCTCTCGCGGGCGACCGCGACCGAGTTCGCGTCAGAGCTCGAGCGGGCGGCCCTCAAGCCAGGCGGCGCCGTGCGCATAGAGCGCCTCCACCGCGGAGCCGGTCAGGCCGGGCATGTCCTGCTTGACGGCGTAGCCGATCTGCGTCTGCACGTAGGCGAGGTGGCGGTAGCCGTCGGGAAAGCGCGCGAGCAGCTCCGGGTCGAGCGCCAGCCGCGCCGCCGGGTCCACCGGGTCGGCGCGGTCCTTCTCATAGATCGGCTGGCGAAGCACGAGACCCCAGCGACCCTCGCGGCGCTCCCAGAAGTCGAAGAAGCGCCCGGTGCAGACGACGTCGCACTCGACGCCCTCGACCGGCCCTCGCTGGGAGATCGTCATCTTGGTCTGGGAGATCGCGCGGTCGCCCGAGACGTCGACCGAGCAGCCGCCGAGGAAATGCAGGATCCGCACGCCGCGCTCGAAACCCTCGCGGCTGACGCGGATGAAGTCGTCGGCAGGCCCCTGGAACCAGGTCGCCATCATCCGCCCGTCGTCGTGCCAGACGCTGCGGAAGCGCTCCCACATGCCGGCGTCGCGCCACAGCGCCCAGTTCTCGACCAGCTCGCGGATCGTGTCCTTGTCAGTGCTCAACCGGCAGCGCGTCCTCGACCGGGGGTGTGCCGTAGGTGTGGAAGCTCTCGACCGTGTGGTTGCGCCAGGCCTGACCCAGCCTGCGCTCGGCCTCGCTCCACACGATCGTGGGGTACTCGGGGTCGTAGACGAAGTAGCCGCCGGTGGTCACCTCGATGCGGTTCCCGCCCGGCTCGATCCCGTAGAGGAAGAAGCCCTGTGCGACCGCGTGCTTGGACGGCGATGCCTCGATATGAATCTCGTTGTCGAGGAACAGGTCCGCGGCGCGCAGGCACTCCTCGCGCGTGTCGACCCAGAAGGCAAGATGATGAAGGCGGGCGTGCGCGCCGTATGCATCGCGCGTGTAGATCAGCTCGTGCGCGGCGATCGAGACGCTCATCCATGCGCCGGCCTCACTGCCGTCGTCGAGCTGCACGCGCTCGTAGAGGCGGTAGCCGAGCGTCTCGACCGCGAACTCGCGGTTGGCGCGCACGTCGGCGGCAAGGACGTTGACGTGATCGAGCCGCTTGACCGCCGCGCCCCGGCCGGTGTTCTTCTGCGGCTGGTTCTTCAGCGAGGGCCGCAGGTGCTCGGGCGGGTCGTAGCGCTCGACCTCGTAATAGAGCTGGAAGCCGTGACCATCGGGGTCGCGGAAGCGATAGCTGGGACCGCGACCGCGACCGCCCTCGATCCAGCCCTCGCCGAGGCCGCTGGCCTCGACCGCCGCGACGCGCCGCTCGAGCGCCTCGGGGCTGCTCGCGCGCAGCCCCAGCCACGCCATGCCCGCCTGCGGAGCCTCGGTGAGCACGAGGCTGTAGCGCTGGTAATCGCCCCACCCGCGCAGGAAGACGGAGCCGCCATCCCGGCCCTCGATCTCCATCCCCAGGACGTCGGTGAAGAAGAAGAGGCTGCGCTCGGCGCTCGGCGTCAGCAGCTCGACCGGGCCGAGGTGCGCGATCTCGCTCATGGGCCCTCGACGACGGCGCGCAGCCCGTCGAGGTCGTAGGAGCGCTCGCCGGCCTGGAGCCTGGAGCGCTTGGCGCGCTCCTTCTCCTCGCGCGCCAGCGAGGCCGCGAGCACCTCCTCCACGCGGTCCGCCTCGACGACGGCGACGCCGTCGGCGTCGAGCACGACGATGTCGCCCGGCCGGATCAGCGCCCCGCCGACGGTCACGGGGACGTCGAACTCGCCGACAGTGTCCTTGTCGGCGCCGCGCACGCGCAGCCAGCGCGCCCAGATCGGGAGACCCATCTGCGCGAGCTCCTCGACGTCGCGTACCGAGGCGTCGACGAGCACCGCAGCGGCGCCCGCCGCCCTCGCCTGCGTCGCCAGCAGGTCCCCGACCAGCGCGACCGGCCGCGGCTGCGGCATCGTCAGCACGAGCACCTCGCCGGGCTCGATCCGCTCGATCACGGCGTGGACCATGAGGTTGTCGTCCTGGGCGCAGCGGACCGTGCGAGCCGGCCCGGCGACGCGCGAGCCCGCCACGATCTGATGCAGGTCGGCGTCGACGTAGCCGCGGCGGCCGCCGGCCTCGTAGACCGTGGCCGATCCGAGCCGCGCCAGCTCGCTGAGGCGTGCGTCGCTCACGTCACGCGATCCTAATCGCTGGCCCTCGCCACCGCGGTGACGGCCGATCCTTGGGGCGAAGGGCTCTCTGCAGATCGACTCGCTGTAGCGCGCGAAGGTGCCAGCGGCGCAGCCGCCTAGAGCTGGTCGACCACCTGCGGGATCATGCGCTGGAAGGCCTCGGCGAACTCGACCCCGGCGGTCCCCGCACCGCGGCGCGCGTGGTTGCCGCGATGGGCGGCGCGCTGGTCGTAGTAGGTCTGCAGGTAGCTCTGGGCCTTCATCTCGGCCATCGCCGCGCGCTTGTTCTCCATCACCGAGGTGATGTCCACGAAGGTGTTCGGCGTGAAGTTGCACAGCTCTGGCTGGTGGGGCTCGAACAGGAACAGCGCCGGCGGGGTGATCGTCGCGAACGCGCTCGGCACGCCCGCGCCGACAGCCAGGCTGCGGGCGCGGTCGACGGCAGCGTAGGCGACCGGGTGGTCGGGGTTGAAGGGGTCGGTATCGGTGTGGGTGACGAGCACGTCGGGGGCGAACTCGCGGATCGCGTCGGCGATCGCCAGCAGCGCGTCGCCGTCGATCTGGAGCGGGTAGTCGCCGAGGTCTAGGCAGCGGAAGCTCGCACCGAGGTGCGAGACGGCCGCCTCCGCCTCGGCGTGGCGAAGGCGCTTGACGTTCTCGATCGTCTGTCCCTCCTGCTTCCACAGCTCACCGGACTCGCCCCGCTCGCCGTAGCTCAGCGCGATCACCTCGGCGACGCCGCCGGCGGCGGTCGCGACGGCGATCGCGCCGCCGGCGCGCCAGACGAAGTCCGCCGAGTGCGCACCGATTACCTGGATGCGCCGGCTCATGCGTCCTCGCCGGCGAGTCGCCGCGTGTTCCTGACAGTCATCGTGATCACCTCTTCGTCGCTGAAGCCGGCGGCGAGGAACTGGTCGGCCATCAGTGCGAGGCCGTCCTCGACCGGCGGGTTGAAGACCTGGCCGAGGTCGCTGGAGAAGACCGTGTGCTCGGGGCCGACCTCGCGCGAGGCACGGCAGATCAGCTCCCAGGAGACCTTGCCGGTGTGGGGCGTGGTGAAGCAGCGCTCGAGCAGGGCGCCGCGCGCCGCCAGCTCCTGCTGATCCTCGATCGAAAGGCTCTGGGAGGGGAACTCGGGGTGCGTCACGACGATCTGGCGCACCCCGGCCGCGCGCGCGCCGTCGACCAGCGCGAAGATCTCATCGCGGGCGAGATGGCCGGTCGCGAGGACCATGTCGTGGCGGGCGATCACCGCCAGCACCTCGTGGGTCTCCGGCAACAGCGCGCCGTCGGCGTCGACCACCGCGACCGGATCGACCTCGTGGCCGGCCGCGCGCAGCTCCAGCTCGAACTTGACCCAGACCGGCTGCTTGGCGCCCGGCGGCGCGGGATGGACCTCGTGCTGCTCGTTGACCGAGTTGACGGTCGGGAACCAGACGGTGCGGGCGCCCTCGCGCGCCGCGAGCTCGACAGCGAGGGCGTTCAGCCCCCCGACGGCGCAGTTGAGCGTGATCGCGCCGAGCACGCGCACGCCGCCGCCCGCCGCCTCGGTGACCGAGCGCGCCCGCTCGGCGGTCGAGGTGTAGTGGGACTTCAGCTGGAAGCCCGCGAGACCGAGCTCGAGGCAGCGGCCGGCGAGCGCGACGTCTGAGATCTTGCGCTCGACGACGTCCGGCGCGATGTGGACGTGCATGTCATAGCCGCCTCGGACGAGCTCACGCGCGCGAGCGCTGGGAGCCGCCTCGCTCACACGCGCAGGCCGGCGGGCGGCGGCCCCGCGGCGGTCGCGTGCTGTGCGCTGGCGCTCACGGCTCGATAGTAGTGTCTGGGCATGCTGCCGCGACGCCCGAGCGTCCTTCGCGCAGGCCCGTGTTCCACCGCTTCCCGCTCGAGCAGATCGCCGCGGCGCACGAAGCGGCGGTCGGGCGCGAGCCGCTCGGCGGCGTGATCGTCACGCTAGGGTCCAATTGATGGAGGCCTCAACGACCGCCCGCTCAGCGCCGGCATCGGCGGCCGGCGCCGGCCCTGGGGCGCCCGTGGTGGGCACGAGCGTCCCCGCCACCGTCCGCGAGGCCACCTTCGAGGTCATGCGCCGGCACGGCATGACGCGGATCTTCGGCAACCCCGGCTCGACCGAGATCCCGTTCCTGACCGACCTCCCGGGCGACTTCGAGTTCGTGCTGGCGCTCCACGAGGGCTCCGTCGTCGGGATCGCGAGCGGCTACGCGCTGGCGACCGGCGCGCCCGTGTTCGTCAACCTGCACACCGCACCGGGGCTCGGCCACGCCGGCAACGCGATCGCCGGAGCGCGCGACTCGCGGGCGCCGCTGGTGATCGTCGTCGGCCAGCAGGATCGCGCGCAGTCGGCGATGGCGCCGTTCCTGACCGGCCGCGACCTCGACCGGCTCGCCGGCAGCTATCCGGTCTGGGTCACGACGCCCGTGCGCCCGCAGGATCTGCCCGGCTCGATCGCACGCGCCTGGCACGAAGCGCGCACGGCGCGCGGGCCGGCGCTCGTGATCGCGCCGATGGGGGACTGGGCGCAGGCGGCCGACCCGGACGCGTTCGGCGCGCCCGAGCGGCTCGTGCTCCCCACCGGCGCCGACCCGGCGGCGGCCGCGGAGCTCGCCGACCTGATCGCCGACGCCCGCTCGCCCGCGCTCGTCGTCGGCGCCGGCGCCGACAGCACCGAGGGCTGGGCGGGCACCGTCGCACTCGCGGAGCGGCTCGGCTGCCCGGTCTGGCAGGAGGCCTTCAGCGATCGCGCCGGGTTCCCTCAGGATCACCCGCTGTGGGCCGGTCACCTGCCGTGGCGTCGGTCGCAGATGCGCGCCACGCTCGCGCCGCACGACCTCGTGGTCGTGCTCGGCGCCGGCGCGCTGCGCCTGTATATGTACGAGCCCGGGCCCTATCTCGAACCGACGACGCGCATCGCCGTCGTCAGCGCAGACACCGAGCAACTGCATCGCAGCGCGGCGACGCTCGCACTGCTCGGACCACCCGGCCCGATCGCCGCCGCGGCCGCCGGCCTGCTCGACGCGCGAGCGTTCGACCGCGGCGCCGGCGCGCTGCATCATCCGCCGGCGCCCCCGGCCCCGCCGGCGGCCGGCGAGCCGCTGCGCGCCGGGCATGTGCTCGCGGAGCTGGCGGCGCGACTGCCGCCTGAGGCGATCGTCGTCGAGGAGTGCCCCTCGAACCGCCCCGAGCTGCTCGAGCGGATCCACGCGCGCAGGCCGATGGGCCTGGTCAGCAACGCCAACGGCGGCCTCGGCTTCGGCATCTCGAGCGCGATCGGCCTGCGCATGGGCGCGCCGGCGCGGCCGGTCGTCGCCGTGCTCGGCGACGGCTCGGCGATGTATGCGATCCAGGCGCTGTGGAGCGCCGCCCGGTACGGTTGCGGGCTGCTCCTGATCGTCCTGGCCAACGGCAGCTACGCGGTGATGGACGCGCTCGCGCGCGAAGCCGGCGGAGCCGGCGCCTGGCCGGGCTTCGGCGAGGTGTCGATCGCGACGATCGCCGAGGGGTTCGGCTGCCCTGCCAAGCGGATCGCGACCCACGCCGAGTTGACTGACGAGCTCGACCAGCTCGTGCCGACGCTCGCCTCGCGCGAGACGCCGCTGCTGCTCGAGGTTGCGGTGGCGCCATGAGCCGCCTGGCGGGCAAGAGCGCGCTGATCACGGGCGGCAGCGGCAGCATCGGCCTGGCGACGGCGAGGGCGTTTGTGGCCGAGGGCGCAAACGTCTTCCTGCTCGATCTCGACGCCGAGGCGCTCGAGCGCGCGGTCGCCGAGCTCGGGGGCGAGCGCGCCGCCTACGCCGCCGCGGACGCGACCGACACGGCCGCCGTGGGCGCCGCGGTCGATGCCACCGTCGCGCGCTTCGGCGGCCTCGACATCGCCTTCGCCAACGCCGGCGTGTTCGGCGTGGTCGCGCCCATCACCGACTACCCCGAGGACGTTTTCGAGCGCGTGCTGCGGGTCAACGTGTTCGGCCCGTTCCTCGTCGCCAAGCATGCGCTGCGCGTGATGCGCCCGGGCGGCAGCCTGATCATCAACTCGAGCGTCGTCGGGCTGACCTCCGATCGGGGCATCGCCGGGTACGCGACCTCCAAGCACGCGGTGGTCGGCCTGATGCGGACCGCCGCCAAGGAGATGGCGGCCGCCGGCATCCGCGTCAACTCGATCCACCCCGGTCCCGTCGACAACGCCTTCCAGACGGCGATCGAGGTCGAGGCGATCGGCGCTCCCGCGGCGGAGGCCGGCGCCATCTTCAACCAGATGATCCCGCTCGCCCGCCACGCCACGCCCGCGGAGATCGCCAACGTCGTGGTGTTCCTCGCCAGCGACGAGAGCTCGTTCATGACCGGCGCCACCGTCGCCGCCGACGGCGGCCTCAGCATCTAGCGCCCGCGCGGGCCGCGACTTCACAGCGGGTATGCAACGCTCTGCCCTGAGCTGGCAGGAGGGTTCGACCTACGACCACGAGGGAGGAGACCAGATGGCCACGACAGACATCGCCGAGCAGCAGCTCCTGATAGGCGGCGAGTGGCGCGGCGCAGCGGCCGGCAACTCGTTCGAGCGCGCCAACCCCTACACCGGTGACACCGCGTCGACCGCGAGCGCGGCCGGGCGCGAGGACGCGCGCGCAGCTGTCGAGGCCGCCCATGCCGCTTTCCCGGAGTGGTCGGCGACGGGCCCGGGCGCCCGCCGCGCGATGCTCTCGCGCGCCGCCGACTTGATCATCGAGCGCCAGAACGAGATCGCCGAGACGATGATCGAAGAGACCGGCGCGACGTTCGGCTGGGGCATGTTCAACTGCATGCTGGCCTCCGGCATGCTGCGCGAGGCCGCGGCGCAGACCTACGGAACGATCGGCGAGGTGATCCCCTCCGATGTCCCCGGCAAGCTGGCGATGGCGGTCCGGGCGCCGGTCGGCGTCGTCGTCGGCATCGCGCCGTGGAACGCGCCCGTGATCCTCTCGACGCGCGCCGTCGCGACACCGCTCGCCTTCGGCAGCACCGTCGTGCTCAAGGCCTCCGAGCTGTCGCCGCGCACCCACGCCCATGTGGCGAGCGCGATCGCCGACGCCGGCGTCCCGCCCGGCGTGATCAACTTCCTCACCAACTCCCCGGCGGACGCCGCCGGCGTCGTCGAGGAGCTGATCGCGCACCCGCTCACGCGCCGGGTCAACTTCACCGGCTCCACGCGAGTCGGGCGGATCATCGCCGAGATCGCCGGGCGCCACCTCAAGCGAGTCCTGCTCGAGCTCGGCGGCAAGGCACCGCTGCTCGTGCTCGCCGACGCGAACCTCGAGCGCGCCGCCGCCGCGACGAGCTTCGGCGCGTTCTTCCACCAGGGGCAGATCTGCATGTCGACCGAGCGGATCGTCGTCGAGCGCTCGGTCGCGGAGCCCTTCGCGGAGCTGCTCGCAGCGCGCGCGAGCGCACTCAGCGTCGGCGACCCGCGCGATCCTTCGACGCAGATCGGGCCGCTGATCAACGAGGCGGCCCTCACGCGCACCGGCGAGCTCGTCGAGGACGCGCGCGGCCACGGCGCGAAGGTCCTCTCAGGCGGCGAGGCAGACGGAGCGTGCTACCCGCCGACGGTGCTGCTCGGCGTCAACTCCGACATGCGCGTCTACAACGAGGAGTCCTTCGGGCCGCTCGCCTCGATCGTCGTCGTCGACGGCGTCGAGCAGGCGATCGCGGTCGCCAATGACACCGAATACGGCCTCGCCGCGGCGATCTTCAGCGAGAACGTCCCGGCGGCGCTCGAGATCGCGGCGCGGATCGAGAGCGGCATGTGCCACATCAACGACGCCACCGTTCACGACGAGCCGCAGATGCCCTTCGGCGGCGTCAAGGCGAGCGGCTGGGGCCGCTTCGGGGGCCGCGCCGCACTCGAGGAGTTCACCGAGCTGCGCTGGATCACGATCCAGGAGACCGAGCGCCACTACCCGATCTGACGCGCGCAGCGGGGGCCGCGCGGCGCGGCCCCCGTCGCTCACCGCGCTGGCAGCTCAGCGCTCGGGACGGTCCGCTGCAAGCGCTAGGCTGCGCCGGCAGCAGTCACGATGATCAGGCGAACCCTCAGCGTCGCACCCCTGCTCGCGCTCGTCACCCTCGCGATCCCATCGGTGGCCGTTGCCGTGCTCGCGACGGTGACCGACCCGCCCGACGCGACCGCGACGGCGAGCTGCCCGGGCACCGCGACCATGCCGTGCACCGTCGTGTCGCGTACGACCGCGATCCAGGAGCAGGTCCTCGACACGCCGACGCCTTTCAAGGTCACGACCGCGGGACGCGTCGTCGGCTGGCAGATCACGCTCAGCGCCCCCTCGAGCTCGCAGATCAAGTACTTCGACGCCAAGGAGGGCGGCGCCTCGCAGGCCGCGCTCGCGATCATCCGCCAGGTCAAGGGCCTCGACTACAAGCTCGAGTACCAGAGCCCGGTCGTGCGCCTGACGCCCTACTTCGGGCGCACCGCGACCTTCGCGCTGCGGACCTCGGTCGCCGTGACGCCAGGGGATGTGCTCGCGCTGACGGTGCCGACGTGGGCACCGGCGCTCGAGCTGAACGCGGGCCGCAAGAGCGCCTGGCGGGCGAGCCGCAACCGCGGCCGCTGCGGCGACGTCACGAGCCAGACGGCGCAGTCCTTCGCCAGCGGCGTGGCCGAGTACTACTGCATCTACCGCACCGCGCTGATCGCCTACGGAGCGATCGCGATCTCCACGCCGTAGGGCGAGGGGCGGGCGCTGCGATACTGGGCCGATCGTGCCGCGCCTCTACTACATGCCACGCACGCGCTCGAGCCGCGTCCTGTGGCTGCTCGCGGAGATCGGCGCACCCTACGAGCTGACGAAGCTGGAGCCCGCCGCGCGCAGGTCCGGCGAGCATCTAGCCCGCCATCCGCTGGGGCGCGTTCCGGCGCTTGAGCTCGACGACGGCACGGTCATCTTCGAGTCCGCAGCGATCTGCATCCAGCTCGCCGACCTGCATCCCGACGCCGGCTTGATCCCGCCGCTGGGCTCGCCGCAGCGGGGACTCGTCTACCAATGGGTGCTGTTCGCAATGACCGAGCTCGAGGCGCCGCTGTTCCGCTGGATCGCCGAGGCTGGCGAGGACGACGCCGACTCTCCGTCTCGGGAGCGGTTCGCGCAGGCCGCAGCTGCGCTCGAGCTGGCTCTTGAAGGCCACGACTGGCTGGTTGGGGACCGTTTCACCGTCGCCGACGTGCTCTGCGCCAGCGTGCTCGGCAGTGCCGACTCACGTGGGTTGCTCGGGGAATGGCCGCGGCTCGTGGCCTACGTCGAGCGCGGCGAGGGGCGTCCCGCTTTCATCGAGGCGGCGGCGATCTCAAACCAGCCGCGCGGCGGGTAGCGCGCCGGCGCGCGGCGCGCGCGTGCCCTCATCGTGGCGCTTTCGCGGTTGGCTGGAGGCGAGCGACCCCCTCGGTGGTGAGAGCCGCGCGACGCCGAGGAGCGCTCGCGGGGGCCCTGAGCGCCCGGCAACCTCCCACAAGGAATACTTCGACTGGCGACGTGACCTCCGAACTCGAACAGACAATCGAAGCGAGCGCCGAGTTCGACCCGGCGCCACCGCGCGGCGTGATCCCCTCGCAGGGGCTGTGGCAGGCCGTGGAGGAGGGCTGGATTTCCTCCGGCGACTACCGGATACGCCCGGAGAGCATCCAGCCGGCCAGCGTCGATCTGCGGCTGGCCGACCACGCCTGGGCCCTGCGCTGCAGCTTCCTGCCGAGCGCCGGCACGACCGTCATGGACCGAGTCGGCGACCTGGCGCTCGATCGAGTCGACCTGCGCGACGGCGCGACGCTCGAGCGCGACCGCCCGTATCTGATCCCGCTGCTCGAGGAGCTGGCGCTTCCCGGCCACGTGCGCGCCAAGGCCAACCCGAAGAGCTCGACCGGGCGCCTCGATGTCTTCACGCGCGTGATCACGGACGGCAACCACCGCTTCGACGAGATCCCGGCCGGGTACCGCGGGAAGCTGTACCTCGAGGTGGTTCCTCGGTCATTCGCCGTTCGCGTCGAGCAACGTCTCAGCCTCAACCAGCTCCGCCTTGCGGCGGGCGACCCTCGTGTCGGCGATCGCGAGCTCGCCCGCATCCACGAGGAGTTCCCGCTCCTCTACATCGATCGCCATGCGCTACCGAGCGCCGATCTGTCGATTTCCGACGGGCTGTTCCTGAGCGTGGACCTGAGTGGCCCGCACAACCGCGTGGTCGGCTACCGAGCCAAGAAGAACAGCAACCGGCTCGACATGGCAAAGCTCCACCACTACCGCTGGCGCGACTACTGGGAGCCGGTGACGCCGGAGCCACGCGGGCGCATCGTCCTCGACCCGGAGGTCTTCTACCTGCTGATCTCCGCGGAGGGAGTCTGCGTGCCACCGAGATACGCAGCCGAGATGATGGCCTACGACCCGACGGCGGGCGAGTTACGCACGCACTACGCCGGCTTCTTCGACCCGGGCTTCGGCTACGACGCAACCGGCCAGCGGTTCGGCTCGCGCGCGGCCCTGGAGGTTCGCGCGCGCGACGTCCCGTTCATGGTCGAGCACCGACAGCCGATCTGCAAGCTCGCCTTCGAACACATGCTCGAGGAGCCGGATCGGCTCTACGGAGCGGATGTCGGCTCTAGCTACCAGGGACAGGAAACGATGCTCAGCAAGCACTTTGCCGAGCACGGGACCGTCGACCCGCAGCCCTCCCAGGTCATCGAAGGCCCAGGGGCAGTACAGCTTTTCGACGACGCGCGCTAGCCGCCGGCAGCGAAGCGACGGGCGGCGCCGAGGCGGGCGTTCGCCGCGGTGGCCGCGAGCGCGAGCCGATCCGAGCCGAGTCCCTGGCCCGCGCTCACGATGCGGCGGCGGTGCCCCGGCGCGGCGGCGTGCTCTCCCCGGGGGTGTAGTGTTGGTCGCGCAGTCGGCCTTGCCCAGCGCTAGATGCATTTGCAGCGGCGACCGCGCTGGCCGCGCTCGTGGCGGGGCCTGCCAGTGATGGAGCGACCCTGAAACGGCTTCTTCCGATCGCAGGGCCTTCTGCCTCTTGAGGCAGAAGGACAACGAGGGGAGTCGCCGTGCCCGAGGAACGTCTGAGTGGCGGCCAGCTGGCCGCCGCGCTCTCAAATGCAGTTGTTCGATGTATGGCCGACGTCAGCGGCCGCGGACCGAGCCGCGCCAGGACGACGATCGGCCAGGACGCCGTGTTCGTCGTCGTCGAGGACACGCTGACCCACGCCGAGCGAGAACTGGTGCGAATCGGCGATGAGGCGATCGTGCTGCGCGTGCGTGACGGGTTACAGCGCGCGATGCACGAGTCGCTGAACCGCGAGGTCGAACGGTTGACCGGCCGGACCGTGATCGGTTTCATGAGTACCAACCACATCGAGCCCGACCTCGCCGTCGAGATCTTCGTGTTCGCTCCGAACGGGCCGGCCGAGCGTACGGCAGAGGGCGACAGCACCGCCTGAGCGAGCGGACCGCAGCGCTCTCAGTTGGCCTGGCGAAGGCGCGACGAGCGCCGGCGGCTCTCCCGCACCTCGGCGAGGCGCGAACCGCCTGACCCCGCCATCAGGCGGTGGCGGACGCCGCCGAGCTCGAGCAGGTGCTCCACGGCAGCGGAGATCTGAAATCGCAGGCGCGCCGAGAAAGCCTGATCGACCATTCGCAGCAGCGTGTGGAGGACACGCGCATCGATCACGGCGACCGCGCTCAGATCGATGAGAATGACGGCCGCGGGGCCGTCGAGCGCATCGTGGAACGCGTCCTCGAGCTGGTCGGCCAGAGCTAGGTTCAGCGTGCCGCCAACCGCGATTCGGACCCGGTCGTCTGTCACCGACGTGACCGCGAGGCCAGCGCGGTGATGAGCGGCAGCGGAGCGGTGGAGCACACCCATCGTCGTCCTCGGTGTCGAGGTCGGGTCACGATGGGTCACTCTCGCCGTGCCGGCTGTTCGTGCTCCAGCGGTCTGAGTCACCAGCGCCTGGCCCCGCAACCGGCGGCTGCGTTGCCGGACGCCCGCGGCGATGATAGCTGAAACGCGGACATCCCTCGTTGGCTTGATCGGCGGCGCCGAACGGCCCGCGCGGCGTCCCTGTTTGCGCCTGATTCACAGGGAGAAGCGCGCCGCCGGCCGCGCCGCGCGCCTGTGCGCACCACGTCGCCCGCACGGCCCGCTCAGCGCTCGCCGGCGCCGAAGCGCTCTCGCAGGCGCTGCTTGTCGACCTTGCCGACCGAGGTCTTCGGCAGTTCCTCCAGCACCTCGATGCGTTCCGGCACCCACCAGCGCGGGACCGCGCCGGCGAGGCCGGCGCGCACCGCGTCGCCGTCGATCTGCTCGCCGGCGCGCGCCACCAGCAGCGCCAGCGGACGCTCGCCCCAGCGCTCGTCGGCAACCGCGATCACAGCCGCCTCCCCGACCGCGGCCTGGCGCGCGAGGTGGCCCTCGAGCTCGGTCGAGCTGATCCATTCGCCGCCTGACTTGATCAGGTCCTTCAGGCGGTCGACGATCTCGACGCTGCCGGAGGAGTCGATCCGCGCGACATCGCCGGTGCGCAGCCAGTCGCCGTCGAAGGAATGCGCGTTCGCGTCCTCGTCATCGAGGTAGGCGCGGCAGACCCACGGCCCGCGCACCTGCAGCTCACCCACCGCCTCGTCGTCCCAGGGCAGCTCGTGCCCCTGCGGATCGACGACGCGCAGCTCGACGCCGGCGATCGCCGCGCCCTGGCGCACAGTCGCGCCGGAAGCCGCCGTGGCTGCCTCCGCACCCGGGCGAAGCGTCGTCCCCGAGCCCGCCTCGGTCATCCCCCACGAGGAGACGAACTCGATTCCCGCGGCCAGATACCGCTCGGCCAGGGCGCGCGGCGCCGCCGCGCCTCCGGAAAGCACGCGCCGTAGCGAGGAGAGGTCCCGGGAGGGGTCCTCAAGCGCGTCGGCGAGGCGAATCCAGAAGGTCGGGATGCCGGCCGCGAGCGTCACCCGCTCGGACTCGATCAGCGACGCCAGCGCCTCGGGCGAGCTGTCCGCACCGGCGAGGACGAGCCGCGCCGGCGCGAGCGCGCTCGAGTAGGGCAGCCCCCACCCCGTCAGGTGGAACATCGGCGTGAGCGGCAGCACGACCGCGTCGCGCGAGACCCCGTGCGAGTCGATCGACAGCGCTCCGAGCGCGTGCAGGACGACCGACCGGTGCGAGTAGACGACCGCCCGCGCCGCGCCGGTCGTACCGCTGGTGTGACAGATGCACAGCGCCTGCCCCTCGCTCATCGGCCCGAGCGCTAGCGCAGGCTCGGCCGCCTCCAGCAGCTGCTCGTAGCGCGGTGCGTCCACGAAGCACTCGGCCAGCTCGCCGCCGTCGTCCATCACGACGACCGGCGGGAGCCGTTCGTGGTGCTCGGCCAGCAGCCCGCTCAGCGAGGCGTCGAGGAACAGCGCGCCGTCGCCGCAGCGCTCGAGCTGCTCGACGAGCACCGCCGGGCTGACGCGCGCGTTGAGCGTGTGGAGCACCCGCCCGCTGCAGGGCACGGCGTAGAAGAGCTCGAGGTGGCGGTGGCTGTTCCACGCGAGCGTGGCGACGCGCGCGCCGGGCTCGAGACCGAGCGCCGCGAGCGCGCTGATCAGGCGGCGGCTGCGGTGCGCGATCTCTCCCCAGCTGTGGCGCACGACGCCGCCGCCGCGCAGCGCGGAGGTGACCGACAGCTGCGCGCCGACCGACTCCAGGCGCCGCAGGACGAGCTCGAGCGTCAGCGGCATGTCCTGCATGAGCCCCGCCGGCAGGCCAGCCTGGACGGGCCCCGGCCAGCTGGACAGCGCGGGCGCGGGTTGCTCGCCGGCCTGCGCCATCAGCGGATGTAGGTCTGCAGGCCCGGGCGGATTCGCTTCTCATCGAGGAACTGCTTGAGCGCCTCCTCGCGGCCGCTCTCGCCGTCGAGGAACTGGGACTGTTCGAGCTTGGCGTACAGGTAGTCCTCGGCCAGGTTCCAGTCCATCTGCTGGCAGTTGCGGAAGCCGAGCTTCGCAGCGTGCAGCGCAACCGGGCTCTTCGCGAGCAGCTCGCGTGCGAGCGCCTCGACCTCGCCGCGCAGGCGCTCGAGCGGGGTGCTCCAGTTGACCAGCCCCATATCGGCCGCGCGGCGGCCGTCGAATGTGCGCCCGGTCATGATGTAGAGCAGCGCGTTGCGGCTGCCGACCGTCTCTGCGAGGACGCGGCTGACGATGCTCCCGGGCGGGATCCCCCAGTTGATCTCCGAGAGCCCAAAGGTCGCCTCGTCGGCTGCGACGGCGAGATCGCAGGCGACCAGCGGGATGAACGCGCCACCGAAGCACCATCCGTTGACCATCGCGATCGTCGGCTTCGCGTAGGAGCGCAGCATGCGGATCTGCCAGTCGCCGTTGTCGCGGCGCACCTTGCGCTGGACGTGCGCCGGCGCGCCGTCGACCTCGCGGAAGTACTCCTTCAGGTCCATCCCGGCGCAGAAGGAATCGCCCGCGCCGGTCAGCACGACCACGCCGGCGTCGTCGTCGGCGTCGATCGCCTCGAGCACCTCGATCATCTCGCGGTTCAGCGTCGGGTTCATCGCGTTGCGCTTCTCGGGGCGGTTCAGCTCCACCCACGCGATCCTCTCCTCGAGGCTCACGCGCACCGTCTGCCAGCGTCCGTCGTAGCTCATCAGTGCTCCAATCTCGAGGTTCTACAAGCCCAGCGAGCGGCCGATGATCTCGCGCATGATCTCGTTGGTGCCGCCGAAGATGCGGGTCGCTCGCGCGTCCGCCCAGGCGCGCGCGACCGGGTACTCGCTCATGTAGCCGTAGCCGCCGTGCATCTGCACGCAGCGGTCGAGCACGCGGCCCTGAACCTCGGTGCACCAGAGCTTGGCGACAGCGGCGTCCTCGGGCGTCAGCGCGCGCGCGAGCAGAGCCTCGACGCAGCGGTCGAGGTAGGCCTGCGCCACCTCGATCTCGGCGTGGCAGTCGGCGAGCTGGAAGCGCGTGTTCTGGAAGCTCGAGATCGGCTTGCCGAAGGCCTCGCGCCCGCGGACGTATTCGAGCGTGGCGGCCAGACCCGCGCGCGCGGTGGCCAGCGCGCTGACGGCGATCGACACGCGCTCCTGCGCGAGATTGGAGACCAGATAGCGGAAGCCCTCCCCCTCCTCGCCGAGCAGGTTCTCCGCCGGCACGACGACGTCGGTGAAGAACAGCTCAGCCGTGTCCTGCGAGTGCTGCCCGATCTTCTCGAGGTTGCGCCCGCGCTCGAACCCCTCCATCCCGCGCTCGAGCACGAGCAGGCTGATCCCACGGTGGCGCTCACTGGGGTCGGTCTTCGCGGCGACGATCACCAGGTCCGCGTTGATCCCGTTGGTGATGAAGGTCTTGGCCCCGTTGAGCACATAGTGGTCGCCGGATCGCGGCGCGCGTGTCGCGATACCTGCGAGGTCGGAGCCCGTGCCCGGCTCGGTCATCGCGATCGCGAGGATCGTCGTCCCCGCCGCCACCCCCGGCAGCCAGCGCTCGCGCTGCTCCGCGGTGGCGTAGGAGAGCAGGTAGGGGACGCAGACGTCGTTGTTGAGCGTGAGTCCCAGCGCGAGCCCGTAGACGCCGGCCAGCGCCGCCTCCTCGCCGACCACGACGTTGAAGCGGAAGTCCTCGACGCCGGGGCCGCCATAGCGCTCGGGGACCGACATGGCGACGAAGCCGTACTCGGCCGCCTTGGCGTAGATCTCGCGGGAGACGATGCCATCGCGCTCCCAGTCGGCCGCGTGCGGGCAGGCCTCGGCCTCGAGGAAGCGGCGGAAGCTGACGCGGAAGCTGTCGTGCTCCTCCTCGAAGATCGCGCGGCGCATCAGGCGGATGCGTCTGCGCCGCGGTGGAGCAGCAGTACGCGCACCGGCGAGCCGGTGCCGCCGACGATCCGCAGCGGCAGCGCGACGAACAGCCCCGTTGCTGGGACCTCGGCGAGCCCGCGCAGGCCCTCGACGATGAGGATGCCGCGCGGCAGGAACCACGAACCGTGGCCGCGGCCATGGCCGATCTCGCCGTCGACGCAGGGGACGTCGCAGCCGGCGGTGTCGCAGGCCACGGCGGATACCCCCGCCTCGGCCAGGTAGCGGCAGGCATCCTCGCTGAGCCCGGGCTCGTTGCGGCCCCAGTAGAAGTCGCCGGGCTCGCTCGGCAGGTGGCGGTCCCAGCCCATCTCCACGATCGCGACATCGCCGCGCTCGAGCGCGAAACCGCCGGCAGCGGCGGCGGCGAGGAGCGCGTCGGCGTCGATCAGCTCGCCGGGTGCGGGCGAGCGGGCGCTGAGGTCGAACTTCTTGTAGGGGCGCAGCAGCAGGACGTCCGGCGCCACGCGGTCGATCGTTGCGCCGTCACGATCGAAGTGGAAGGGGGCGTCGATGTGCGTGCCGGTGTGCTCGGACATCGCGATCCGGTTGGCGGCCGCGCCGGCCTCGTCGTGGCCGAACAGCTGCGTCAGCTCGGGTCCGTCGTAGGCGACGAACATGGGCATGCCCGGCTCAATCGGCGGCGACGCATCATGCACGCGGAATTCGCGCAGCGCCGCCAGCAGCGAAGCCTGCGGCCCCGCGAGGTCCGTCTGCTCGATCCCCACGGCGCTGATTCTGCCACGCGGCGCGACGGCGGGCGAAGTGCGCTCAGCTCGCGCGCAGGAGCGGCATGACCTGCTCGTGGACCTCGCTGACGACCTCGCGCGTCAGTGGCGGCGGCGCCCACAGCGAGAGGTTGCGCAGGCCGGCGCCCGCGAGCACCGCCAGGCGCTCAGCGATCTCCTCCGCGCTGCCCGTCAGAGTGGTCATGCGGACGATCTCCTCGGTCAGCACGCGGTCCTCCCCCGGCTGCAGGTGGGAGAGGTGGCCGCGGTGGGTGTAGCGGTGGCGCTGGTCGGGTGCTCCCGGGAAGCGCGCGAGGACCTCGCGCTCGTAGAGCGGGAGGCGGTCGACGACGGCCGCCGGCAGGAACTCCGCCAGGCGCGGATCGTCGGCCCACGAGTGAAACGGCATCATCGCGTAGGCACCCACCCGGCGGAGCACGCGCTCGGCCGTGGGCGACTCGCCGGGCTCGAGCACGCAGATCGCGTTCGACCACATCGTGTAGAGGTCGGCCGGGAGCTCGCGGCCAGCCTCGCGCGCCGCAGCACGAACGGCGGCGAGCCCCTCGGCGAAGCGCTCCGGCGCATCGCCCATGACGTCGGCCCGCTGCAGCGTCGTGACCCAGCCGTCACCGGACTCGCCGACGGCGCGCAGGGCCTTCGGGCCGTCGCCGGCCACATACACCGGCACGCGCGCGTCGAGGTCGATGTACTCGCCCGGCTGCTGCGCGAACTCGACCAGCCGCGATCGCTCGCCTTCGCGGTGCTCGACCGCCGAGCCGTCGAGCAGCCCGCGGCAGCTGAGCGCGAAGTCGCGCAGCTGCCGAGCCGGGACCGGCGGCAGTCCGAAGGTGTTGCGCGCCGTGTAGCCGGTGCCGAGCGCCAGGAACACGCGCCCGGGGGCCAGACGATTGATCGTCGCTACGCCCTGCGCCGTGACCGCTGCGCTGCGGTTGCCGGGGACCGCGAGGAACGTGCCGAGGCGGATTCGCTGCGTGGCCGCCGCAGCGAGCGCCATGCACGCGAAGGTCTCGCCCCCGAGCAGCGGCGAGTCGACGAAGCCGGCCGTCGCGAAGCCGTGGCTCTCGGCAAACGCGACATCGTCCCAGCAGCCGTGATAGCCGAGCACGCCAAGGCCGAACTCGAGCTCGCCGGCCGCGCTCATGGGAGCGCCAGGCGGGGCTGCGCCGGCATGCTGAGGTCGCGCTCGCGCTTAGCTCGAGCCGTCGCGGCGCTGCGCGAGCGTGCCGAAGACGAGGTCCCACCAGGGCGCGCTGATGCCGTACCCGTTGGTGTCGTCCTCGAAGTGGTGGCGCATGTGCAGCTCGCGCAGGCGCCGCTCGAGACCGGTGCGCGGGTTGCGATGGTGGTGAAGCGCGTAGTGGAGCATGTCGTAGACGAGGTAGCCGGCGAGGAAGCCTGCGCCGACCGACCAGGCCAGCGGCGTTCCCAGGGCCACGACGAACACGGCCAGGAACAGCGCCGCGAGCGGCACCGACACGGCCGGGGGCATCACCAGGCGCAGCGGGTCATTGGGATGGTCGTGGTGGACGCCGTGCACCATCCAGTGAAGCCGTGCACCGATCCCGCCCTCGGGTTCGAAGTGGAAGACGGCCCGGTGGATCCAGTACTCGCAGAAAGTCCAGAAGACGTAGCCGCCCAGCGCCCCGAGCACGGTGCGCACAAGCGACTGGCCGCCCAGCGAGAGGATCGTCAGCACCGTGATCGCCGGGAGGAAGATCAGCGGCGGCACCGCCGGGTGAACGCGCGAGAGGCGATCGAGCCAGGGCCAGCGGAACATCGGTGGCGAGGCCCGGAGGGTCTCCGTGCGCGAGCCGGCGAGCTGCTGCTCGCCGATTGGGCTGTTCAGGGGAAGGTCGTGCATCGGGTCAACGCGCGCGAAACGTGTAGCGAGATTTATACCGCGTCAGCGCCCTCACTTGGAGCAGGCGCGATCGCGAGCAAGCGAGCACCCGCCCGACCCCGCCCGGCGGACTGTGCTGGCGATCCGGGCGAGCGACCGGCGCGGCTAAGCGCGAGGCGGAGTGTCCCCGCCCGGGCAGCGCAGCAGCGACTCGCGCACGCGATGGCGCAGCGCGTCGCGCTCCGCCAAACGCTGCTCCTGCGCCTGCTCCCCGGCCTGCTCGGACTCCTTGTCCGTTGCTCCCTGCTGCTCCATCCGTGTATCGAAGCATGCTAGGTGGACGGCTGCGCCGCCAGGTCGATCTGGTGGACGCTCTCGCCAGCACCGGTGTCGGTCGAGAGGGCGAACACGAGCGGCGTCGCGAACAGGCTGATCACGGCCAGCGCCACGAATGCCGGCAGCGGGTGGTGCACGAGCAACGCGACGAGCACGGTCACGACCAGCCCCCCGGCGTTGCCGGCGAGCCACATCAGCGCCGTCACGGTCCCGGCGCTCGCGCCGGCGTTGCGCTCGCTCAACTCGAGGATCACCGGCAGCAGCGTCAGCAGCAGGAGCCCGATCGCCATGAGCACCACCGCGTCGACCACGACGGCGTGCTCGAAGGCAAGTAGCAGCGCGCCCGCGGCCGACACCGCAACCGCCGCGGCGACCGTGCGCCGCTCGGCACGACGCCGCACGACCAGCGGCGGCAGCGCCCCCGCGCCGATGGCGCCGGCGAGCACCATTCCTACCAGCAGCGTTCCGGCAGTGTTCGACGACACGCGGTAGTTGTGAAGCAGCGCCTGAAGCCAGGTCGTCAGCGCGATGAAGACGCCGAAGCCGAGGAATAGCAGTCCCCCCAGCACGCGAATGTTGCGCTCGGCCCATACCTCGCGCAGGGCGACCAGGCGGACGGCGACGGGTGCGCTCTCGCCGGCGGCGGCGATTGCGCCGGCGCGCCGGCGCAACTCGTAGAGCATCGCCGAGGCGGCCAGCAGCCCGAAGGCAGCCTGCAGCTCGAGCAGCGCCGCGATGTGATGGCCCCCGAACACCGTTCCGAGCAGCAGCGCGAGCAGCATTCCGGCGAATACCGCGGCGGAGCCGATCGCGATGCCGTGCGGGCGCAGCCGCGGCGGCAGGTGCTCGGCCGCGACCTTGGTCACCGCGTTGAGCACGAGTGGCTGTCCAACAGCCACAAGAAGCTGGCCGAGCAGCGCCCAGCCGAAGTCGGCGCCGATCAGGCGGGCCAGGCCTCCGAGTGCCGTGAGGACCGCTCCCACACCGAGCCAGCGATGGAAGCTGCGGTCGAGCAGGCGGCCGGCCGGGATCGCCAAAACCACGTACAAGAGCGGGAAGATCTCAGCGAGCCAGCCGATCGCGGTCTCGGAGACGTGGTAGTGGTGGGCGCTCGCTGTTGTCAGCGGCGCGAAGGTGAGCCACAGCAGTTGCGTGGCCGCCGCGAGCAGCGCGTACGCGGCCACGGGCCGCCAACGGCGTACCTCATCGCCCCTCCCCACGCTGGTGAACTCACTCACCCGGGCTGATCGTAGGCGATCGATAGGCTGCAGGGCAGTGGTTCGGCGGCGGCGACGGCTTCTGACGCTTCGCGACCACCTGAACCTATAGCCTCCCGCACATGCGCTCCCGATACCCAATCGTCGCCTCGCTGCTCGCCGCCGGCCTGATCGCAGGCTGTGGAGGCTCGAGCAATCCCGACACGGCACACATCGAACTGCCGACGTCGAAGTCAGAGACGCTGACCTACACGCCGACCTCGACCTCCACTACGACTACGAGCACCTCGACCACGCCGGCGATCACGACGCCGACGAGCGGCCCGCTTTCGAAGGAGCCGACGATCACGGTGCCAACGACGGCGGCACCGACGAGCCTCAAAACGACCGACCTGGTCACGGGCAGTGGCGCCACGGCCAAGGCAGGCGACACGGTCACGGTGAACTACGTCGGGGCGCTCTACAAGGGCGGCAAGGTCTTCGACTCGTCATGGAGCCGCAACACGACCTTCACCACCGCGCTGAACGGCGGGCCCGGCGGGGTGATCCAGGGCTGGGTTGACGGCATCGCGGGCATGCGTGTCGGCGGCCGGCGCGAGCTCATCATCCCGCCCGCGCTCGCCTACAAGAACATCTCGCAGGCCACGATCCCGGCTAACTCGACGCTGATCTTCGTCGTCGACCTGCTCGGCGTGACGCCCGCCAGCGGCGGCTAGAAGCCGCTCACCGACAGCCGCCCGGGCCGTCCGCTCCGCCGGGGACTCGCCACGGCGCAGCGAAGGCGCCGCGCCCGCCGCGCACAGCGCGTCGAAGCGCCGCCTGCTCGCCGCTCGCTCCGTTGACACTGCCGCCGTCGCCGCACCCGCGCGCCGGGCGCGAGCTCAGCCCGAGCCGCCCCAGGGATGCTTGAGCAAGAGGATCGTGTTGCCGACGAAGAGCAGGGCGAAGAAGATCGTCCAGCGATTGAGGTTGCGCTCGACGAGCGAGCCGCCGCCCAGCGGCCCCGCGCCGGTGCCGACGCCGAAGGCCCCCGAAAGCCCCGAGTCCTTGCCCGAGTGCATCAGGATCAGCAGCACCAAGACCACGCAGATGACGACCTGCACCGTTGAGAAGACTGCCTGCATGCGACCAGTCTAATCGGGAATGTGTGCGCTGACAAACCCAACGCCTCGCGAAGAAGCCGATGACTGGCCGATAACACCCCCGTGGCCGTGCTTGCCGCGTTTGAAGACCTCACGTGGCCTTGGGTGCTGCTTGAGGTCGCCTGCCTTGCGATGTTGATTGTCGTTGGCCTTTTGTGGCGTCGCGTGCTAGCCGGACAAGGACGGCTCGATTTGGTGTTGCGATACAGACCGCGACGTGGCTCGCCGCGATGTGGACGCTGCTGATCGCAGCACGGCTGATCTTCCACGCCTATTGACGCGCTGGGTTTGCCAGCGCACACATTCCCGTCTAATCGGTCGGCGGCGGATTCTTCGCATCGACGCTGTCGATTGCCCGCAGGATCTCGACGGCCTCGGCGCGCAGCTGGCGGTCGATCGCGCGGAAGTCCAGCTCGGACAGCTTCCCGGTTCGGTAGTCGGTCTCGTTGTCGCGGATCTCGGAGTACTTCGCCTCCTTGGCGCTCTCGAGCGCGCGCCGCTCGTCGGAGTCGACTGGGCCCTCCGCGATGGCGGGGTCGCCCGCGTGGGCGCGGAAGGGGCCGCTGAGCGCCCAGAGCACGAAGATCACCAGCAGCGCGATCACGAGCGCGGCCAACAACGCGGTCATCGCCGGCTCACGCCCGCGTGTCTAAGCGCGGCCGAGCTCCTGCGCGACCCGCGCGAAGTAGCCGGCGCGAAGGCGGCGGCGCAGCGCGGCCGGCGGCGGCCAGATCGCGGTCAGGCCGCCCAGCAGCACGATCAGCCCGCCGATCCAGATCCACATCACCAGCGGCGAGGAGATCAGCGTGAACGACGCGGGCGGTGGGTGCTTGAGGTACTGGTTGACGATCACGCCGAGTAGGACGTAGGCGAGCTCGAGCTGGCGCTCATGGCTCGTGCTCGACAGGATCGTGGCGTCGGCGCGGGCGACGAGCGCGGCCTCCGGCAGCTGGACCCCGAGCGCCGGCAGTGTCGTTCCGAACGGCTTGATCGCCGCCCAGAGGTCGCGCCGCCAGCTGGACTTCAGGCCGATCTGCTGGACGGCGTCGCCTGAGATCAGGTCGGCGACGACCTGTCCTTCGAGGATCGGCGTGGTCGGGTAGTAGTCGGCGCTCGGGCGCAGCGTCGTGACGTAGCGGCCGTCGCGGGTGACGCGAAGCACCGCCCCGAGCGTCATCGTCGCGCCGGTGTGGCTGGGGTCCTTGACGACAGAACCGGTCGCCCGCACGTACTTCATCGTGTAGGCGCCAACGTTCACCGACTGGCCGACCTGCAGGTTCGGCTCCTGCTCGTGCTGGAAGGTGGCGGACGCCGCCACTCCGACGAACAGCACGGCGATGCCGACATGGACGATGTAGCCGCCGTAGCGGCGGCGGCTGCGGCGCACCATCGACACGAGCGCCAGCGGCGGTATCTCACTCGACATCGCGCGCCGCGCGCGCAGTCCGCGCCAGAACTCCTGGCCGACGCTCGCGCAAACGAACACGGCGGCGCAGAACAGGATCACGGTCGGGACCGAGGAACCGATCGGCACGATCGTGTAAGCCGCGACCGCCATCGCTGCCGCGGCCGCGAGGGGTATCGCGAAGTTCCGCCGCGCGTTGGCGAGCGTCGCGCGCCGCCACGCGATGACTGGGCCGACCCCG
>Ga0182024_10005822_pt1 | contig 27391 bp, 23 predicted proteins | sample P32metaG_FD_120480 | JGI IMG/M metagenome (GOLD analysis project Ga0182024, IMG submission 120480) | Permafrost microbial communities from Stordalen Mire, Sweden - P3-2 metaG (Illumina Assembly) | ecosystem: Environmental > Terrestrial > Soil > Wetlands > Permafrost | place: Sweden: Stordalen...
CGACTCGAATCATGCCAGCGTCTGGACCTCGACCGACAAGACCGCGGGCAGGTCACGAACGATCGCTTCCCAGCTGTCGCCTTCGTCGTTCGATGCGTAGACCTGACCACCGGTCGTGCCGAAATAGAGGCCGCAGCGATCCAACGAGTCCACGCTCATCGCGTCGCGCAACACGTCGACGTAACAGTTACTTTGTGGGAGGCCCTGGGTAAGGGGCTCCCACTCATTGCCACCGCTTCGACTTCGGTACACGCGAAGCTGCCCGTCGAGTGGGTAGTGCTCGGAGTCGCTCTTGATCGGTACGACGTACACCGTCTCGGGTTCGTGGGCGTGGACGTCGATCGCGAATCCAAAGTCCGTCGGCAGATTGCCACTGATCTCCACCCACGAATCGCCAGCGTTGTCGGTTCGCATCACGTCCCAGTGCTTTTGCATGAACAACGTGTCGGGCTTTGAGGGGTGCATCGTGATGTGGTGAACGCAGTGCCCGACCTCGGCGTCCTCGTCGGGAATGCCCTCGGAGTGCAGACCCTTGTTGATCGGACGCCAACTCTTGCCCCCGTCATCGGTGCGAAAGGCCCCCGCCGAAGAGATCGCCACGAAGATTCGATCTGGATCCTTCGGACTCACGATGATCGAGTGCAGACACATCCCGCCGGCTCCGGGCTGCCATGACGAACCGGAGTCTTGATTTCGTAAGCCGGACAGTTCGCTCCAGATCTGTCCACCATCAGTTGATTGAAAGAGTGCGGCGTCCTCGACACCAGCCAGCACGGTGTCGGGATCTGTCAACGACGGTTCAAGATGCCAGACCCTCGCGAACTCCCACGGGTGAGGTGTGCCGTCGTACCACTGGTGCGTGCCGGGCACGCCGTCGTAGTTGAACTGATTGCCGACCGGCTCCCACGTCACCCCACCATCGTTTGAACGTTGTATGAGTTGACCGAACCAGCTCGTCGTCTGGGACGCGTAGATCCGATTTGGATCGACGGGCGAACCCTTGATGTGATACATCTCCCAGCCGCCGAAGAATGGGCCGCTGACGTCCCAATCCTTGCGTAGACCATCCGACCGCAATACGAAGGCACCTTTTCTGGTACCTACGAGCACTCGCACGCTACTCATGTCCCCACCTTTCCGTGCTGCGTGAACATTCATCTATCCGTCAAAGAGTAGTGCTCGCGCCGCGATCCGTTGAATTTTTTCGACTTGGTTCTACCGAAAGTACCGCTCCGCCAATACCGCTTCATTACCAGACCGAATTCGGACGTCATCTTTTGGGCCGCATTAAAGAAGGGCGAGGGAGCCAATGTTCTACTCCCGCATGAAAGAAACGCCTCGCTGCCTTAAGGATCATTTCATTCCTTTGAAAGGGATCCGAATGACAGCGAGACGTACTTAGAGTACAACCAGACTCGACACAAGCAACCGGGAAAATGGCGTCGCCAACAACGCAACGATCCGTGACGACTGAGACGAAGAAGAACTTGCTCATACGAAGATCCTTAAGCAGTTCGTAAGTGTTGCCATTGCAATATCAAGGCCGATTCGATATCCATGACTCGCATCGAACGTTCGATTTTTGATTTCATTTGATCGCGTGGTCGAAAGTGCTGTTGTCCCGGAGGGCTCTCAAGGACCCACTAGTAGCGTTGACGGTCGTGACAACTTCTCCAACGCAGAAGCGTCGATCGCTGCGAGCGCTCGTCTCCGCAATGCGGCCCACCCAGTGGGTGAAAAACGGTCTCATCGCCGTCGCCCCGGCGGCGGCACACAGCTTGACACACGCTGACGTGTTCTGGCGCACGGCGGCCGCTTTCGCCGCCTTTTGCTTCATGGCGTCGGGAATTTATCTCATCAATGACGTTCTTGACGCTCCATCGGATCGCCTCCATCCCACCAAGCGCCTTCGTGCCATTGCATCGAATGAACTGTCGACGAGAGCGGCCCTGACGAGTGCCGTCGTGCTCATCGTCGTCGCCTTCGCGATTCCCTTCGCGCTGTCGCGTCCTCAGGGACTACTTCTCATCCTGGGGCTGTATTTCGTCATCTCCATTAGCTATTCACTTTGGTTGAAGAACATGGCGATCATTGAAATGGGCGTCGTGGCCAGCGGATTTTTCCTACGCGCCTACGGCGGAGCCGTCACGTCACACATCACCGTCTCGACGTGGTTCCTCGTCGTCATCTCCTTCGGAGCGCTCTTCTTGGTGGTGGGAAAACGGACCAGCGAATTGAAGTACGTGGGCGTGAACGGGACTCGACCGGTGCTCGCCGAGTACACCCCGGAGTTCCTACGCTCCGCACTTACTTTGAGCGCCACAGTGGTCGTCACCGGTTACTGCTTGTGGGCGTTCGACACCTCGACGACCGGTCTCTCCGCGAACTACAACGACTTCATACCCGTTCGTCTGTCGGTCGTCCCGGTCGTCTTCGCCGTCCTCTTCATTATGCGATCCGCGGAGGCCGGCGACGGCGCCGCCCCCGAGGAGCTGCTCCTGCACAATCGCACCGTCCAGGCGCTCGCTTTGATCTGGGTGTTGTTAATCGCCTGGGGAGTTTACGGATGAGCCGCGTCACCCTTCGCGGATGGGGTCGCACCACGCCGGGTGTCGCCACCGTGCGTCACGCGTCGAACGAGTCGGAGATCACCGCGACGCTCGAGTCCTCACGCGCTCTCATCGCTCGGGGACTCGGGCGCAGCTACGGTGACGCCGCCCAGGTGAGCGGCGGCACCGTGCTTCTAAGTGACATCAATGACGTGGGACCCGTCGATGACGAGGGTGTGCTCGAAATAGGGGCGGGCGCCTCCCTCGATCAAGTCCTTACCCAGTGCATCCCCCAAGGCTGGTTCCTACCGGTCACGCCCGGTACCCGCCAGGTCACGATCGGCGGCGCGATCGCCGCTGACGTGCACGGAAAGAACCATCATCTCGACGGCTCATTCGCGCGCCACGTCCTCGAGATGCGCATCGTGACCCCCAGCGGCCCGGCGACGATATCCCCGGATCTCGACGGTGAACTGTTCTGGGCGACCATAGGTGGTATGGGACTGACGGGCATCGTCAGCAGCGTGACGCTCAAGTTACTCAAGATCGAAACCGATCAGGTGCTGGTCGACACGCAGCGGTTTTCCAATCTCGACGAGGTCATGAGCGAGATGACGAGCGGCGACGAGAACTTTCGTTACTCGGTGGCCTGGGTCGACTGCATGACTCGCGGCGCGAACATGGGGCGCGCGGTACTCACTCGAGGTGACCACGCCCGAGCGAGCGACGTCAGTCCGGCTTCGTTACGCGCACCGAACCCAGCGAGGCTCACCGTACCCTTCGACGCTCCGAGCGGTCTGCTCAATCGGTTCACCGTGCAGGCCTTCAATGAGGCCTGGTTTCGGTCGTCGCCGCGACGCCAGTTCGCCAAGCCCGAATCGATCTCGTCGTTTTTCCATCCACTCGACGGCATCCGAAACTGGAACCGTCTTTACGGTCGCCGCGGGTTTGTGCAGTACCAGTTCTGCGTGCCCGAAGGATCCAGCGACACCGTGCGCCGCGCGATCGAACACCTCTCCTCCTCCGGCGTCGCCAGCTTTCTGGCCGTGTTGAAGCGATTCGGTCCTGCTAGCCCTGGCCCGCTCTCGTTCCCCATGCCGGGCTGGACCCTGGCGCTCGACCTGCCGGTCGGCCCCGCGTCGCTGCCGCAACTTCTCGACGACCTCGACGAGATGGTCGTGTCAGCGGGTGGACGAATCTATCTCGCGAAGGATGCGCGACTGAGCCCCGAAATGATGCGGGCCATGTATCCCCAGCTCGACGCCTTTCTCGAGGTCAAGAATCGAGTGGATCCCGAGCACCAATTGACGAGCGACCTCGCGCGCCGTCTCGATCTCGTGGGAGCGTGACGTGGAGAACGCCAAACCGCAGCGCGTCTTGCCCGCTCCGCGGTGGCGCACGGTCACCGATTCGATCGGCCGTTAGTGGACTTGGTGTTGCGTCCGCGGGCACGCCACGACGGTGGTACGAAGTGAGAATTCTCGTCGCAGAAGATGACCGCACTCTCCGAGAGGTCCTCCAGCGAGGACTGCGAGAGGCCGGCTATGTGGTCGACGTGGTGGCTGACGGCGAAGCGGCGACCACGATGCTCAAAAACCACGAGTACGAAGTAGCGATCTTGGACTGGCGAATGCCCAAGCGCAGTGGCATAGAGACCTTGGGGCTGGTTCGAAAGCTGGGCGTCACCACGCCAATCCTCATGTTGACCGCCCGCGACGCGCCGCTCGATCGCGTCGAGGGGCTCAACACCGGCGCGGACGACTACTTGGTAAAACCTTTCGACTTCGGCGAGCTCGTCGCTCGACTGCAGGCTCTGCAGCGACGACCGGCGCTGAGATTCAACGAAGAGATCCGTTGCGGTGATCTTTCGTTCGATGCGGCGACTCGCGAATTACGGGCCGGCGCGAAGGACATTGATCTCACGTCGACCGAGCGCCTCCTCATTGAACTACTGCTGCGTAGGAGTCCCGCCGCCGTCTCTCGACGCACCATCGCCAATCAGGTATGGAGCGATCAAGCCGACGTCGTGAGCTCCAACACCATCGAGGTGCACGTCGCCCGAATCCGCTCCAAGATCGCCGGGTGCGAGGCGAAGATCGAGACCATCCGGGGGTTCGGTTATCGAGTGGTCGCGTCGTGAAGACCGGGCGATCCGAACGCGTTCGAGCGGCCAAGGTCGCACTGGTGGCGACCGCGATCGGAATGGGCGTCTACGTGCTGATCGCGTTCATCTTCAACTTCTCTTTGACCAGCCACTTGACGTCACAGGTCGACGTTCGACTCAGCCAACGATTGGCCCTCGCGGTGAAGGACGGCGGCCAACGAGAAGTATCCTTTGACGGAGCCGCCGACAACAAGTCCGGCGATCTCGACAACGATGACGCGCCAATCTTCGTGTGGAAGGTGGCGTCGAACGGCGCTGCCACCTCGTTAACGGTCGGCGCACCGCGACTTCCCTCGTTGCGATGGGTCGCGGGCGAGGGCTCGTTACACATCGATGGCTCTACGTTCGGCGTGCGCGCGGAGTCGTTTGGCGCGGGCTGGTTGGTGGCGGGAGAGAGCCTGGCCGACGTCGAGCGGGTTCGAAATTCGCTGATCAACGCCGAGCTGATCTTCGCCGCCGGATTGCTCGTCTTGATCTACGGCACCTTGTTCATCGTGGGCATCCGCGCCCTCACGCCCATCGCTCGCGCGCAACGTCGCCAGAGAGAGTTCACTGCTGACGCCTCGCACGAATTGCGGACGCCACTCAGCGTCATCGAAGCCGAAGTGTCGATCGCGCTCAGCAAAGAGAGAGACGCGGCGGCGTACCGGTCGGCGCTCGAACGAATCGGCGGGGAGGGCCAGCGCCTGCAACGCATCGTCGGCGACCTCTTGTGGCTCGCCCGTTTTGACGAGGAGCGCACGCAGCAGATTGAAGAGACCTCCGACCTTGAAGCCATTGCATTGGCGTGCACGCTGCGTTTCCAGATCGTGGCCGAGACGACGCAACTTCGTCTCACTTTCCGGAAGATCGGCGATGAGGACGCCATCGTTCGGGCGCCGCGCGACTCCCTCGACCGCCTGGTCGGCGTGTTAATAGACAACGCGTGCAAGTTTGCTGGCGCGGGGGGTCGGGTGGAGTTGATCGTCGCCACTCACGGCAACACCGTCACCCTCGAAGTCGACGACAGCGGACCGGGAATCGACCCTCAAGAACGCGACCTCATCTTCGACCGATTTCATCGCACGTCCACACCGGCGGGGGGCACTGGTCTCGGCCTCGCCATCGCCGACTCGATCATTCGCGCCACCCAGGCACATTGCACGATCGGCAAGGCGTCAATCGGCGGCGCCAAGTTTGAAATCACTTGGCGCCTCGCTGCCGCGAAGTCGAGCGCTGAACGCTTCACGAACGACGATGGTAACGACGCGTGAGGCGGCACTCAGGCCCATTCAACTGATTGGAGCAGAGACTCCGTTGAAGTATCACGAGCCAATGTAAGAATTCGTGAAGAGTCGAAGGCCTTAATGAGGCCGTAAGGTTCGCTCTTTAGCATCTAAAGCATGACGAGCACTGGCCCCAGCAGCCGCGCGTTCAAAAACTCCCTCGTGATTGTCGCCGGGAGCAGTGCTTTGGTGCCGCTCGAGAACTGGGCGACGCGATGACGATTGATGACCACACGGTCTTCGAGCGTCGCCCCAGCCCATCGCACGCACCAGGAGCGCAACGCGCACGCCACTTAGGCACCAAGGCGAACGCGCGACTCACCAGTTCCACTGCGCTCGTGCTCTTGGTGCTACTCGCCATCGAAGGCGTCACCGTACTGCGAGTCGGGTCGATGCTCACGCTCCACGTCTTCATCGGCATGCTGTTGGTACCACCCGTGCTCGTGAAGATGGCGAGCACCTTCTGGCGTTTCGCCAAGTACTACACCGGCTCGCGCGAGTACCGAGAAAAAGGTCCGCCGCCGGTGGTGCTTCGACTGCTCGGCCCCTTCGTCGCGATCACGACGATCATTCTCTTTGCGTCGGGGATCGTACTCTTGCTGGGTCCGACGGCGTGGCGCGGCGACATGTCGTTGTTGCACAAGGCGAGTTTCGTCGTATGGTTCGCCTGCATGACGGTGCACGTGCTCGGCCACTTCAAAGAGACGACGCACCTCTCAACGAAGGACTGGGTTCGTCGCACGAGAGGCCGAGTCGCCGGTTCGCGTTCGCGCCGACTCTTGATCACGACGAGCCTCACCGGCGGCGTGCTGCTCGCGTTCGCGACGATCCCCTCGGTGGGGACATGGTTGGCAGCCCGGTGAAAACCCATGGTTGAATCAACGGTCAATCGACACAGGCCGCCGATCCACGACGCACGCGGTCCTCGCCACGCCATGGGGAAGCGGAGTCGGCGCCGACGGCTCGTCCGGCGTCGACGCATCGCGGCGGTCATCTTGCTCGCCTTCGCCGTGGTCTTCACTTGGTTAGCGTTCTCCCTCGGCGGGGCGCTCTTGAATCCCGCGCTCGGCAGCTCCTTCGGTTCTCGATTCGCTGAGTGGGCTCGTGGTCATGGCGGCTCCAGCATCGTCAACTGGGCCGAGAACGAATGGTACAAACACCACCCGCCACCCATCGGCGGCACGTTGCCACCCGGTTCGATCCACAAACCGCCCGCGTCCTCCCAGACCATCTCGACCTCAGTGCACTACCTGCCTACACCCAAGTCCATGGTTCCCTTCGTGACGCCCGCACTTCCCGGTGAAGGCGATTGGCGTCCCGTAGGCCGCCGCGTCGACGGTATTCCGGCGATCTACGAAACCACTCTTCGCCCCGATAGCGTGCACACCAGTTACGTGGCGGGCGTCGCGTGGATCGACACGAAACTCCTTCGCGCGTCGCTCTACTCGGGCAGTTCGATACCGGGCGGTGGTCCCTTTCCGCTGTCGGCTCCAATCAAGACCTCGGCGGCGCGATCTCTCGTCGCGGCCTTCAACGCGGGATTTGTCATGGCCAACGCGAACGGTGGCTACTACACGGCCGGGAGGACTGAGATACCCCTACGGAAGGGCGCGGCGTCCTTCGTCGTGTACCGCAACGGCTCGAGCAACATCGTGGCTTGGGGCAAGAGCGTGACGCTCAATCACTCCATCGTGTCGGTTCGCCAGAACCTCGACCTGCTCGTGAGCAACGGCGTTGCGGCACCCGGGCTCGAGGTGAACGATACGACGCAATGGGGCTTCACCTTGGGTAACGCCGTCTACGTCTGGCGTTCCGGTTTGGGGATCACGGCCAACGGCGCGCTCGTGTACGTGGGCGGGCCGGGGCTCAACATTACGGATCTCGCCAATCTTCTCGTTCGCGCCGGTGCGGTGCGCGCCATGGAACTCGACATCAACACTGACTGGGTCAACTTCTCCAGTTATAAGCCATCAACACCCGACGGAATAGCGTCGGCGTTGAACGGCACGGAACTGCTGCCCGCCATGAATGGAACGCCGGCGCGATACTTCGAATCGTGGTGGACGCGCGACTTCATCACCGTGTCCGCCGTAAAACCCAAGACGGGTAAGGGCTAGGCAATGTCACGAACGTTGATCCCTTGCGACGACACTTGTCGAACCGCAACAATTTCTGCGCAGACTCCTACGTCATTCTTAGGGTCCCCCTTATGGTGAGCCCGTATCGTCCCACCATGAGCGACGTCACGACGCGACCGAAGCAGGAAAATACGGCCTTCGAAACGCTTCGCCGTCCGCCCCGTACTCCGCGGCGCGCCACGCGAGCGCCGCGGCCGCAATTCGCCAACGCGCTCGCTCTTATTGCCGGCCTTGGCCTGGTTCTCTCGTTCGGCCTCTCGTTTTTGGGCCAGTCGTTAGCGTCGTACGAATCGGCCGGAGGATGGTTCACGCTGGCCGGGCGGATCACGGGACTGACCGGCACGTACGCGCTGGTGATCATGGTCCTTCTCGTGACCCGGCTGCCGTGGCTCGAAGAGACCGTAGGCCAGGTTCGTCTCGTGCGCTGGCACCGAACTGTCGGGGGATGGCCGATCGCTCTCATCGCCCTGCACGTCGTATTCATCACCCTGGGCTACGCCGAGGCATCACACGTCAGCGTGGTGAGCGAATTCTGGACGTTCATCATTCACTACCCCGACGTGCTCGCGGCGACCGTCGCCTTCGCCCTTCTCATAGTGGCCGGCGTGAGCTCGATACCGGCGGTGCGTCGCACCATGAAGTATCAGACGTGGTGGGCCGTGCACCTCTACCTGTACCTCGCCCTCGTCTTGGCGTTCGCTCACGAAATCAAGACCGGCGTGATGTTCATTGGGCACCCCCTCGGGACCGACTTTTGGATCGCGGTCTCGGCCGGGGCGCTCGCGGCGGTGCTGGGTCTACGGCTCATCCGTCCCCTCGCGCGCAACCTTCGCCACCAACTGCGAATCTCGAACGTCCGAGAAGAGGCCCCGGGGGTCTATTCGATCATCGTCAAGGGTCGCAACCTGTCAAAGCTCGAGGTCTCGGGAGGACAGTTCTTCCAGTGGCGCTTCATGGCCCGGGGTCTCTGGTGGCACTCGCACCCGTACTCCTTATCGGCGCTGCCACGTCCTCCTTTCCTGCGCGTGACGATCAAACAACTCGGCATGCAGAGCCTGGCGGCGACACGCCTGAAGCCCGGCACGCGCGTCTTCATCGAAGGTCCCTACGGCGTCTTTACCCGCCACGCCCGGAGCAGCGATCGGGTCGTGCTCATCGGGGCCGGTGTAGGCATCTCTCCAATCCGGGCTCTTCTGGAAGACCTTCCGCCAACCACCAAGGTCACGGTGATTCTGCGGGCCTCGAGTGTCGAAGACCTCGTGCATCGCGAGGAGATGACGCAGCTCGTGAATGAACGCGGCGGCCAACTCCACGAGGTCGTAGGGCCTCGCAAGAAAGTCCGCCTGGACGGCCAGATGCTTCGCAAACTTTTGGGAAAGCTGAATAACACCGACGTCTATGTCTGTGGACCCCCGGCCTTCAGCGCGGGCGTCACCGAGAATCTCTTGCGACTCGGCGCTCGTCGCGAGCGAATTCATCAAGAGGCGTTCGCTTTCTAGGACTTAGGAGAATGACTATGACCCGAAAACCGAAGAGGACGCTATGAAACCCGCACCGATGGTCATCGCGGGAACCGTCATGGGCCTCGCGGGACTGCTCAGTTTTAATTCCACCGCGGTCAAGCTGTCGCTCGGTGCGTTGCCGGCCGCCACGGCGCCGCCGGGCTCAACGACGCCCGCCACGACCACGACCACCGCGCCACGGGCCGGTGGCCCGACGCCTACGCCCACGACGGCCGGCGTGCCCACCACGACGACGACGGCACCGTCGGCCGCTGGCAGCGCCACCGGCGCGGCCGCCAACTACAGCTACGGCATTCTCTCGGTCAAAGTCTCGGTGTCGGGAACCAATATCACGAACATCTCCATTGCCTCGATCGATGACGGCGGCAACCCCCGGTCGGCCTATATCGACCAAGCGTCCCTCCCGCTACTGGAACAGCAGGCCTTGAGCGCTCAAAGCGCCAACATTCAAGGCGTCTCCGGAGCGAGCTATACCACCGCCGGTTTCGAACAGTCGCTCCAGTCGGCGCTCTCGAAGTTGGGACTATGAGTCGAGAGACCACGACCGGTCTCGCTTCGCGCCGGATCCTTCACCATGACGAGCAAGTGATGGGCACCGTCGTCACGTTCGACCTCTATGACTGTGACGCGGGGCCCAATGACCTTCAGGCTTTCCTCGACGAGGCGATTGACGTACTGCATGACGCCGATGACGTCTTCAGCACGTACAAGACCGACAGTCCGATCTCTCGGCTCCGTCGAGGCGAGATCACGCTCGGCGAGTGCCCTTCGCAAGTCCCACAAGTTTTGGAACTTTGCCGAGAAGCGCGGACCATCTCCGACGGTTGGTTCGACCCTTGGTCCCTGCCGGGCGGCGTGGACCCGACCGGGTACGTGAAGGGCTGGGCCGCTCAACGCTCACTCGAGGTGATTCGCCGAAGCGGGATTCGCGGCGCACTGGTCAACGCCGCCGGCGACACCGCGAGTTTCGGCTGCCCGCAACCCGGAGCCGCGTTTCGAATCGGCATTGTCGATCCGGCGGCGACGCACACGCTCGCGTGCATCGTCAACAGTCCCGGCGCAGTGGCCACGTCAGGCGTGTACGAACGCGGCGGGCACTTGATTGACCCACACACGGGGCGACCCGCGTCGCGAGCGGCGTCAGCGACCGTGACGGGTGTGGACCTCGGCCTCGCCGACGCCCTGGCGACGGCACTGGCCGTCGCCGGCGCGCAGGCGCTCCCCCTCATTGAGGCGCTCGATGACTGCGAAGCGCTCATCATTGGCTACGACGGCATCGCTGCCATGACCTCGGGCTTTCCCGTCGCTCGTGATCCGACGCCCAGTCCTCGATCTTCGAGAAGCGCACCGCCGGACTAATGAAAGTCCGCCGCCATGGTAATGCCAGGGCTCGAAAGATTACGTGGGCCAGCGAAATCAGCATTCCCTGGGACGCCAGCAATTCGGCGTCGACGATGACGAAATGCGTAGCCGACGTCAGATCCAACCGATAGGCAGATCCCGCGCTCATAAATTCAGCGCCCACGCCCAGCCCACCGAGCCGCGTGGCCCCAAACTGGTCTTCGTCAACGGTCCGCGTTCAGCAGTCGACGCCCCGCGACGACGTCGTCACGTCGTCGCCCACTCGACCTAGGTCTCGTTCTCGCGCAAGTAGGCGTCGAGCTGAGAGAGGAAGTTCTGGAGGTCGAGTGGTTTTGTCAAATAGTCCCGCGCCCCGGCGTCTCGGAATCGTTGAATCTGCTCGTGGGAGGCGTCGGCCGAGAGCATGACGACCGGTATCGACGCTGTTCGCGGATCGGACCGTAGCCGTTCCAACACTTCGTAGCCCGAGAGATCGGGCATGTGGACGTCGAGCAGTATCAAATCGGGACGGTGTTGTTGCGCCAATTCGAACCCCAGGCTTCCCTGCGACGACGTGACCAATCGAACGTTGGGTCGGTGGACCATGAGACGCTCCAACAAGCGCACGTTGCCGACGTTGTCTTCGACGTACAACACGGTCGCCGATCGCGGCGCGTTCGATTCCGGCGTCGTCGTAACGTCGGAATGGACGTTGGTGAAATTCGTCGAGGTCGTCGCCAGGGGCAGCTCAATCCAAAAGGTGGAACCCACGCCCGGTTCACTCTCCACGCCGAGGGAGCCGCCGATCGCCTCCATCAATCCCTTCGAGAGTGCCAGTCCCAGACCCATTCCCTCGATGCCTCTCGATTCGGCGTCGAGGCGGTCAAAGGGGGCGAAGAGCCGTTCGTGCAGTTCGGGTGCGACGCCCGCTCCGGTATCGGCGACGCGAAGCCGAACGCGGCCAGCGTACTCATCGCAGGTGAGAGTGACCGTGCCTCCGGGGTGGTTGTACTTGATGGCGTTCGAGAGCAGATTCACCAGGACTTGGGTCAAATGCTTCGGGTCGCCACGAACCAGGCCGACGGCCTCACACTCGTCGATGATCGCAACGCTGGCCACCGCGGCGTCACTCGACACCATTGCCAGGCACTCGGCCACCAGCGCGTCGAGCGCCACCAACTGAAGCGAAACGCCGATAGCGCCCGATTCCACGCGCGAGATGTCGAGCACTTCATTGATCAACTCCAGCAAATAGCCACCCGATTTGACGATGTAACCGATCATTTCGAGTTCCGAAGGCGACTCCATTTCCATTTGGAGGATCTGGGCGAAACCGAGCACCGAGTTCAACGGCGTGCGCAGTTCGTGGCTCATGCGCGACATGAATTCGCTCTTGGCGACGTTCGCCTGCACGGCCTCCGTCTTCGCCAGCTGCAGGGCCTGCTCCGCCTCCACTGATTCAGAGACGTCGCGAGAGATGATGACGGCGCCCGTCGGCTTGCCTTGAGCGTCTCGGAGAGTTCGACCCCGCGACTCGATCATCACCCAACGTCCGTCGGTATGGAGGCCGCGGAACCGCACCTTCATTATTTCGTCGTTGGCGAAGCCGCGTTCAAGCGCTTCGAGGATCATGCCCTGGTCCTCCGGGTGTACGAAATCGAGGGCCATGCGACCTTCGGTCTCCTCGCGAGGGAAGGCGAAGGCCGAATCGTTGGAAGGACTCGCCTCGACGACCTCCAATTTTTCGTTGATCACGATGATGGAATCGACGGCGGCGTCAAAAATGGCCCGCGACTTCTCTAGGCTGACGGCCAGGGCGTTCGCCGTCTCTCGGCTTTCGGTGATGTCGTTACCGACCGCGTAGTACACATTGGCATCCTTGCGAATCGTCCACTTCATCCATCGATAGGTGGCGTCACGACAGAGTTCGCGGAGATCAAGTTCGATGACGCTCGGCGTGACTCCGTCGACGGGGTCAAAGGCGGTCGTCACGCGCTCAAAGTCGTCGGGATGGATGAGGCCCCGGTAGGACAGACCAATCAACTCCTTCGGCTCCCAACCAAGAATGTGACGAAACGCCTCGTTGACCAGCATGAAATTGCCGGCGATATCGACCACCGACATCAAGTCCGACGAGTTCCAAAAAAACTGCTCGAAACTGACGGTGCTCACGTCGCGGTTATTCATTCGTCATTGACCTTCGCCCGTGACCGGCCCACGCGACGAGAAGGGAGTATGCCATTCAGGAAAGTATCGCACTTTTTGTATGACACAAAAGAGAACGATTCAAACCCCGTTCGATCCTGCGAACCCGAGCGGCCGTGGATGGACGAGCACATCACGGCTTGGGATTTCAGGTCGTCGGCGCCACGACGTCGACGTTGCGGGGATGATGACAGGCCACGAATCGACCGGGACGCAGCTCGACGAACGCCGGCTTGTCGGTCGTGCAGATATCGGTCGCCGCCGGGCAGCGCGGGTGAAACGAACAGCCCGTCGGCCGATCCGAGGGATCGGGCACGTCGCCGCTGATGATGATCCGCTCACGACGGGGGGCGTCGGTGTCGTTGAGTTCGGGCACCACCGACAACAACGCTTCGGTGTAGGGGTGCAGCGGCCTCTCGTACAGCGCTTCGGCTTCGCCCAGTTCCACGATCTCACCGAGGTACATGACGCCCACGCGGTCCGACACGTGGCGGACAACCCCGAGGTCGTGGGCGATGAAGAGATAGGTCAGTTTGAACTCGTCCTGCAGGTCGGTCATGAGGTTCAACACCTGGGCCTGGACTGAGACGTCCAGCGCCGAGACCGGCTCGTCGGCAACGACCAGTGACGGGTTCAGCGAGAGCGAACGCGCGATACCGATGCGCTGGCGTTGTCCGCCGGAGAACTCGTGGGGATAGCGCCGCAGCGATGAGGGGTCGAGTCCGACCGTCTCGAAGAGAGCTCGCACGCGCGAACCGATCTCGGCGTCGCTGCCGATCTTGTTGATCCGCATCGGATCGGCCACGATGTCCCCCACCGTTCGGCGAGGGTTCAACGACGCGTACGGGTCCTGGAATACGAGTTGCATCTGACGGCGGTGCGGTCGCAGCTGGCGACGCGACAACGTCGTGAGCTCCACGCCGTTGAACTGGACGCTGCCCGAGGTGACGGGCAGCAGTTGCACGAGACAGCGAGCCAACGTCGATTTGCCGCACCCCGATTCGCCGACGATGCCGAGCGTCTCGCCTCGCTTTACTTCGAGCGAGACGCCGTTCACCGCGGTGTTCAGCGTGCGAAGTCCCTTGACCCGTCGTCTCGACGCGTAGTTCTTGACGACGTCGGTGGCCTTTAAGAGGACGTCGTCGCTCACGACTCTCCTCGCACGGTCGCCGTCGATCGAATGGCCAGGCGCTGCTCGTCGCTCAGCCAACAAGCGTCGAGGTGGTCGTGCGCGCCGCGCAATGGAGGGCGCTGCTCACAGATGTCCATTCGGTACTGACAACGCGGCGCGAAGGCGCAGCCGGAAGGTACCTCGAGCGGCGAGACGGCGTTGCCCGGAATCGTTACCAGTCGTCGGGTCTTCACGTCCGCGCGCGGCACCGCTCCCAGCAGTCCCCAGGTGTACGGGTGGCGCGCCGAGCGAACCACGTCCAGCTCTGGCCCGATCTCGGCCGGGCGCCCCGCGTACATCACGACGACCCGGTGGGCGATCTCGGCGATAACCCCCATGTCGTGCGTGATGATCACGATTGACGAACCGTGCGTCGCCTGTAACCGGCTCATCAGGTCGAGAATCTGCGCCTGCGTCGTGACGTCGAGCGCCGTTGTCGGTTCGTCGGCGATGAGCAGTTTGGGATTGCATGAGAGGGCCATGGCGATGACCACGCGCTGACGCATACCGCCGGAGAATTCGTGGGGGTAGTGGTTGACGCGGCTCTTGGGGTCGGGGATGCCGACCTCGGCGAGCAGTTCGGCCGCGCGCTCGTAGGCCGCTTTCTTCGTCATCTCATTGTGGGCGCGCAGCTGTTCGACGATCTGCCAGCCGACCGTGTAGACCGGCGTGAGCGCGGTCATCGGGTCTTGGAAGATCATGCCGACTTCGCCACCGCGCACCGATTGCATCTCGGTATCGGAGAGCCCGAGGATCTCGCGGCCCTCGAAACGCACGCTGCCCGATATCGAGACGTTGGCGTCGCGCACGAGTCCGAGCATCGAATACATGGCGACGCTCTTGCCCGACCCGGACTCTCCGACAATGCCCAACACTTCTTTGGCCCCGACGTCGAAGGAAAGTCCGTCGACGGCGCGAACGACACCCTGGCGCGTGGCGAAAGAGACCGACAGGTCTCGCACGCTCAGGACCGCGTCAGTGGAGTGATCATCAAGCGACAACGCGAATCCTTGGATCGATGTAGGCGTAGAGCACGTCGACCACGGCGCTCGCGAGTACGACGAAGAACGCGCCGTACATTACGCAGCCCATGATGAGCGGCAGGTCGAGATTCTGCAGTCCTTGGTAAGTGAGCCATCCGACACCCTGGAGACCGAAGACCACCTCGGTCAACAGCGCCGCGCCGCCGACGAGCACTCCGACGTCGAGGCCGAAGAGCGAGACGATTGATATCAGTGAACAGCGCAGGGCGTGGCGATAGAGGATGCGGCGCTCCGAGAGGCCCTTGGCCCGTGCGGTGCGGATGTAATCCTCGTTCATGTTGTTGATCAGTTCGCCCCGCAGCACTCGCGCGTAAATGCCGGCGTAGAGGCTGGCCAGCGTGAGCCACGGGAAGAGCAGATGCAGCGCCCACTGGAGGGGGTTCTGCGTCAGCGGCACGAAACCGCCGTTCGGCGCCCACGCGAAGATTGATCTATGCAAACCGCCCTCGGTGACCAGCAGGACCATCTGTCCGAGCCAGTAGACCGGAATCGAGATTGCGGCGATGCCGAAGAACATGACCAACGGGTCGATGAATTTGCCCTTGTTCTTCGCGGCGATGACGCCACCCGAGATTCCCACCAATAGCCAGATCACGACCGCCCCGAAAATGAGCGACAACGTGATCGGTGCGGCGGCCGTGATTTGAGGAATGATCTTGTCGCCGATGTTGACGTAGGACGTCAGGTCCTGCTTGATGAAGAGGTGGTACATCATCAGGCCGTAGCGAATGGGGAGCGGTCGATTGAGGCCGAACTCTTTGGCGACTTGGCGTAACACCGCTGGCGAGGCGGTGCGCCCCGCGATCCGGGAGGCGGGGTTCACGCCGGGCGTGGCGAAGAAGATCAGGAAGACCAGCACGCTGATGGTGAACATCACCACCACCGCCGACGCCAGTCGTTTGATCGTGAACCGCAGCATCTAGATCGATCCGCGCAGTTTGGCTCGGGGGTCGAAAGCGTCACGCACGCCGTCACCGAGGATGTTGAGCGCGACGCACACGACCACGATGCAAAGGCCCGGAGCTATTGCGACCCACGGCCGCGTGTACAGCAGTTGGAGTCCGTCATTGATGATGGTTCCCCAACTGGCTTGCGGTGGCTGGACGCCGATGCCGAGGATCGAAAGAGCCGACTCGGTCAGGATGTTCAAGGCGACCATCAATGGGAAGAAGACGATCACGCTCGGCGCCACGTTGGGAAAGATCTCTTTGCGCAAGATGTGCCAGTCCGACGCGCCCGAAGCGATCGCCGCCTGGATGAAATCGCGCTCCTTCAAGGAGAAGACGATCCCGCGCACTGGCCTCGCCACGTAGGGGACGTAGACCGAAGTGATAATCAGAATCGGCAAGAGCAGGGAACCGGCTCCGATGTGGATGATGCCGAGGTCCAGTCCGCTGGTGACCAGGATGACCGACAGAGAGATCGCGAGCAGGTAGATGGGGAACGCCCACACGATGTCGAGGAGCCTCGAGATGATCCAGTCCGTCGCCTGACCGAAGTAACCCGCCAACATACCGAGCACGGTCGCGACGACGATGCACAACAGGCCGGAGGAGAACCCGATCAATAAGGTGACCCGACCGCCGTAGAGAATCCTCGCGAACACGTCGCGTCCCAGTTGGTCAGCACCTAAGAAGTACTTGGAAAAATGCCAAGTCGGACCGATCGGCGTGACGCCCAATCCCAGTCCCTGCGTATTGGCTTGCATGACGCTGCGGTAATGACTACCGATCTTGATGCGACCCTGGAGGTTCGAGGCGAAAGGGTTGTCGTGCGCGATCGAGTGGGCGTACACCGGGGCCAAGAGCGTCACCACCACCATGAAGAGCAGGACCCCGAGCGCGACCATGGCTGCACGATTGCGGCGCAACTGTTGCAGTGATGACCGCCATGGACTCTCCGAGTCCACGGCGGTCAATTTCACCGCAATCTTCGTGGCGACCGATTCGGTCGCGGGAAGTTCGCCTATTTCACCCACAACTGGTCCACGTACATGTAGAACTGCAGCGAGAAATTGTAGTTACCAACTCGCTTGCCGATGAAGTCAACCAATTTCGGGTTGAACAGCGGCACCCACGGCGCTTCGGTCGTCATGATCGTCTTGTCGATCTGACCCCAGAGTTTGTTAGCCGCGGTCTCGTTCGTCAACTCCAGGGACTCGGCGCGGGCTTCGGTCGCATCGATAGACGGCGAACACAAGCCCGCGATATTGATGCTGTTGTCACTGGCCTTGTGGAAGCCGCTGCAATTGAGCAGGACCTTCAAGAAGTCCGACGCGGCCGGGTAGTCCTGGAACCACTGGGTCACGCTGATCTGAACCTTGTTGTTGGTGTTCTGGATGTAGTTGAACTCGATGTTCTGGGAAAGCGGCTTCAGTGAGGCCTTGTAGCCAATCTGATTCAGCACGCCTTCGATGTACTCTCCTACCGACTCGTCCACCGGGTCATTTTGAGCCACCACCGCGACCTTGTCGCCGAGCGTGCCCGACGCCGCCACGAGCGCCTTGGCCTTCTTCAAGTCCGGCCCGGCGTAGGTCGAAGAGCTCTTGGAGTTGTAGGCGCAGTACTTCAGGTAACCCGGAAAGGCCGGCGGCAGGATCGTGCACGTCGGCACCGCGAGTTCGGTGCCGCCGTAGAGCTTCACCAGCGAGTGCTTGTTCAGCGCGTAGTTGACGGCCTGACGGGCCTTCAGATTGTTGAACGGCGCGATGTTCACGTTCATCGGCGCGTACCAGTCCGCGGTCAACGTGTGCACGTGTACTTGGTTCACGTACTTGGTCGAGATCTCGGAGAGTCGGTCGGCCGGGATCGGGTCGAAGATCCAGTCGGCCTGACCGTTCTCGACGGCGGTCACTTCGGACTCGACCGGGAGACCGAAGGTCATCTCGATCTCGTCGGGGTAGCCCTTGGGTTGCGCCGCGGCGCTCCACACCTTGAAATAAGGATTGCGCTTCATGATGAGTGCCGAGTTCGGGTTGTACGAGGTGAACGCATAAGCGCCGGTGCCGGGAATCGGCGTATCGCCTTGGTCCTTCGCCGGCGTGTTGGCCGGGATGATGGAACCGAACGGCACCGCCAACTGATCCAAGAACTCGGCGTCCGGAGCGATGAGGTTGAACACCACCGAGTTGGTCGCCGCGTTTACTACCACGCCGCCGGTGAGCTTGCAGGTCGCTGGGGTCGTGACGCAGGCCGGGCCGCCGACGATGTCGTTGTACCACGAGCCGGCGTTGGGGTTCGAGACCTTGAAGAGACGCTGGAACGTGGCGAGGACGTCGGCCACCGTCACGGTCTTGCCGTTGGAGAACTTGATGCCCTTGCGCAAGGTGAACGTATAGGTCTTGCCGGCGTTGGTCACCTTGGGCATCGCGGTCGCGAGGTCGGGCACCACGTCGAAGGACGGATTCCCATTGACCTTCTGGAATGAAACCAGGCCGTCGTAGGTCGCCTGGTAGAGCTGCCAGTACTGCAAGGTGTAGTTGATTTGCGGGTCGAGGGTGCCGCCGGCGGCGGTGGCGTCGAGGTGCAACGTGCCGCCGGCGTGCTGGGACTGGTAGCCCGACGCTCCCGCGGGCGAACTGGCCGAGAGGGCGATGATACTGAATGAGCACACGGCAAGTGACGACAGGATCACCCCCATCCGCTTCATGGAATTAAGACGTGACATTCGATTCTCCCCTATTCGACGCTGCTCAGATTGTTGTTACCTTCTTTACTACAAGTTCACTGGTCGTAGTTCGCCAGGAAACTCTCCACGACCTCGAGATAGTGCTCGGGCTCTTCGACGAAGGGCATGTGGCTGGAGTTTTCGAAGATCTCCCAGCGAACGTCGGGAATATTGTCGAAAAACGGCTGGACCGTGGCGGGCGTGGCCTCGTCGAAGCGGCCCGAGGCGAGCAGTGTCGGCGCCGTGATTTGGTGGACATCCGCGACCACGCTCCAGTCGCGCAGCGTCCCGATGCAAAAGAACTCGTTGGGCCCGTTCATCACGTTGTAGACCGTCGGGTCCTTCGACAGCATCTCAAAGGTCCGCACCACCTCCGGTGGATTCGGCACCACGCGACAGACGTGAAGGTCGTAGTACACCTGCTGGGCCGCCAGGTACTCCGGGTCGTCGGTCGTCCCGGCCGCTTCGTGACGATCGAGGGCCGCTTCCACATCGGGCTCGAGCTGGCCGCGCAGGACCTTCGCCTCGCTCGCCCAGAGCGCCATCGAGGCCGGTGAGTTACTGATGACGAGCGCCTTCAAGCCCGCGGGCTGGCGGATGCCGTGCTCGGCCCCGAGCATGCCGCCCCAGGACTGTCCGAGCAAGAAGTAGCGATCGTTGATGCCCAGGTGGACGAGCAGATTCTCCAGCTCGCGCAAGAAGAGGTCGACGGTCCAGAAATCGCCACCCTTCTCGGGCATATGCGTCGATCGGCCGGCGCCCAACTGGTCGTAGTGCACGACGGGGCGACCCCGCCCGGCGAGTTGAGCGAGGGCGAGTACGTAGTCGTGCGAGCAGCCCGGTCCCCCGTGAGCGACGACCAAGGGCGTCGGACCTGACCGCAGATCACCAGTGACTCGGTACCACGTCTGCCACTCTTCGAATGGCGCGAAGCCTTCAACCACGTTTGTCGATTCCATGGCTCGAGAGTAGAGCACCGCCGAGAGCAGCGCAAAGGACATTGTCACGTTCGGTTCAACGAAACTTGCAGTCGACCATTGACTCGTTTTGACAGGCTGTCCAGTGAACTCTCTTTGTCGAGGCCCGGGTAACGCCTTTCGAAACTCACGCGCTCGATCGGGCGCATCAAGGCAGCGGGCGACCATTTTCATCGTGACGCACGACGAGCAGATTGTGCGGCAAGCCCATCGTCCGCTGAAGTCCCATGACGCGTCCCTTAAAGAGATTGCCAAACGTCACCCGACTAGCGTTGAATGTCCATGGCACTCTCCATCGGCATCGTCGGACTTCCGAATGTCGGCAAATCAACCGTCTTCAACGCTCTCACCCATAACCACGTACTGGCCGCGAACTATCCCTTCGCCACCATCGAGCCCAACGTTGGCGTCGTGTCGGTGCCCGATCCGCGATTGAAGCGGCTCGCGACGATGTTCACGTCGGAGAAGATCCTGCCGGCGACGGTGACGTTCGTCGACATTGCCGGGATCGTGAAAGGTGCGTCCGAAGGTGAGGGACTCGGCAATCAGTTCCTCGCCGCAATCCGAGAGTGCGACGCGATCTGTGAGGTCGTGCGAGTTTTCGTCGACGACGACGTCATTCACGTCGACGGTCAAATCAACCCAGCGAGTGACGTCGCCACCATCGAAACGGAACTGATTCTCGCTGACCTGCAAACGGTCGAGAAAGTCATCACCCGCCTGGAACGCGAAGCCAAGCGCGGTGGCGGCGACGCGCAGTCCCGTCTGGTGCAGGTCAAAAAAGCGCAATCCGCGCTCGATCAGGGACTCGTGATCTCCAAAGTGAAGGACCTCGACCGCGACGTGCTCGTCGACCTGCATCTCCTGACCGACAAGCCATTCATCTATGTCTTCAACGTCGACGAAGAGACACTGGCGGACGAACCGCGCCGCGCGGCGCTGGTCGCGTCGGTCGCGCCGTCGCCCTCGGTCATTCTCTGCGCCAAAGTCGAGGCCGAACTGTCCGATCTCGACGAGGACGAATCGCTCGAGCTCCTTCAGTCCTACGGCCAAGAGGAATCCGGCCTGGCGCTCCTATCGCGCGTCGGGTTCGCCACGTTGGGACTGCAGACCTTCCTCACCGCCGGGCCGAAAGAGACCCGGGCCTGGACGATCCACCAGGGCGACACAGCGCCCGAGGCCGCCGGCGAGATTCACACCGACTTCCAGAAGCACTTCATCAAGGCCGAAGTCGTCTCCTTCGATGACCTCATGGCGCTCGGTTCGATGGCGCAGGTGAAGGCCGCCGGGAAGGCGCGCGTCGAGGGCAAGGAGTACGTCATGCGAGACGGCGACGTCGTAGAGCTCCGCGTCGGCGTCTGACGCGATACGATATTTCCAGGCGTGAGCGACAGAGGTCGGCGCCTGGAAATCGCTAACTCCTAGGAGAACCATGACCTCTGACACCATTAACTTCAAAGTTGCCGACCTCTCACTGGCCGATTTCGGTCGCGCCGAGATCACGCTCGCCGAACACGAAATGCCCGGCCTTATGGCCATGCGCGCCGAGTTCGGCGCTTCTAAGCCCTTGACGGGATCGCGCATCGCGGGATCGCTGCACATGACGATCCAGACCGCGGTGCTGATCGAAACCCTGGTGGCCCTGGGCGCCGACGTTCGCTGGGTCAGCTGCAACATCTTCTCCACTCAGGACCACGCCGCCGCGGCGGCGGTCGTCGGACCGCACGGTACGGCCGAGGACCCGAAGGGCGTGCCGGTCTTCGCCTGGAAGGGCGAGTCGCTCGAAGAGTACTGGTGGTGCACCGAGCAGATGTTGCGTTGGCCGGGACACGCCGGTCCCACGATGATCCTCGACGACGGCGGTGACGCCACGCTGCTCGTGCACAAGGGCCTCGAATTTGAGCGCGCCGGGTTTGTGCCGGCCCCCGAGAGCGCGGACTCCGAGGAGTACCGCGTGATCTTGGCATTGCTCGACCGGATCGTGTCGAGTGGCGAGAAGCTGTTCGGACCGATGTCCGAAGGACTCATCGGGGTCTCCGAGGAGACCACCACCGGCGTGCACCGCCTTTATGAGATGGAGCGCGACGGAACGTTGTTGTTCCCCGCGATCAATGTGAACGACGCCGTCACGAAGTCGAAGTTCGACAACAAGTACGGCTGTCGCCACTCACTCATCGACGGCATCAACCGCGCCACCGACACGCTGATCGGCGGCAAGGTCGCCGTCGTCTGCGGCTACGGCGACGTCGGCAAGGGTTGCGCCGAGTCACTTCGCGGCCAAGGGGGGCGGGTGATCATCACCGAAGTCGATCCGATCTGCGCACTGCAGGCGGCGATGGACGGCTTCCAGGTGACGACACTCGAAGAGGCCCTCCCCTACGCCGACATCATCATCACCGCGACCGGCAACCGAGACATCGTGTCGGTCGACCACATGCTCATGATGAAGCACCAGGCGATCCTCGGCAACATCGGCCACTTCGACAACGAGATCGATATCACGGGATTGACGAACCTTCCCGGCGTTCGCCGAGAGAACATCAAGCCCCAGGTCGACAAGTGGATCATGCCCAATGGTCGCGCCCTCATCTTGCTATCCGAAGGACGACTTCTCAATCTCGGCAACGCGACCGGACACCCGAGCTTCGTGATGAGCAATTCCTTCACCAACCAGACCATGGCCCAGATCGAGCTGTTCGTGAACAACGCGAACTACGAGAAAAAGGTCTACGTACTGCCCAAGCACCTCGACGAGAAGGTGGCGCGACTGCACCTCGACGCGCTCGGGGTGAAACTGACCACGCTCACCAAACAGCAGGCCGATTACATCGGCGTGCCGGTCGAAGGTCCCTTCAAGCCGGACTCGTATCGCTACTAACGACATCGTCGATTCTGCGCTGTACCGTGAGACCATGAGGTCGGAGTCGCCCAGCTCGAGAGGTCGTCGCGATGGCCCTCCCTCCGAAGGGGCGTTGCGCTGGGTCGCGCAGTCGGTGGCCCCGGGCGCAACAGTGGCGTCGGTTCGACAATTGACCGGAGGCATAACGTCGGCCATGCACGCCGTCTCGGTCGTTGATGCGAAAGGTCGCCACCATCGCTACGTGCTGCGTCGGTGGGTACACGACCACGCCCACGACGGACCCGAGTGCGTACGGCGTGAAGCGCGCATCCTCGAATCGTTAGAAACAACGGACATCCCCGCGCCCCTACTGCTCGGCGTTGATCCGAACGGCGACGCGTGCGGTGACCCTGCGCTCCTCATGTCGTACCTCGACGGTCACGTCGAATTAACGCCGAACGACTCTGATGACTGGTTGCGTCAAATCGCGTCAATGTTGGTTCGAATTCATAACACCGAGATCGACGCTCCCACGGCCGAGTCGTGGCTCAACCGGGAAAACCTCGTCGTGCCGGAGTGGTCGAAGCGACCGGATCTCTGGCGTCAGGCGTTTGAGGTTGTGAAGGTGAGTCCCTTGGTCTCAAGTCCCTGTTTCATTCATCACGACTACCAACAGTTCAATCTGCTGTGGCGACAAGGAAAGCTCTCGAGCGTCGTTGACTGGGTTTGGGGTTCGATGGGCTCTCCGGGACTAGACGTCGCGCACCTTCGACTGAACTTCAGCGTGCTTTATTCAAGTGAACTCGCCCAACAGTTCCTAGACCTCTATGAATCGATGTCGGGAAGGGTCGTCGAGCGTTGGTGGGACGTTGAGGGCCTACTCCTGTACCTCCCCGGCTGGGGTGGATTTCTGCAACAACAAGCTGGTCGGCGATTGCGTGTGGACTTCGAAGGAATGCACGAGAGAGTGGAAGCGACGCTCCTCTCAGCGTTACGACGCGACTGACCGTTGCTACCGGTAGCCGGCGAAGATGTCGTCGACACAGCCATCAACGTTCATGGGGTTGGTCACCCGAACGAACCACTCGGTGCGCATGATCTCCATGAAGCGCTCGCGACCCATCTTCATCCAGAAGGAGTCCGCGATCTGAGAGACGTGCGCTTCGAGAGCGTCGAACTTCGCCCCGGTGACGTCGCCGATGTCGACGATCGCCGAGATCTCATCGTCCGGGGTGCCCATCTCAAACTCTTCTTCGTCGGGGTCGGGCACCTCGGGCTCGCGTACGATGCCCTTGGCGGCGTCGGCCTCCGCGCGCTCGCGGTCTTCTTGCTCCCAACGCGCGCGCCAGTGCACCATGACCGAGGCGGGGATCGCGTTGAAGTACAAAGTCGGTTCGTAGTCGATCATCTCGAGCGCCGCCAGGGTGATGCGATGCGCCTGGATGTGATCGGGGTGGCCGTAGAAGCCGTGGGCGTTGTAGGTCATGATCACCTGCGGTCGCTCTTCGATCAAGATGTCGGCCAGTTTCGCCGCGGCCACTTCGACCGGCGTCGCCCAGAAGGACTCGGGGTCGTCGTTCTGCGGCCAGCCCTTCATGCCCGAGTCCCGGTAGCCGAGGCGCACCAGTCGACTGATGCCGAGAATCTTCACCGCGTTGTCGAGTTCGACCGCGCGGATCGCCGCGACCTCATCGCCGTCGTGGTGACTGGCGTCGGGCTTGGCGCCGTCGGGACCGTCGCCGCACTCACCGTTAGTGCACGTGACGAGCACCGTGCGCACGCCCTGGTCGGCGAGGAGGCGGTAGAGACCGCCCGAGGAGCTGGCCTCGTCGTCCGGGTGGGCGTGCACCGCGAGAAATGTCAGCTGTTCCATTTACAGTCCTCCAAAGAGATCAGTCTCGTCGCCGGATGTCACATCGCGGCTCCAGGCCCGTTGGTAGTACTCGATGCCAAAGAGCAGCGTAAAGAGCTCTTCGTCCATCGTGACGAGGTCGGCGTTGTCCACTTGCGAGGCGTGCGTCGCAATGGCCTGGTGTTTGCGTTTGGCGAAAGCGCGCACGTCCATGGTCGAAGCGACCATATCGTCGGACACTGTGTGCGCGGCGTTGAGGATCCACGCCGGAAGGAAGACGCCCTGGGCTTTGGCCCCTGCCACGAACGCCTCGAAGACGCCCTTGGGCGCGACCGGGTAGTAGAGACGCTTCGGACTCGACGCCAATTCCAGGGCGGCGCGCGTCACGACGTTGGCCATGATGTGATCGGGATGTCCGTAGAAACCGTTCTCGTCGTAAGTGAGCACGACCGACGTGTGCTCTTCGTCCATGACCGCGGCAATCGAGCGCGCCACGCTCGCCACGTCGGCATTCATGAACGCCTCGAGTCGATCGTTTTGCGGCCAGCCGGTCATGCCCGAGTCGTCGTAGCCCAGCGTCACAACCCGGGAGAATCCGGCCACCACCGCCGCGCGCTGCAACTCGGCGGCTCGAGTGGCGCACGTGACCTCGACGTCGTGGAGCGCGTCCGAACCCGGTCGTGCGTGGTCGTCGAGTCCCAGTTGGCCGTTCGTGCAGGTGATCAAGACAACCCGGTACCCGAGGTCGGCGTAGTGCGACGTGACGCCGGCCGTGAAGAGCGCTTCGTCGTCGGGGTGCGCGTGAACGCACAACAGGGTGGGGGCAACGCTCACCTTGAGAGACTACGAGGTCGCCAGTTGGATGATGCGCACGACCAGCAACGTTCCCGCCACCGACAAATAGGTTCCGATGGCCATCAGGAGCCAGTGGCGCGCCCGCGAACGCTTCGGACGTTCCAACAGCGCCAGTCGCGGCATGCGCCAGTCGAGGCGGTCGACGTCGTGGGAGACGGGCGCGCCTTGACGACGGAGACCGATCGGAAGACCGATGGCGACGCCTAATCCCACAATGGCGCCCGTCCATTCGAGCATCGCCACCACGTTGACCGAGGTGAACAACGTCGAGACCATCATCGTCACCGACAGCACAACGAGTACGGCGATGATCACCACCGCGACGGCGTTCAGCCAGCGCGCGTTAACCCACGGACCGAGTGCCTCACGGTCATTCGCCATCAGTAAGACGAAAATCGACGTACTCGGCAACATCAATCCACACATCGCCTGCACCGCCAATGTGATCAGTCCGAGCGGGGCGTGGGGCAACAGCACCACGATCCCGGCGACGACCAACAGTCCCCCGAAGACGCTATAGAAGCCCTTGGCGTCGCGCAGTGGAACGTTCAACCCCTGATTGAAGCGATTGGAGAGGTCACCCACGGCGTAACTGCTCGCCAGAGTGACCGCGGCGGCGCCAATGATCGAGGCGTTCAACAAGATGATGGCGAAGAGGTCGCCGGTGCCGTGCCCCACGAATTTCGTGAGACTGTGGGCGACGTTGAGGGCATTGACGTAGCCATTCGTGCCGCCGTGATGGGATAAGCCGGCCGCGGTGATACCCATCAACAACGCCGCGGTGATCACCACAATGAAGGAACCGAGGATTGTGTCGATGCGCTCGTAGTTCATCCAGCGAGGTGAGATCTTCTTGTCCACGATGTTGCTCTGCTGGAAGTACAACTGCCACGGCGCGACGGTGGTGCCAATGATCGAGATGATGAGCAACACCGCGGCCGAGGACGTGCCGCCGCGAATGCCGGGGACGGCGAGATCGCGAAACAGCGGGTGAGAGGCAATGTGGGCGCGTATCACCAGGGGGATCATTATGAGATTCACCGCGACGAAGAGCATCATGAAGCGTTCCCAGCGCTGGAACGATCCGGTCGCGGTGACACCGAAGAGCGCCACCACCGCGATAGGCACCGAAATGTACGGCGACACGCCGAAGTACTCCATCGAGAGAGAGATGCCGATGAACTCGGTGACGATGATCAAGAAGTTGAGTAAGAGAATCGAGCTGATCGAAACGTTGCCCCAACGTCGTCCGATGCGCTCGCGAATTAGGCGACCGTGACCGATGCCGGTGACCGCGCCCAGACGAACGACCATCTCCTGGTTCACGATCAAGACCGGGATCAAGAGCGGCAGCGTCCAGAGCAGCGTGTAGCCGAAGTTCTGACCGGCCTGCGCGTAGGTCGAAACACCGCCGGCGTCGTTATCGCCGACCATGACGATGAGGCCCGGTCCGATGATGGCCAGAAGCGTGAGGAGGCGTGCGCGGGCGCCGTGCCGCGTGCCCGGTTCGTACTCTTTGACGGTGCCGAAGGCACCCTTAATCTGATCCTTCGTTGCTTCGCTCACGCTTCCTCCTTTCTGTTCTCGTAGTGGTTCGACACGCCCACGACGAGATTCGAAGGAGGGCTAAGGGCCTACCGAAGAGTTCGTGTGCGATCGTGCCGGGACGCAATGAATGAAGGTGGTACTAGGGGGTTTCAGTGAGCCCCCTTTGAACGTGACCCCACGGGGTACGGCGCGTCACTCTTCGACCGCCGTCATACCGAACTCGCGACGCCAGCCGTGCGGCAGGATCTCCTCGAG
>Ga0182024_10005823_pt1 | contig 27389 bp, 30 predicted proteins | sample P32metaG_FD_120480 | JGI IMG/M metagenome (GOLD analysis project Ga0182024, IMG submission 120480) | Permafrost microbial communities from Stordalen Mire, Sweden - P3-2 metaG (Illumina Assembly) | ecosystem: Environmental > Terrestrial > Soil > Wetlands > Permafrost | place: Sweden: Stordalen...
ACCGCCCGCAGATGTTGTTCAATTTGTAAGCATCCTGTCGGAGGCTGGACGCCGCAGAGTTTCTCTTCCGATTGCTCTTCCCGAAGGTGGGGAGTGGCTGGTGCGAATCATTGGCTCGAAGAATCGTCTCGTGTACGGGGTGTACCGCCGCCACATGAAAACGATTGGCTATCTCGGCCAGATCGACCGGCTCTTTGGGGCGCCGGCGACAACGCGCAGTTGGAACACAATACTCTCAGTGCTGCGGATTCTGAAATCCCACGAGCCCGGCAAGTAGACCGCCTGAGCTGGGAACTGAGCTGTCGACACGGTTATTCGGCCGACATCACACCTATTCCCCGAACGAATGCTTCGCCGCCCCATCGCGCGCCGGGCGCCGGGACGCAAAGCCTGGCCGCAACCCCCTCAAAGGACGGCCTACCATTCGGGGGATACGTATTGTGTCGACCGACCGCCGGATCTGTGCGGGGGGCGATTACCCACCCCTGCTATGGCGGCTTGTGTCTCTGATACGCTGTGGACCTTGGAAGAGCTTGTCGAACAAACATCACGATGAACGCGGCAATAGCAGTGACCAAGAAGATCCCGAAGTTCAGTCCCTGCGCAGCTGCGGCATTCGCGGCCAATTTGGCCCTTCTCTCGGCCGGGGCCGCATCGGCGCAATCCGGTCAGTCTTCGCCGGCAATACCGGGCAAGCCCGAGACGGTCGTCGTCACCGGCCACAGGTCCCAGCCGGACATCGACACCATCGTCTCGCAATTCGTCAGTTTGCATGCGGCGACCAATCGCAAGACCGGACAATATATGCGTGACGATATTGGGCCTGTTTGCCCGATCACGCTCGGGCTGCCGCAGGCTTTCGACGCGTTCGTCACGGCGCGCGTGGTTCAGGTGGCGGCGAGTGTCGGCGCCAAAACGGACCCGACCGGAACGTGCAGCCCCAACATCGAAATACTGTTCACGGACCAGCCGCAAGCTGTCGTGAAATCGCTCGCGGAGCGGACGAAGGGCGCAATCCTGGGTATGCATTTCGCGCACGAGACCCCGCGGCTTCTCGAGGTCACCCATCCGATTCAGGGCTGGTACGTCACCGGGACGCGCATGCTTGAGGACACGATCCAGCCGGTTGCCACGATCGACATGGACGGAACGACGAAATCCGCGAACGACAAGAAGCCCAGGATCGACAGCGCCTACCACAATGTGCCCGACCGCGTGAGCACCGGCACCACAATCCCCGGCCGGCGCGTCAGCTCGCTCCTCAATGTCCTGATCGTAGCCGATATCCGGAAGGTTGGCGGCGGCGAGATCGGTCCCGTGTCGGATTATATTACGATGCTCGCCCTTTCCGAGCCGCGCTCGCTCGACCAGTGCAACGAACTGCCCAGCATCCTCGATCTGATGTCCTCAGACTGTGGATCGCGCGCAAAGCCCGACAAGCTCACCGACAGTGACATCGCCTACTTGGAAGGCCTTTACGCTGCGGACTTGGGCGCAACGACAAACTCGATGCAGAAAGAAAGCATCGAAAACGGAATGGAAGGTGAGTTGGGAGAACGATCGAAACCCGACGGCAGGCCGCCGAAGAATTCAAACTAGGGCGCTCTACCAAACGGTCGGTAGTGGGTCAGTTTGAAAATTTCAGCCTTCAACATCCGTAGTGCCAGCAGCCCCATGTTTGGCCAATCCCCCACGCTCGCGGGCCAGCGTGTGACCGCCACAAAAGAACGGCACAGATTATGCTGATTGCCAGAAAAGCGGCGGCCAAGATTGCAGCTGCCCGATATTGTCGCCATCCACCGCCGGAACGTGCGAATTGCCACGTGCCCAAAGCCAACGCCAGGAAAACGCTGAAAGCCAAGATGGCCGGTAGATACATGATGCAGTTGTGCCGGGGTTGTAGAATGCGGTGACAGCGGCAACGTTTCCGTATGACGCACGGAGCGTTGCCGCCGTCATCGACGTCCCCTTTTCTGTCAGGGATCGCTGCCGCTGTCACCGTATTTTTTCACTTGTTCGACTCAACGCCGATTCGGCGTCTTTTCATATCTCGATGCCGTCTCAATCCAGTCCATGATCCCTGTGCACAGTTGTTCGGCACTGTCGACCGCACTTAGGCGCGGTACTTCATCATCTTCTGGAATCCAAATAACTGTGTTGTCGGCCGCTAAGTCGCAGCGATATTTGGTTTCGCTCACTTTATCAGCTTCTCCCCACGAAACGATGCCGCGCCATTGTGGGAGACCGTGATACGTCGCAAATTCAAGTCGTGCATCAGCCAGCTCATTGGTGTACTGGAGACGAAAACCCAACGTCGCCGAAACGTACGCGCCCGTCGGAAGAATGTGGTACACGAGCCTCGCCATGCCCTGCTCACCCCTGACGTTTAGTCCTAGGTGTCTGGCCGGTTCGCTTATCGCCCACTCATGAACGAGGTCCGTTATCCTAGCAGCTTCGCTGATCGCGATTCTGCCACCCTCTTCGCTTGTGAGAAATTTCCTGCGGCGACGTTCGTAATCCAAAATGCGCTGGTTCCGAGCCGACCTGTCTTCGATCGTTTCTGTCCGTGGCTGTCCTCCCCGTTCTCGGGCGAGCTGCTCGATTGCTGCTGCGAGACCGTTTAACCCAAAGCGAGCAAGATTTCCGTAGAGCCTGTTTTTGGGCACATATTTTGGCAGACATGGCGGGTTGGTTGTGGGCACGAAAAGGGTGAAATCATAGCCCTCTTCGAATGCGCGATTCCGTATTGCTGTCTGTTCGATGCGTGTGAAAGGAGTGTCTCCCCAGCCGTCTCGCGAGAATACGACAACTACTCGGGCGTCCTGACCGAAAACAGCGTTGAACTTTTCTTCTCCGTCTCGGCCCGCGAGCTTCTCCTGCTGGCGAGAATAGATAAACACCTTTAGCTGGTCGCTGATCTTGTCGGCGAGTTCTTGGGCAGTGGCCTCGTCCTGACTCAGAAAAGAGAGCGCAACGTCATATTCATATTCCGCGCGCAACTCGTGAGAATTTGGTTGATCCGAACTCATCAAAAAAGTCCCCCTCGCGGTACCTATCGCAAAACCCTATTCGATTCCCCCCGGTGCGCTTCGCAGAAGCGGTGGGCGTGGCGCCAAGTATACGCGTCAATGACGGCAGGCTCGCCGCACACGTCGCATTTCGGAATTGGCTTCTCTCGTGGCGGGTGCGCGAGCATGGCCCGCAGCATGGCGGCGCCTTCAAGTTCGCGGCGGGAGTGGTTGCCCATCGCATAAGCCTGCCACGCCGCATCTGCGTCCACCAGCGTGGGTGCTCTGTCAGACTTCGCCGGGAAGGTATAAATTCGTCCCGTGGCCCATCGGGGGTAAATCCAAAATGTTCAGGAAGACACTGCTTGCCACGGTCTGCATCGCGGCCATCGTGCTGGTTCCCATTGGGGGCGAAGCTCGGAATGCTAAAGCAACGTACGCAACATTTGATCCTCCCGGATCAACGTACACGGCTGCCTCCAGCATAAATAACTTAGGGGTGATCACTGGTAGCTATCTTGACGATAATTGTGTATCACATGGCTATGTGCGAGCTGCCGATGGATCAATCACGAGTTTCGATCCTCCGGGTTCAACAAACACCGATGTGGCGAGCATAAATACTAGCGGTGTTATCACAGGAAATTACATCGACGGCTCGAATATTACCCATGGCTTCGTGCGCGCGAGCGATGGAACGTTTACGAGCTTCGACCCTGCTGGATCAACACTCACATATGCTTTCAGCATCAATGACAAGGATGTAATCGCCGGAACCTACGAAGACACAAGTCGAGTATTCCATGGATTCGTAAGAGCGAAAAATGGAACAATCACCAGCTTCGATCCGTCAGGATCGACTTCCACCTACGCCTTCAGCATCAATGGCATGGGTGCGATCACGGGTTATTGCGACATTCCACCGAACCCGTACGCTCAAGGATATATTCGTGCACCTGACGGGTCGTTCACCATATTCGGCTACCAAACTTCAGGTACGGACCCCGTTAGCATCAACAACAAGAACGCGGTCTCTGGATATTTCGGCCTCGATGGCTTCGTGCGAACGGCAGATGGAACCTTCACAGCCTTCACCGCTCCGAAATCAAAACAGACTTGGCCAATAAGCATTAATGGCAAAGGCATTATCGCAGGATACTACGAAGACAAAAGCAACAAAATCCATGGGTTCTTTCGAGCAGCGAATGGTACAATCAGAAGCTTCGACCCACCGGGATCGGTAGAAACGCTCGGCGGAAGAATCAATGGGACACGTGTAATCACCGGGTTTTATATGGACGACGGGGGTGTAACGCATGGATTCGTGCGCACGCCATAGACCGCCGAACGTGTGTTATCTCACCTTTGGATTGATGCGGGTGTCGGCGGCGGAGGTGGCGGCGACGGAGGCGCGTATCCTGTTATAGAAACGCCTAGAACGGCTCCGCTCTCCGCGCTGCGTTCCCCGGCCCCGCCCGTTTCGCGGCCCGAAGCCTGCCACAGCCACGTCAGCCGCCGCTACAGCGCGCGCATGACATACCGCCTGTAGGCGGCCGTCCAGTTGCCCTGAAACGCGTCCTGAGCCGCGTGGAGCGAGATCGCGAAGGGGTATACGGGGACGCCTAATCCATTTCCAGACATTTGCCGTAAACCGCGTCGGCGACAATCGGAGAGCGACGACGTGCCAACGATGCCGCAATAGATTAGGTGTCCCCCGAATCCTCTTGGCTCGAAGAATCGTCTCGTGTACGGGATGTACCGCCGCCGCATGAAAACGATTGGCTATCTCGGCCAGATCGACAGGCTCTTTGGGGCGCCGGCGACAACACGCAGTTGGACACAATACTCTCAGTGCTGCGGATTCTGAAATCCCACGAGCCCGGCAAGTAGACCGCCTGAGCTGGAAACGTCCATCAGCACGTCTGGCGATTCAACGGCCCTGCCTATTTGTAAGAAGCGGCCGGAGTCGATCTATTCGGTCGACACGATATCCAATCCCGGAACGAATGCTTCGCCGCCCCATTGCGCGCCGGGTGCTGGGACGCAAAGCCCGGCCGCAACCACCACACAGGACGGCCTACCGCTCGGGGAATACGTATTGTGTCGGCCGACTGCCGCGAAGGCAGATGGCGCCCCTATGCGCCGAAGTCACAGGTGCACCTCGACGTGCTTCAGCCGGTCCCGCTCCAACTTCGAGAACTTGCCGATTCGGAAGGCCGATTGCAGGTTCGCTTATGGGGTCCACTCCACAGCGCCCGGCTGTAGTAATGAATTAGAGCGCAGTTCGATCAAATTGAATCGCCACCCCAAAGCGTGTCATTCCCGCGAAAGCGGGAACCCAGAAGCAGTGCATACGGAATTTCTTCACGGTTCTGGGTCCCGGCTCTCCGCTTCGCGTCGGCCGGGATGACACGCTTTGGTTCTATGCGAGCGGAACGCGCTCTAACTGGTGCCGGATTTCACCCAGCGGGACACTCCTGACGCTGAGTCTTCTGATGGCGATGTGAACGAACACAAACTTCTCCCATGGTTTCAAATTCCGGGTTATCTTGGGGTCTGAAGCCGGGCAAATCCACGCGAGATTGACCCGCCGTTCAGCTGGAACCACGCGAGCCATGTTTGCAGCCGCAACCTATCGATCCCGCCGCGCGATCCTGGCGCAGGCGATGGACGACATCGGACTTTTTCCGGCCAGCCCGCCAAGCCCGATGAACTACACGGCCAATCCGCATGCCTACGTACAGGACAGCTGCTTCGCCTATTATTTCGGAATCCCGCAGCCCTTTCTCGTCGGCGCAATCGATTTCGACAGCGGCGAAGCCTTCATTTTCGGCGATGAGCCCACGATGGACGATTTGATCTGGCTGGGCTCGGCCACGCCCCCGGCAGAGTGGGCGGAGCGATCCGGCGTGACTCATGTTCTTCCCTACGCCGAACTGCCGGCGTGGCTCACAAAGAATCGCCGCGGCCGCATCGTTCACTACACGCCGCCTTTCCGCGGCACGGTAACCATTCAATTGTCGGAATGGCTCGGCATTCCGGTGCCGGACATTGCGCAGCGCGCCTCCTCGCCGCTTGTCCGCGCCATTGTCGCGCAGCGCGAAATCAAATCGGGCGAAGAAATCGTGGAGATGGAGTCGGCGCTCGCCATCACCGCGGAAATGCACGCGGCGGCGATGCGGTTTTCGCGGCCCGGCGTCATGGAACACGAAGTCTCCGGCGCGATCGAAGGCGTGGCGCGCGCAGCCGATCGCACGCTTGCCTATCCCGTCATCTTTTCCGCGCGCGGCGAGATTCTGCACAATACCATGCACGATAGGCGCTTGGCCGCAGGCGATTTGGTCGTCAATGATAGCGGCGCCTCGAGCCAGCTTGGATATGCGAGCGACATCACGCGAACCGTGCCCATCGGCGGGCATTTCGATGCGAAACAACGCTTGTGCTACGAGCTTGTGCTCTCCGCGCAGAAAGCGGCGATCGAAGCCTGCCGCGCGGGAACGCTGTATCTGGCGGTGCACAGGCTCTCCGCGCGGGTGATGATGGAAGGGCTCGTCGCCGAGGGTCTGTTCCGCGGCGATCCCGATGCGATCGTCGAAACCGGAGCCTATGCGCTCTGTTTCCCGCACGGCGTGGGGCACCAGATCGGGCTAGACGTGCACGACATGGAAGCCCTCGGCGAAGATCTCGTCGGCTATGATCATACGGTCCGGCGCAGCGAGCTCTTCGGCCTGCGCAATTTGCGCATGGCGAAGGCGCTCAAACCTGGAATGGTGGTGACGGTCGAACCGGGACTCTATTTCATTCCGCGGCTGATCGACCGCTGGGAAAAGGAAGGCCGCTACATGGAGTTCATCGACTACGAGAAGGTGCGCAGCTTCCTGGGCATCCACGGCATCCGGATCGAGGACGATGTGCTTGTCACCGACGGCGCCCCCCGCGTCCTCGGCCCCGGAATTCCGAAAGAGATCGGAGAAGTCGAGGCGGCGCTGTCTGGGTGAGGTTCTGTGATGTTCGGGCGGACGGCAGAGATGAGCAACTTGTTCGATGACGTCGAGTGTTCGTGGTAAGGCCCTAACGGGGCCCAGCTTTGGATGCAGGTATTCGTGCTTCCAATTGGGAGCATTCTCCAAGTGAAGCCTATTTTCCTTCTCATTATTGGAATATTGGCGAGCGATCTGGCGGGTTGTACGAGAACAGTTTGGGAAAAACCCGGTGCGGCCTCGCAAGACTATCAAAACGACGCCTATGATTGTGAAAGCAAAAGACTGAACAGCGTCTACGGAGTTCTGGGGCGTAGTTCTACGATGACCGCGCAGCAATTTACCAAGGAATGCATGAGGGCTCACGGTTGGACTGAGCGCGCGCAGTGACACGCACCACCTTGGTCCATTGCACATGATCGGGGTCGGAGTGCGAGCTTTCGGTATTTCGGAGTCGGAGTGCGAATCCGTCTTGCGCGTCGTTCAGTTATTCGGCCGACACCATACCTATTCCCGGAACGAATGCTTCGCCGCCCCATCGCGCGCCGGGCACCGGGACGCAAAGCCAAGCTGCACGCACCTTCACACGACGACCTTCCGTTCGGGGAATAGGTATGGCGTCGACAGAATCGTCGACGTGCCCTCGTTCGTGGGAAGAGTCGCTAAAGTGGAGGCCGGGAGTATCGGACGCTATCATTGCCTGCGAACCCGCCCAAGAAGCTCGTGGAGCTTATCCTGCTGCTTCCGTGGATCCCATCAAGGCCAGCACGGAAGCGCGTCCGCTTGCATGAAGCGCGTTGGCCACCTCATGCGCGGTATGGCCCGAACGACCCGACATCCAGGCGCCCAGGACTGCCAGCTGGCCGGTCGCAAGCTGCAGCGCGATCAACTCGGGGTCCAGGACCGGCTTGGCCCGTGTCAGGTGGAGAACGCGCTGCAAGGCCGCACCAATCTGGGCTGTGAAACTGCGCAAGACAATTGCGTGCACGACATCTCCAAGCAGGATTCGCGCGTGCCGTCGGTTCTCCCAGATATGCTCCACCGCGCGCCGCGCGGCTTCCTGCTGATGTGCCTCAAAGCATCCTTCGGCCAGCGGAGCGAGCACGGGTGCAATCGCCTCGGCAAGCAGATCATCCATGCTTCGGAAATGATCGTAAAACGTCGACCTCCCGACGTCCGCAGCCGCTGCAACATCGCCGGATGTCAGTGATGCGTAGCCTCGCTGCAGAAACAAGCGATTGAACGCCGTTACGATCGCCGACCGGGTGCGTCTTGCCCGTCGATCCTGTCTCTCCCCCTGCGCGCGATGGACCATAACGGACATGATAGGTCTGCAGACCGATACTGGACAACCCGTCGGAGGCGTCCAGGACTATGCCGGCCTGACTGCATATCTTTTGCTTGACCTGCCTTCGAGGACGAGCGATGCAAACGGCCGACGATCCGCTAGTAGGACATCCGACTTCATTGGCTCCCCTCGGCTATGCGCTGGGCGCCTTCTCGGTCCTGGCCTTTGTCGTCCTGCTTCACCATCCCGTTGGTCACGGCCATGACCCCGCCGGTCTCCTTATCTCTATTCGGTCCCAGACGATGACCGGTCAGATCGTGCATGGAACGCTGGCGATGATTTTCGGCTTCTTGGAAGCCGCAATGATCCTCTTCGCCTCACGCCTCGGGCTATGGCGCTTTGCGGTGGTCTTTGGGCTGGTGGCGTTCTCGTGCGCGTGCGTCATGACGGTGCTTGCCGTCATGACCGATGGATTCGTCATCGCTTCGCTCGCGGCACGGTGCGCACCCGCTGCGTCGGCCTCCTGCGTCGGAGAGGCGATCAATTTGATTCGACTGAGCTTTACCCAGATCGAATTTTTGACGCGCTTCTCCTTCGTGGGGATCGCCGCGGCCGTGGTGTCTTGGTCGATCGCCTTGCTGTCAATTCGTGACGTGCCGCGTTGGGCCGGTCCGGCAGGGCTCTTGTCTGGAGGATGTCAGATCCTCGCCCTGTTGGCGGCATCGGGCCCATTAACGCGCACCAGCCTTCTCCCGATCTTCGGGGCTCAGGTTGCCTGGTACCTGCTCATCGCCCTGCTGCTGATCATGCGGCGTGGGCCTTTCGCGGGGGTTGTTGGCTCAGCCAGGTTGGAAAGCACACAGGCACCATGCCTCAAGGCACAATCTTAACCTCGTCGGACGATGCAAACCAGCCTGTCGCGCCCTAACCCGAAAACCGGTGACATGAAATAGGTTTCCCGATCTGTCGCCCAGCTACGGTTATGAATTAACTGTCGCCGGATTCTTGCTCGTCCTTTCCGAGCCGCGCTCGCTCGACCAGTGCAACGAACTGCCCAGCATCCTCGATCTGATGTCCTCAGACTGTGGATCGCGCGCAAAGCCCGACGAGCTCACCGACAGTGTCATCGCCTACTTGAAAGGCCTTTACGCTGCGGACTTGGGCGCAACGACAAACTCGATGCAGAAAGAAAGCATCGAAAACGGAATGGAAGGTGAGTTGGGAGAACGGTCGAAATCCGACAGAAAGCCGCCGAAGAATTCAAATTAGGGCACACCCCGCGGCGCCTGAATCTTGTGTTGCCCCACTATTCACTTCGGCCAACGACGCCAGCGCCGCTACGCATGAGCACGGACATGAATCGCTCGCGCATTTTCAGATAGAACGCCCGCGGAAGAAGGCCATAGACAACGCTTTCGGCTTCGCCAGGATTGGCCGGCCGCAAGTCCGGACCGGGCCATGCAAACTGGTTGGCTTCGTCCAGCATGATCCAGGATCGCTCCGCATCCAGCCGGAGCCGTCTCTTGGTCTCCGCAGGAATCTCGATTGCAAGAGCGGGGTCGCGTGCCGGCGAATGCGTCACCGGGAGTACGGTGACGATGGGCTCGCCTTCTGAAGTGTGAGTTACGAGGATGACGGCACAGGGGCGATCATTGACGCCTTCTTCCTGTCCTTTCAAAAAGTCTGCACGCCACAGATAGGCGTAACGAATGACGAGGCCGGGAACGGGTTGCGGGAACGCCACAAGCCGGCTTATCCGAGCTCGCCGTCGAAACGCGCGGCGTCAGCGGGAGGCGTGGCCGTTTCGATCGCCGCAATGTCCTCCGCGCTGAAATCCGCCACGCCCATCACGCGTCGGTCGCGGCGCTTGAGCCGATGATATTCTTCGACGGAAATCAGCACCGTTCGGTCGCGTCCGTTGCGTGTGACCGTGACAGGCTGAGTCAGAGCTGCGTCCTGATAGCGGCCGATGTTCTTCTGGAATTCGGCGGACGAAATTCGCAGCGTGCCGGGCATCGTCACCTTCCTTATGTTCCGCATGTTATGGAACATCCGTAACTTTTCAACAGCATCTCGCGGATCTTGCGCCAGACCAACAGGATTGGGTTGATAATAGACCAATGTGGTAGTATACATGCCCGCTCCGGAAACATGGAGCAAGGCAATGGTCAATACGAAATTCAAACCCGGCAAGTCAGGCAATCCCAAGGGCCGGCCGAGGGGCTCGCGCAATTTCGAGGCGCAGTTTCTGGCCGAAATGAGCGCGCTGGTGGATGGCGATCCGCAGAAAATCTCCAAGCTGCAGGCGATCCTAAGGTCGCAGGCCGACCGGGCGATCGCGGGCGATACCCGCGCCAGTCAGGCGATACTCAATCGCATGGAGAAGGCCGAGGCCACGCTCGACGCCGCCGAGCAGGGCCTCTCCTTCACCAAGGACGACCGCGAAGTCATCGCCGAAATCCGCCGAATGCTTTCCTCCGCCCAAAAGCCTTCCTCCGCCCAAAAGCCTTCCTCCCTCCAAAAGCTTTCCTCCCCCAGTTCTGGGGGAGGTGGCGAGCGAGGGTCGACGGAGGGGTCGGAGGGTGCGGGGGGGACGGAGCGGGCCGACGCCGCATGATCGACCGCACCTTCACGCAATACCGCGCCATCCTGCGCAATGACTTCCGGGCCTTCAGCCACCGCGCCTTCCGTGCGCTGAACGGCGACACGCCTTATCTCGGCAACTGGCACCTCGAAGTGATGGCGGCGAAGCTCGAAGCGGTGCGCCGCGGCGAGATTCGCCGGCTCGCGATCGCGCTGCCGCCGCGGCACTTGAAATCCCACATGGTGTCGATCGCCTTCGTCGCCTTCGTGCTCGGCCACCATCCGGCGCGCCAGATCATCTGCGCCAGCTATTCACAGGACCTCTCCGACAAACTGTCGCGGGATTGCCGCGCGCTGATGGGAGCGAGCTTCTATCGCGGATTGTTCGGCACCGAACTTTCGCCCGACCGCCAGGCGACCCAGGAATTCGCAACCACCAAACGCGGCTTCCGTCTCGCCACTTCGGTCGGCGGCGTGCTCACCGGGCGCGGTGCGGATCTGATCGTGATCGACGATCCGCTGAAAGCCGAAGAGGCGTATTCCGACGCGCGGCGCGGCAGCGTCAACGAATGGTTCGACACCGCGCTCGTCTCGCGCCTCAACGACAAGGAGAAAGGCGCGATCGTCATCGTCATGCAGCGCCTGCACGAAGACGATCTGATCGGTCACGTGATGCACGCCGGCGGCTGGGAATTGCTCTCCTTCCCCGCGATCGCCGAGGAAAACTCCGTGTTCGCGATTGAGACGCCTTACGGTCCGCGGTCCTTCACGCGCCAGGAGGGCGACATTCTCCATCCCGCGCGCGAATCCGCCGACACGCTCGCGCGCCTGCGCGCGCAGATGGGTGCGCCAGCCTTTCTCGCGCAATACCAGCACGCGCCCTGCCCGCGCGAAGGCGCGATGGTGAAGCGCAGCTGGTTCCCGCGCTACACGCCGGAAGATCTGCCGCCGCGCTTCTACATCCGTCTCCTGTCCTGCGACACCGCCAACAAGGCGAGCGAGCTCAGCGACTATAGCGTGCTGACCATGTGGGGCGTGCGCACGCCGCATCTGTGGCTGCTCGACGTGGTGAGGCGGCGGATGGAATATCCCGAGCTGAAGCGCACGATCAAAGAGATGGCGCAGCGTCACCGCGCGACCGATGTGCTCATCGAGGACCGCGCCTCGGGCACGCAGATTGTGCAGGAACTGCATCGCGAGAACATCTCGGGCGTCAAGGCCGTCCAGCTGGCTGGCGACAAGCAGATGCGGCTCTGGGCGCAGACGGCTGCGATGGAGCAGGGCCTCGTGCATCTGCCGAAGGAAGCGCCCTGGCTCGACGACTATCTGCGCGAACTGACGAGCTTTCCGAATTCGCGCTATGACGACCAGGTCGATTCGACCACCCAGGCGATGGCCTGGGTTGCCAAGCCCGGCGGCGAGCGCGGCTGGCTCGAATATGCGGAGCGGGAGCTCGAAAGAAGGGGATTCCGTCAGGCAACGCGCCGCCTTGGGGCCGGACCAGCTACTGATTTAGAATGTAGCGCTGCTGTAGCCGGGCCCCCAAAAAATGTCATTCCCACAGGACAGGCTGTGAGAAATTCCTCGGAGAAGCCCGACCTGACAACAAAGGAGCCTGTCCGGCGCGCTGGACGAATCGCCATTGTGGCGCCGATGCAAAGTACAAATCATTGTTCTACAAACGACAATATTGCCGGAGTTTTCTCGCAGGCTGCCGCTGCGCTTGCGCATAGATTGGAGGAGATTTAATGGTTCGAACGAAACTGAACTGTAGCGCCGGTTTGCTTAAATGCATCGTACAGAGTCACACGTTGTCGCTCGGTTAGAAGGTCCTCATAGTAGACATACACTTGTCCGGTAATCGTGAACTTGTTGACGTTCATCCAGTCGGCGTCACCCGGGTCCGTGAATTGCACAACTTCCTCCTTGCGAGAGTCGGTCAAAATACTTTCCCATTGAGCAGCTAGGTATTCGCAAATGGCGAATGTATAAGGGGTTTCTGGAATGTAGAAGCCGATAAAGGTCGCATGTGCTGCAAGGTCTGTGTATGTCGTGCGCCGCACGGTTACGTCAAAAATTAGCGTGCCAGTGCGTTGATCTGTTGTGCGAATGTGGAAATCGGCCGAATGACGGAGCGTATTGTCAAAATCAGTATCAAACCTGTGCCGCAGCGGCGTTGCGTGCGGCGTGGATGCTTGCTGTGTGTTTGCTTTCGCCTTTCTAGTTAGCGCGGAGTACTCCCTATGGAATGGGCGAATATTCAAACCGATAATTACGACCGCTGTGACGGAAACGAATGCCACCAAAGCAGGCCTGATATAGGGTACGGCTTTGATTTCCGGCCACCAGCCCCAACCGAGCGGTAGAAGGCCGCTAAATCCGACCAGAGCGACAAACCCCCATCCGTAGGTGTCGCTCAACTTGGCAGCGCCCAATTCAATAGCCAACATGATAACCGTCCCTGCGACGGCGCGCGCGGTGGTCTTTCTGTCGGCCATGAGAGATTACTACCGCGAGTCCCTCATCGGCCAAAATGGCCGTGGCAGGCTCCCGCGCCGGAATCCGGAGCATTGGAACGTTGCTACCTAATACAGAGTATTTCGCGAGTGCAAAGACTATCTCAAGGTCAAAGCCGTGCAAAACACGAAGGCCGAGTATGCGCTTTACAAGAAACGGCTCACGTTGGGCGTTCCTGACCGCGGAATTGAGTCACCCAAGCCGCGGTTATCAGCTTCCCGCTAAGGCCCACCGCGCATTCCGCGTCTTGCCAATCAAACGAAAACCCCACCGCCTTCGGGGTGGCGATGGGGTTTGGAATGCTCCGTCAGATGCTAAACGGGTCGCGCAATATCGTCCGAAAATCTTAAAACTTCATTAGTTAATGCCAGACGCGACCACCGGTCTGGGGTTCCGCGTCTTGCCGTCCTTCGTGATCTCTCGGCGCCGCGCAAGAACCTCCGGCCTCCAGGACATCGGCGCGCGACTCCTGCAATGCCAGCTGGCGTCACGGATCGCTCCAGGCCTCTTGGTATTTTGTGGCCCGCCCCTTGCATAGTTCAGCTGTGAACAAGCGCCGGCCTTGGATTGTCTCAATCTGGTTCAAAGGTCTGCAGATAAGCGATGGGGATGAACATGAGCCACGTTGGTTATAGCGCCTCAAGCCCAAAAGTGCGCAGAGCAGTGCGTCCATACGACCCGCGTGCCGCGCTTGCGACCACTGAATCCTGGCGAGCCGAGACCATGATCTACGCCGTCATGCTGGCGAGCGTGGTTTTCTCGGTCCTTTGGGTTTCCTAAGCACCACGACGGACGCGAGGCGCCGTCGCCCGCCTTTTCGTTTGGATGAATTTGCGCCACGCTCGAATTCATGCGTGGCCGCTTCACCAATCAATATACCTGGCGCGAGCTCGTCGATCCGCCGCGATGATCAACGCGAAGGCGCGCAAGGGAAGGAATGGCGTGCCGGTATTACAACTCCCCAATGCAGGATGCGGATTGAAAGGTCCGCGAAACCGGACAGTTCGCGATCCACATGGACCGTTGGACGAATCATAGTATGACAATAACGACATACGCCAACGTGAAGGAGCACACGTTGTAGATACGGGGTGCACTTTGGCTGGGAACTTGTTTGACCTTCCCCCGCCGGACCGATTGAAACGATTCCGCGAACTGGCAGCCGAGGCGGAGGCATTCGCCGCAACGATGAAGACGCAAGACCTTCGAGACGGTTATCTCACGATAGCGTACCGCTGGACTGAGCTGGCGTCGCAGCTTGAGAAGTCCATGCATCACCCGGAACAGGCTGAGGCGCCGGAGGAGCATTCCGCGACTCAGCCTGGCGAGGAATGAAAACAGCTACACCTCAGGTCAGGCCGCAAAGACGGCGGCTATCACGAACTTGTCGTCGCGGGAATTCCGGTCCCGATGCCGGGCACGTTCGTGCAGCGGCTTAGGGGGGAGCTGAGGCGCGTCAGCGTTTCGCTGCGGCCGAACAATGTCATGATCACGAAGCCGCGGAGATTGAGCCTGTCCGATCCTTCGAGCTTTAATACGCTCCGATAGGTCTTTCCGGTCTCGGGGTCGTAAATCCAGCCGTTTTCCCATTTTCCCGGTGTGTCCAGCACCGGCATGAATCCGCCCAGCACGGGAAGGCCGCACAGAGTCGCCGCGCGCTTCTCGGGATTGGGGTTCTGCAGATCCGTCCGGACAGCATCGGGCCGCGGACTCCAGCCAAGTCCGACGATCGTGCCGCAGTAGCCGCTGCCGCATCGTGAGATCTGCACGGTCCAGGCATGATCCTCGGTCATCCAGAAACCGGCAGGAGAGCTGGAGGATGCGGGAGCTGCAGCGGCAGGCTGTTCCGCCGCGTCAGCAGCCAACAGGCCCGGGCCGGCCATGGCTGCGGGGGCCGCAAGCGGCGCACCAGAAATCCCGCCCATCATCAAGGGGGCCAGCACCAACATTTGCAACATCCGCCAACGCAACATCGTCATCACCGTTCCTAGAAAGGGGCGCCCTCACTTAGAGAACCAGTGAGCGCACGCGACGGTTCCCGAGAATCCCACACGCGATTCCGGAGCGGCAACGTCACGTAAACAAATGACATGGTTCGTTAGCAAGTGCGGCGACGGCATAGTTGCGCCGTAGCTCGCTCACAAATCAAAGCTTTCCGAAGCAGCAATGCTGTCAGCGAATTTCAAAGCGTGTTCGGATCGGATTGAATCGTCACCCCAAGAGCACATGAAGCAGATCATGATAAGCAAAGCGAGCCGGGAATTCTCGAAACTCGTTCGAGAGGTCGAGGAAACTGGCGAGCACGTACTCGTGCTCCGCAATGGTTAGCCCGCCGTTGAGATCGCGCCTGCGGCTACGAAATGTGCTCCGCGCGTGCCGACCCCGGAACAGCAAGCCGCTTTCGCTGCTTTTCTGGATGCAGCGATGAACCGCCCGGGCAATTCGGAGGGCGTACACCTGTGGTCCTGCGACGATCTGCATGAGTGGTGAGGGGCTCGCGCTCGATGCGAACGCGCTGGCACATGTATATCCAGCGCAATGATCACGCCGGATAACGCATAGAACGCATTGTTCGACCGCGCACCAACGAATGTCATGCGTGGCCAAGCGCAGTAGCGCTGAGTTCGGCCGAGGGCCCCTCACCCGCGCCGGAGCAAAAATCGTTGCACGTATCTGCGTCCCTCTCCCACAAGGGGAGAGGGGAAATCGGAATCTCGCAGCAGCGATGGGAAATTAGCGCGCGGAATCCCCTCTCCCCCTGTGGGAGAGGGGAAACATTCGAGTGCTTGCTAGAGCTCCGAAATGGGTGAGGGGTCGCTCCGACTGCGTTATTTGGCGCCTATGTGCTTCGCCGGGCATGGCAGCGCCTAATTTTTTTTCGCGTCAGGCGGCGGCTGGATGTCTTCGTTTTGCCGCCGGCGCGCGAGGATGCCGATGCCGATCGCCAGCGGTATCAGCGGCCACAGCTTCCACAGCTGGTCAAGAATATCACGGGGGAGCAGATTGAAGTTTGCCAGGAGCCCGATCACGCCCACCGCGATCAGGACGGCCGCTCCGAACCAATGCCCCTGTCTTCGCTCCCGCCAGCGCATATGGCCTCGAACTTGATTCTCCACCAGGCATCATAGCACCGGCGGCATCACGGTCGAGACGGCCACGCGATCGGCACCTCTCCTCCGGAATCGGATACGGTGCGAACCAAAGAAGGGCCAAGAACTATGCGAACGATCCAGGGCTTGCTACTGGCGGCGGCGCTGAGCTCGGCCGCGAACGCGGCTGGTTACGATGTGACCGAGAAAAGCATCGCGGAGCTGCAGGCCGGCATGACGTCCGGGCGCGTCACGTCCGCCGGAATCGTCGAAGCCTATCTCGCCCGCATCGACGCCATCGACAAAAGCGGACCCACGCTCCGCAGCATCATCGCCGTCAATCCCGACGCGATGAAGGAGGCGCGCGCGGCGGATGCGGCCCGCAAGACCGGCAAAGTGCGAGGGCCGCTCTTCGGCATTCCGGTGCTGGTGAAAGACAATATCGAGACCGCTGATCCTATGCCGACAACCGCGGGGTCGCTCGCGCTCGCGAAGAATGTCGCCCATCGCGACGCGCCGGCCATCGCGGGCCTGCGCGCGGCGGGCGCGATCATCCTCGGCAAGACCAACCTGAGCGAGTGGGCGAACATCCGCAGCTCGCATTCGATCAGCGGCTGGTCCGCGATCGGCGGACTGGTCAAAAATCCCTATGTGCTCGATCGCAGCGCCTGCGGATCGAGTTCCGGCAGCGGCGCGGCGGTTGCGGCGAGCCTTGGCGCCGCGTCGCTCGGGACCGAAACCGACGGCTCGCTCGTCTGTCCCGGCTCGCTTGACGGCGTGGTGAGTCTCAAGCCGACGGTCGGTCTTGTGTCGCGCACGCATGTCATTCCCATTTCGCATAGCCAGGACACGCCGGGGCCGTTGGGCCGCAGCGTCGCCGATGTCGCGATCCTGCTGACGGCAATGGCCGGAACCGACCCCGTGGACAAGGCAACGGCGCAAGCCGATGCGCACAAAACGGATTATCTCGCGGCCATCGCGCACGCGACTCTTCGTGGGAAACGGATCGGCATCCTGCACGTGGATGCATCGCCGCCCACCGACGAGAACGCAGTCTTTGCCCGTGCGATTGCGGCGCTGAGAAAATCCGGTGCGGTGATCGTGCCGGTAAAATTCTCCCCGCCCGATCCGAAACCGTCCGGTGACGCAGAGCTGCTTGAGCTGGAGACGGAGCTCAAGGTCGATCTGAACGCCTATCTCTCTTCGACGCCGCCCGCCGTGAAGACGCGCACGCTCGCGGACGTAATTGCCTTCGACAAGGCGAGTGCGCGCGAGAACGCGTTGTTGGGACAGGACATCTTCATCGCCGCGGAAAAGACGAAAGGACTTTCCGATCCGGCGTATCTGAAAGCACGCGCGATGCTGATGAAGATCGCGCGAACAGATGGCCTCGACAAAATCCTGAACGGGCTCGACGCGCTCGTCATGCCGACCGACGAACCGTCCTGGCGCATCGATCTCGTCAAGGGCGACAATGATTCGAGCAACACGTCTTTCCTGCCCGCAGTCGCCGGCTATCCGCATCTGACCGTACCGATGGGCACTGTGCGCGGGTTGCCGGTCGGCATCTCGTTCATCGGGCGGGCGTGGTCGGAGGCGACGCTGCTCGTCCTCGGCGCCGGCTTCGAAAGCGCGACCCACGCGCGGCGCGCGCCAACCTGGCTGCCGTCCCTCGAGAACTCCGCAGCCGCGAACACCGCCTTTGCTCCGGCGGCCGGCGGCATCATTCGTTAAGCCGCACGCGAGACTTACAGTGCGGCCGGATCAAATTGAATCATTAATCCGTAGTTGGTCCAATATGAACGGAACACGCTCCAATCCCGCCTTGATCTTCGTCGCGGAACATGCGCGATTAGGGGCAGGAGGGGTTTACGAGAAGCACCTTCGGACGAGCCCTTGCGGCAAGAGTCCGGAGTTCCGCGTAAACCATGGAGAATGCATATGAGTGGCGTAAAGAGTTTGGCGAGCGGCGCAGCTCTCCTCCTTTGTCTGGCGCCCCCGGCGTTCGCGACTACCTATCCTCATTCACCAGACGCGCCCGTTGCTCCCGGGGTGTCCACCGGGGCCTGCACCGAAAGCACCGCCAGCTACAGCGTATCGACCGACCTGGTGTCGACGGTCAAGAAAACCTATGTCACCGTGTCGGGGACAACCCTGAATTTCAGCCAGGGTGCAACGGGCTGCGTGGAAGTCTCGTTTTCGGGCGAGGTGGCAACGGCGGCCGGGGAAATTCTCCTGGCGCGCGTGGTGCTCGACGGCAGCACGGTGTGCCTGCCCAGCGACAATCTTTTCGGTTCCGAAGGCACTACCGACAATCCCGCCGATCACGCGATGAACTATATCTGCCCGAACGTGTCGAGCGGCGCCCATAACGTGAAGGTGGAGTTCGCCAGCCGCTTCGGCGCGAAAGTGTCGCTGGACTATCGCACCACGATCGTGCGTTACGCGCCGTAGAGCGAAGTATGTGGCCTTGCGCTTTCCTCCCCCAACGTGGGGGAGGAAAGGGGGCGCGGATGAAGCGCACCGGGCGGCAGGATTATTCTTGGAGCTCGGCAATGTACGCGTGATACAGGCGCGCTTCGTAGATCGTGCCGTCCACCTGCGCCATCGCGTTGTTCAGCGCGGATCTGAAGCAATGTTCGCCCTGCAGCTGGTAGAACGGGTAGGCGTCGGCGAGACGATCGCAAATGTTGTGCGCCTCGTCGCGGATACGCCTCCGCAATTCCTGTTCACCGCTCCAGGTGCCGAGATCGAGATCGTCGTAGCGAACGGTCGTCGACATCGAAACCCGTTCCAGCGGTCCGTTCAGCCTGTGCGAATCGATGCGGAGCCGTGGCGCGGTCACGATCACGCTTTCCGGCGGACTTGATTCATAGGCGGGGCCGTAATCCTGCGCCGAAGCGGGCGGGACAATGAATCCGCAAACGCCGACTGCCAGCGCCGCGCCGAGAGCGGATGCCATCAAAGGTGAAATGCGCATGGTGCAACTCCTCGTTTCACTGTGCCCCACGTCTACTTCCGGCATGACACCGCAGGCCGCGTTTCGATCGAAAGAAACGAACCGCGCGCGAACGCGGTTCCGCGGGACGGTCAAGGCCCGAGCGGAACCTCATCGCCGGGCGGTGCGGCGTAACCCTTGGGATCGCGCGCGTAGCCGTGTCGCGCCATGCATTTCAGGAACTGATCGGTGTTGAGCATATCTGTCCGGTTCCCATAGTGCACACCGCCAATAAAATACGGTTTCGAACTCTCACGCGTCTGGTCTACGCAGGCGGTGCGGTCGGCCGCGAATTGCTCATAGGTCGCGCCGGGTCTGGACCATTTGACCACTGGCACGTCGTCGGCGCAGCCCGCGAGAACGAGGAGAGCGAGCAAAACGCCTGTTCGCTTAAATAGTCTTCGCATGGCTTTCATGAGGAAGCACTTGATGGAAGGTCCGGCGCGCTCCGTTCGGCTCGGAGCAGCGCGGCCAGATCGCTTACGGTTTCGGTCAGGCGCATCTCATGGAGCTCGTGCCCCAGATCGACGAATATCGACATGACGAATTCTCCCGGGCGCCGCCGCAATCATGACGGCTCCCGCGCGCCGAGCCAAGAGACGGCAAGGTCAGGTCGCATTGAAGGGCCGCCCCCCTCCGCTCTTGCGGCGGAACCTCCCCCGGGAATGGAGAGGAAACAATTCTCTACGATTTTGGTAACGACTTTCCTCGCAGTCGACATTTGAAGACGTGCCGCTTGTATGCTTTGTTTGGTGGCGGGTCCGAATGTGTGGCGGGAGGGGGTTCTCATGCGCGCCCGGTTCGAAACAGGCGCTCTCATCGTTTGCGCGGCGTTCAGCATGGCGACCGCAGAAGCCGCCGAAACTCCGCCGCATATCGATGCGTCAGGCGTCAACATGCAGCCTGCCTATCCGGCGAGCGCGGCAAAGACCAACGAACAGGGTGCCGCGGTTCTTGATGTTGCAGTCGGCGGAGACGGAAAGGTCGAGCGAATCCGGCTTCGCCAGACCAGCGGCTTCAACGATCTCGATTCGGCAGCGATCGCCGCCGTGATGGGCTGGAAGTTTGTTCCCGCGACCAGGGACGGGAAAAACGTCACCGGTGCCACCACGATCGCTCTTGGCTTTCAGCCGCCTGCACAAGGCGATGCCGCTTCGGCGCCGGCGGCTGCGCCCAAGCCCGCTGGGGACCTCTTCCCACCTTCGTTCGAGATCGAAGCGCCGCGCGACAAGTTCGACAAAAGGATGAAGCCCGCACCTTGTCGCAGCGGCAGGATCGTCGCGACACTCGAATTTCGGAAACCTCAGGGGCCCGCGGTGGACGAGCAACCCCCACGCGCGTGGCTGACGGTCGAGAACGGCGACGACAAGGTGTACCTGGACATGCAGAGCTGGTTGAACGTTATTCCCCCCACAGAGTTTTTTGCTCTTGTCATCCCTCGCAAGGGAGACACCGACATAGTTGAACGATTTTCGTATGCGAGACCGTTGGGCACGATAGAGACCCTGTCTATCGCTTGGAATGCGCGAGGGCTTGTCACCGGGCGCGTGGCGAGCATGGAATCGCATGGAGTGCGAATGACATGGGTACCAAGCGAAGTAGGGTTCGCAGTATCCGGAGGCGCTGCGAGATTTGATAACCCGCAACTGATTTGTATGCCGGACGATGCTCCGGACACTGATGAGTAGAGCGTTTCATCCGCGACATCGCTAAGTCGCGAGAACTGGCGCGCGCGACGGTTGGGGCGCCTTGACGCATCAAGGCGAAGTGTCAGGCGGCTCCGGCGGTTCGTAGCCTTTCTCGCCCGGACCCACGCATTTTCCTTCGACCTTTACGGTTTGATCGAGCATTCCCCCCGCCTTTTCTGTGTCGCGCCATAAGAATTGCTTGCCCTGCGCCCCGCAATCCGCCTTCCACTTGGCAAGCGCGGCTGCCTGGGAATCGTCTGAGTCTGCACAGGCCGAGAGCGCGCCCGCGATGGCGAGCGCAAACGCGATCGTATGGATGCGATGTTGCATGATGCCCCTCCCCTGAATGCCGGGGGAATCGATTCTCCTTCCACGCGATTGCGTCAAGTGGGCCAAGGCAAGCAGCGATCGAACGGAACGGACCCCTCACCCATTTCGGAGCGTTAGCAAGGACTCGAATGTTTCCCCTCTCCCACAAGGGGAGAGGGGACCTTCGCGCTGATTTCCTGACGTCGATGCAAGACTCCGATTCCCCTCTCCCCTTGTGGGAGAGGGAGGCAGATACGTGCAATGATTTCTGGTCCGGCGCGGGTGAGGTGTTTTCGGCCGTCAACATGAACGCACTTGGTATTATATCGCCCGCAGTGCGCCGACGAACACGACCGGGCCCGTCGGCTGGCCGGTGGGTGAGCCGCCCGGAGGCTCGATGCTGATCGCGAGCGTGGCGCCTTCGCCCAGGCCGCGCGGCAACGCTGCAATCCGTAGCGTGCCGTTGGAAGGAATGACGCCAAGCCGCTCGGGACGCTTCGCATGGGCCGCAATCGCCCATAGCTCGAATGTGTGGCCCGGTGGTGGCATCTCGTTTGCAACCGCACTCAAATGCAATCCGCCGCCGCTCGTTGTGGCGATCCAGCTCGCCGCTTGCTGCTCTGGCGCATGCAACACGGCGACGAGAGGGGGAACCGCCGGCGTGAGCGCGACATAGAGAAGGAACGCCGCCGCGGCGGTGGCGAATCCCGCCATCGCCCAGCGCCACGGAGCTGCATTTCTCCGCGCTCCGGTTGCGGCGTGCTGGCCTGAAGTTCCTGCAATGCGCGCCGCGATTGCGTCCCATGCCCCAGGCGACGGCTCGGCGTGGCCGGCGAGCGCGGAAAGCGGATGAAGCTTTTGTTCCCAGAATGCGACCGCATCGCGCAGTACCGCATTCTCGCCCAACGCCGCCTCGATCTCGCGCATCTGAGGCGGATCGAGGACGCCCAGAACATATTCGCCGGCCAGCACGCTCAGTTCTTCGTGATCGGAAGGAATCATGATTGCAGGCATCCCTTCAATGCGATCAGCCCGCGGCGCACCCAGCTCTTGACGCTGCCGATGGGCGCTGCGAGGCGCTGCGCAATGTCGGCATGGGAATATCCGTCGACGAAGGCGAGGAGAATGCAGCGCCGCTGGTTGTCGTCGAGCGATTGCAGGCAGTGCCGGAGCGCTGTGGCCTGTGCATCGGCGTCGATGCGCTCGATCACGTCAGGCTCGATGGGCGCGTCGCCGAGCCCGGGATCGCCGGAAAGTACTTCGCGCCGAAGCTTGCGCACTGCATCGATCGCGCGGAAGCGGACAATGCCGGTCAGCCATGCCGCCGCCGCGCCGCGCTCCGACGTAAATCTGCGCGCGTTCTGCCAGATCTGCACAAAGGAATCCTGCAGCACGTCGGCGGCGATCTCCGGGCGCCGCACGATGCGCAGTGCAATGCCGTAGAGGCGGCGCGATTCAATCTCATAGAGACGCTTCAGCGCCAATTGGCTGCCGCGACCGATGGCTTCGAGGAGCACTTCGGCGGAAGAAAGCGACGCAGGCTGGTCCATGCGATGAAATGCGAAAACGGCCCCGGAGCCCAACGGTCGCGCGAATGCCCGCGCTTGTCCATCCGGGCAAATCCCGGCCGAGATGGGGAGGGGCAGGGCCGTCCAGGCCGGCATCGTGTTTGCGGCATTCATGAATCTTCTACGCAGGAAAATCGCATCGGGATGCATCCCGGCCTGCATCCGCCTGGCTCACTGCTCCGTAAGGCAGACAGTGAGCCCCGCGTGGACCGAGGAGAGGCCGAAGTCCGTGGGGCGCAGGAGCAAACGAAACACCATGAGCAGAATTCACATGATTGGCGCCGCCGCGATCGCATTTCTCGCGCTCGGCGCCGCCGCGCGCGCGGTCGATTACCCGATGGTCGGCGGTTCGGCGATGTATCCGACGCGGAACATCATCGAGAACGCGATGAATTCGAAGGATCACACGACCCTGGTCGCCGCGGTGAAGGCGGGGGGGCTTGTCGATACGCTGGAAGGCCCGGGACCGTTCACGGTCTTCGCGCCGACCAACGAAGCGTTTGCGGCGCTGCCGGCCGGCACGGTCGACACGCTTCTGAAGCCCGAGAACAAATCGACGCTCGACAAGATTCTGACCTATCACGTCGTGCCCGGCCGCCTCGACGCAATGGCGCTCGACAGGCAGATCGCGGCGGGCGGCGGCAAGGCGGCGCTCAAGACCGTCGAGGGCGATTGGCTGACGGTCACGGGCAGCGGCGGTTCGCTTGCCGTGACCGACGAGAAAGGCAACAGCGCGAACGTCACCATCTCCAACGTCTACCAGAGCAACGGCGTCATCCTCGTCATCGACAAGGTGCTGATGCCGAAGTGAATGCGGTCATTGCTGCGCTTCACCCTTCGACCTGCCTGCGCGAAGCTGAAGCTGAAGCTTCGCTTCGGCGAAAGCAGGCAAGCTCAGGGTGAGGGAAATTTCCTCATGGTGAGCCTGTCGAACCATGAGACTTCCCCTTCGCCGTAACGTACGCCCGCGCCGCATCCCTGCGGCGCGGGCGCAATCATTAATTCAAAATACGGTGCATGCGGGATGCGGACCCGAAACGTGTTGCGGCGACAGCATACTTAATGAAATGCAGCTTCGCGTAGAACCCTTCGGCGCGTGGATTGGCGGTCACTTGCATGCGGCGGAATTTGCGCCGGCGTGCCAGACGCGCCGCATCTTCGATGAGCGCGCCACCGATGCCTTTCCGCCAATGCGCCGGCTCGACAAACAATCCATCGAGCTCGCAAATTTCGGCGTCGAGCGCCGTCACCGCGGAAAACCCGATCGGCCGATCGCCGTGCCCGGCGACGCGAACCTGACGATTGCGGAACTGCTCCACGGGAATGTCGATTGCGTCGGGGTTCGCCAGCAATGCATCGCGATATTCGTCCCAGACGAGGGAGGCCCTCCACTGCATCTCGATCAAGGCCGCACGTTCGCGCAAGTGCGCAAATCGAATCTGAAGTTTCATGGTGCCCGGGTACAACGAATTCAGTCCGATTGCAGCGCAAGCGCAGCTACTTTTTGGGCCGTCCCGATTGTTTCACGTGAAACATGTTGCGCGGTTCGTGGATCGTGCCTAAGGCAGCGCGCATGAGCGCGTACGACGTCGTCGTCATCGGCGGGGGGCATGCGGGCTGCGAAGCGGCGGCCGCATCGGCGCGGTTCGGCGCCCGGACGCTGCTGGCCACCCACAAGCGGGCAACGATCGGCGAAATGTCGTGCAACCCGGCGATCGGGGGGCTGGGCAAGGGCCATCTGGTGCGGGAGATCGACGCGCTTGACGGCGTCATGGGGCGGGTGGCCGACGAGGCCGGAATCCAGTTTCGGCTTCTGAACCGGCGCAAGGGACCGGCGGTGCGGGGACCGCGCGCGCAGGCGGACCGCAAACTCTACCGCGCGGCTATGCAGCGAGCGCTCGCGGACACGCCAAACCTCGAGATCGCAGAATTCGCAGTCGAGGATCTCGTCATCCGGGACGGCAGGATTGCGGGTGTCCGCGGAGGGGGCGGAAGCGAGCTTTCCTGCGGCGCGGTCATCCTCACCACCGGGACCTTCCTGCACGGCCTGATCCATATGGGCGAGCGCAAGATTCCGGCCGGGCGCGTCGGCGAGGCGCCCACGATCGGCCTGGCGGAGACGCTGTATGGGCTCGGCCTCGGGATGGGCCGGCTCAAGACCGGAACACCGCCCCGGCTCGACGGCACGAGCATCGATTGGGCCGCGCTCGAGGTTCAGCCGGGCGATGAGCCGCCGGTGCCGTTCTCGTTCCTGACGGATCGGATCACTACCCGGCAGATCGTCTGTCACATCACCCGGACCACGCGCGCCACCCACGACATCATCCGGCGCAATCTCGATCGTGCGCCCATCTATTCCGGCCAGATCGAAAGCGCGGGGCCGCGTTATTGTCCCTCCATCGAGGACAAGGTGGTCCGCTTCGCGGGGCGCGACGGCCATCAGATTTTCCTCGAGCCCGAGGGGATCGACGACGACACCGTCTATCCGAACGGCATATCGACCTCATTGCCGGAAGAGGGGCAGCGCGCCTTCCTTGCGACAATTCCGGGGCTCGAGCGCGCGCGCATGCTCAGGCCCGGCTATGCGATCGAATATGACTATGTCGATCCGAGAGAGCTTCTCCCGTCACTGGAGACCAAGCGGGTTTCGGGGCTCTATCTGGCTGGCCAGATCAATGGCACGACGGGTTACGAGGAAGCGGCCGCACAGGGCCTGACGGCCGGTTGGAACGCCGCCCGCGCCGCGTCCTCGTCGGAGCCGATCATCCTGGACCGCGCGGACGCTTACATAGGCGTTCTGATCGATGATCTCGTCACCAAAGGCGTGACCGAGCCCTACCGCATGTTCACCTCCCGCGCAGAGTATCGGCTCAGCCTGCGGGCGGACAATGCGGACCGCCGCCTGACGAATCTCGGGATTCGGGGCGGGGTGGTGGGCAGCGAACGGGCGCGCAAATTCTCCGCGAAGATCGACCGCCTGGACGCTGCACAGCGTCGCCTGGCAGAACTCGCCCTCACGCCAAGCCAGGCAGGAAGGGCCGGAATTGTGGTGCGGCTGGATGGCGGCCGGCGCAACGGTCACGCGTTGCTCAGCCTGCCCGATGTGAGCTTTGCCGATCTCCGGCGCGTGTGGCCGGAGCTGTCCGACATCGACGCTAGAATTGTCGAGCAGCTTGAGAACGACGCGCAATACGCCGTCTATCTGGAGCGCCAGGACGCCGATATCGATGCCTTCCGGCGTGACGAGGCGTTGGGGCTCCCTCATGATCTCGACTATGGCAAAGTCAATGGTCTGTCGACGGAGGCGGTGCAGAAGCTGAGCGCCATCCGTCCCGCCACGCTGGGCCAGGCCGGTCGCATCGACGGCGTCACCCCCGCCGCGCTGACCCTGGTTCTGGCCCATACAAGGGCGAGCTTCCGTGCGCGCGGTTCCTCAGCCGCGTTAGCCGACAACGGTTGATGTTGCGGCACCCCTCACCCAATCCGGGGCAGGATGCGCCGCCCGTATCTGCGTCCCTCTCCCACAAGGGGAGAGGGGAAGCCGGAGGCCTGCACAAACGTTGGAAAACAAGCGCAAGGATCTCCCTCTTCCCCTGTAGGAGAGGGGTCAAGGGGGACCCCGTCCGACCGCTCGGGCGTGGGTGAGGATGGAGGAAGCACGGAGCGGTCATTTCGGCCCCGTGGAGTTTCAGGCGGCGGCGAATGTTTCACGTGAAACATTGGCGCGCGTGAAGCTGTTCGTGGCCCTCCTGGAGGAATGGAACGCGCGTCACAATCTCGTCTCGGCGCGATCGCTCGCCGAGGTCTGGCGCCGCCATGTCTGGGACAGCGCGCAGCTTGCCGCGTTCGTGCCGCCCGACGCGACGAGCCTTGTCGATCTGGGCAGCGGCGCCGGATTTCCCGGACTGATCCTCGCGCTTCTTTCCCGCGATCGGGTCGGCTTCAGAACCGTGCTTGTCGAGGCCACCAGCAAGAAATGCGCCTTTCTCGCCATGGCCGGAGAAAGACTCGGACTGAACGTCGAGATCCGCAACTCGCGCTTGGAAGACGCGCCCCGCGAGCCCTTCGACATCGTGGCCGCCCGGGCTTGTGCGCCGCTGTCGCGGCTGCTGGTCTATGCACAGGCTTTTCAGGGCCCGAACACGCTGAATCTCTTTCTCAAGGGTCAATCTGTAGGGGAAGAATTGACCGAAGCCCATAAATCTTGGAGGATGCAGGTGAGGGAGGAGCCCAGCCGCTCCGATCCTTCCGGCGTCATCCTCGCGATCCGGGAGCTTCGCCATGCCGATTGAGCCGCAGTCGCGAGGTCCCCGAACGCTCGTCGTCGCCAACCAGAAGGGCGGCGTCGGCAAGACGACCAC
>Ga0182024_10005824_pt1 | contig 27383 bp, 31 predicted proteins | sample P32metaG_FD_120480 | JGI IMG/M metagenome (GOLD analysis project Ga0182024, IMG submission 120480) | Permafrost microbial communities from Stordalen Mire, Sweden - P3-2 metaG (Illumina Assembly) | ecosystem: Environmental > Terrestrial > Soil > Wetlands > Permafrost | place: Sweden: Stordalen...
GTTCCCGTAAATCCGTTCAGGGGATTCACGGTGAACGCCATAAGCCCCCGTCGTGCCGCCCTGGACCGAAGTTTGGGAAGCCGGCGAGACCGAGAGCGTGAAGTCCGGTTGCGCGACCACCAGCGTTGCTGTGGCCGTATGCGTCAGACTGCCGCGCGGCCGAATAAGTGGAAGTGGCGCTGCCGCCCAAGACAGCCGGGTTGGAGATGCGCGACGGACTACCGCCGCCGGAATAGTATTGCGTCAGGATATTGTAGTACCCGGAGCCGGACAGGCTGTTGGCGAAGCTGTTGAGGATTCCGGGAGCCAGCGGATCGATGCTCCAGTTGCCGTAATAGACGTAATAGACATGGGTCTGGCCCAACATCACGGGGCCGCCGTTGTCATTGAGCAGGATCGCGCCGGTGCCCGTCGAGCCGGCCCGAGCGGCGGCGCCATGAAGGCGGTCGCCCCGTCCGGTCGCTTTCTCGTTTCCGTTGTTTTGGGCGCACAACAGAGCGATCGCGGTGTGACTGCTGCTAAGGTAAGCTGGATCGCACGTTAAGATTGTCCTTTGGTAAAAATGAAGCCTTTTAAGGATGCGGGGAAGGCGGGATCGGGGCAATCAGATCTTCGCCTTAGAGCCTATGTCGATCCGCCTGCGGCGACGGTTTAAGCGGTCAGTCTTTTAGGATGGTCGGAGCCTCGGCGCAATGGGTGGCTAATGCTTCTTGCTCGCGGTCTGCGGACCCAATGACTTTGCCGCGCCATCCATCAAAGCCTGCTTCTCGGAGTCGTTCAGCCTCGCCGCCGGGTGCATCGGAAGATAGAACCAGGGGGGCATATCCCCTGGCCCTACCTCATCGGCAACATCCTTGGCATGCCGTTGCGGGTGGTCCCACTCGGTAAAATTCAGGTGGCTTCGGCCGCCATTTACATCTCGCTGAAGCAGCCAGGATACCGGCGCCACATGGGAATACCAGGGCCACACCGTTTCATTGCTATGACAATCAAAGCAGGCCCGATGGAACAATTCTCCCGTCGCCGGTGAATCCCACGCGACTTCCTTCGTCACTGGCGGATTGCTGTGGTTGTGACCGAAGGGAATGAGCTGAATCAAGACAACGGCGAGCAGCAGCCATTTGAAGACGCGCAGCATTAACTGAGCATACCGCGGGATTACGGTTCGACGATCAGGGGGTTAACCCTTGACGCCTATAGAGGTCCGCAACGAAGATCCAACAAGATCGGGTTGCGGCAGCGGCCGGTGCAACCGATGCGACCGCCTTCGGCCGAATGCGTAAAAGCGTTTCAAACAGGCGTCGCATCTGAAGGGAAACACCAGGATGACCGGCAGCGCGTGGTCCAGAAAGCTGATCCGCTTCGACGGGCGGACTTTACGGCGCAAACAGTGGGGGCATGCCGGAAACCGGATCGCCCGAACGAGCGCGGAAAGCAGCATTGCGGCGCAGAATACCGCGATCGGCGCCGCGACGAACAGAAGTATAAGATAACGCACGGGATGTTCAATAAGGGCCATAGGATTAAAGCGACACTGACAATGCTGTGATGATCGGGGCGGTCTTTGTGTTTCAGGGTTACATTCATCGCCTCGCGAGATCGGAAGCGCGGATTCCGGGAATGGAACATGAAACGGCTGTTATTTTTACGCCAGCCGTATCAAGGGTTGCTCTTCGGATCGATGCCGGACGGAACGCTGGCGCTCTGTGCCGATTTATCGGCGCGGAAGCAACCTCACGGCCTTTCCATGTGCCCGGCTGAATTTCTCAGGTCGACTAATGTCTTGGGCGCGACGAAATCCCGGCCGCCACTTTCCGTTTTCCTTTGGGCTTTCTCTTCATACATGGCTGCGTCCGCGCGCGCGACCAACTGGGCCATTGTGTCGCCCGGCCGCCAGGCGGCCACCCCCACCGATGCCCGAACGCTCACCTTAAGTGTTTCGCGGTTAATTTCCACCGCGTAGTCGCCGTCGATCCATTTACGGATCAGGTCGATCCGATGGCGCAGGTCCTGGAGCCCGCAATCCGCAATCACCAGAAATTCATCGCCTCCCCACCGGCTGACGACATCGGTCGACCGGAAGCGAGCCCGCAGCTCGGTGGCGAACTGTCGTAGAAGGGCGTCGCCGGCGGCGTGGCCATAAGCGTCGTTAGTCTGCTTGAAATTGTCCAAATCGAAGAGAGCGACGGAAACGGGGCGGGAATTCTCAATCCGCAGCTGGAGCTGCCGCTCCGCTTTGTACCGGTTGGCGACGCCGGTGACAAGATCGTGAGTAGCTACTCGCTCCACTTCATCGAGCTTCTTCTGGTAAACCGACAACTCGGCGCGAAGGTGTTCGACAGATTGGTGCCCGTCCTGCACCATCCTCTCGACACAAGTCCTAAGCTGATTGGCGCTTTTTCCCAACGATTGCCGGATCTTGGTCAGATCTTCCAGGTTGCCAATGGCCGCCAATTGTCCCGCGAACTCGCCGAACTGAAGCGCGTACCGCTGATCCCGCTCGCCCAGCGCCTGGGTCGTTTCCGCCACGATCATCATAATCTCTTTGACATCATGGGCTGTTTGCTGAAAGTATTCCGAAGCGCTCTCCCCCCATTTCTTGAGCTCTTCTTCCACTTTTTTTCCGGTTTCGGCCACCGCATCTCGCTCGGCTTCGGCCGACAGCCGGTCTCGAAGATTGATCAGGTCGCGCTGGAAATCCTCACCGATGTGCGGGCAGATCTGCGTGGCGCTGATCCCCATAGCCGTCAACGTAGCCCGATAGGAGTCGCACATGGTTTTGAGCGACTCTTCCGATTTGGATTCGATATATTTTTTCAGGGAAATCATTTCTTCACCTCCGCGGCAGGCTCCGGTTTCGTCGGGGGGGCCAGCCGGTCTTGCGCCACAGCTTCTTCCTGATCGTCGAGCCCGGCGTTCCGCACAATAATCGAAATCCGGCGATTCGACGGGTTGGTGGGGTCCTCCTTCTTCAACAATCTCTGGTCGGCGAATCCGCGCACCTGGCTGATCCGGGTATCGTCCAACCCGGATTCCTCCAGAATTCTGCGCGCCGCGTTGGCCCGGTCCGCCGACAATTCCCAATTGGAATAATCCGGCCGCCCGTAGGGCGTGGAATCGGTATGTCCTTCGACAGCCACTTTGTTGGGAAGTTTCACCAGCTCCGCAGCTAGAATTTTTAGCAGCGCCTGACCCGCTTCCGTCGGTTTCGGATTTCCATTTTCGAAGAAAAGGCCGCGCTCTGTTTCGATCAGATCCACCCGCAGGCCCTCGGTCGTCAGCGTGATTTTGATTTGCTTCTCCAGGTGCTGGAGCGCCGGAATCTGCTTCATGGCTTCTTCCAGTTTCTCTTTGAGATGCTGCAGATCCAGGCGATTCAACAGGAGGGTTTCCCCGGTGCCCGCCGTGGTGGTGCCGGTTTGCCGGCCCTTGCCGGTAGGATCGAGGAAATATCCGCCAACGGCTTTTTGCACCTTTTCGCTGGCGCTCAAAAGCCACAGAACAATGAACAGCGCCATCATCGCGGTAACGAAATCGGCGTAGGCCACCTTCCAGGCGCCGCCGTGCTCGTCGCCATGCTCCGCGGCGCGCTTCCGCACGATGATGATCGGCGTTTCCTTGTGGCCGCTCAAGCCGCTGCCTCCTTCACTGGGCTCTCAGGCGATTTTCGGCAGACCTTATCCATCTCCTGAAACGAGGGCCGCAAGTGATGGGGGATGGCGCGCCGCGCCGCTTCAAGAGCGAGCATGGGAGAGAGCCCCTTCATAGTCGCCAGCAAGCCCATCCGCAGGCATGCAAAGTACTCGCCTTCGGCATCGGTGTGCTTCTTGATATGCGCCGCCACCGGCCCCAGGAAACCGTAACACAGCAGGATACCCAGGAAGGTTCCCACCAGCGCCGCAGCGACCTTGTGTCCAATCTCCTCCGGCGGACCGCCCAGGGATCCCATAGTGATGACGACCCCCAGAACGGCAGCGACAATTCCCAATCCGGGAAGACTGTCCGCGACGGTCGTCAGCGCGCTCGCGGCCAGACGGCCCTGGCGGTGCAAAATCTCCAGATCCGTCTCCATAATCTGGTCCAGGTCGTGGGTTTCCACGCCTCCCGTGACCAGCGTCCGCATGGTATCGCAGAAGAAATTCATGGCCGGCCGGTTTTTCTGGAAACTGGCGTGGCGTTTGAAGAGGGCGCTCTTGTCCGGCTCGTCCAGATCCTGTTCGAGCGATGCCAGCCCGTTCTTGCGCACGGTGTTGAAGAAATCATTCAAAAACTTCAAGGTGTCTAGATACAATGCGGCGGTGTAATAACTCCCTTTGAAAACCTGAAGAACGCCCCCGGCGATCTCTTTCAAAATATAGACCGGGTTTCCGATCAGAACCGTGCCTAACGCCGCGCCGCCGATGATGAGTAGTTCGGCCGGCTGCATGAGCACCAGAAGATTACCCTTTTCAATCAGATAGCCCCCGGCAATACAGCCTAGAACCACAACGATGCCGATAATTGGAACCATATCTTTTCCGGATTCTCCTATTGCTCGTAACCTACGACTAAGGGTAAGTCTTAGAATCGGCGGCCCGTAGTCCGATCTTTACAGGGAATAGGATCCCGGCATGTCGCTACGCAATTCTTTACCCTGTGTTACACTGCTAAAAACGTGGCGGGCGATGGTTGGATTTTCGGTGAACATGGCTTGGTTTTCGGAACCGTTAAGTTCTCCGGGATAAATGCTTAAACGGGATTTCCTCAGCCGGCGCAAAAGCATTGTCGGCGCCATCGCGCTTGCCGCCTTTCTGATCCGGTTGGGTGCCATCGCGTGGACGCAATCCTATCTGATTCCTCCGGATCGCGACCATTTTGCATTCGGCTACGAATCGGGCCGCATCGCGCGATCGCTCGCTGTTGGCGACGGATTTTCTTCCCCCATGCCGTTTCCGACCGGCCCGACGGCCCACCTGGCTCCGGTCTATCCGTTATTGCTGAGCGGAATTTTCAGATTATTCGGCGTCTATACTGCGTCGTCGGCCATCGCCGCCTTCGTGATGAATTCGGCCGCCGACGCTTTGACCTGCGTGATCCTGTTCTACCTGGGCAGTGCCATCTTCGGCGAGATCGAGGGATTGCTGGCGGCCGCGCTGTTCGCGCTCTACCCGACGGCCATCTGGTTTGCGAGCGGCACCATCTGGGACACCTCCGTGCTGGCGTTATGTCTTGCCGCGCTCGCGCTCTGGTTCTACCGGCAGCCCGACGATCCGCCCGCAACGCAATATATCGTCACCGGTCTATGGCTCGGATTAGGCGGACTGGTGAATCCGACCATCTGTCTTACCGGCTCCATGGGTTTGTTGTGGATGTGGCATCGCCTGGCGGGCAGAGGTCCGGAGCGATTCTGGAAACCCGGACTGGCTGCCGCCTGCGCCGGACTCGTGCTGCTGCCTTGGATGATTCGCAATGCCGTAATGGTTCACGAGTTCACGCCGCGGAGTGCCTTTGGCGTGAACTTTCGCCAAGGCAATAGCCAGGCGGCAGTGGAGGCCGGCAATGGTGTCTTCCAACAGGCCATCGCCGCGCCGGACTCGCCAGCTGAGGGGGAACGAATGCGTGAACTCGGCGAGGCGGCCTACGATCGAGAATGCCTGCGCGAAGGCTTGGCTTTCGTCCGTGCCAATCCCGACAAATTTTTCTATTTGACGTGGGTGCGTATACGTGGCTGGTGGCTCGGATACAATTCCGAATGGAATTCTAGTTTTCATGTGGGTCGGGATCTGACGTTTTGGAAGCGCGTGCTGGCTTCGATATGGCTGCCGTTTCTGGTGGCGGGCATTGCTCTGGCCATCCGCGCCCGCCGTCCGGTATTTCTGCTGACGGCGATGATCCTGGTCTATCCGGTGCCCTATTACTTCACCATCGTCAGCATGCGTTATCGTTTTCCGATTGAGCCCCTGATTCTCGTAATCGTCGCATTCTTCTTGACAGAAATATTCCGGCGGTCCCGGGCATTCTGGGCGGAAAAGTCGGAATGAACGCAAAACAGGCGGGAGATTTTGCGTCTCCCGCCTGTCAAGTATTAGCCCTGATTGCCCGGTTCATCGATCGATGCACATCTTCGCGGTCGTTTCGATGAAAGCCGGAATGGAGTAAGTTCGGCGCTTGTTCATTTCCCTACCCGACCCCGAGCCGGTTCCCTGGGACCGTGCAACATGGCTCGGACTGACCGTCCTGGTTAGCCTGTGGGCTTTTCTTTTTGCTGTCACCTGGGGTCATTGGGGCGACCTGACGATCGATTGCGGCAGAGAGATGTATGTGCCATCGCAGTTAGCTCACGGCAAGACTCTCTATACCGACCTTTGGTATCCCTATACTCCCGGCGGACCTTATCTGAACAGCCTTCTCTTCCGGCTCTTCGGCGTCCATCTGGCCGTTCTATATTGGGCCGGAGCTCTGTCAGCTCTGGGGAGTGCCACGCTTCTCTATCTCACCGGTCTTAACGTTACTTCTCGTATGGCAGCCTGGACCACCGGGAGTATTGTACTTCTCGAAGCATTTGTCTCCAGCGAATTCTGTTTTCCATTGCCATATAGTTACGGCGCGGTTTACGCCTGCCTGGCCGCATGCTTTTGTCTCTGGTGCGCCGTGAACGCCGGCGCCGGCCGACGCCAGTGGAACTGGATGCTGGGGGCCGGAATTGCGGCGGCAGCGGCGTTTCTTTCGAAGCAGGAGATCGGCGCCGGTTGCTTCGCGGCGCTGGTGTTATTGGCTGGTGTTCGTGGTGTCCGCTCATACCGCAGCGGTGAGTCGATCCGTCAGTTTGGGATCGAGTTGGCGGCTCTCCTTCCCGGCGTCCTGTTATCTCTGACCGTAATCGTCTGGATGATTTCGCTTGGCGGACTGGAGTTTCTCACCCAGGAGAACCTGATGAGTTGGCCCACCTCTTACTTCATGAAAAAGTATGCAAACACGTGGCTCGCCCTTACCGGCTTCTCACTCTCCCGGAAATCGCTGATCAAAATGGGGGCCCTGGCAGCCACCATTGCTATCTGGTGCGGTTTTCGGTGGCTTCGGCGTGTCCCGGGAAATCGCGGCCGGATCTTGGCTTTCGGCGTACTGTTGTGTCTGGGAGCGCTCGCCGCCATGGCTCGTTCCGACGATTTCATTTCACGCTCTCTGCACCTATTCTTCCCGCGGGCCGCGGTATTCCTGATCGCCCTGGCTGTTCCCATAGCCATCTGGGTATGCTCGACCCTGAGACAGTCCGGCAGCTTCGTCAAAGTGGCTTTATTGTTTTCGATGACAGTCTTAATCGAACCCCGCGCTTTGTTCGGTACTCTGCCCTCAAGCTACTCGATATTTTATAATGGCCCGGTTCTTCTCTCGTTGTTTGTCATCATGAATTGGCTGGTGTTTCCGGACGGCTCTTCGAAGGCTGGCGGTACCCGACTCGTAGATGTTCTTCCGTATCTAGCCGTCTTACTCACTGTGCTGGTGGATGTGGGGCCACTCTATTCCCATGGTCACGCGAATATCTCACTGAGAACGCCGCGCGGAGTCATCTACGCCGGGCCCGATAAACTTCTGGCCTACCGATCGGCGCTCGATTTTATCGATCGGAAGAAGGGCGAAGGCGGAATCATGTCAATACCCGAGGATACCAGCTTGTATTTCCTCGCCGGAATCGAAGCGCCCACTCGCCTCTATCAGTTCGGTCCCGGTGTATTATCTCCCGGCAAAATGACCAGCCAGGAGATCGAACGCATTCAGCAAGCTGGAGTCCGATATTTGATCTGGTCGAATCGAACATTTCCGGAGTACGGAGTTCCGGTATTCGGGACTGACTTCGATCAGGACTTGGCACAATACTTCAGAAGCCACTATCGACCCATCGAAACCATTGGAGGCGATCTCGGATGGAACGCAGTAGTCTGGGAACGCTTGCCGGACTCGTCTCCTCGCTGAAGACGGGATGGGCCGCGCCGTTGCTTCATTAGCTCGGCGGATTTGCGGAACCAGGCAGTTATCGCGGCGACAAAACCGGGCCAAATCCGCGGAACCCGCGATTTGCCACGACTGTAAGCACCACGAACAGCGTCATCACGACAAGCTGCGCGATCACGAACGGCGCTTCCGTTTGCGTCGGCGCGAGTGCCTTGAGCGACGGCACTTTCGCGAAGAGTTGCGCGACCAGAACGAAAACGTTGAGGTAGAACGCGATCATCGCAGTGACCACGTAGGTTCCGCGCCAACCGCTCCGAAGGTGATAGAGGTAGCGCGCCACGATCGCGGCCGCCAGTACGATCAGTGAAATGATCCCGACGACGTGCGAGGGCATGAGGTGAGCGGCCGGCAGGAAGAAGCCGCTGACGCTGGTCAGGACCGTGGTGGCGAGGAAGATCGCCGTCCATCCTTCCAGCATTTTCGCGTTGATCAGTCCGGTCAACACGACAAAGCCTGAAGCGATCGCAATCAGGCTGATGATCACATGCGCAAGCGTAAGAGGCGGCATTTCGGTGAACATAGCGCGCTCCTTCATCGAGTTTTGGATCAGGCCCTCGGCCTACGATTCATTATCCGGCAACTACACCTTCACGCAAGCCACAGCTTTCCGCAACCCGGCTCATGGAATACCTCGGCAATGGGAACTCTCACGAACGTGTTCTGATAGCGGGCTCCTCGGCGGCCATCTTAAAAGCCGTGTTCGCCGCCGGAATCCCGGCATACACGGCAACCTGCAATAGCACTTCCTCAAGATCGCATGGCTCCAGTTCGAGCCCCAGTCCGGCATTAACGTGAAGCCTGAATTCCTCCCAACGTCCCAGCGACGCCGTAATCGCGAGCACCAGCATTCGGCGGGTACGGTCATCGAGACCCGGCCGCTGCCAAATGGTTCCCCACGCGTAACGAGTCACCAGTTCCTGAAATGATCGAGTGAAATCGCTAGTCGCTGCCGTCGCGCGATCGACGTGCGCGTCGCCGAGTTTCTCGCGCCGCCGCTTAAATCCCGCCGCCAAGGTATCGTCGACCGGAGGAACAAGAAATCGGAGCAAGGCAGCCGTGAACGACCGCGGTCTCTCCAGATTCGAAAGGTGAGCGGCCGGCAAATGTTCGACACGAGCCTGGTGTATTTCCCGCGCCAGTATTTCTCCGTGCCCCTCCCAAGGCGTGGAGACGTCGTGATCGCCCACCACGATGAGCGTGGGAGTGCGGATCGCCTCCAACGACTGCCTCTGATCCATGTCGCGGATCGCGGCGCAACATCCCGCATATCCGATCGCGTTGGTGGAAAGCAGAACCCTCCGCGCACCGGCCACCGCCGCGGAGTTCGCCGTCAGGCTGGCCGCGGTAAAAAACCTTGCCATGACGTTATCCGCAACCGCCGAGATCCCACCATCCAGCACCGCTCGCCTGCGATCCTCCATCAATCTCGGATCTGCAACTCGAGGGGAAGTGTTCGCCAGAATCAAATGGGTTAAACGGTGCGGTCTGTTCACGCCCAGCCACTGACCGATCATGCCGCCGAGCGAAAGTCCGCACATCGCGAACCGTTCGATTCCGAGGGCATCCACAATTGTTTCGAGATCGTGGGCGAGCACCTCAATGGTGTAATCGCCTGCGGGGACGTCCGTGGCTCCCTGCCCGCGCGTGTCGTAACGCAGTACTTGGAAGTACGGCGCAAGAGCCGCGGCCTGCGCGTCCCACATGGTGTGATCGCACCCGAGCGAATGTGAAAACATGATCACTGGTCGGCCCTCCACGCCTTCCAGCCGATAATAATGACGCAGACCGCCCGCCTGAATGAATGGCATGACTCACTCCGAATCTTTGAGCAGTTGTTGGCGAAAAATTTCTGTCGCGCCGAGATAGTCCTCCACTTGGCCGAGCGAAAGCCCCAAAATATTTTCCAGGGATTCCCCTGTCTCCGCGGCTTTGCGGAGCGCGCCGGCCACCAGCTCCCGCGCGCCCGGTTGTTCCCCGAGCAGCATCACGGCCTTTTCGGATAGAACCGCTCCCTGCATCGCTTCCAGGTTGGCGCGCATCCGACCGACGTTGACCTCAAGATGCTCGACCGCGTCCGCGACAGCAGCCAGCGCGCTTCCGGTAGCGCCCAGGACTTCCGCAATGGTCTGCCACTCCGCCTGCCAGCCGCCCGCCGCGCGTTCGTGTTCCTGAATCATCAGGCCTAAGTACGTGCTCACCAGTCCGGGCACCCGTGCCGCGGAGGCCAGCGCGATCACCGATCCGGCGGGATTTCGCTTGTGCGGCATGGCCGACGAGCCGCCTCCGGGCTCGGATACTTCGCCGACCTCCTGCTGCATCAGCAGCGTCACGTCACGCGCGATTTTCCCCAGACTCCCGCTATAGATTCCGCAGGCCGTAACTACGCCGGCCAACCGGTCGCGATGCGCGTGCCAGGGCGCGATCGGCACCGGCAGATTCAGTTCCTTGCCGAGCTCGGCCGCCAACTCCGTGCCGCGCGCGCCGTATGACGCGAGGGTCCCCGCGGCGCCGCCAAACTGAAGCTGCACCGCATCGGTGAACGATTCTTCCAGGCGTCGCCAGTTCCGTTTCAATGTCCCGTACCAGCCGGCGGCTTTGTACCCGAACGTGATCGGCGGCGCGGGTTGCAGCAAGGTGCGCGCCAGCATCACGGTCCCCGCGTGGCGCTCCGAAAGCGTCCGCAGCATATCGGTCAGGCGCTGATGATCCCGCCACAGAATCTCCCTGGCGCGGCCCAGCAGCCGAATGAGAGCGGTATCCACCAGATCCTGGCTCGTCGCCCCCCAGTGCACGAACAACGCGCTCCGGTCGTCAACCTCGCGAACGCGCGCGGTCATCGCCTTTACGAAAGGAATCGCGATGGTGGCCGATCCGCGAGCCTCCCGCGCCAGTGCCGCCGCGTCAAACTTCTCCGCAAGCGCCGCCGACGCGATGGACTCCGCCGCGCTCCGCGGAATAAGCCCCAGGCGCGCCTGCGCCCTTGCCAGTCCGACTTCAAACCAGAGCATCGACTCAAGTACGGAGCGATCCGAGAACAGTTCCGCGATCTCTTCCGTGGTGCCGAGACATTCGATGAGACGCAGGGTCATTTAGACGTCGAAGAATACCGTTTCGCGCTCGCCCTGCAAGCGGATATCGAGATTCCACTGCCCTGGCCGCGTCGCATCGGGCTGCGCGATCAGCGTATGCCGCCGAACGGCGGGAACCAGCGCCAGCACCGTGTCTTCTTCGAGCGCCGGGTCTCCCGCGAAATAGACTCTGGTGACTAACCTCGCCAGCAGACCGCGCGCAAATATCGAAACATTGATATGCGAAGCCTGCAGCCCGCCGCTCTCGCCCGTAACCCGCCCGGGACGGATCGTCTCAAACAGGCAGACTCCCAGTTGATCCGTTCCGAGCCTGCCGAAGCCGCAAAACGCGTCATTCGGATGAGCATATGTTCCGTCCGCGTCCGCTTGCCACAACTCGATCATCCCGTCCGGCACCGGCGCCCCGTCGCCATCGAGCAGCGTCAGCCGTAGCGCGATTCTTTCGCCTTTCACGTCCGGACCGATCATGCAGCCGAGCTTCTGGTTCGAAGTCAGCGCGAAATCGTAGAACGGTCCGATAGTCTGCGATGGCAGGCAATGCGAACTCATCGTCGCTCCTCGAACAGCGTCGCCGCGCGGCCGCGCAGCACGAAATCGAAACGGTAGCCGAGCGCCCATTCGGGCTCCGTCAAATCGAGATCGAAATTCGCAATCAGCCGGCGCCGGGCCTGCTCCTCCGGAATCGACTGATAAATCGGATCGAGCGCCAGCAGCGGATCCCCCGGAAAGTACATCTGCGTGACCATTCGAGTGATGAAACAGCGCCCGAACAGCGAGAAGTGAATGTGCGCCGGACGCCATGCGTTCGAGTGATTGCGCCACGGATACGCTCCCGGCTTGATGGTCACGAAGCGATAATTGCCGTCGGCGTCGGTCATCGTTCGACCTGCCCCGGTGAAATTCGGATCGAGCGGCGCCGGATGATTGTCCGCGCGATCGAAATACCGGCCGGCCGCATTGCACTGCCACAATTCGATCAGCGTATTCGCAACCGGCCGGCGGTCTTCGTCCATCACTTTTCCGGCAACGACGATGCGCTCGCCCAGCGGCTCGCCACCATGCTGCCGCGTCAGATCATCATCGGTCTCGCCGATGGGATTGTGACCATACAGCGGTCCGGTCAGTTCAGAGGAAGTGTGCGGCAGCCGGATTAGAGGCTGGTTCGGCGCGCGGCGGACCGTCGCGCGGTAGGGCGGGTGAAGCAGCGTCGGCTGCTCTCGCGGATCCGGCCGCGGATAAATCGTATCGGATTCGGTCTGCCGTTCCCCGGGCGACATAGGACCGATTATCTCGCGTTCGCTGCTTCGCCGATCGCCACCACGTGACCGCGCGTCCGAAAGAACAGCACATCCTCGGACACCGCCGGCGTAGCCAGCACCATCTCCCCCATCGAATTCTTCGACAGCAGCTCATATTGGGCGCCGGCCTTCACCACGTAAACTTCTCCTTCTTCGCTGGCGAAAAGAATTTTGGAACCGATGGCGATGGGTGACGCGGTGAAGCCCGTCAATCCCGACCCCAACCGCTGGGTATAGCGAAGCGCGCCGCTCTTCGCGTCGAACACTTTGAACACCCCGTTGTCGCCCAGGCTGTACAACAAATCGCCCAAGACCAGAGGCGTCACCATCGACGACAAATTGTGCGGCTCAGACCACGCCACGCCGCTGCTGGTGGTGGCCGATCCCTGGGGCGTGATGTCGCCCGACGCTTCCGGCCGCACCGCGAACAGCGGCGTCGGCCCGCTGTGCGAGCTCATCACGTAAATCAGTCCATGCGAAAAAATCGGCGTCGAGACCGGCAGATCGCCGCCTTGTTTCAACCGCCACAACTCCTTGCCCGAATTCCAATCGTATCCGGCGACGTAGGGCCAGCCACTGCAGACGATCTGCGTCCGCCCCGCCGATCGCACCACCGCGGGCGTGGCCCAACTCTGGCTCGACGTACCCTCGCGCGAGGTGCGCCACAACTCGGCGCCGTCTTTCGCCGCCAGAATCACCAGAAACGACCCTTTTTTCTGGTCGCATTGCAGCACCACCTTATCCTCGAACAGAACCGGCGAGCTCGCCGTGCCCCATTGCAAATCGTATCCGACCGGTCCCGCGTCGAACGTCCCCAAATCTTTCTTCCACTGAAGATTTCCATCCAGGTCGTAACAGTACACGCCTTCCGAGCCCAGATAAACGATCAGCCGCCGCCCGTCCGTCGCGATCGTGGCGTTAGCGTGCGTCGCCTTGGTATGCCGTGGCGACTTCGGAAGACCCTGCGCCGCCGTCCGCTGCCACAGAATCTTGCCGCTATTTTTGTCGAGGCAGTACACGATCCACGTTTGCGGGCCGTTGTCGTCCGCCGGAGTGCCAGGATCGTGAATCGCCAGTTTGAGCTTCGCCGGACCGGCGGCGCTGATCGCGGTGGTGACAAAAAGTCGATTGCCCCAGATGGTTGGACTCGAATGCGACAGCCCGGGGATTTCCGTGCTCCAGCGAATATTGCGGATCGCGCCTTCACTCGCGTCCGCGTTCCAGGAATCGACGATCTTCCCATCCGCGATTCCCTCGCCATCCGCGCCTCGAAACGACGGCCAGTTGATGGTTGCCGGACGCGCGCCGGTTGCCGCTGCCAGCACCAGACAAACTAATTTCAGGTCAATTCGCAAGCGGCGCCACCCGTATAATCCCAATATTGTTTTCGATGCTGATCTTGGTCCCGAAGGCCGCGGAATCGCGCTGCAGCTCTTCAAGAATTCTCCGCGCGTCGTCGCCCTTAGCCGGTTTCGGCATCCCCTGCGGATGCGGCCCCTTTTCCCGCGTCAACATCAGCGGATAAAGCCGGACCTCGCTCGCCTGTCCGCCGCGAAACTCGCTCACCGCCACCACGCTGTCAAACCAATTTGGAGGAAAGCCCGGAAATCGCGACCGCACATATTCCGGATACGTCAGCGGCGTCATATCGAGATTGATTTCTTCAAGGTTATCCGGATTGGTTACGTGGCCCAGTTCCATCTCGAAGAAAAAACTCGCCAGCCCGTAAAAAATCGGTTTGCCTTTGTAAATCTCCACTCCGTGCAGGACGTGTGGCCCGTGCGTGACCACAATATCCGCGCCCGCGTCGATCACGTTGTGAAAGAACGCGGGCAGAAAATCGGCGGGCTCGCGAGCATCGGCGTCGCCGTTGGCGGTCTCATGCGCGTGGATCGAGAACATCACCAGCGAGGAAACTTCCTTGGCCCCGCGGATCGACCGTAAAATTTCGAAGCGGTCATACGGATTCATTTCATAGGTGAGGCCGGGCTTTTCGGAGACACGATAAGCCTGGCCATTCAGCGTGATCTCTTTCGCGTCAGCCGCCGGCGCTCTGCCCTGTCTGGCGACGATGGTCCGCAGCGCGGCCATTTCGGGCGCGGTCACCAGCGTCACGCGCCGGGTCCGCAGCACGCTGATCCCGGGACGTCCCGCAACCTCCGCGCCGATCGAACCAGCCACCGACATCGGCGTAAATGTGGACGCGGCGGCCACCAGCGCGATCCGACCCTTGGCAGTTTCGAGGAACGCCGGCGCCCGCGCCGCAGCTCGGGTACGCCCGCTTCCCGCATGCGCGATTCCCGCGTCATCGAGCACGTGTTCCGTCGCCGCCAGCCCGTCGAGTCCCCAATCGGTGGCATGATTATTGGCCTTCGACACCATGTCGATGCCCATGTTCCGCAGGTCGCGCGCCACCGCCGGAATTCCCAGCGGAATGCCGCCGCCGTTTTCCGCCGCCGGAGATCCCTTAAAATTTTCGAGATCGAAAATGGATCCTTCTTGATTCGCAAAGCCATGGTCGGCCTGCTTCAGAATTTTCATTACGTCCACAAATCCAGGAACAGCGAGCAGCGTTTGCGGGCGGTCAGGTCCGATCAGATCTCCCGCCGCGGCCAACGTGAAACCGTCCTGAATCGTGCAAGGGATCGGCACGCGCGGAATCTGCGTGAGCGGATCGGGCAAGGAACGCGTCGGGCGCTGCTGCGCGCCGCACGGCATCATCAAAGCCAGCGACAGCAACGCGGAGCCAGTGATTCTCAATCGATGATCCTCCCGTTACCGCGCCTCAGCCGGACCCGCAACCACCTCGCGAATGAACTTGACCACATCCTGCCGCAAACGTAATCTCGCGTCCTTAGTGGCATAAATCACGTGTCCCGAATCATAGCAGCCGGCCTTCATGTTGTGTCCGAGCGCAGGCTCCATCTGGCTGATCATGTATGAATTGTAGGCGCAGCTATTCAGCGAATCGTACAGCCCAGCGGCTACGTATACCTTCATTGCCGGATCCATAATCATGGCTCGCCGCAGCCACGGCTCGGCCAACCCGGGCGGTCCGTTTCCCGATCCCACCACAATCGCGTCTTTCTGCAGCGCCGCCGACGGATCGGATTCCAGACCGTAAATGGCGTGAGTCCCCGGATTGGGCGGAGGCGTTTTCGCCTGGTTCCAGTTCCATCTTTGTCCCACGCCCCGCTGCTGTGGCGCGGCGGAGTACCCAGTCTCTCCGCCGCCCGCGCCGGCATACACCAGATCCGTCTTGTACTGCAGCTCCGATCGAAAATAGTGGCGATCACATCGGCGCGCCCGCGCGGCGTTTTCTGATTAGTCACCCGCATATCCTGACTGTTTGCACCGCAGAACGACGAGCTGCCCGGTCCTCCGTTCCACGCAAACGTCAGCGGCCTCGGTTTCGCGCTATCGACGGTGTACGCCACAAAAAAGATCGACGCGCGCACTTCCCCGGTTTCGCTGTCGCGAATAGGCAGACGGCCGGTAATAGCGGTGTACTTTAAGGTGCGCCCCTCGATGGTGATCTGGTGCGACGTCTGCGCGGTCTGCTCCTCCTGCGCACCGGCGGTCGCCGCCAGCATCAACAGACACAAAATACTGAATCCGGCGAGTCGAATTCGACCGGCGCGGCACCGGACTTTGCAATGAATCATGTTTTCAGCTACAGCCCCGCCAGTTCAGAGTTCGCGTGATTTTCGAACGCAAACATCACCACCGTCGCTACCGCAATCTCTTACGGAGCCGCCATCCGTCAGGATGCGGTTCTCCGATCCCCACAGCCCCGCCAGTGAGAGTTCGTGTGAAAAATGCGCAGAACTCTTTTTCGAACGCGAACATCACTATCCCTACAGCCCTGCCCGTAAGGGCCGGGGTCAATGTGCGTTTTTCATACACACTCCTGATGCCGAACATCGGTACTTTTTCAGCAACGTCACTTTTCAGGAAAGCGCCTCCAGCAATTTGTCGACGTCCGCCTGGTCGTTGTAGACCGAAGGCGAAACCCGAACCCGATGCGGATACACCGCGATGTCCACGTTGGCGCGCTTCAGCCGCTGCGGAATATCTTTCGTGTCTTTTTTCGCAAACGTCACGATCGGAGACGTGCTGTCGGCGGGCGTCATCGGCTCGAAGCCCAGCCGCGGCATCTCTTTTTGCAGCCGGCGCAGCAGCGGCTGGCGATGCGCCTGAATGTTTTCGACGCCCAGCCGCTTAAGGTAATCGAGCGAATACGTCAGACACGCCACCGTTCCGTTGGCCACCGTGCCCACCTCAAAATGCCCGCCCGCATCGTTGGCCGCGGTCCAGTCCATCACCGCGCTGCCCGGCGGATCGTACGGGAAAACGTGATACTCCGTCGCCGCCAGCTGTCGAAACCCGTACTGGCTGCGCTGAAGGCGGCCCAGCAGGTCCTCGCGCACATACAGAAATCCCAATCCCATATCGCCCATCAGCCACTTGTAGCTGGCACAGGCGCAAAAATCGACCCCGCTCACGTGCGCGTCGAACGGCACCGCTCCGATGGCCTGCACTCCGTCGACATACACCAGCGCCCCGCGGGAGTGAGCCAGATCGCACAGCGCCTTCAAATCGTACTGAAATCCGTTGATCATCGAAACCAAGGAGACCGCCACCAGTTTGGTCTTCGAGTCGATCACCTTCTCCATGTCGCTCAGCTCGATTCGACCTTCGCGCGGGCGCACCATGCGGACATCGAAACCCTGTTTCGCCATCACGGCGTATTGATACAACGATCCATCGAAGTGCAGAGCATCCGTGACCACGTTCCCGCCGGCGCGGGGCAGATCGAGACTCGCCGTCACCAGGTTCTCGCCCACCGTGGTACTCGGCACGAAACTGATTTCTGAGGGCCGGGCGTGAATCAACTCGGCGAACTGGATTTTCACGCGCTTCTGCATCTCGCCCGAATGATCCAGCGCGTTGATGCCGCCGCCGGAGGCCTTGTATTTCAGATAGTCCTGCACCGCCCGCGTCGCGCCGACGCTGATCGGATGCCAGCGCGCGTTGTTCAGGCAGGTTTCAGACTTGACCACTTCAAAATCGGATTTGGCCGGCAACTCCGCAGTTGCGCCCGCGGCCGATTGCCACGCTGCCGCTCCCGCGGCATACATCCAGTCGCGACGAGACAGGTCCATAACACATCCTTTCTTGTTCATTGCTGAACGGACGGGGTCGGCCTTTTCGCCGGCTTCGTCGTTCGAATAAATTCCCCGATGTCGAGATTCATCGGTGAAGAATCGGCTTCTCCGCATACATCGAATGCCCGCCCGGATAATAACCGAATACGAAATTGCGGCGCAATGTGGGATCGAGACGCATGTGGCTCACCGCGTAGTCTCCGCGAAATAGGGCGTCACCAGATCGAAATATCCCTGCGCCAGAAAAACGCGCATGGTGGGAACCCGCCGCATCGCGTCGGCCAGTTCTGCGGCCACGTTCGGTCCGCTCATATTCCAGCGCTGCCCGGTCCAGTCCGCGCGCGGCGTCGCCGGAGATGGCCATCCGCCGCCCCACGGACCGGCATATCGAGCATCAGCAAAAAATCCCAGCTCCTTCCGAAGATACGGCACGATCAATCCCGACGTGCCGTTTGAAAAAAGACTCGGATCGGACCACAAATCGTAAGGCGCGTTCGGATTGGCGACCTTCCAGGTCAGATTCGCGCCGTAATGCCCCACTTCCATATTCTGATCCTTCAGCAGTTGCCGCGCGAACTGATCGGCGCTGATTCGCAGATTCGCCTTGGAAATGAACCCCGCATCAAGCCCGGTAAACCGCGCCAGTTGCGCCACTACGGTCTCCCGTTCCTGCGGGGTCAATCGATCGCCCTTCATCAGCGCGGCGGCGTAATCGGTCTCCGCCCAGGCCTCCGATTTTTTCAGCGTCGCCGCCATGTCGGTTTGCAGATCCGCCGGAAGCTTCTTGTGAAAGAAAGCGGAAGCGGTGAAACTCGGAACGATCAGTACTGACGCCAGATCCTCCGACCCAGCATTTCCGCGGCCGGCCAGATTGCCCATCGAAATAAGGATGACGCCGCTGAGCGCGATTCTCCGATCGGTGAGAATCTTTGCCAAGCCGGCGGCGCGCGTGGTTCCGTAGCTTTCCCCCGCTATAAACAGAGGTGCATTTTCCTGCTCAAAATGCGCCATATAGAGCCGTATAAACTCGCTAATCGAATCTATATCGCCCGAAAGGTTCCAAAAATCCTTCAGGTATTCGGGCTCGGTCACGTAGCTGTAGCCGTACCGACCGGGTCCACCAGCACCAGATCGGTAAAGGGCAGCCAGGGTCCTGATTGTCGACCAGTTCGTAGGGCGGCGGCGCTATCTTATACTCGTCCAAGGTTTTAGCGCGCCGCGGTCCCATCAAAGCCAGATGAACCGTGGATGCAGGCGACCCGGGACCGCCATTCCAGGCAAAAGTCAGCGGTCGCGGCCCGTTTTCGGGTTGATTTAGAGTGCGGGCGACGTAAAAAATGCGCGCTTTCAACTCGCGAAGATCATCATAAAGCGGAAAATAACCGGCCCGAGCGGTGTAAGCCAGAGTTTTGCCGCCAACCGAAATTCGATGTTGACTGGTAATCGGCGCCGAGTCGAGCAACTCCAGTTGCGCCCGCGCGATGGATCCAATTAGGAAGGCAAGAGAAAACTTCATGCTCAGAAACTCAGCTTCAACCCATTGGTGATGTTCCCGATGACACCCGGCGAGAGACCGATGATGTGGGTGTAATTGCGGGCAACGAGAGGCAGGTTCTGCACCGTTCCTTCGCTGACCACCCGGCCGAGCGCGCTCGAATCGGTTTGGACCACCTCGGCCGCCGACCGCACTTCGACGGTGCGCGATTCGGTTCCCAGTTCCAGGCGAACGGCGACGTCGCTTGGCTCCGTCACGTTGACGCCGATGTCATTCAGGAGGCCGTGTTAAAGCCGGACTTCGAAACCTCCACGCGATTATTGCCCGGTGGAAGAAGGGGAACGGAAAATCCGCCGTGCGGCATCCGGAACCACCGCGCCCGATGGATCGGTTACCCGGCCAGCCAGCGCCCCGGTACTCGCCGTTTGAGCGTCCAGCGCCGGCGCCGCGATCAGTAAGGACACCATCGTTAAAAAATGAAGAGTGTGTCGACCCATGGTTCCCTCCAGCGATCATTTCCAAACGCGCTACCCGTCGACCAAAAGAAACCGAGAACACGTGGACTCGACATTTGCGTAAAGCCTCAGCGTTATGTACAGCAATCATAGGCAAAGCGTCCATTTCAGTCAAACATCTTTGCCCGAAACGATTGACAGATCTGGCTTGTTAATGACCCGGCGGCACAGTATGCTGGATTTGTTTCGAGGACAACCTACCGTGGGTTCCGCTTCCCCTGGAGCTTCGACACTTACGGCACTTCATCTCCGTGGCTCAACACCTGAGCTTTCACCGCGCGGCCGCGTAGCTCGATTTGAGTCAACAGCAGGTGAGCCAGACGGTGAAGAACCTGGAGGACATTCTGGAGGTCCGGTTGTTCGATCGGACCACCCGCAAGGTGACCCTGACGGAAGCGGGAGTGACCTTGTTGCCGCGAGTGCTCGAATTAACCGATCAACTGGACAGGGCCATCAACGACGCGCAGCTGGCGGCGCGCGGAGAGACCGGGAAAGTGACTATCGGAGTCTCCGGCGGCGCCACCGAAAGCCGCTTGCCGCGGGTGTTTGCGTCGTTCCGGAGGCGGTTTCCGAAGATCCGCCTGAACGTCCGATTGTTGGGATCGGGGCCGCAGATTGAAGCGGTTCTTCGCGAGGAAATCGACGCCGGATTCGCCATATCGCCGATTCCCCGGCCGGGTCTTTTCGTCGATGTGTTGCGCCGCACCGGCTTCGTGCTGCAGATTCCCCAGTCGTTAGCAATCCAGAAGAAGCGGATGCACGATCTGAGTCATTACCGCGATCAGGATTTTATCTCGCTCACCAACGCCATTTCCCCCGGTTACGCGGCTCGCTGCCAGGCGCTCTTTCAGGAGGCCGGATTTTCTCCCAGGTTCGTGCGGTACGCCGACGATCCGCACACCATTATGACCCTGGTATCGGCGGGCGTTGGGATAAGCATCATCCCCAAGCTGATGCAGGGCATCCGGCGCGCCGGCGTAAAACACATCCCGCTGCGATCGAAAAACCAGGTGGAGCTGGCGATGATTTATCGATCCGGAGATGAGCGAACGTCGCTGGCCTCGATCCGCGAAATCGCCAGGAAGATTTTCGGATGGGAGCAAGCCGTTCCGCGCTGAACCGCGGTAACGATTTTCAGGTCAGGGCATGCCTACGTAGTTCTCCGCAAGGCTGGTGGCCGCGGCGCGGGAGCTGACCACATACTCCAGTTCCGCGAGCTGGCGGCGCCGGTCGAACACATTGCTGTCTTCAAAAGAATGCAGCATCGATGTCATCCACCAGGAAAACCGCTGGAACCTCCAGACGCGCCGCAGACAGACTTCGGAATAGCGATCTAAAAGCGTTCGATCGGCGGAGCGGTAGTATTCGGCCAAGCCTTTTGCGAGTACGACGGCGTCCGCCATAGCCAGATTCATTCCCTTGGCGCCGGTGGGGGGAACGATATGGGCGGCGTCGCCGACCAGAAACATGTTGCCGAACTGCATGGGCTCCGCCACGAAACTGCGCATTCCGGTGATGCCTTTCTGAATCACGCAGCCGGGATGAAGATGAAAAGCGCCGTCGTCGGTCGCGAGCCGCGTCGCCAGTTCCTCCCAGATCCGATCCTCCGGCCAGTTGGCGAGATCTTCGTCGGGCGTGCATTGCAGGTACAGACGGCTGATGGTGGGACTGCGCATGCTCACCAGAGCGAAGCCACGCTGGTGATGAGTGTAGATCAATTCATCGCACGGCGGTGGGATTTCCGCCAGGATGCCGAGCCACGCGAAGGGATAGATCCGCTCGTATTCGTTTTTCATCGCCGCCGGGATCACCGCGCGGGAAATTCCATGAAATCCGTCGCACCCGGCGACAAAGTCACAAACGATTTTTTGCTCTGCTTCGTGCGTGCGAAACCGGATGCAGGGAGCCGTAGTATCCAGGCCCTCAAGCGCGGTGGCTTCCGCTTCGAAACAAATCTGCCCGCCGGCGCTCAGCCGGAGGTTGGTGAGGTCTTTCACCACCTCATTCTGGCCATAAATGAAAATAGATCGCCCGGTGAGCTCCTGCATGTCGATGCGATGGCCCCGATGATTGAAGCGCAGTTCGATCCCATGATGTTGCAGCGCCAATTTCGTGATGCGCTCACCGGCGCCGATCTGGACCATCAGGTCCACGGAACCCGGTTCGAGGACACCGGCGCGAACGCGCTCTTCAACATGCTTGCGAGTGCGGGATTCAATGACGATCGATTCAATTCCTTCCAGCTGCAGAAGTCGCGCCAGAAGCAATCCGGCGGGCCCCGCACCAACGATCCCGACCTGAGTTCGCATGAGCACGAGTGTAAAACACTTTATTCCGGGGTCCCGGGTGACCGCCAGACCGTGCACGGCCGCGGCGTACGCCTTCGGAGAGACAATGGCGTGCGGCGCTCCTGTCGGCAAATCCTCATCGAGGAATGAATCGTGCGCTCAGGAAGAGTGGGCGCGCGGCGTCCACCGATACAGCTCAGTCATGCCATCCAAGTTCGGAGTCGGAGGTATGCGGAACGTGAAAGAATTCGAGGAATTTTCTGTGTTGAACCGTTTGTTTCGGCTTGAGCCGAGAGACCAATGAGTTCGCTAAGTCCAGGACCTCTTGTCCCAAATCGGATTTCTGAGATACCGGAGAAGCAACGAGAATAGCGCCCTGAACACCGGCATAGTCGTTAGCGAAACAATGAGTCACCGGCATCCCCACGGCTCCCGCCACATCAAGATCGGTGAGCTTACTGCGGGTCTTGCGATTCAATAGAAGGCTGACGCGGTCCCGGAGACCGAGATCCGTCAGGCGGGACAGCCGTGAGGCCGCCAGATGGAGCGGCACTACCTCCGGAGTGGTCACCAGGAAGATACGGCGGGACTCGCGCATCAATGAGATCGAAAACGGATCGAAGCTACTGGCTAAATCCGCGCAGATCACGTCGTATTGCGCGCGCGCCAGGGAGAGAACGCGCAGTAAGTCGCCCTGGTCAATTTGCGGCGGAGGCTCCAGTTCACCGGCGTGCAACACTTCGAGCCGTCCCCACTTCCCGACCATCTGCGCCCACAGGCCCTCATCCAGGTTTTGAGACTGCATCAGCGCATCAACCAGGGATGCGCTCTTGCCGAGTTTCAGCAGAAACTGGATGGAACCCGCGGCCAAATCGCAATCCAGCAAAAGTGTACGAGCGCGCAGATCCTCGGCCAGGGCGCAGCTTACGCTCACGGCTATGGTGGACGTGCCAACTCCCGGTTTGGCTGGAATAAAGGTGTAAAGATCGGAGAGGCGCGGGGCTGCCACGGGATGCATTCTCAGGCGGTGAACTATGACATTTATGGCGTCGGCAAACGCGGCGGCCTCGACCGGAGAAGCCAAGTATTCCCGGACTCCGAGGCGCATCAGTTTGGGCAGCAGATCCAAGTTTTTTTGATTCGCGAGGGCGAGCACGGCGAATCCAGGAAGCGCCTCGTCCAGGAACGCCATCAAGACTTCCGCACGTTCAAAATCGTCGACGTCGAGGATTACAAGGTCCAGCTTGCGGACACGAATCATTCGCAGTAAATCGGTGGTCGAGGGATATGACGTGACCGTAGCGGTGTTCTGAACCTCAGGAAGCCTCGGCAAAATGTCTTCCACCTCATGCCTCAATCGTTCGCCCGGGCATATGAGAAGGGTTCGAAGCATATTATTCATCGCTAATGCAATGACTCAGGAGCAAACCACGGGCCAACGTTTGAGCTACGATTCCCATTCAATCCTGTGCCGATTTTGGCTCCGTGGGTCAAATGACGCAAGAGAGGCATGGGATGGTCCCTTTCACGCGACGATTCTCGAAGCATTCAAATGAGCGAACGTTCATCTCGCCAATGGGTCTCAAGTTGCTCCCAGCCTATTAACAGAAGGGCAAAATGCGAAAGGGACGTTCGCACTGGAGCAAATATGAATTCAACGATTTATCGTGGTTTGACCTTGTGCGCTGGACTCTCCGTTTGTACCGTCGGTCTTTCTCAATCTCAGCGCCCAGGAGATACTGACTCGAAACCCTTAATGCGATCCATCGAGGGGCCGGTGTTGTATAAGGCTTATTGCGCGGTCTGCCACGCGGTGGACGGGAAAGGGGGCGGTCCGATGGCGGGAGCACTAAAAGTACGGCCGACCGATCTCACCCGCATTGCCGCACGCAACCACGGGGTGTTTCCACGGGAGCGCATCGAAAAGATCATCTCCGGAAACGAACAGATTCTCGCGGGCCACGGGACGCGGGAAATGCCGGTATGGGGACCCGTTTTCTCCGAAGTTGAATGGGATCGCGATCTGAGTCCAGTGCGCCTGCGCAATCTTGCGAAGTATATCGAAGAGATGCAAACAAAATAGCTGCAGTGCGCCATTCGCTCAGCAGATTCTTCTCACGTGTATTGGTGTGGTTGACGATTGCACCAGCTGCTGAACGTAGGCTATATTCGAGTCCACGGCGCTTTCGCTATGTTGAACACTGTTGCTCCCTTTTTTATTGTCGACGACCTGGGCGCTACGCTTGCGTTCTATCAGTCGAAGCTGGGGTTCCAGGTCCTTTATCAGGGTGGTGGTGACGGAAACGGAAATGACTACTACGCCGGCATGGGACGCGACCGCGTAATGCTCATGTTCAAGGCCATCACTCCCGAGGTCCATCCACAGCCGAATCGTTCCCGTCACGAATGGGCTCGCTGGGACGCCTACATCAACACGGATGATCCCGACTCACTGTACGCAGAGTTCGTAGCCAGGGAGGTTCCCGTGCACCGGGAGCTCGCCAATACCAGCGATGGACTCAGGGCCTTCGAGATCACCGATAACAGCGGATATGTAATCTGTTTTGGGCGCCCCGTTGGCAAGTAGCGGAAAGCTGTAGTTACTTCTTACTTTTATCGACTTTCGCTCGAGTGCCCGCGGACGCTTTCCTCTTCAACTTGGTCTGATTGTAATCGACGGCGGCACGGATCAGACGTTGTAGAGCACTCTTATTAATCTTATCGCCCTCGAAAAAATCGATCGCGCGCCACGCGTTGCCTCCGAGGCCTGCATTGAAGAGCTTGTCAGGATCCGGCAGGCTCGCTCCGTGGGAGAAGGTAAGCTTCACCTTATCTTTGTGCGCATTGCCCACCGCGATGATTCCGTCGCGAGACCACACCGGGCTTCCCATCCACTTCCATTCCTCGATGATCTCCCGGTCGGCCTTCAGGATACTCTTGCGGATGCTGGCCAGCGTTTTGCCACGCCAGTCTGTGAGTTCTGCGATTAGGCTGTCAATACGTTCCGATGGATTCATGAGATCCTTAGTCCCGGCCTTCATGCGAGTTGTTTCGCTGCAGCGCCCTGTGAGGCCGATCTCTTCAAAAAGAGTCGACAGAGGACGTGGCCTTTCCACATCCAGAGTCCCGAAAGGAGCATTACCGGAACCACAACAAATCGAACCCGGTAGGCGTACTTCGGAATTCCCTCAAACGGACTATAAATATAGCCGAGAATCGGAATGCTAAAGAGGATGTGAATCCATCGAAGAACCGAACGTTGAGTGGCATCTTTCATGATTGATTTGTCCTCCTACGATTTTTGAGTCGACTGAGGCGGACAGCTGGGCGTTTCGATACCGAACTGCCTGGCGTACTCCGCGTTCAATCGCTGCCAGCCGAACTTCATCGTCTCCATACCAACCATGCGACCGATGGGAGTTCCGCTGAGAAGGCGATCCAGAACATCGAAACAAATGTGCCACCCGGCAGCACCCATGGAGATGAAGCGGCGATCGATGCTGGTCCACAGCGTCAGCCTCGTCCCGCTGCCCAAGGCTTCGAGTTCCCACCGCATATTGTTGCCACCCCAGGTGTATTCAAGCACGCTCGGAGCGTCGGCTCGCATTATCGTTGTTTCGGTAACATGCGGCGCGGGCGCTCTCACGGTGGTGAGTGTCACCGTGGTCCCAGCTTTACCCAGGCTTCTGTCGGCGTCGAAGGGCGCCCACTCGCGCAGATGCGCCGGGTCAGTCAGCGCCTGCCAGACTTTTTCGGGCGAGTGGCGCAGTTCCCTGACCAGAATGAGCGTCCACTTTTCTCCGTCCTTTTGTATCTGTGCGACGTTGGCCGGACCCGGCGTGTATTGCTCGCGATCGGTCATCTTCTTCTCCTCCCTGTCTTCCTTAATAGCGCTTCAGTTGAGTGAGCTGAATAAGGTTGCCGCAGGTGTCCTTCAGCATCGCGATGATCGAGGCGGTGACGTCGGTCGGCGGCATCGTGAACTCGGCGCCGAGGGCCTTGATCCGCTCGTAGTCGCCCTTGACGTCGTCGGTGAAGAACATGGCCGCGGGCTGGCCCTGTTGAAGTATCGCCTCCTGATACGACTTGGCCGCGGGGTTGTTGTTCAGCGCCAGTTGCAATTCAGTACCGTCCGGCTGCTCGGGCGAGACCACGGTCAACCAGCGAAATGGCCCGTTGCTGAAATCGGCCTTCTTGGCAAAGCCCAATACCTCCGTATAGAAGCGCAGGGCCTTGTCCTGGTCGTCCACGTATATGCTGGTCACTTTGATTTTCATTTTGTTTTCTCCTTTTTCACGTTCGCGGTTTGCGCCGCGCCGTCTTCTGCTTGACCTTTCTTTTCGATGGCGACGGCTGATTGATGCGATCCATGCGGTCGAGGTGTCGTTCGAGAGCATCTACATGAGCAGACCAGAACCTACGGAACGGAGCCAGCCAGGCATCCACCTCCTGAAACGGTTCGGGCTTCAGCCGGTAGAGGCGCCGCTGTGCGTCCACCGTCGATTCCACGAAACCGGCCTCTCGCAGCACTCGCAGGTGCTTGGACACGGCCGGCTGCGGCATACGAAGTTGACGCTCGATCTCTCCCACCGATTGTTGGGACAAGACCAGGAGGTTCAGGATCGCGCGGCGGCTCGGCTCCGCAATGATTTCGAACACAGATTCCACTCTCTTGATATACTTCATTGGGTATATGCTTGTCAAGGAATATACAAACGGGGCGATGACTTAGTACGCGCTCGATCAAGGTCGGAGCGCGTTGACCTGCTAACGAATTCCCTGCGACCACCGCCGCCTAAGCAGGCCGATGCGCCCTGAGGAAGGAATGGACTTGTCGCACTGCCAGGGGAATCCGCTCTTTGGGCTCTTTCCAGGGGAAGATGCTTACTTCGGCTTTCGGCGCGAGCATCGCGCACTCCATGGCGACAGCGTAGGGATGCGCCGGCACATCATCCGGCAGGATCAGCACGGGTGTCTGGCAATTGCGCACGAAGTCCCGTGTCACGGTGAAAACGAAGTCGGGGTCGGTCTCGAACATCCTGGTCACAAATTTGTCGACCATCGGCATGGCGATCTCGGGCCGCTTGGCGGTCAGCGCCGGGCCCCAGGTCTTCCAAAATACGCCGGGATACGCAGGGTCGCGCATCTCCGGACGCCACCCCACTGGCTGCGCCAGCACCGCCGCGACAACCCGGTTCGGCGCGCGCTTCAGCAGACTCCAGATGAAGGGACCGCCAATGCAGAAACCCATCACCATGAACTTGTCGATGCCCAGATGATCCATCAGGCCGAGCTGGTCGTCAGCGTAAGAATCCCACGGGCGGTCGACCTCGACAGGACCAGTGGATTGGCCGGTCGGCGCGTTGCGCAGATCCGCCGTGATACAGCGATACTCTCCTCGGAACTCCTCAATGGCATTGAAGGGCGAGTTGCCGGTGAAGAAGGATATGGTCGAGTTCAATCCCCCGCCGGGAAGCAACATCAGCGGGAAACCGCCTCCGGCCTCCTCATAATGGATGCGAACGGAGCCGCGCTCGTAGA
>Ga0182024_10005825_pt1 | contig 27378 bp, 22 predicted proteins | sample P32metaG_FD_120480 | JGI IMG/M metagenome (GOLD analysis project Ga0182024, IMG submission 120480) | Permafrost microbial communities from Stordalen Mire, Sweden - P3-2 metaG (Illumina Assembly) | ecosystem: Environmental > Terrestrial > Soil > Wetlands > Permafrost | place: Sweden: Stordalen...
TCCTTCCTTTTCCAGCACCGCCTTGAGCGGCGGGTAGGCCCAGAGGTCGGCGACGCGGACGGAGAGCACTGCCACGGCGTCGGCCGGCACGAAGTCGAGGGCCGAGGCCGCGGCCTTCACCGGCGGGTCGTCCTTGTCGGCCGCATAGGCGGCCGGTCGCGCGACCAGATACAGGGCGCCGGCCGCGACGACGGCGAAGGCCGCCGTCGAAAGGGTACGGCCGCCGATCCGCGGGAGCTGTTTCATGGCTGTCCTTTCAAGGGAGGTGAGGCGAACGCCGGGGCCGACGCGGCCGGCCGGCGCGACAGGAATCGTTCCGTAAGGATGCGGACGGCCGGCCGTCGTGTCAACAAAAAAACGGCCTCACGGCCGCAGCGCCGCAGCGCCCGCAGCACTCCCTCGGCCTTGTGCGGCGTCTCGGCGTACTCGTCCTCGGGCACGGAGTCGGCCACGATGCCGCCGACTTCCTTAACTCCGTTTTGCCTGCCGCGGATAAATTTGCTCAGATTTTCATTGACGCACTCATATTCGCTGATATTCTACTACCTGACTCGGTAAACCGTCGTGGGCGCGCGGACATGGGCGGCCGTCGCGCTCGCCGTCCGCGGGTGAAGTCTGGCAACGATCTGGCGACTCGCCAGGCCGCTACTTTTTTTCCACTGGTACCCGGCCCGTCCGCACGGGCCGTGAGGAGGACTCAGCCTTGACGAACCACTCGACTCTCAGCGTCAAATCCCGGACGACCAAGACCGCCCCGGCGCCCGCCGCCGCCGCGCCGATCAAGGTGTCCGACCCGACCATCCAGCGGCTGACCGACGTGTTCAAGCTGCTGGCGGACAAGAACCGGCTGCGCATCGTGCTGGCCCTGGCGCAGGACGCCGAACTGCACGTCACGGCCCTGTGCGACCTGCTCGGCCAGTCGCAGCCGGCCGTCAGCCACCACCTGACGCTCATGCGCATGGTCGGCCTGGTCGCGTTTCGCCGCGACGGCAAGCACAACCACTACCGGCTGGCGTCCGGCTTCGTCCGCGACCTGCTGGAGCAGTTCTTCGCCGACTCCGGCAACGGCCAGCGGCAGTTGCAATTCGAGGACTTCTCCTTGTCTTTCAAGCGGCGTTGAGCGGTCTGTACCATTTGACATACGAGAAGGGCGAGGGACACGAGCGTCCCCCGCCCTTCCTCATTGCGGCCCACTGAATCGGCGCCCGTTACGTTAAGGCCGGCGGCCTGGGCGTGACCGGCGGATTGGGCGGCGTCACCGGCGGGTTGGGCGGCGTCACCGGCGGGTTGACCGTGGGAGTGGGGTTGGGCGGCGGCGTATTCGGCCCGATCGGCGGGGCCACCGGCGGGTTGACCGTGGGAGTCGGATTGGGCGGCGGCGTGTTCGGCGAGATGGGCGGCGCCACCGGGGGCGTCGGCGAAGGCCTGGTCGGCGAAATCGGCGGCGCCACCGGCGGCGCGGGCGTCGGGCTGGGCGTTGTCGGAGTGGAAGGCCGTTGCGCCACGTGCTGGACCGCCTGTCCCTTCGCCGTGTCCGCGGAACGGGCGAAGGTCATCGGCGGCGGACACAAAAGACACCCGCCCGCCAGCAACAGACTTGCTAATTTCCACCGAATCATGGTTGTTCCTCCTGGAATGGAAAGGGCCGCGACGCACGGAAAGCGCCGCACCCATCAAGGCGAGAACAAGGATGCACTTCTCGTTCCAAAAGCGGAGTAGTGTCCTGGTTCCCACGCTCCGCGTGGGAACGACGTTTGGACGCTCCGCGTCCCGAAACCTCCCGTGACCGATCCTTCGACCGGACGGGACGCAGAGCGTCCCGACTCCGCTCCCACGCGGAGCGTGGGAGCCAGGAGGGGTGGGAAGGGTTTCGGCATCGCCGCTTGGGGTTCGCGCGTTTGCCCGGCCGGCGTATAATCCCCTTCTCCACTGGAAGGAACCAGGGACGGTGTCTTTCGAGGATATTCCCCATGCGACGGATTGCGATCATCAACCAGAAGGGCGGCGTCGGCAAGACCACCACGGCGGTCAACCTGGCCGCGGCCCTGGCCGAGTGCGGCCAGCGCGTCTGCGTGCTCGACCTCGACCCGCAGGCCCACGCCACCACCCACCTCGGCATCGAGCCGGACGGCAAGGCGCCGTCCATGTACGACGTGCTCGTGAACTCCCGGCCGCTGGCCGAGGTGCGGCGCAAGGTGGCCGACAACCTCTGGGTGGCCGCCTCCGACATCAACCTCGCCGCCGCCGAGGTGGAACTGGCCGGCGTCGTCGGCCGCGAGGTCATCCTGCGCGACCTGCTGTTGCAGGACGAAGGCGCCTTCGACTTCGTGTTCATGGACTGCGGCCCGTCGCTGGGCGTGCTCACCCTCAACGCCCTGTCGGCCGCCAACGAGGTGTTCATCCCGTTGCAGCCGCACTTCCTGGCGCTGCACGGCATGGGCAAGCTGTTCGAGACGACGGCCCTCGTCGCCAAACGCATCAACCCGTCGCTCAAGGTGACGGGCGTGGTGCTGTCGCTGTACGAGTCGAGCACGCGGCTGGCCCAGGAAGTGATCGACGATTTGCAGGACTACCTCGACAAGAGCCGCAACACCAACGCCCCGTGGTCCAAGGCGCGGATCTTCGCCACGCGCATCCGCCGCAACATCAAGCTGGCGGAGTGTCCGAGCTTCGGCACGCCGATCTTCGGCTATTCGCGGCACTGCAACGGCGCCGAGGACTACGCCGCCCTGGCCCGCGAAGTGCTCGGCGTGACGCCGACGGTGCTGTCGGCCCGCGTCGAACTGGACGAGCGCGGCGGGGCCAGCGTGCTCAGCGTCGAGAGGCAGGAGCCGGCCGTGACAACCTGAACGACCGGTTGGCGAGCGGCGCGGCGTAAGCCCGCCGGTTCGGGATAGCGTCGCCGAACGGGTTCTCCACCGGCGGGCTTACGCCGCGCCGCTCGCCAAACCTTGCGAGACGCCATGAGCCGCATTTCCATCGCCAGTCCGCAGGAGGCCGTCCCCATCGACCGCGGCCGGATGCGCGAGGTCGCCCGCGCCGTCCTCGACGGCGAAGGCGTCGCCGACGCCGAGATCAGCCTCGCCTTCGTGGACAACCCCACCATCCATCGTCTCAATCAGCGCTATCTCCAGCACGACGAGCCGACCGACGTACTCAGCTTTCCGCTGTCGGAGCCGAACTCCCGCCGCCTGTCCGGCGAACTGGTCGTCGGCGCGGAAGTGGCCCTGGCCCAGGCGTCGGAGCGCGGCCACGACGTCCAGGCCGAGCTGGCGCTGTACGTCATCCACGGCCTGCTGCACCTGTGCGGCCACGACGACCACGACGACGCGGGGGCCGCGGCCATGCGCGAGCGCGAACGACATTATCTCGGTCAGCTTGGCCTGCCGGACGTGGCGCCGCGCGACGAATGAGGGCCGCGTCATGCCGTCGGAGAAGGCCCACGCCCTGGTGCTGCGGACCACGGACTGGAGCGAAACCAGCCGCATCGCCGCCCTGTGGACGCGCGAATTCGGCAAGGTGCGCGCCCTGGCCAAGGGCGGCCGGCGGCTCAAGTCCAACTTTGAAAACGCCCTTGACCTGCTGACGTACTGCGGTATCGTTTTCCTCCGCAAATCACCCGGCAGTCTCGACCTGTTGACGGAGGCCCAGGTGGTGCGGCGCTTCCCGCGCCTGCGCACCGACCTCGCCGCCCTGTACGCGGCCTACTACGTCGCCGAACTGCTGGAGGACATGACCGAGGAACACGATCCGCATCCTCTGCTTTTCGACGCCGCCCTGGAAACGCTGGATTACCTCGGTTCGCCGCGTTCCGGCGAGCCGGCCGTCGGCCCGGCCGTCGTGCGGTTTGAACTGGTATTGTTGCGGGAACTGGGCTATAGCCCCGCCCTGGAAACGTGTGCGGCCTGTGGATCGGCGGCGGACGAACGGCGGCCGGCCTTCAGCTGTGCGGCCGGCGGACTGGTCTGCCCGAATTGCGTCGCCGGCTGCCGCGACCGTCAGCCGCTGTCGCCGGCCGCCCTGGAGATGCTGCGGGCGCTGCGGGGGCCGGAAGACGCGCGGGACCGGCCCTGGGACGCCGGCGCCCGGCGCGAGGTGCGCCAGTTGCTCGGTCACTACGTCGCCCATTTGCTGGGCCGGCGGCCGCGTTTGGCGCCTTACCTGGGGAGTTGAGGCCGTGACGAAAACCCTTCTGCTACGGACGGCGGAAGCGCCCCCGATCCGGCGCCGGGCGGGAAAACTCGCCCTCTTCTCCCTCCTGCTAGGGGCGGCCGGCGGTTGCGCCTCCGGGCCAAGCCCCTATGCGCCCGACCCGATGAGCGCGCCCGTGGCCCGCGGCCAGGACGGCGGCCCCCCGTCCCCGGCGCCGGCCGCGAACGCGCCGGCCGCGGACGCCGCGAAACCGCCGCCCAAGAAAGACGACGGCTCCGCGCCGACCTTCCTGAACGGCTTCGGCCTGTTCGCCCCGCCCAAGCCGCCGCCGCCGCCGGCGGACGACTTCGTCGTCCGGCCGGACGGCCTCGTGCCGGAGAAGGCGCCGGAGACCGGCACCGCCGACGCCCAGCTGGCCGGCGCCCGCGACCTGTTCCGCCGCAAGGAGTACGCCAAGGCCCAGGAACTCTACCACGCCGTCGGCCAGAACGCCCACGCCCCCGTCGCCGACGTCCAGGAGGGATTGTTCTACGAAGCGGAGTGTCTGCGTCTGCAAAGCATGTACCCGCGCGCCGCCGACACCTACAACGACCTCCTCACCAAGTTCGCCAACACGCCCTACCGCGACCAGGCCGTGCAGCACATGTTCGACATCGCCAACTACTGGCTCGACGACACGCGCAAGGAAATGCAGGAGTGGGAAGACTACAAGAACGGCAAGAGCTGGTACTTCTGGCCGCGCTTCTTCGTCTGGGACAAGACCAAGCCGGTCCTGGACGAGCAGGGCCGCGCCGTCGAAAAGTTGGAACAGGTGCGCAACAACGACCTGACCGGCCCGCTGGCCGACCAGGCCCTGTTCTTCGCCGGCAGCGTCAAGATGTACGAAAACGACTGGAGGGACGCCGACGGTTATTTCACCCAGATTTACGAACAGCACCCCAACAGCCCGCTGGCGCCCAAGGCCATCGAGTTGGCCATCATGGCCAAGAACCTCAGCACCGGCGGCTCCGAGTACGACGGCCGCAAGGCCGCCGAGGCCCGCAAACTGGTGGACGCCGCCCTGCGCAACTACCCCGAGCTGGCCAACGACCCCAAGAAGCGCGAATCGCTGATGAAGCAGCTGGCCGGCATCACCCTGCAACAGGCCGACAAGGACCTCAAGATGGCCGAGTTCTGGAAGCGCACCGGACATCCGGGGGCGGCTTACTTCCAGTTCGCCGTGGTCTGCCAGCGCTACCCCAACACCACGGCCGCCGGGCAGGCGACGAAACAAATGCAGGAACTGCGGCCCCTGTTGGAGAAGAACGGCGGCCAGGAGCCGACGCGCGCCCCGACGGCGGACGCGCGGCCGGAGCAGTCGGTGATCCCGGCGTCGTTGCAGCCCGGCGGGAAGCCGTGAGGAAAAGGGCGGCGGCGAGCGGGGGGCGTAAGCCCCCTGATTTAGGATAGCGCCGCGGAACAGGCGACGAATCAGGGGGCTAACGCCCCCCGCTCGCCCGGAGCGGGACACGGAGACGAGGCATGAAGGCGATAATCCGGATGGCTCTCCTAGCCTGTGCGGCCGTCGCCCTGACGCTGCCGTCGTGCGAGTCCGACGGCAACTTCACCATCCTCGGCTATACCACGAAGCCGAACTACGACTGCGGCATCCACACCGTTCGCGTGCCGATTTTCGTCAACCACACGGTCTGGCGGGGTCTCGAATTTGATCTGACCCGGGCGCTGGTGCGGGAGATCGAGGCCAAGACGCCGTACAAGGTGGTCGGGGCGGACGCCAACGCCGACACCGAGTTGAGCGGCGAAATCATGGCCTTCACCAAGGCCACCCTGAACGTCAATCCGCTGAATGAGGTCCGCGAACAGCAAACCACGCTGACCGTGGCGATCGTCTGGCGCGACCTCCGCACCGGCGTCTACCTGTCGGACTCTTCGCACCGGCCCGGTACGGGGCCGGCCCCCGTGCTCCCCGCCCTTCCGGGCACGACGCAACTCAGCATCGCTCCGGGCGCCCTCGCCCCCGGCGTTATCTCGCCGCCGACCAACCCCGTCAACGACCGGGCCACGCTCGGCCGCGAGACCACGCCGCCCACCGCCTCCAACGGCTTCCCCGCGCCGCTCCTGAACGGGCCGGACGGCCGGCCCGTTCCCCCGGCCATCGGGCCGGACGGCAACCCCCTGCCGCCGGGCGTCCCGCCCACCGCCAAAGTCACGATCACCTCGCTCGGCGACTTCATCCCCGAACTCGGCCAGTCGCTGGCGACGGCCCAGCAGCAGAACACTGATCGCATGGCGGTGCAGATCGTGTCGATGATGGAAAAGCCCTGGTAAACGGATCGGTAATGGCCGACAGCCGCGACGAATGGCGCCTCCGCGACCGGGTGCTCTATCCGGGACGGACGCCCCTCGTCATGGGCGTCGTCAACGTCACCCCCGACAGCTTTTCCGACGGCGGCCGCTTCGCCGCGACCGAGGCCGCCGTGGCCCACGGACTCGAACTGGCCCGCCAGGGCGCCGACCTCCTCGACATAGGCGGCGAATCCTCCCGCCCCGGCGCCGAACCCCTCGACCTCGAAGAAGAACTCCGTCGCGTCGTCCCCGTGGTGCGCGGGCTGGCGACGCGCACCGACGTTCCCCTTTCCGTGGACACCTACAAGGCGGAGACGGCCCGGCAGGCGCTGGAAGCCGGCGCCCACGTCATTAACGACATTACCGCTCTCCGGGGCGATCCGGGCATGGCCGAAGTCGTCCGCGGTTTCGGCGCCGGCTTGGTGCTGATGCACATGCAAGGTTCGCCGCCCACCATGCAGCAAAACCCGGTGTACGGCGACGTGGCGGCGGAGGTGGCGGACTTTCTTGAGGCGAGGTTGCGGGCGGCGGCGGATCTCGGTATAGCGGGTTCGTGGGTGGTGCTCGACCCCGGCGTCGGCTTCGGCAAGACGGTCGAGCACAACCTAGAACTGCTGGCCCGTCTGGCGGAACTGCGGCGACTGGGCCGGCCGGTTTGTCTGGGCGCGTCGCGGAAGGGCTTTCTCGGCAAGCTGCTCGGCCGGCCGGTGGAAGAGCGCTTTGCCGGATCGCTGACGGCGGTCTGTCACGCCCTGGCGCACGGGGCCGCCCAGGTCTTCCGAGTGCATGACGTGGCCGAAACCCGCGACGCCGTGCGCCTGTTCGAGGCGCTGCGGGAACGACAACCACGAGGCGGCGAGCGGGGGGCGTAAGCCCCCTGATTTAGCACGGCGCGTCGGAACGAGTGAAGAATCAGGGGGCTTACGCCCCCCGCTCGCCGATTGCCATAGGCCGCGGCGCGCCAAGGAGGCCGACCGTTGCAGGAACGCCTGACCCAGCTCTACGAAACCGCGAGCGTGCACGATCTGGTGGAGATCGGCATCCTCGCCCTGGCCATCTTCGTCGCCCTGCGCCTTCTGGGCAAGACGCGCGGCGCCGGGCTGGTGCGCGGCCTCGGCCTGATCGTGGTCGCGCTGTTCCTGGTCGCCCAGGTCGTCGTCGTCAGCTTCGACCTGACCGTCCTCGGCGGCGTCCTCGACTATCTGCTGACCATCGTGCTGGTGGGGCTGCTGGTCATTTTTCAGCCGGAGCTGCGGCGCGGCCTGATGATGCTGGGCCGTTACCGCGTCTGGCGCCTCTTCGGCCACGACCCGCAGCATCCCGTCGCGGACAAGTTGGCCGACGCCGCCGCCGCCCTGTCGCGCGAGTGCGTCGGCGCCCTGATCGCCATCGAGCGTGAGATGTCGCTGTCCACCTACGTGCATACCGGCGAACCGGTGGACGCCGAGGTGTCGCCGCCGCTGCTCCGGGCCGTCTTCGCCAAGCGCAGCCCGCTGCACGACGGCGCCGTGGTTCTGTGTTCGGGCCGCATCGCCGCCGCCGCCTGCCAGCTGCCGCTGAGCCAGCCGCCGGAGACTCCGGGCGTTCACATGGGAATGCGGCACCGGGCGGCGCTGGGCCTCAGCGAGGAGACCGACGCGGTGCTGTTGGTCGTCAGCGAGGAGACCGGACGCATTTCGGTGGCCGTCGGCGGCCGGCTGGAGCCGGTGCCGCGCGAGGGTCTGGCGCAGCGATTGGCGTCGCTGCTCAGGGACCGCGAACAGCGGCCGGAGGGCAAGAAGGCGCCGACCGACGTGCGGAAGGCGGCGTAAGAGGCGCTAATACCAAGGCGAGCGGCGCGGCGTCAGCCCGCCGGTTAGGGCCGCACCGGCGGGCTGACGCCGCGCCAGAATCGAGACCCCATGATCGATCGCATCCTCTCCGCCCTGGTCGCCCTGAGCGTGGCCCTGCTGGTGTGGCTCTACGCCCGCAGCCGCGACCAGGAAATCCTCGACAACGTCACCCTCCCGGTGCAGGTCAGCCTGGCGCAGAACGACGCCGATCATTACGGTCTGGAAGTCGGCGGCCCCAGCCAGGCCGTGGTGTCGTTCAGCGGCCCATCGGATCGCATCCGTGAACTGCGCGGCGAGGTCCAACGCAACGAGCTGCACATCGAGGCGGTCCTGACCGTGCCGGAAGAACACCGCAACGAAAGCCGTTATTCCGACACCGTCCACATCGACGCCTCGGAGGTGCCGGCCCCGCCGGGCGTGACGCCGATCGTCGCCGAGGGCCGCAACCGCATCCCCGTCACGGTGCGCCGCATGGTCACGCGGCCGCTGCCGGTGCGCTTCGACGCGCTCCAGGAAGACCCGGCCGGGCCGGTGGTGCTCGACCCGCCCGTCGTCCTGGTGACCGGGCCGCAGGAAGTGCTCGACCATATTCGGGCCATCCCGACGCTGCCGTCGGAGCTGCCGATGCGGCCGGCCAACGCCCCGCCCACCGCCGCCGCCGTCGGCCACGTCGCCCTCGTCGCGGAACTGGAGGGCCGGCCGATAACCGCGGTCCCTTCCAAGGTCACGGTCAAGGCGCCGCCGCAGCTCCACAAGGAATACGTCTTGCCGGACGTGCCGATCCATTTCCTCTGCCCGGCCAACTTCACCTACCGGCCGGACTTCTTCGACGACCGCTCCGGCCGCGTCACCCTCCGCGTCACCGGGCCGATCCAGAACGAGCCGCCCAAAGTGTATGCATTCGTCGATCTCAGCCGCGGACACTACGATCAGGGCAACAACCACGAGCCGCTTCAGATACAATTACCCAAGGACTTTCAGCTGACCGACGACCAGCCGCGCGTCGTCACCTTCGACCTGGAGCTGGCGGACTTCGCGCCCAAGGGGTTCCGCAGTTCGCCGCCGTGACAATGACTCCCCTACCAGCCCGAAGCGCGAGCGAGGGTTTGGACCGAGTCCCTCGCTCGCGCTTCGGGCTGGTAGGTAGTGAGTACGCAACCATGAGCACTCTCGCCGCCGCACCGCCCGACCTCGCCGCCTACTGCACCGACGTGGCTCGCCGCGCCCGCGCCGCCTCCCGCGCCCTGGCCGTCGTACCCGCCGCCCGCAAGGACGCCTGGCTCGGCGCCGCCGCCGACGCCCTGGACGAACGGGCCGACGAAATCCTCGCGGCCAACGAAAAAGACCTGGCCGGCGCCGTCGCGGCAAGCCCGACCCCGGCGCAGGTGGATCGGCTGCGGTTGACCCCGGCCCGGCTGCACGCCGCCGCCGCCGGCCTGCGCGACGTGGCGGCGCTGCCGGACCCGGTGGGACAGATTCGCTCCAGCACCGTCCGGCCCAACGGCCTGGAGATCCACAAAGTCGGCGTCCCGCTCGGCGTGATCTTTTTCATCTACGAATCGCGGCCCAACGTGACGGTGGACGCGGCCGGCCTGTGCGTCAAGAGCGGCAACGCCGTCATCCTGCGCGGCGGCCGCGAGGCGCTCCATTCCAACATCGCTTTGCACCACGTTCTGGCGGAAGGCCTGACCGACGCCGGTTTGCCGGCCGATGCCGTGCAACTGGTGACGACGACGGATCGGGCGGCCGTGGGCCACTTCCTGCGGATGAACGAGTGGATCGACCTGGCTATCCCGCGCGGCGGCGAGGGGCTGATCCGCCGCGTGGCCGAGGAGGCGCGGATGCCGGTCCTCAAGCACTACAAGGGCAACTGTCACGTCTACGTCGAGAAGAGCGCCGACCCGGACATGGCGGAGCGCATTGTGGTCAACGGCAAGTGTCAGCGGCCCGGCGTTTGTAACGCCGTCGAGAGTCTGCTGGTCGATGCGGCCGTGGCACCGGCCTTTCTGCCGCGCGTGGCCGACGCCTTGCGGCGGCGCGGCGTCGAGCTGCGCGGCTGCCCCGTCACCCGGCGCCACGTCCCCGACGCCGCGGCCGCCACGGAAGAAGATTTCGCCGCCGAGTTTCTCGATCTTATTCTCTCCATCAAGGTGGTGGACGGACTGGAGGAGGCGGTCGCCCACGTCAACCGCTACGGTTCGGGCCACACCGACGCCATCGTCACCAACGACCTGACGGCGGCGCGGCACTTCACGGCGGCGGTCGATTCGTCGGCGGTGATGGTCAACGCCAGCACGCGCTTCAACGACGGCGGCGAACTGGGCCTCGGCGCGGAAATCGGCATCAGCACGGACAAATTCCATGCGCGCGGCCCGTGCGGCTTGTTAGAATTGACCAGCTACAAATACATTGTCTATGGGGAAGGGCAGGTGCGCGGCGGGTGAATGAAGGCGAGCGGGGGGAGTCAGCCCCCTGATTACGCACTTCATCGCCGATAACATGAGGAATCAGGGGGCTTACGCCCCCCGCTCGCCGGAATTCTCAAGGACGCCGGTGCCGAAAGGCGTTTTGCACGAATGAACCCCTTGTTGATCGTGGTCGTGCTGCTGCCCATGCTGATGGGCGCGACCTTCCTTTTACTGATCCGGCACTGGAGACGGCGCCAGTTCCTGCGCGACGAGCTGTCGCCGATCAGCCGCCAGCACATCGACCTGTACCAGGGCGTCCAGCTCAGCGAGTCGGCGGTCGAGTCGGCCAAGGCCCGCTTCCGCGAGCTTCTGGAACGCGGCGAGGTCGATGCGGTGGAGGCCAGTCTGCGCGCCGGGATGCAGTACGTCGTCCAGGTGCGCGCCCTGGCCGAGCTGGGGACCGACGACGCCGGCCGCATCCTCGAACGGCAGCTCCAGCGCCGCCTCACCGACGACGCCATCGAACAGGCGTGGTACTGGATCGACCTGGCCAACGGCCTGCGCAGCCTCAACCGCGCCCAGAGCCTGCCGCACCTGCTCCGCTGCTCCGAGTCGGCGAGCGACCTGCCGCTGGGGCATTTCTTCGCGGCCGAAACCATCTGCTTCCTCGGCTTTATCGGCTACCTGCGCGAGACGGACGGGCCGCTCGGCCGCGCCGCCCTGCGCGTGCTGCACCGCGCCCTGGAAGGGCTGCGCTTCGGCGTCCAGCCGACGCTGGTGGCGGAGGCCCGCGTCGGCGAGATGATCGAGGCGCTCTGGGACGACCGGCAAAAGCAGGTCGATCCGTTGGTGGTGCGCGTCTTCGTGGAGGCGCTGCGGGTGCTGCGGCGGGCGCCGCACGCCGAATCGGTGCTGGCCGGCGAGGCGTCGGAACAGGAGGCGTTCGGCTGGCAGATGTCGCGCCTGGCAGCCCTGGAGCCGGTGATGACCGAATACCTGGCGGACGCGCCGACGGAGCTGGCCGCCCGGCTGGCGCGGGCCGCCGGGGCGGAGCAACGCGACCTGCTGCTGTCGCTGATCGACCTCCGCGCCGAGACGGGCGCCGCCGTGCTGCCGCTGCTGGCGCAGCCGCGCTTCCCGCATGCCGAATTGGCCCTGGAGAGTCTGGTGTGGTCGTCCGACCCGCGCGTCGGGCCGGCCCTGCGGGAAATGGCCCTACAGCGGGTGCCGGTGCTCCGCCGCAGCCAACGGCGCCGTTCGGCCCTGCCGCCGCCACGGTCGTCCGCGCCGCCGGACTTCCCCTATCGGTCGCTGCTGCGGGCGCTCCGCGCCAGTCCCGACCGGCAGACGGAAGACCTCTTACTCCTGGCGGCCCGCGACTGGGACCCGACCTTCCGGGCGGCCGCGGTGAGCAGTCTCGGCTGGTGGGAGCCGGTGCAGCGCGCCTCGACCCGGCTAACGTTGCAGGACTCCCGACGCGATCCCAACCCCGACGTGCGCCAGGCCGCCCGCGCCGCCCTGGCCCGACTCGGCGAACGGCAGGCGTTGCAATGGTTCCGCCAGACCCTCACCAGCGAGGACCCCCAGCGCGTCCACGAAGCCATCCAGGCCGTGGCCGTCGAAGGCCTGACGCTGCTGTGGCCCGACCTCGACCGCCTGGCCGACGCCGAAGACCCCGACGTTTCCCAGCACGCCTGTGAGGCGCTGGAACGGCTGTGCGAGGACATGGATTCCGCCCGCCGCCGGTAAATCCCGCCCTTCCGCTTCCTCCGCCGCCCCGCGCGGACGGTGCCGTTGCCGGTCGCGCCGCCCGCGCCGTTCTGCCCGCGCGGCCAATGGCCGGTTCCCCTCAAGACGCCTTGCTCCGACCGCCGATAGCCCGGAATACGGTGTAGAGTTGCGCCGTCTGCCACGGGCGGCTCACATCATTCGGAACGCGAGGCGGGCCATGATTCGTACCTTCTGGCGGTGGGGAACGGCGGCCGTGCTGGTCGGCGCCCTCTTGGGCTGTACGCGCACCGTGGTGCAGCAGAAGGCGCCGCCGCCCGACCCGCTGCTGGTGTCCCGCAAGCCGGTCGAGGGCAAACCTCGTCCCGAAGACGCCGACCTGTCGGCGCGGCTGCAACCGCCGGCGCCGCCGTCCTCAGGCGGCGACCTGGCCGCGACGCCCGACGGGGACGCCGCGCCGGTGCGGCCGACGGGGCTGCGGTTGGGGGCGCCGCGGGCGGGCGGCGATTAGTCTTTTCGTGTCGGGAATGGAGCGAAAAGGCGACCGGGCAGAGGCGAGCGGGGGGCGTCAGCCCCCTGATTTAGCACACCATCACCGACGGGATGCTAAATCAGGGGGCTGACGCCCCCCGCTCGCCTATAAAGTTAATGGCTCTTAAAGTTGCGTGGGATCGAACGTGCCGGCGTAAGTCTGGAACTGAATTTGGTCGCCGAAGAACGTGGACGGCGCGTCCGGCGCCGGCTGGTTCGAGTTGGTGAACTCCACCGCCACGCGCAGCACGTCGTTGAGGGGCACGCCGCCGCTGACATCGACGGTAATATACTGTAGGCCGGAGGCGGTGACGCCGCTGCGGTTGGCGATCGTCACGTTGGACGGCAGGTTGTCGAACACGAGGGTGATCGGCGACGCGAAGGTCGTCGAGGTGCTCGTGGTGGTGGTCGTCGTCGTGTCGGGGATGTCCAGGCAGGCGTCGATGGCGTTGGACGAGGTGGGCGTTGTCACCGCCTGGCCGCCGACGTTGATTAGCGTCAGGTTGGCGTGCTGCGCGCCGGTGCTGAGGTCGTCGGTGATGAAGCGGAAGGGGTCGAAGAAGCGCGTCAGGGACGACACGTTGTCGTTGCCCGCCGTCGCCGTGGGCGGGGCCGTTACGACCTGACCGTTGCGCACCAGGAAATGGTAGCGCCCGGGGGTGGTGGCCAGGAGGTCGTTGCTGATCAACGCGTCGGGGCCGCCGTCAATCAGGGCGCCGGGCGTGTGGGAACCGGGCAGTTGGAAGAACGTGCCGGGCGCGCCCGAGCCGTTGGTATAGCCCACGGCGGCGGCGTTCATGCCGCCGCCCAGGCCGTTCGTGCCGCCGCTGGCGTCGCCGGTCTCCCATTGGATCTGCTGGTAGTTGAATTCGATGTCGAAATCGCCCGCGCCGAGTTCGGGGCGGGCCACGAGGATGAGCTGGAACGTGTTCAGCTTGTCCACGTGGGAGTTGAAATAGCCCACATTGAACCAATCGACGCCGAAGGCCTGTTCGCCGCACAGCGTATCCGTGCCGTAGGTGACGACTCCGCTGCCCGCCCCCCGCGTGTCCACGTCGGCGAAGAACGGCGCGAGGATGGGAAGCCCGCCGTTGGGGCCGTTGAGTTGTCCGGGGGTGAACGTGACGTTTGGCGCGTTGAGGGTGATGTTGCCGTTGTTATTGACGAAGACTTGATTGGTGTTGACGCCGAAGAAGTTGATGTTGAAGCCGATGTTCACGGCGGGGGTAGAGCCGTCGTCGTTGGCCGGCAGGTTGCTGGTGGTGAACCCCGGCAGCATCCGGATCGCGGACGGCACGGTTCGGTCTTCCAGGCGTTCCAGTTCCAGCCGCGGGCCGGCGCGGCGCGGGGCCGCCCGCCGGGCGGTCGGCCCCGACGACGGGGCGAACTGACGCTTCAACCATTCCAACACCATGACCCATCTCCTTCCTCTTCGGAATTGAACGAGGGCGCCGCGTCGCATCGCCGGTTAGTAGCTGAATTCCAGCGTGAAGTTCACGCCCTGCGCCCAGAACGTGGACTGATTCAGGAACACGCCGGGCCGGGCCGGGCCGACCTGATCGAACGGCTGCAACGCCTGGATGTTGATGGTCGGATCGACTTGCTGCCCCGGCCGCAGGACGTTGGTCAAGTACATGAAGTCGTAGCCGGCGCCGATGCGGATGTTCTGGGTGACGTCGTAGGCCGCGGTCAGATGGACCTCCGGCTCGGCGGCGAACACGTTGTGGTTGTATGTGCCGGCGTTGCTCGGCTGGACGAGCAAGGCGCGGTTGGCGCCCGTCGTGACGTTGCCGGTGGCGTCGGTGATCTGCGTGGAACCGGCGATGCCGAGGCTTTCCTGGTTGTAGCCCAGCCCCACCCGGCCCTGCGCCTTCAGAAACAGCGGTCCCACGTTCCAGACGTACTCCAGGCCGATCACGCCGCCGTAGAAACGGTTGAAGGTCGAGAAGCGTTCGTCGAGGGCGTAGCTGTTGCCGGCGGCGCCCAGCCCAGGAAGGTCTTGCAGCGACTCGCCGATCAGCAGCCGTTCGTCCAGCTCCAGAAAACGGACGCCGGTCACGATGTAGGCCGCGGAGGCCATGCCGTCGCGCCACCAGTAGTTGGAGTGGATGGTGAGGTCGGCGCCGTAGAAATCCTGCGGCTGCTGGATGGTGATGCGCCCCGACATGACGTTCGGGACCGCGATCGGGTCGGCGTCCTGCGTCCCGGTGTTGGCGTTGAAGAAGGGCCGGACGAGGACCAGCGTGTTCGGCCCGCCGTCCGAACCGACGGTCGTGGAGCTTTCGCGATGGCCCAGGGTAAAGCCGCCGACTTCCGCGACCCAGTCGTGGTCGCCGCCGAGGTCCCATCGGAGCATCAGTTGCACGCCCGAATGGAAGGTGTCGTCGATCTCCCCCGATACGACGTTCTGGGTCGTTGGCTGGCCCAGGGCGCCGGGCACGGCGTCGCTGAACGAACCGGACGTGACCAGGACGGGTAAATCCTGGTGCCTGGTCCACCAGGCGAGGTACTGCAAGTCCACGTGAAACAGCGGCGTCGGACCGTGGTCGCAGGCCTCGGTGAAGGCGTTCGGGGGCGAGGCCTCCGGCGCGTCCGAGAACGCGGAAGGGCCGGCTTCCGGGGGCGGCGGCGGTGTGGCAGGGACAGGACACGCGGCGCCGGGCGGCGGCGGCACGACGCCGGGCGGCAGGACCGGCGCATGCACGGAGAAATTACCCTGCGGCGGCGGCAAATAGCCGCCCGGAGGGGTCGGCGATGCGGCCGTCGGCGGGGCGTCTGCCGCCGGCGGCGCCGGCGGGGAACCCGGAGCGGGAGAAGGTTGAGCGTCCGCCGCGGCCGAGGCCGCAAGCCAACCTCCCAATAGCGCCACACCCGTCCACCACTTCCCCATGCTCGTCTCCCTCACGTTCCGCCCGCCGAGCCGGGCTTCCCTGTTGACGCCGAAGCCGCGCATCGAAACGCAGTCCTCACGCCTGGCCTTGAGCATTGCTGTCAGGAGTTATCGGCGGAAGAATCGTTGCTCTTGATACCACCGTTACACTTTCCGGCAGGAATGGGGCGTCGGCGCTTCGGCGTTTCAAGTGTCAAGCGTGGAGAGGTTCCCGTGCTGCCCGTCCACAGCCACGGCACCGCATAAGAAATGGCCGCCGGCGTCCTGCCCTTCATTCGCGGCGCGGAATAACCGATACAAACGGCAGAGTCCGTGCGTGCGGCCCCATCCGCGCGCCCGCAGGTCTTGACGGACGAATCGCGGCCGTTGGGTCGCCTGTCCCATCGCCTTCTTTGAGGACGGTCATGCCAAGCAAATGGCTGTACGCGCTTCTCGGTCTGGCGGCCGTCGTTCGGTTAGCGCCCGCGCAATCTCTCCCGCTTCCGCCGCCTGCCGACGCTCCCCCGACCCCCGCGCTTGCGGAGAATGCGGAAGAGTGTTCGACATGCGCCGACACGTGCGCTTCCCCGTGCCGGGCCTGGCTGAGCGCGGAGTATCTCTTGTGGAAGCTTCCGGGGGAAAACGTGCCCGTCCTCGTCGGGACGATCCCGGCGGCCCAGGCCGAGTTAAGTCGCAGTCTGCCGGCGGGGACCATCCGTCCGCTGTTCGGCGGCCCGGCCTCGCCCGTTGACTTCGGCTGGCAGTCGGGCTGGCGCGTCAGCGGCGGCTACTGGTTCGACCCGGACGGCGGTTTCGGACTGGACGGCGGCTTTTTCCAGCTGCCGTCGGCCGGCCCACGCGCCGGTTTTCACTCCGGCGGCAATCCCGTCGTCGGGCCGGTCTTTCAGGATTCGACGGTGAACCAGGCCGTCCTCATCATGTCTTCCGTTCCCGGCTTGCGCACCGGATCGGTGGACGTAGCCCTCGACCAGGGTCTCTGGGGCGCGGAGATCAACGCCCGCCATCGGCTGGGCGGCGGCCTGCTGCCCATCCCGCTCGACCTGCTGGCCGGCTTCCGCTTCATTGAGGTGGACGAGGGGATCGACGTGAATGGGGACGACGCGGCCATTCCCAACGGCCGCGCCCCCTGCGGCTGAAAGCACGTCCCCCTGCTCTTCGGCACGGTCGTGCCGAACAATCCCGTTGCGGACGCGGCGGCCGCCCACTATTTCGATTCTTTTGAGGTACATAATCGCTTTTATGGCGCCCAGGTCGGTCTGTCCTCCGAAGTGCGATCCGGCAAGTTCTTTCTCGCCGCCGACGGCAAAATCGGGCTGGGCGTCGCGGAGCAGGACGCCCGGATCTCCGGCGGCACGGTCTTGCGGTCGGCGGCGGGCGCAACGACCGCCTACGACGGCGGCGTGTTGGCCGCGCCGGGCGCCCTCGGCGACTACGACCGGGGGCGGTTTGCCGCGGCCGCCGAAGCGGCCTTCCACGCCGGCTACCAGTTCACGCCGCACCTGCGCGCGCTGGTCGGCTGGGACTTCCTGTATCTCAGCCAGGTCGCCGGCCCGGCCGCCCTGATCGGCGCCGTCGATTCCCGGCAGGTTCCTCAGCTGAATCCATCCGGCCCCTCCGGCGCCGCGACGCGCCCGGCCGTCCAGCAAAGCGGCGCGTTCTCGGCCGAGGGACTGACGTGCGGACTGGAGTTTCGGTATTGAGTCGTCGGGGATCGGGGCGTGCGCCGGCCAGGTCCGGTTGCGCCGAAAAGTTCAAGAATAACGGTTGTAGCGTCCGATCTAAATAAGCGGAGTCCCAGGCGCGAACGGCACCGGCCCGCGCCGGGGGACGGCGGCGACGTGTTGCGGGGAGGGCGACCATGATGCGACGTTGGGTGGGCGCGGCGGTGATGGCTGGCTGTCTGGGTCTGGTGCAGGCGGCGCGGGCGCAAGTCCCGCCGGTCGGACCGGGGGCCGCGTGCCGGCCGCCGGAGCCGATCCCTGTCGGCGCCGCGCAGGCGCCGGCGCCGGACCCGGAGCCGAACCTCGTCCCCGGACCCCTCACCCCGCAACTCGCGCCCGAAGGCCCGCCCGATTCCCTGAGTCTGCCCGCCGACGGCACCGGCGCCTTCCCGAGCAAGGCCGTTGAGCTGGACAGCGGCACCTATTTCCACATCGGAGCCTTGATGTGGAAGCGACAGGATCCCGGCAGTGGGGTCATCGCCGTCCAAGACCCCCAGAACCTCGACACCGGCACGCCGCCGCCGGCCGGGGCACCCGTTCTCCAGCGGTTCAACAACATCGACCCGGGCTACAACGCCGGCATCACCGCCACCCTCGGCACTTTGTGGAACGGCAACGAGTGTCTGGAAGCGACCATCTTTTACACGTTTCAAGGCCGGCAAACCTCCTCCATCGCCAGCGAAGGCCGGATCGATTCCTTCTTCACCAATCCGCCGCTCGGCTTCGAGGGCGACAACGGCATGTTCCTTCAGGACGACCGCCTAAGCACTACGCTGTCCTCGACGTTGTGGGGCGCCGAGGTGAACTATCGCGTCGCCGACCCCGCCCTCTCGGAGGCGGAGCTGATCCTCGGCGTCCGTTACGTCGATCTGTTCGAGAAGTTGGGTTCGACCTTCGACGACGACGGCATTCAATTCCCGATGACCAACGGCCTTCCCGACCCGGCCCGCGTCGCCACCTACAACGTGCAGACGGAGAACCGTTTCGTCGGCCCGCAGCTGGGCTTCGAGTGGGGCCGCCGCGTCGGCAAGTTTTTCACGCTGGGCGTAACCGCCAAGGGCGCGCTGGGGGCCGACTTCGCGCAACTGAACCGCAGCCTGACGCGCGGCGACGGGTATGTCGGCTTCGACGGGCAGAGAGATACGATCCAGTTCAGCGCGGTGTCCGAGGGCGGCGCGTTCATCGACTTCCACGTGCTCGACCGCGCCCGCATCCGGCTCGCCTACAACGCCCTATGGTTCAGCAACATGGTCAACGTCGTCGATCAGTACGACTTCAACCTCCAAAACACCAACCAGTTCGACAAGCGCAACGGCAGCGTCCTGTTCCACGGCCCGCAGCTGGAGTTCCAGTTCCTGTTTTGAACGCCGTGTGCTCTGTCGAGAGCTTGGCGAGCGGGGGGCGTCAGCCCCCTGATTCTTCCTGTCATCACCGACGGGATACGGAATCAGGGGGCTGACGCCCCCCGCTCGCCTTGAAGCGGTCGTGACGGCGGCCGGGCAAATTGTTCCGTTTGTATCGAAAAATTCAAGGGTAACGGTTGCGCGGGCCGATCTAGAAGAACACGCATCGACGGCGCCTCCTTCCACGCCCCGCTTTACGCGTGTCTCTTTGTGAGGAATCGGCTCATGTCCGCCTGGTCCTCTGTTTCTTCGTGGCTCCGCCCCGTCCGGGAGCGCCGGACTCAAGCGGTCGGCCCCGTCCGGCCCGCGCCGACCTTCCGGCCCATGCTGGAAGAACTGGAAAGCCGGGAGGCGCCCAGTTCGTTGCTGGGCCTCGCCAACGCGGACCAGGGTCTGGCGCCGGCCTCCTGGTCTTCGAGCGACCTGGCGCCGTCGGGCGACCCCTTCGCGGCGGAGACGAGCACGGCCGGAAGTTCCTCCCTGGACGCGCTGACCCTGGCGGGGGCGAAGAGCGCTCCGATCAACCCGACGGCGTCCACGCAAGCGCAAGCCGCGACGCCGCCCCCTGCCGGAGTGGGAAGCGCGAGTGGTTCATCCGTCGCGGGGCAAGCGACGGCCGACCCGTTCGCCGCCGCCGCGACGAACGGACTGGACGCATCCGTTGCGGCGGCGAACGCCGCCGCCCGCACGCCGGCTGCCAAGGGGGGCGCCGTGGCCGGCGCCCCCGTGGGCCAAGTCCCGCCGCAATTCGTCCCCCGGGCCGCCCCACTGTATGCGCCCCAGCCTTCCATTGCCACCGTCTCCGGCGCCCCCGTGGGCACGCCGGCCCTGGCGCCCCCGGCGATCCCGCTCAGCAACGCCTCGTGGTCGCTGATCGGTCCGGCCCCGGTCACCGGCGCGATGAACGTAGGCGGCAACCCCGCCGTCAGCGGCCGGATCGCGGGCATCGCCGCCGATCCCCTCAACGCCAACATCATCTACATGGCGGCGGCCGGCGGCGGCGTCTGGAAGACCACCGACGCCGGCGTCACCTGGACGCCGATGACCGACACCCAGAGCACCCTGTTCATGGGCGCCATCGCCGTCGCTCCGACCAATGACAACATTATTTACGCCGGCACCGGCGAGGCCACCAACTCCGGCGACTCCTACTACGGCCGCGGCGTGCTCAAATCCTCCGACGCCGGCGCCACCTGGACCTTGGAGAACGACGGCGGCGCCTTCGACCGTTCCACCATCGCCAGGATCGCCGTCTCGCCCACCGACCCCAACACGCTGTACGCGGCCGTGGACAACAACGGCGTCAACGGCAACCCCGGCGTCGTCACCGGCGTCTACAAATCGTCGGACGGCGGCGCGACCTGGACGAACAGCACCACGACCATCCCCGGCGTCACCCCCGCCAACCAGTTCAGCGACGTCGTCATCGACCCGCAGAACGCCAACATCCTGTATTGCGCCATCGGCGACGCCGGCGGGTCGGCGGTTAACGGCGTCTACGAATCCATCAACGCCGGGGCCACCTGGGCCGCCTCGGGGAATTTCACCACGCTGGACACCGGCGGCGGGATCGGCGTCGTCGAACTCGCCATTTCCAAATCCAACCCTATGGACCTCTTCGCCTCCGCCGCGAGCGTCACGACCCAGGGCTTGGACTTCGTCGGCATGACCGTCAACGGCGGCACGACCTGGAAGGCCGCGTCGCCGGCGGTCGATTACATGATCGGCGGCGGCGCCCCGGGTCAGGGCTACTACGACCAGACGATCGCCGTCGATCCCACCAATCCCATGATCGCTTACGTCGGCGGCTCGTTTAACGGCACCGACGTCAACGCCAACTTCGTCAATCAGGTGCTGGAGACCACGAACGGCGGCACGACCTGGACCGACATCACCGTCGGGGCCGATGGCAACGGCGTCCACCCCGACCATCACGCCATGACCTTCGACGCCAACGGCAAGCTGCTGGACGGCAACGACGGCGGCATCTGGCGCCCGAACGTCCCCACGCCCGGCGCGGTCCAGTGGACCGACCTCAACGCCAATCTGTCCACGCTGGAGTTCTACGGCATCGGCCTGAACCCCACCGACCCGAACATCGTCTACGGCGGCACGCAGGACAACGGCACCAGCAAGTATACCGGCGCCCTGCCTTGGGCGCAGATCCAGGGCGGCGACGGCGGCTTCGTGCGCGTGGACCCCAACAACCCCAACACGATCTACCAGACGTTCTTCCGCAACACAGGCAGCGTCTCCTTCATCCAGCGCTCCACCGACGGGGGGGCCACCTTCACGGACATCAGCCCCGGCATCAATCCCGCCGACAACTCGGACTTCATCGTGCCCTATCAGATCGATCAGAGTAATCCCAACCGGCTGATCCTGGGGACCGACCACCTCTACGAGACCCTGAACCAGGGGACCACCTGGACCGTGATCGCCACGAAGGGCGTCGCCGGTTTCAACATCAACGCCACCATCGACGCCATCGGCCTGTCCACGTCGGCCCCCAACACCATCTATGTCGGCGACGACAAGGGCAACATCTTCGTCACCACCAACGACGGCGGGTCGTGGACGCAAATCAACATCCCCGCCGTCAGCGACCACATCAACGAACTGGTGGTCGATCCGGCCAACAGCAATTCCGTGTACGCCGTGCGCGACCGCTTCGGGCCTGGCAAGGTCTTCCACAGCACGGACGGCGGCGCGACCTGGACGGACATCAGCGGCAACCTGCCCGACCTGCCGACCTACGCCCTGGCCCTTGATACGACGAATAACATCCTCTATGTCGGCAACGACAACGGCGTCTTCGCCTCGAACAACGGCGGCGCGTCGTGGTCGGTGTTCGGGACGGGCCTGCCGAACGTCGAGGTGCGGGAGCTGGAATACAACGCCACGCTCGGCATCCTGGCGGCGGGCACGCACGGCCGCTCCGTGTGGGAAATCTCCACGGTCGCCAGCGGCGGCGGCGGTGGGGGCGGCGGGGGCGGCGGGGGCGGCGGCGGCCCGCGCAGTATCAACGGCCTCGGCATCGGCGGCAACGAAACCGAGCCGGAACCCAACCAGACCTCGGACACCGCCACGAACTTCGGCGTGCTGGCCGCCGGCCAGACGGAGAGCACTTCCGCAAGCATCGGCGTGCTCCCCGACGCCCGGAACGACTACGACTGGTTCCGCTGGACGGCCGCGCAGGCGGGGACCTTCACGGCCACGGAGGCGACGACGTCGGGCGGCAACATGGAAATGCACCTGTTCACGCTCCAGGGCAACACGCTCGTCGAGCTGGCCCAGAGCACGGCCGTGGGGGTCGCCGAACAGTCGTTGGTGACGACCCTCGCCGCGGGCCAAACGATCCTCGTGGAGATCAAGGGGCAAAACGATCTCTACGGCGACGTGACCGGGGGGTTGTACAATCTGGCCGTGACGCTGACGTAACCGAATCGGCGAGGTCATCGGCGAGCGGCCGGCGTGAGCCGGCTGATGTCGCATAGCGCCCCCGAACGGATGCTAGATCAGCCGGCTCACGCCGGCCGCTCGCCAGGGACGGCCGCCTCCGCTAAGATGCCCTTCGTCAACCTTTGGTTCGAGGAGGGCGGGTCTTGCGTCTGGTCGTGCAGAAATTCGGCGGCACCAGTGTCAAGAACGCGGAACGGCTCATGGCGGCCGCCCGCAAGGCCATCCGCGCCAAGCAGGCGGGCTGTCAGGTCCTCGTCGTCGTCAGCGCCCGCGGCGACACCACCGACGAACTGATCGAGCTGGCCAACGAGATCAGCGATTCCCCGCCGGCCCGCGAAATGGACATGCTGCTGTCCACCGGCGAGCAGATTTCCATCGCCCTGATGGCGATGGCCGTCCAGGCGCTCGGCGAACGCGCCATCAGCTTCACCGGCGCCCAGGTCGGCATCGTCACCGACAGCACGCACACCAAGGCCCGCATTAAAAGCATTTCCACGGCCCGCATGCGCCAGGCGCTCGACGACGGCCAGATCGTCATCGTGGCCGGCTTCCAGGGCATCGACGAAAACTCCAACATCACCACGCTCGGCCGCGGCGGCTCCGACACCACCGCCGTCGCCCTGGCCGCCGTGATGAAACACTCTTTGGAAGGGGTCAGGGGACAGGGGTCAGGGGTCAGGGCGGAGCCCGCCGCATCCGCCCTGACCCCTGACCCCTGTCCCCTGACCCCTTTTGAAGACGTGGGCTGCGAGATCTACACCGACGTGGACGGCGTTTACACCACCGACCCGCGGATCGCGCCCGAGGCGCGGAAGATGGAGTCGATCAGCTACGACGAGATGCTGGAGCTGGCCAGCGTCGGGGCCGGCGTCATGCACTCGCGCAGCATCGAGTTCGCCAAGAAGTTCGACGTGCCGGTGCAGGTGCGGTCGGCGTTCAGCGACGCCGACGGCACTTGGATCGTGCCGGAGGCCGATTGGATGCGCGACGTGGTGGTGTGCGGCGCCGCCCTGGTGCGCGACGAGGCCCGCGTTTCCATCAACGACGTGCCGGATCGGCCGGGCGTCAGCCACCGCATCTTCGACGCCGTGGCCTCGCGCAACATCGTCGTGGACATGATCGCCCAGAGCGTCGGCAGCAACGGCCGGGCGTCGATCGGTTTCACCGTGCCGGCGGGCGAGCTGAACGCCGCCCTGGCGGTGCTGCGGCCGCTGGCCGCCGAGCTGGGCGCCACGCCGGAATACGACGAACAGGTGAGCAAGGTGTCGGTGGTCGGCGCCGGGATGCGGACGCACACCGGGGTCGCGGAGCGCATGTTCGCGGCCCTGGCGGAGGCCGGAATCAATTTGAAGATGATTACGACTGCCGACATCAAGATATCGGTATTGGTGGACAAGGCCGACGGCGTCCGGGCGTTGCGGGCGGTGCATCAGGCGTTCCGGCTGCGCGAGCCGCGTCCGGGGGCGGGCCTGCCGGCGGCGCGGGCGCGGACGGACTTCGGCGACCGGCCGGCCGGCGCGGCGCCGGGTCCGGGCCGCGACCTGGCGGCCCTGACGCAGCAGTTGGCCAGCATGGAGGACGTGCTGGTGAGCGACGTGCTGCTGACAACGGACCAGGGTCGCATCACGGTGCTGAACCTGCCGGACCAGCCGGGCGAATGTTCGCGCATCTTCCAGGCGGTGGCGGCCGGCGGCATCGTGGTGGACATGATCGTGCAGAACCTGAGCGCCGGCCGGGGTCAGCTGTCGTTCAGCGTGCCGCAGCCGGACCTGGACCGGGCGCTGGCGCTGACGCGCGAGGTCACGACCCGGATCGACGCCGGCGTGACGGTGGCGGCCGACTCGAACATCGCCAAGCTGCTGATCTTGGGCGTCGGGATGCGGACGCACACCGGCACGGCCCGGAAGATGTTCGGCGCCCTGGCGCGTCGCGGCATCAACATCAGCATGATTAACACCAGCGAGGTGCGCGTCAGCGTGGTGGTGGACGGCCAGCGCGGCGCCGAGGCGCTGGCGTGCCTGAAGGAAACGTTTAACGTGGCGTAAGCACATACTACCAGCCCGGAGCGCGAGCGACGGGTTTCGCCCGAACCCGTCGCTCGCGCTCCGGGCTGGTCGAAAGGAACCTCCCCATGCGACCCTTCGGCGCCTGGACGGCGTGCCTGTTGTGCGGTCTGCTTCCCGCGGCCGCCGGTGCGGCCAGCCGGGAAATCACCGTCGAACACCGTTACCTGAACCTGCCCGTGAAGACGGGCGCCCCGAAGCACCGGATGCGCTACGTCCTGGGCGACAACACCGTGCGCGAGTTCGATATCGAGCTGGCGGACGGCGCCCCCGGCTTCTGGGTCTTCGACGACGTCTCGGAGTGGAAAGGGAAGAAACTGCGGATCGAGGTGGACGGCGTCGCCCCGGACTTCAAGGGGCTGGCGGCCGTCGAACAGGGCGACGGGATCAAGGGGGCCGAGAACCTGTACAAGGAGAAATACCGGCCGCAGTTCCATTACACGTCGCGCCGCGGCTGGCTGAACGACCCGAACGGCCTCGTCTATTCCGACGGCGAATATCACTTATTTTACCAGCACAACCCTTACGGCTGCATCCCGGCCAACATGCACTGGGGCCACGCCGTTAGCCCCGACCTCGTCCACTGGAAGGAGTTGCCCGAGGCGCTGTACCCGCGCCGCTTCGACGACTGGTGCTTCTCCGGCAGCGCCGTGGAGGACAAGGACAACACGTCCGGGCTCCGGGCCGGGGAAGCGAAGCCCCTGGTCGCCGCCTACGCCAGCACCGGCCGCGGCGAGTGCATCGCCTACAGCACCGACCGCGGCCGGTGCTGGGCCGACTTCAAGGACGACCCCGTGGTCAAGCACCAGGGACGCGACCCGCGCCTGCTGTGGTACGAGCCGGCGAAGCATTGGGTCATGGCCGTGTACGACGAGACGGACGGCAAACGCTGGGTCGCCTTCTACACCTCGCCCGACCTGAAAAAATGGGAATTTCAGAGCCGCATTGAGGGTTTTTACGAGTGCCCGGACCTCTTCGAGGCGCCGGTGGAGGGCGGCGACGGCGCCCGGAAGTGGGTGCTGTACTCCGGCGACGCCCAATACGCCGTCGGCGATTTCGACGGCAAGACGTTCAAGCCCGACGCGCCGGGAAAGCAGCGGCTCTGGTACGGGTATTTCTACGCCGCGCAGACGTTTAGCGGCGCGCCGGACGGCCGGCGCGTCCAGATCGGCTGGGGCAACAGCTGGGACGGCAACGTGGGCTTCCCCGGCATGCCGTTCAACCAGCAGATGGCGTTCCCGGTTCGGCTGACGCTGCACAAGACCGCCGACGGCGTGCGGATGTTCGCCGAGCCGGTCCAGGAAATTGACGCGCTGCACACGAAGAAACACGCCGTCGCCGACCGGACGCTTAAGCCGGGCGACAATCCGCTGGCGGACGTGAGCGGCGACCTGTTTGACATTCGCGCCGAGTTCGAGCCGGGCGACGGCGCGGCGTTCGGCTTCACCGTCCGCGGCGTGCCGGTGGTGTACGACGTGAAAAAACAAGAGATCTCTTGCAAGGGCGTAACGGCGCCGCTCCAGCCGGAGGACGGCACGGTGCGGCTGCGACTGCTGGTGGATCGCTGTTCCGTCGAAATCTTCGGCAACGGCGGCCGCGTGGCGCTGTCGGTCGCCGTCATCCCGGCGGACGACAACCATTCGCTGGAGGTCTTCAGCCACGGCGGGGCGACGCATCTGCGGTCGCTGGAGGCGTTCGAGATGAAGTCGGCGTGGGAGGCGTTGCCGTGAAGCCGCTCCGTCCCGTCGTGTTGGCGCTCCTCACGCTGGCGACCGCCGCCCGCGGCGACCAGAAGCTCGAAGGCGTCGCCTGCCGCTCCGTCCACCTGCGCTACCCGGCCCCGGAGGCCGCCGTCTTCTACAACGAGGTCACGGTGGACGCCTCCGCCCGCGGCAGCTACTTCATGGTTTGCGGCTTCGGCGGCGGCTACTTCGGAATGCAAGAGTTGGCCGACGGCAAAAAGGTCCTTCTCTTCTCCATATGGGACGCGGCCGAAACGAACGACCCCGACGCCGTGGCGGAGGAGAAGCGCGTTAAGGTGTTGCAAAAGGACGAAAAGGTGCGCGTCCGCCGTTTCGGCAACGAGGGCACGGGCGCCCAGTCGTTCTTCGACTACGAATGGAAGCCCGGCGCGACCTATCGCTTCCTGGTGACGGCGAAGGTCGAAGACGGGCGCACCGCCTACGCCGCCTATTTCTACGTCCCCGAGGACAAGGACTGGAAGCGGCTGGCGACCCTTTCGACGATCGCCGGCGGGAAAGGGCTGCACGGCTACTATTCTTTTATCGAGGACTTCCGCCGCAACCGCGTCTCGGCCGGCGAGGCCCGCGCGGCCCATTTCGGCAACGGCTGGGTCAAGGCGAAAGACGGCCAGTGGACGGCGCTGACGCGGGCGCGGTTCACGGCCGACTCGAACCCCGTAAAGAACGTCAACGCGGACGTGGACGGCGACCGTTTTCTGTTGGCCAGCGGCGGCGACACGAAGAACAGCGGCGCCGCCCTCGGGGACGTGCTCGACCGCCCGCCGGGCGTCGGGCCGCTGCCGGCGGACGTGACCCGCCCTTCGGTGAAGGGCGGCGACTAAACCGACCTTAGCCTGAACCGGCGGCGGCCCTCCAACCGATACACACAGAGGAACCCTTCCGACCGACAGCGGATCGGCCGTCGTCCGGGCCGCATTTTGTGAAGGAGCCTTCGTGCCTCACGCGTCCCCACATACCGGTCTAGTATCCCGTCAATCTTCGATTGATGGGTAAAGTTTGCGCAGTTTCCGGCGAGCAGCAGCCAAAGTAAACGTCCAGTGGATGCGTGCCTCTTGGGCATTCCGTTTCTTCTCCCAAGA
>Ga0182024_10005826_pt1 | contig 27375 bp, 24 predicted proteins | sample P32metaG_FD_120480 | JGI IMG/M metagenome (GOLD analysis project Ga0182024, IMG submission 120480) | Permafrost microbial communities from Stordalen Mire, Sweden - P3-2 metaG (Illumina Assembly) | ecosystem: Environmental > Terrestrial > Soil > Wetlands > Permafrost | place: Sweden: Stordalen...
ACACCGAGCCCGACGCCGACGCCGAGTCCGACGCCCACGCCGACGACAACGCCGAGTCCGACGCCCACGCCGAGGCCGACGCCGAGTCCGACGCCGACGCCGAGCCCGACGCCGTCACCGAGTCCGACGCCGAGCCCGACGCCGACCCCGAGTCCGACGCCGAGCCCGACGCCGACTCCGACGCCGTCCCCGACCGCGACGGCAATCGCGACCGGCACGGCTTCGCCGACGGCAACGCCGTCGCCGACGCCCTCGCCGAGTCCGACGCCGACGCCCACGCCGAGTCCGACGCCCACCCCGAGTCCGACGCCGACACCGAGCCCGACGCCGACACCGACGAAAACGCCGAGTCCGACGCCGACGCCGAGCCCGACGCCCACGCCGAGCCCGACGCCGAGTCCGACGCCGACGCCGAGCCCGACGCCGAGCCCGACGCCGACGCCGAGCCCGACGCCGACGCCGAGCCCGACGCCATCGCCGACGCCGACGCCGACGCCGACGCCGACGCCGACGCCGACGCCGACACCGAGTCCGACGCCATCGCCGACGCCGAGTCCGACGCCGACGCCGAGCCCGACGCCGACCGCGACGCCGAGTCCGGTCCCGAGTCCGACGCCGAGCCCGACGGCAGTCCCGACGCCGACCTCGACGCCGACCCCGTCAGGCACGGGATCCGGATCGCCGGTCCCGAGCCCGACACCGACTCCCTTCGGCGGCATCTTCTAGGGAAACGAGCGCCCCCGGCCACCAGCCGGGGGCGTTTTGCCTAGCTGCGGAGCGCCGTGACCACCTGGCGCAGGTTGGGAAGCCGGCCGTAGAGCAGCAGGCCGACGCGGTAGACCCGGCCGGCGAGCAGCGCGAACGCGACCGCGGCGGCGAGGTTGATCGTCAGCGATGACGCGATCTGCCATGCCGGCACGTCCGAGGTCGCGATCCGGCTGAACATCACGAACGGCGCCAGCAGCGGCACCTGCGAGCAGGCGACGATCCACGGATTCTCCGGATAGGCGACCGCGAACTCGGCGACGATGAAGCCGGTGAGGACCGGTATCAGAACGGGTCCAGCGACTGCGCCGAGATCCTCGGTGCGCGTGATCAGCGATGCAGCGGCCGCATACAGCACCGAATACTGCGCGTATCCGATCACGAAGAACGCGAAGAAGGCCGCGATCTCGCCCGGCGAGATGCTGATCGCGCTGGCGGTGCTCGGGTGGGTGATGGCATCCGCGTGCGGTGCCAGAGCGACGACGATCTTCGAAGAGAGCGCCCCAAACAGCACCCAGACCAGGAGTTGGATCAGTCCGGTCACGCCGGACGCTAGGACTTTCGCGGTCAGCAACTGGGCCGGATCGACCGTCGCGACGAGCAGCTCGGCGATGCGGCTGGTCTTTTCTTCAGCGACCGACGACATGATGACTTGCGCGTTGATCAGGATCGCGACGTACAGCAGGATGATGAACAGAAACGCGACCCCTTTGGCGGCTTTCGCGGACGAAACGTTGGCGAACCGCCCCGCCGCATCGCGGACCGAAACCGGCACGATGACGTGGTGCTTGATGTCGCCGACCAGCAGGCCGGTCGCCAGCGCGACCTGCAGCGGCCCGACGTCGCGGCCGAACGCGTAACCGAAACTGGACGGATCGCGCGCGTACACCTTCGCGCGCAGCCCGTCGCGAGCACGGGTGAGAATGACGACGTCGGCCGCATCGTGGTGCGCCTTGAGAAATTCCACCGTCGGCCTCCCATCGATATGTGGGAGACGATCGACGGTCGTGTAGTCGTCGGCGATCAGTGCTTTCACCGCGGCCGTCAGCGTGCGATCGCCGACGAGTACGACGCGCGTCGTGCCGTTTGGAACACCGCTTAAAACGAGCGGCAGCACCGCCGTGAGCATGATGCTAGCGGTGCCGAGCACGGTCCCGATCAGAAATGGACGCGACCGAATGCGGCGCAGGAACTCCGCCGCAAAGATGATGCCGATGCGGTTCACGGCGCGTCGCCCGTCGTGCGCGCGTAGATCTCCTGAAGGCTCGGCTCGATCCGTTCGAAGCGGGTCACGCTCCCGGCCGCGACGAGCCGCCGCAGGATCGCGGAGACGTCGGCGCCGGCCGGCAGATCGTAGGCGAGGGCACTGGGGACGCCGTTGCCGGTGCGCATCGGGCTGGGGTGTAATTCCGGCAGCTCGTCGAGCACGCGGCGCAGTGCGGGCACGTCGGGCTCGACCTCGATGCGGCGCGACGGCCAGGACGCTCGCAGCTCGTCGAGCGTGCCGCTGGTGCGCACCGTCCCGTCGGCGATGATGCAGAACGTGTCGCACAACTCCTCGATCTGCCACATCTGGTGCGTCGAGAGAATCAGCGTCGTTCCGCCGGCGTGCAGGCCGCGCAGCGCATGCAGAATCACGTCGGCGTTCGCGGGATCGAGCCCGGAGAACGGTTCGTCGAGGATGACCAGCTCCGGCGCGTGAACGACAGCGCAGGCGAACTGGACCTTCTGCTGGTTCCCCTTCGAGAGCTCGCCGCACGGCAGCCGCGCGTACGCGTCGAGGCCGAGTTCGTCAATCCACCGTTGCGCGGATTCGAGATCGTGCGGGCGCCGCAGCCCATGCAGCCGGCCGAAGTAGGCGATCTGATCGCGGACCCGCAGTTTGCCGTAGAGGCCCCGTTCCTCGGGCAGATAGCCGAATCGCATGCGGGCGGCGGCGTCGATCGGCGCGCCGTTCCAGGCGATCTCGCCGCGATCGGGTGCGAGGATTCCGAGGATCATCCGCATCGTGGTCGTCTTCCCGGCGCCGTTGGGACCGAGCAGTCCAAAGGTCGCGCCGGCCGGGACGGTGAGTGAGATGTCGCGCACCGCGACCGCATCGCCGAACGAACGAGCGACGTGAGAAAGCGTGAGGCTTCGCACGTCGCCTCCTTACCCGGCCGTCCGCGTCGACCTTGTGCCGGCGCGGCCATGACCTCCGCGCGGCGGCGACGAATGGCTCCTCGTGCTGACGATCGATCTTTCTCGCCGGGTGAGTTTCATAACGGGCGGTGCGCGAGGAATCGGTCGCGCGTGCGCCGAGGCACTCGCCGCCGCTGGATCCGCGGTGGCGATCGTCGATCTGTCGGCCGAAGACGCGCAGGCGACCGCCGGCACCATCGCCGGTGCCTTCGGTATCGAGGCGCGGGGCTACGCATGCGACGTTCGCGATCCCGCGGCCGTTCGCGCGGCGGTCGACACGGCCGCGCGCGACTTCGGCGGACTCGATCACGTCGTGAACAATGCCGGCGTCCAGTTCGTCTCGCCGATCGCCGATTTTCCGGATGAAAAGTACGCCTTCGTGCGGGCCATCGACCTCGACGGTGTCTTCTACACGACCAAGGCCGTCTGGAAGCATCTGGTCGCGCGCGGCCGCGGCCGCATCGTCAACATCGCGAGCGTTCACGGTCTCGTCGCGTCCGCCTACAAGGCGGCCTACGTCGCCTCAAAACACGGCGTCGTCGGGCTCACCCGCGCGGCTGCGATCGAGGGCGCGCCGCACGCGATCACCGTCAACGCGATCTGTCCCGGGGCAGTGATGACGGATCTCGTGCGCGGTCAGGCCGCCGACCTGGTGAAATCGTACGGCGGCGGCATCAGCGAGGAGGAGGCCCTCGAGCGCGCCTTTCTCGATGCGATGCCGACCAAACGCTTCATCGACGTCGGCGAAGTCGGCGTGTTGTGCGCCTTCTTGTGCAGCGACTACGCGGTTTCGATTACCGGCGCGCCGGTCGCGATCGACGGCGGCTGGAGCGCCCACTGACATGAAACGTCCCGCCGCGCGAGAGGGTATGGGGGACTGATGGGTCTTCTGATGCTGTTCGCCCGTTCGCCGCGCCTGATCGTGCAGGCGTACCGGCTGCTGCGTCATCCGGGCGTGCCGTCGCGGCTCAAGCTGATGACGGCCGCGGGCGCCGCGCTGATCCTTTCACCGATCGATCTGTTCGGCGACATCCCGGTCCTTGGGCTCTTTAGCGACTCGGTGCTGCTGGCGCTGCTGCTGGCGTGGTTCGTGCGCATGGGCACGCGCAGCATCGAAGCTGGCCCGCCGGTCGACGTCACCCCCCCGCGTGCCGAGGCGTCCAGGCAGTCCGTGCTGGTCTCGCGGGCGCCGACCGCGCGCTAGCAGCCCACCCCGACCGCGGCAAGCCGCGGCACGTGTACGGAGAGTTTACAGTCTGCCCGCCTCGCCCGGCTAGGTTGCCCGCTTCCGGGGGTGAACGAAACTCGTCCGTGTTCCGGAGCATCGCCGTCGCCGTCGTGTGCCTCCTCGCTGCGGCCTTTTCGCCGGCGGTCGCAGCCGCACGCCCGGCCGCCGACGCGGACCTCGACCGAGTCGCGGCTGATACGGCAGTCCTGCGCGACCCCACCGGCCGTTGGACGCTCGACGACGTCCGCAAGCACAGCGACCGTTTGCAGCATCGTGGGTTCCTGACGATCGACGTGCGCGCGCTCGAAGACGCCAAGCGCATCGCCGAGTCGGCGCGCGCGGCCGTCCATGGAGCCGAGATCCCGCACTCCAGCGCCGAGAGCGGCGTCGTCACCGTCCGCGTCGTCGTCGCCTAGACCCGAAATGGGAAAGCTGAGCACGATCCGTCCGCTCACTTCGTTGCGATTTTTCGCCGCGACGATGGTCTTCATCCAGCATCTTCCCGCACTGCACAGCGTCGCGCCGATCTTTCTTGGGCCGGCCGGCGTCTCGTTCTTCTTTGTCCTCTCCGGATTCGTCCTCACGTATGCGTATCGCGGTATCTTTCGTGACGGAATTCTTCGAAAGCAAGATGCGCTCAGGTTCTGGGCCGCTCGCGTCGCTCGCATCTATCCTCTTCATGTGTGCACTCTCGTCGCCGCGGCGTTTCTCATCAGCGACAGCGAGAAGAATACCCCGGCTGCCTTTCTCCTGCAGCTTGGCCTGTTGCAGACGTGGGTTCCGTACCACCACTACACGTTCTCATTCAACGCGCCGGCCTGGTCGATCTCCGACGAAGCTTTTTTCTACGCACTGTTTCCACTCGTTGTCGTGGCGCTCTTCCGCATGCGCCTTTCGCTCGCGAAATGTATCGCTACGATTTGCGCACTCTACCTGACCCTAACGGTGCTCGTCGTTCATTCTTACTCTTCCGCCGGCAGCTTTGAATGGGCAATGTTTCAGTTCCCGCCTACGAGACTTGTCGAGTTTGTCTGCGGAATGCTTGTTGCCGAAGCCTATTCGCAGAATGCGCTCAAAATTGGCAAATGGACAGCGACTGCGCTGGAGGTTTTGGGCCCGGTAGCCTTTCTACTCGCGGCAATACTGCCTATACCGCCGCCGCTCATCGGCACGTCGTTCACGACTCCGCTCGCAGTAGTTATCGTTTTCGTTTTTGCCTTGAGCAATGGCTACGTATCGAGGTTCCTCTCGGCGAGACCCTTCGTCTACCTTGGGGAGATCAGCTTTGCAATCTATATGGTTCATTACATAATCGTTCGCGAGGTGAACACGGGATTCGCTATTGCTCTCACGATGGCGGCCGCTATTTTCGCACATGAGTTGATCGAGAAACCTTGTCAAAGATACTTGCTGCGACTGTTTGACGAACGGAAGCCTTCGCCGGCAGCACCTAATAATGCGAGCGCGTCGCCCACCGGCTGACCGAAGCGGTCGCTCGCAAAAGGACTGTCAGTCTCCGCTCGTTCGACTCCGTAAGCCGGGAACGAACCGCTCGATTACCGGCGCGCGCCGGTCGCGAATCGACGGCGGCTGGAGCGCCCGCTGACATGAAACGTCCCGCCGCGCGAGAGGGTATGGGGACTGATGGGTCTTCTGATGCTGTTCGCCCGTTCGCCGCGCCTCATCATGCAGGCGTATCGACTGCTGCGTCATCCGGCCGTCCCGCTGCGGGTCAAGCTGTTGGCAGCGGCGGGCGCGATGCTCATCCTCTCGCCGATCGATCTGTTCGGCGACATCCCGGTCCTCGGGCTCTTTAGCGACTCGGTGCTGCTGGCGCTGCTGCTGGCGTGGTTCGTGCGCACCGGCACGTGCGGCATGGAAGCGGGGCCGCTCGTCGATGTCACCCCCGAGCGCGCCGGCGCGTCGAGGCAGTCCGTGCTGGTCTCGCGGGCACCCACGACGGGCTAGAGACCGTCCGTCGCCGCGTCGAGCGGCGGCAATTGTACGGAGAGTTTACAGTCCGCCCGCCTCGCTTGGCTAGGTTGCCCGCCATTGGGGGTGAACGAAACTCGTCCGTGTTCCGGAGCATCGTCGTCGTCGTGTGCCTCCTCGCTGCGGCCGTTTCGCCGGCGGTCGCAGCCGCACGCCCGGCCACGGACGCGGACCTTGACCGAGTCGCGGCTGATACGGCAGTCCTGCGCGACCCCAGCGGCCGTTGGACGCTCGACGACGTCCGCAAGCACAGCGACCGCTTTCAGCATCGCGGGTCCTTGCCGATCGACGTGCGGGCGAGCGAATTTGCGCCGAGCGTGCTGTGGTTTCGCCTGCACCCCCGCTCGGCCGACAGTCAGCTCTGGTACGTTCGCTTGCGGTATCAGGTCGACCACGCCGACTTGCAGTACGTGATGCCCGACGGAAACGTCACCACGATCCCGTTCGGCATGCTGGTTCCGGTGGCGCGCCGTCCGGTGCCGTCCTCCGAGGTGTTAGCGCCGGTACCGGCCGGCGCGCTCCGCAACGGGACGCTCTACCTGCGCATCGTCACGCCCGACGACCGGTTCGCGATCTTCGACCTGCGCCCGGCATCGTGGCTGCTGGTGCACGAGGCCGGGTCCGAGGGCGAACGTCTGCTGGCGCTGGCTGCGACGATCGGCATGGTGGTGGCGCTCGGACTGGTCGGATTGATTCTGGGCCTGATCTTCCGCGATCCGACCTTCCTCTGGTACGCGGGGACGATGCTCGCGCTCGCGGTCTACGAGTTCACGGCGCCGGGGTTGGCCTGGCGGTTTCTCTGGCCGAACTCGTCGCTCCCGTACACGCCGATGGTGTACCTCACCTACGTGCTCTACCTCGCGCTCGTGGTCGCGTTCAGCCGGGTACTGCTGCGGCTCCCCGAAACGGCGCCGATGCTGTGGCGCGTGCTGCGCATCGCCTACGCGATCGTGTTCGTCTGCGCTGCGGTCGTTACGGTGTGGCCGAATCTGGCCGAACGCTTGGACCTACTGTCCCTCCTCGACCCGCTTGCCAGCGGTCTCTTCCTGTGCGCGGTGCTGCTCTCGGGGTTCGCGGTCTGGCTGCGCCAGCGGGACGCGCTCTCGGCGACCTATTGCATCGCCTTCGGCGGCGGCATGGTCGGCATGATCATCGCAGCCGCCGGGCGTCACGGTCTCATTCACGAGACGCTGGGGACGGTTGCCGCGGCCGGGATCGGGGCCGCCTGGCAGGCCATCTTCCTCGGCGCGGCGCTCGCCGAGCGCGCGCTCGCCTCAAATCAGAAAGTCGACATCCTCAAGAGCGAGCGCGACGACCTCGAAGCGGTCGCGCTGCGCGACGCGCTCACCGGCGTGTGGAATCGTCGCGCCTTCGAGACGCGGCTGGCCGATGAATGGCAACGCTCGGTGCGCAGCGAGGTCAACCTCGCGCTGGTGCTCTTCGACGTCGACCACTTCAAGGCGTACAACGACGCCTACGGACACCAGCAAGGCGACACGACGCTGGCCGCGGTCGCGCGCTGCTTGGGTCTCGCTATCCGCCGGCCCTACGATCTGCTGGCGCGCTACGGCGGCGAAGAATTCGTGCTGCTTCTCCCGGGCTGCGGGCTCGAAGACGCGAAGCGCATCGCCGAGTCGGCGCGTGCGGCGGTCCATGCGGCGGAGATTCCGCACCCCACCGCCGAGAGCGGCGTGGTGACGGTCAGCGTCGGTGTTGGCGGACGGATCCCCGGCAAGGTGGACGATCCCGCGAAACTCGTCGCCGTCGCGGACCGGGCGCTCTACGCCGCCAAACGGCTCGGGCGCGACCGCGTCGTCGTCGCGTAGGGCTGACGTTCTAAGCGCGCGGAGGCGCGTCGCGGAGCGCAGCCGGGACGAATCGCCCGATCAGCGCGCTGCGCAGCGCATCGGGCGGCACGAGGCCTTGGTCGAGGACGAAATCGTGAAACGCGCACGGCTCGAACGCGTCGCCGAGCAGCGCTTCGACTTCTTCACGAAGCGCGACGAACTTCGTGTAGCCGTAGAAGTATGCCGTAGCCTGACCGGGCGAGCGGAACGTGTACCGTTCGACCTCGCTGCGCGCGAAGGTCGGTGAGAAGACGATCTCGCGTTCGAGGAACGCCTGCACCTCGTCCGGGCTTCGTTCACCGCTCTGCAGTTCGGGATCGAGAAACGCGCGCGCGGCGCGGTGCAGCCGCATCTGGAGCGAACAGAGCTGTGCCGCCGGCGGCATGTACGGCAGCATCAGGCGTTCGGCATAGAGTGCCCAGCCTTCGACGTTGACCGAATTGAACGCAAAGGCGGCGCGCGCGAGCGAGAGCCCGCCCTCGACCATGCGATCGAATTGGACTTCGTGACCGGGACGCGCTTCGTGCGCGGTGAGCGTCCACGTTACCGCGTCGTGGGTGAAGTCGTCAGAACGTTCGGTTGCCCGGCCGCCCGCCGCCGGCGGCACCTCCAGCGGAAGCACGAACTCGCCGACCTGGCCGGTGTTGCCGACGAGCGGCGCGGGGTTCATGTGCGCGACCGGCATCTCCGCGCTTTCGGCCAGCGAGGCGATGCGGATACGCGCCGGGCGCTCGGGGAGCGTCACCAGCCGTTCGCGCCGCACGATCGCCTCGATCTCGCCGAGACGGGCGCGATAGAACTCCGTGATCGCATCCGCGTCGCCGCGAATCTGGGACCGTTTGAGCGCGGCGATGCAATCGCGATAATCGTTCGATGCGATACCGAGCTCCGCAGCGACGCGCGGCGCGAGTTCCTGCATCTCGGCGACGATGCTCTCGAAGGCGGAATGCGCCTGCGCGGCGAGCGCGGCCGGCGGGATATCGATGCCGACCCGCCGCAGCGCGTCGGCATAGACGGCGGGCGGCAAGCGATGTTCGGTGCGCGCACGCGGGAGCAGTTCGCGTTCAACAAACGCGGCATAGGCGGCACACTGTGACTCGAACGCCGCGAAGGCGTCGGACCAGTCGTCGAGCCCGGAGCGGACGAACATGTCTTTGATGCCGGCGACCAGCACCGGGCCCAGCGCCAGCACCGTGCGGACCTCGACCACGTAGGGACCGGCCGTTCCGGAGCGCGCCAGACGCTCGCGCGTTTCGCTTTCGGCGGCAACCGCCAGCGGTAGGCAGCCCGGCTCCGCGCCCGCGTAGCGCCGCAAACGCACCAGCGCGCGCTCGCGGCGCGCGGTCGCGTTCTGCTCGTCGAGCAGCACCCGAATGCCGCCGAATGCGACCTTGGCGACATCGATCATCGGCACGAGATGCGCATCCTCGACCGCGACGCGGTCGAGGATCTCGTCGACCTTGCGGCGCAGGATGACGATGTCTTCGCGAACGCGTTCGTCGGTCTCATCGGGGGCGGCGCCGTCGAGAACGGCGTACGCGCGCGCGGCGGTCTTCGCGATGCGCCCGCGCCAACCCGCGGAGAGGTCGAGGGTCGCCGTGTCGGCTTGCGTCAAACCGAGCTGCGAGGCATTTTCCGGGGCGTGCGCGGCCTCGAGCGCGACGACGGACTCAGCCAAGGCGTCGCTGCGCAGCACCCAGGCGGGCTTCAGATCGTCCACGTTCCCACGTTCCAGAAGTCGGTGAGGACCAGTGCCGGCCGCACGCCGTGTAGGTCGTCGTTCCACGCATTGATGCTCGCGCGCCAGACGATCGTGTGGAACGGCATCAGTTCGCCGAGACGGCGCTCGAGCTGGGCGTAGATCACCTTTCGCCGCGGCCGGTCGTAGGTCGCATTCGCCCGCTCCTGGAGCGCGCCGACCTGCGCGTCCTTGATGCCGGAGTAGTTTCCGCCGTGCGGCGGCAGGTAGTTCGGGCCTATGGTCTGGCTGTCGTCCGGATCGGGGTTCTTGACCCACGCGTAGAGGCCGAGATCGAACTTGCCGGCTTGCAGCAGTCCGCCCGCCCCGAGCGGTGCGAAGAGCATGTTCGCAGGCGCGTTGTGCACCTCGACGTCGATGCCGACCGCGCGCAACTGCTGCTGGATCGCGACCTCGGCATTCTCTCTGACGATGACGCCGGCAACGGTGCGCAACTCGACTTCGAGCCGCTTGCCGTCCTTCACGCGGATGCCGTCGGGCCCGGGCTGCCAGCCGGCGGCGGTCAGCAGCGCGCGGGCGGCGGCAGGATCGTACGGGTTCGGGTCGGGCTGCGCGGTGTAGGCCCACGAACGCGGAAAGACGTCGCCCCAATCGGGCAGATCGACGTCGAGGTAGGTCGTGCGCGCGAGCCTCCGCCAATCGATCGCCTGCGCCGCAGCCCGCCGGACCCGCAGGTCGGAAAACGGCTCGCGGCGCGCGTTGAACGTCACCATCTCGTATTGGGCGGATGGCAGCGCGCTCGATGCGATGTCGGGCAACGCGCGCAGTTCGCGATACTGCTGTTCGGGGGCGCCGAAGTAGAAGTCGAGTTCGTGCGTGCGCAGCGCGACCAGCAGCGTATTCTCGCTCGGGATGATCCGATACGTGATCCGCGCGAGCCCGGGTTTGCCGCCGGACCAATAGGGGTTGGGTTCCATCTCGAGCGTGCTGTTGATGTCGTAGCGCGTCACCCGGTACGGTCCGCTGCCGACGGGTCGCAGGTTGTAGGGATCTTGATTGAGGTCCGGCTTTCCGGCCAAGAGACGTTTGGGCAGAATCACGCCCTGCACGCCGCAGCGGAAGAAATTACTGACGAAGGGAGCCGAGGGCGCGCGCAGCCGCACGACGACGGTGCGCGGATCGGGCGCCGTCACGCTCTGCGCCTGATCGTACGGGAAGTGGTACGGGACGTTGTTGCGCGGGTTCATCACCTGCCCGAAGGTGAAGACGACGTCGTCGGCCGTGAGCGGCGTGCCGTCGGAGAAACGAACCCCCGCGCGCAGGTGATAGGTGATCGTCTTGCCGTCGGCGCTGATGCCACCGTTCTCCCGGCTCGGCACGGCCGCCGCGGCGTCGGGGATGGGATTGCCGCCGTCGTCGAAGCGGATCAGGCCGCTGAAGAGAAACTGGGCCAGGTCGGTCACGCCTGCCTGTCCCGAGAGCAGCGGGTTCAGGTTGTCGATCGTGCGCAGCACGCCTAGGCGCAGATGTCCCGGCTCGGTCCACGGATGACGCACCGGCGGCGCCGCCGCGGTCGTGGCGACGAGCAGGGCCGCAACCAGCCCGAACCCGCGTGCCAGACTAGCCTTGGCGGCTGCGCGCACGCCGTCCGCGGCGACGTTTGCCGTTGGGGTGCTTGTCGCCGGCGGCGACGTTCCCCGGCCGTGCCGGCGACGTTCCGTTGGCGGAGATGGAGGTGTATCCGGAGAGCATCTCGTCGACGCGCTGATAGGCGCTTCCCAGGGCGCCCGGCAGCGACGAACTCACCTCGATGACGCGCTCGGGGAGATCTTCGGTCGAATACAGGGTGACGTATTTTTCGCCGTCGCGTTTGACGTCGATGCGGCGACGCTCCCAGCGGACCGTCTTGGGATCGACGTTGAGCATGCGGCTCGCGAACCGCTCCGCGTCTTCATGCGGTGCGATGCGGCGCGCTTCGGCCACCCACTGATTCCACTTCGCGGAGAAGTCGGGGATCGGCCGTCCGCGGCGGTCGAGGGCGACGCGCGTCGGCGGCAGTTCGAGCCGCCAATGGTCGACCGGATCGATCGCCTGCCAGGTCGGTTTGATCTCACGCGGCGCGGCGTGCGCATCGATCTCGACCAGCGCCGTCTCGATCTCTTCCGCGCTGCGTACCTTGGCCGCCCGTTTGGGGTCGCGACGCAGCAGCTCTTCGAATTTGTCGGCAACCTGCGCCGTCATCCGGCCCTGGGCGTCGATGTGCGGCGGAAGTCCGTAGAGCGACGGCACCGTCACCAATTCGTGTCGGTGCGCCTGATCGACCAGATCGATCACGATCGCGGCCGGCTTGGGCGACTTCTCGATCAGTTCGCGCCGCTCGAGCGCGCTCCCCGTCTGCGAGAGGCTGTGCGCGATGTCGTCGACGGGACGCAGCGCGCGGCCGGTGATCTGCGTGTAGAGGGTGGTCGATTTCGTCGGTCGCGCGTTGAGGATCACCTGGACCGACGGGACGTCGAAGCCCTCGAGGTAGAGTCCGCAGTTGACCAGCACGTCGATGCCGTCGCCGCGAAAATCCCGAACGATTCGCTCGCGCTCGTCGCGCGGGGTCTCGCCGGAGGCCCACTCGGCGCGAATTCCGTTGGCGACGAATTCCTCGGCCACGTCGCGCGCGTGTTCGACCGAGGCGGTGAAGACGAGCGACTTGAGTCCCGGCGTGTGCTGGCTGTAGGCCGCGACGATGCGCGCGTTGCGGTCGACCGTGTTGACGGCGGCCGCGAGCTGCCCGATGACAAAATCGCCTCCGCGGGAGGCGATGTCGTCGAGGTTGGTCGTGGTCGCGACCGCGTAGGATTTGACCGGCACCAGGTAACCCGCATCGATCGCTTTGCGGGCGTCCATCGTATAGACGATCTTCTCGAAGACGTCCACCAGGCGGACGCCGTCACCGCGGTTGGGCGTCGCGGTGAAGCCGAGGATCATCGCTTCGGGGCGCTGGGCCAGCACCGCGTCGACGATCGCCCGATACGACGGGGCGGCGGCGTGATGCGCTTCGTCGATCACGAACAGCGAGATGCGGCGCCGGAAGCGGGCGACGAACTCGTCGAGGCGCCGTTCGGCCAACGTCTGGACGGTGGCGACGACGATCGAACACTCTTCGGAGGCGCGCCGTTCGGCCTTCTCGATGCCGATGATCGCCTCAGGATTCTCGACGCGAAACTTGTCGACGAGCTGTTCGATCAGTTCGTCGCGATGCGCGACCACGACGGTGACGTCCCCGGGCCGCAGCGAAAGCAGCTTCGGCAGGGTCGCGATGACGACCGACTTTCCGAGCCCCGTCGCCAGCGAAACGAGTTGGCTGCGCACGCCGCGCGCGCGGTGCTCGAGAATTGCCTGCTGTGCTTCGATCTGATACGGCCGAAGCTGCGGTGCCCGCTGCGGATGCGGGCGGACGGTGTCGAGCGCGGGGCGACGACGCGACCGTGTAGGAACGGCCGGCGTCGCTTCTTCAAGTTCCATTGCGCCTTAGTGAGAGAACGCTCCGCCGCTCCTCGGCGGGGCGAGAGGTCCGGTTCGAGGCGCAAAGCGCACCTGCAAGAGCCGGAGGTTATCGCGGTACTTTCCGAGACCCTGGTGTCAACTCCTCGGTTGCAGGCGTTATTTCTTCGTTCGTTTTGTGTCATACCGCGGCGCTTGCTCTGTCCGGTACGAAACTCGCACCCGTGTGCCCCGTACATCCGGCATGAAGACAACGAAACAGCGACCCGAACCCGAGCGGCCGATCCGCACCGTGCGGCTGTTGGCCCCCGACACCACGCCGTTCTTGGGCTGGGGCCCGCGCGTCCCCGGACTCTAGTGGGTTCGACTTCGTCGAACCCGTCGCGTTTGCGGCTGCGCCGCAAGCCGCCCGCTTCGCGGTGCTCGCGCCTTCGGCGCTCCGCTCCGCCGCCCCAGATACCGCTCGTTCGGCGATAGGGCACCGAAGGAGCCCGATTCGGGCTTGCGAACGCGACCGGCATGCTCAAGGACGGCTGGCGCGGACGCTACTACGAAGACTTCGAGGTCGGCGACCTCTACCGCCACCGCCTCGGCCGCACCGTGACGGAGACCGACAATACGCTCTTCACGATGCTGACGCTCAACACCAACCCCATCCACTTCGACGAGAACCTGGCCGCCAAGACCCCGTTCGGGAAAATCCTGGTCAACTCGTGTTTTACGCTCTCGCTTGCGGTCGGACTCTCGGTATCGGATCTGAGCGAGCACGTGATGGCGAACCTCCAGTGGAATGACGTCCGGCTTCCGAATCCCGTGTTCATCGGCGACACGATCTACGCGCGCAGCGAAATCCTGAACACCCGGGAGTCGGCCTCTCGCCCAGACGTCGGCATCGTGACTGCACGAACGACCGGCATCAACCAGCGCGGCGAGACGGTGATTTCCTACGAGCGCACGTTCATGGTGTACAAGCGCGGCCACGATCCGCGCGACGCGATCGCGCCGTAGAAGCGTCCGGATGCGGCCGCTCGCCGATCTGCGCATCCTCGCCGTCGAACAGTTCGGAGCCGGACCGTTCGGATCGGTGCAGCTCGCTGAACTCGGCGCGGACGTGATAAAAATCGAGGATCCGCACGCCGGCGGCGACGTCGGCCGCTCCGTCCCGCCCTACCAATCGGGCGACGACAGCCTATTCTTCGAAACGTTCAATCACGACAAGAGGAGCCTCGCGCTCGACCTGAACGCCGGCGCGGGACGCGCGATCTTCGAAGATCTCGTGCGCGTCAGCGACGCGGTGTATTCGAACCTGCGCGGCGACGGTCCGGCGAAACTGCGCCTGCGCTACGCCGATCTCGCCCACCTCAACCCGCGCGTCGTCTGCGTCTCGCTGTCGGGTTTCGGCATGACGGGACCGCGGCGCGACGAGCCGGCCTACGACTACATCCTGCAAGGACTTGCCGGCTGGCAATCGCTGACCGGCACGCCGGAGGGTCCGCCGACGAAATCCGGACTCTCGCTGGTCGACTACAGCGGCGGGCTGGTCGCCGCGCTGGCGCTGCTCGGCGCGGTCCATGCCGCGCGTCGCGATGGTGCCGGTTGTGATTGCGACACGTCGCTGTTCGATACCGCGATGAGCATGCTGACCTACGTCGCCGCCTGGACGCTCGCCGACGACGGCGCGTACACTCCCGAACGGCTGCCCTTCTCGGCGCATCCTTCGATCGTACCGTTTCAAAATTTCCGCACCGCCGATGGCTGGATCGTCGTCGTGTGCGCGAAGGAGAAGTTCTGGCAGCGCTTGATCGACGTGCTGGGGATCGCACACGTGCGCGACGATCCCCGCTTTGCGGGGTTTGCGGCCCGCCGTACGAACCGCGAGCTGGTGACCGCGACGCTGCAGGCGGTCTTTCCCGGCGACACGAGTGCCGCGTGGATCGCCGCACTGATCGCGGCCGGCGTGCCGTGCGGCCCGATCAACGACGTCGCAACCGCGCTCGCCGATCCGCAAACGTCGGCTCGCGAGCTGGTCGTCGAAACCGAACATCCCGCCTTCGGTCACGCGCGCTGGATCGCGGGTCCGGTACGGATCGGCGACGCCGGCGTCACACACCGACGCGCGCCGCGTCTGGGCGAACACACCGAGGTGATCCTCCGCGAGGTGCTCGGATATGATGCCGAGCACATTTCAAAAGCACGTGCAGCGGGAGCGTTTGGCGAAGGGAGCGGTTGAATGCAGGAGTGGCGAGCCGAAGGCGACCTGGTCGGGTTCCGTATGCGGCCCGGCGTGCAGCAGCGCGGAGCGGTGCTCATCCTGCACGCTTTCGCCGAACACGCGGGACGTCACGAGCGCGCGATGCGCCGTCTGGCGGCGCGCGGCGTCGCGTCGTACGCGTACGACCACCGCGGTCACGGGCGTTCGCCTGGACGCCGTGCGTTCGTGCGCAGCTTCGACGATCTCGTCGACGATGCGCTGATTAGGCTCGATTCCATGGCTGCCGAAGAGAGCGACCAGCCGCTCTTTCTGCTCGGTGCGGGAATGGGCGGTGTCCTTGCCGTGCACGTCGCACTGCGCCGTCCGGACGATTTCTCGGGCCTCGTGCTGGTCGGGCCGACGTTCTCCGGCGGCACGAGCACGTCGGGCCTCGTGCGTCGGTTGAACCCTTTGGTCGCGAGCCTGGTGCCGACACTGCACGCCGAGTCACACGACATTCGCGCACTTTCGCGCAATCCGGTAGTGGTCAAGGAATTTCGCGCCGACCCACTGACGCATCGGGGCGGCATTCCGGCGCAGACCGGTCAGGAACTGAATCGCGCCGCCGCGGTTGCGCTCGACGAAGCCTCCGAACTTGCGGTACCGATCCTCATCGTCCATGGGGAAGACGATAAGATTGCGTCGATCGGCGGTTCGCGCCGTTTCGTCGAAGCCGCCAACCGCGACGACGTGCGGCTCTATGCGATACCGGCCGGCCACCACGAACCGTTCAACGATCCGGGCGGCGACACGCTGATCGACGAAGTCGGCATCTGGATTCGCGAACAGGTCCGGCGGGTGAGCGGGGCCTAGACCGCTCCGCCGCGCTTGACCGTTCGCAGCGCAGCGGTGACGATCGGCGCGTCGATCATCGTTCCGTCGAGCACCGCCGGCGAGCCGCGTTCGGCCGCGGCGACGATCCGGCGGGCGTAGGCCAACTCCTCGGGCGAAGGCGTGAATGCGGCGCGCACCGGCGCGATTTGGGCCGGGTGGATCAGGAGCTTGCCGTCGAAACCGAGCCGGCGCGCATGTTCGGCGTCGCCCGCCGGAATCGCCGGATCGCCATACTCGCGCGACGGGCCGTCGAGTGCCCACACCCCGGCTGCGCGCGCGGCGACCAGCAGGCGTGCGCGATGCGGCAGCATGACGTCGCGGGCGCTCTCACCGCCGAGTTCCGCCGCGAGGTCGTACGGCCCGAAAGCGAGCGCGAGCACGCCGGGCGTTGCGGCAATCGCCTCGCAGTGCGCGACGCCACGCGCCGTCTCGATCAGCGCGATCAGCGGCACGCCGGCCATGGTCGTGCCGATGCGCGCCAACGCCTCGGGCGCGTCGGCTTTGGGAACGAGCACAGCCGCCGGACGGGGCCCGGCCGCGAGCATCGCGAGATCGGCCCGGCCGTCGTCGCCGGCCGGCGGGTTCATGCGCACCGCGGCGCGACTGAGGTCCGGGGCCGTCGCCAAGAACGCGCGCACGGCTTCGCGCGCGACCGACTTGCGGTCGGGCGCAACCGCATCCTCGAGATCGAGGATTGCGCCCGACGCTCCGCTCTCCAGCGCCTTTGCGAACCGGTCCGGGCGATCGCCCGGCACGAAGAGCAGCAGCGTTGGATCGAACGCGGTCATGCCCAGCCTTCCGTCGAGACGGGTTCGTTCAGTGCATCGCGCAGTTCCGCCGGAATAGGCTCCGCGACGATCTGAGCACCTTGGCGCCGGATGAAGACGCGCGTCTCGAAGCCCGACGCGACCTCGCGTTCCCCGCGGCTGATCACGTGCTCGACCCGCAGCGAGCGCGTGCCGACGCTGACGACCGTCGAGCGAATCGTGATCTCGTCGTCCAGCACCAGCGGTGCCGAGAAGCGGGCGCCGCTTTCGACGATCGGCAGCGGCCAGCGCGGCCGGCCCTCGGCGTCGCCGAGCGCGCCGACCGCGGCGCGCAGCAGCGCATGCGTACCGACGTCGAACCAGACGTAGAAGTTCGGATAGAAGACGATCCCGGCGGCGTCGGTGTCGGCGAAGCGAACGCGGGTCGTCGTCAAGCAGGTGCGCCCGGCCACTCTACGCGGCGCGACGGTGGGGCATCATTGCAGGCGAACGTACTCGTAATCGAGCGGACGGTCCTTGATGCCTTTCTCCGGTGGCGCGATCCACGATGCCATCTTGCCGGGCTCCGTCACCGGCACCATCAGGCTCGCGACGAACGCGCGGTCATCGCGGCTGGGCAGCCACGACGGCAGCAGCGCCTCGTAGGCGGCGGGCGCAATCCGGCGCCCCGCCGGATCGGTCGGCACGTTCGCCCAGCTGCCGATCCCGCGCCGAAAACGCGTGCTCGGTAAGCTGAAGCGGTAGGCGTGACCGGCGGCCTCGAGGATGCGGTTCCAGTGCGTGAGCCCCTTCATGCAATCGTCGACGTAGGCGTTGCGGACGACCTCGTTCATCGCGTTGCGCATCGGGATCGTCTCGATCCGCGTGCGCTCGTCGCCGTCGGGGATCTCGAGGTCGAAGGTCGTACCGGCCGCAAGGTGGTCGGCGAAGCGCTTCTCGTCGGGTCGTCCTTTGATGCCATTGGCAAAGTAGGCGGCCGCATTCGACGACGCATCGGCCCCGAACAGATCCAGCGATGAACTGAACCAGAAGTTGAGATAGCGCTGGATCGTCGGCAGATCGATCGCGCCCGCGGCGCGCACCGCGTCGGGATCGTCGCTGCCGAGCTCGCGCATCAGCTCGAGCGTGCGCCGCACGACCCGCGCGATGCCGGTGTCGCCGACGAACATGTGGTGCGCTTCTTCGGTCAGCATGAACTTGCAGGTGCGCGCCAGGGGATCGAAACTCGACTCGGCCAGCGACTTCAGTTGGAATTTTCCGTCGCGGTCGGTGAAGAACGTGAACATGAAGAAGGACAGCCACTCGCTGATCGGCTCGTTGAAGGTACTCAGGATGCGCGGGTTATCGGGATCGCCGGAGTGCCGCGCGAGCAGCGCCTCGGCCTCTTCGCGGCCGTCGCGTCCGAAGTACGCGTGCAGAAGGTACACCATCGCCCACAGGTGACGGCCCTCCTCGACGTTGACCTGAAAGAGATTGCGCAAGTCGTAGAGTGAGGGCGCCGTATGGCCGAGCAGCCGCTGCTGCTCGACCGACGCCGGTTCGGTATCGCCTTGCGTAACGATCAGCCGCCGCAGCGTGCTGCGATGTTCGCCGGGGACCTGTTGCCAGGCCGGTTTGCCGAACTCATCACCGAAGCCGACCCGCCGGTCCGGCTCGGGATCGGCCAGGAAAATTCCCCACCGGTAGTCGGGCATCTCGACGTAGCCGTAGTTGGCCCAGCCTTTTGCATCGACCGAAATCGCGGTGCGCAAGTAGACGTCGGCCGCCTGAAAGTCGGCCGGTCCGAGCTCGCGCCACCACGACAGGAATGCCGGCTGCCAGTGTTCGAGCGCGCGCTGCAGGGTGCGGTTCGACGCCAGGTCGACGTTGTTCGGAATCCGGTCGCTGTAATCGATGGCCACCTCAGACACGCTCCCAGTCGAACTGCGGTTTGGAACCCGTACCGAAGATCTTGAGCGCGCCGCGTTCGCCGGTCGCGTTGGGTCGCACAAAGACCCAGTTCTGCCAGGCCGAGAGGCGGCCGAAGATCTTGGTCTCGAGCGTCTCGCCGCCCGGGAAACGCAGGTTCGCTTCGAGCCCGCTCAGCGCGTCCGGCGAGAGCGCCGCACGCTCTTCGAGCGCGAGGCGGACCTCGTCGTCCCAATCGAGTTCGTCCGGCGCGACCGTGATCAGCCCCGCCGCGAGCGCTGTAGCCGCCGCATACCGCCGCCCCGCCTCGGACTCGGCCCGCGCATACGCGGCCGGCTCGCCGAGCAGACGCGTCTGCAGCCGCGCGCGTCCGTTCACCGCCGGCAGCAGCCCCAAGTTCAGCCCGTCGAGCGCGATCTGCGGGCCGCCGTCGGGAAGGTCGAGCATGTAGATGCGGTCGGCCGCGGCAGCCAGTTCGTAGAGCATGCCGCCGAAACACGACCCCTCGTCGACGATCGCGTACAGGCTGCGCGAACTCACGTCGAGCCGCGCGAAGGTCCGGCGCAGCAAGCCCAGCGTCTCGCGCACAAGCCAATGCTCGGCACGTTCGATCAGCGTCCGATCGACGGCCAGCACCGCCTCGAGATCGCCCGACGTCTTGAGGACGAGCAGGCCCAGCTCGCGCTCGTTCGCGCGCAGCATCAGCAGCGCATCGTCGAGTTCGCGCGCCATCGCCAGCGGCCACCAGGCGTCGCCGGCGGCGACGATATCGTCGACGTCCTGCGGCTGCGCCCCAACGGGCGCACGCACGACGATCGTCGCCGTGCGGTCGTCGCGCGCGAACGCGACCTCGACGTGCCGGTAGTGATAGCCGGTGTCATCGATCGAGCGCGGCAGCGGTGCAAGCACGATGCCGCCGGCGACCGCCGGCCGCGGGGAGTTCTCCACGTGTTCGGCCGCGCGCGTCAGCACGAGCGACGAAAAGTCCGACGGCGGCGCGATCGCATCGACGAGATTCCAGGCCAGCGCGCGCTCGGCGCGGACGCCGTCGGCGTTGGTGCAGAACAGGTCGGCCAGATCGCGCCGTACCTTGCGTTTGTCGACCAGCCGCGTCAGGCCGCCCGTGCCCGGCAAAACCCCGAGCAGCGGAACCTCCGGCAGCGAAACGGTCGTCGAGCGGTCGTCGACCATCAGGATCTCGTCGCACGCCAGCGCGATCTCGTACCCGCCGCCCGCGCACGCGCCGTTGACCGCGGCGATGAAGCGCAGCCCATCGTGACGGCTCGAATCTTCCATGCCGTTGCGCGTCTCGTTGGTGAACTTGCAGAAGTTCACTTTCCACGCGTGCGATGAGGTGCCGAGCATGTAGATGTTCGCGCCGGCGCAGAACATGCGGTCCTTGGCGCTGGTGATCACGACGCACGCGACCGACGGGTGTTCGAAGCGGATCCGGTCGAGCGCATCGCGGAACTCGATGTCGACGCCCAGGTCGTACGAGTTCAGCTTCAGCTTGTAGCCTGGCCGGATCCCGGCGTCTTCATCGACGTCGAGCGTGAGCGTCGCGACCCGGTCCTCGACGTCGAGATGCCAATGGCGATAGACGTCAAGCGACGTATCGAAGGTGATCGGGCCGGCAGTCTCCGGCGCAGCAATGGTCAGCACGGTACCGGTAGTATACTGCAACTGGTTGCCAGCGCGAGCGGCATTATAGTGCTTATCCGTCCGTCAATGAGTGCTTCCGCTGGTGCTAGTGAGCGAAGAAGTACGCGGTGACAAGATGCCGATCACGACGAAAACCACGATGTACTCGCCGCGCCAGCGGATGGTGCGGCGATCTTGCGGGTAGCGCTCGAGGTCCTTGATGTCCCTCGGACTCTGCCGAAGAAAATGCAAGAAAGGCAGCATTTGTCGTCACCTACCGGCGGCGACGCGTCTTGGTTGCTACCGGAAGCCGGGTTCCGAAGCCGTAGGAGTTGACGCGTCCAGGACGGCTTCGGTCGACTCGGCGACCGTGCCGCCGCTGGTGGTTATCGTCACGTCGGCGCGGCGATAGAGCGCGTCGCGGTCTGACAGGATGCGGCGCAAATCTGCCATCGCTTCCGCGTTGCCGGCCATCGGTCGCAGGTCGCCTTGGGCGATCACGCGCTCCATATGCTCTTCGGGCGACGCGCGCAGCCACACGGTGAAGCAGCGCGCCAGAAGAAGTTCGAACGTTGGCGCATCGGCGACGATGCTGCCGCCCGTGGCGAGAACGAACCGCTCATGTTCGTCGAGCACGCGCTCGAGGCAAGCTCGCTCGTAGTGCCGGTATCCCTCTTGGCCGTACAACTCGAAGATCGCGCTCAGCGGCACGCCTGCGGCCGCCTCGACCTCGCGGTCGAGTTCGATGAACGGCACGCCGAACTTCACGGCAACGGCGGAACCCAGCGTCGTTTTGCCGGCGCCGCGCAAACCGATGAGTGCGATCCGCCCGCGTCTCATGGCCGTGGGCGGTGCGGAAAACGTCTGGGTGAGCAGCGTTCGCGCCGCCGCCAGGCGGCCCGGGTCGAGCCGTCGCAGAAGGTCGGCCGCGTGAGCGAAGTCTTCGGACCCCAGCGGCTCATCGCTCAAGAGGCGATCCAGCGGTACGTCCAACGCCAGCGCGAGGCGGCGCAGCAGCACGACCGAAATATTGCCCCGCCCACTTTCAAGCTGTGCGATGTATCGCTCCGAGAGTCCGGACTCCGTCGCCAATGTACGCCTGGCGAGGCCACGCTTCGCCCGCAGTTCGCGCACTCGCTCGCCAAGCCGCTGCAAAAAGGCCGCGTCGTCGCCGCTTTCGGGCTCTATTCGACTCACGGCCGGCGTGACTCGCCGCGATGAGGTTCCTTGGGTGGCACTACGTTGTGCTGATCCTGTGGCTGTTGCTTACGGCCGGGGCGGTGGCGATCCAACGGTACGATACCCGACGGCGCAATGCCGTCGACGTGCTGGAGTCCACGGGTTTTCCGCTCGCTTTCTGGATAGCCGTTGGCTTTCTCCTGAGTTGGAATGCGTTCACCTGGGGTTTCTTTCCGACGGTCCTGAGCGTAGCGATCTGGATGACGGCCATGATCGGCGAACGACGATGGATTGCGCGTCAGCGAGCCGACGGCATTTCCGAATCAAAGGCTTTCCCACTGTGGTTTTGGATTGTGCTCGGCTTCGTCGTTGCTGCGGCTTTTCTCGTCGCGTTCGTCATCGACGGGATGATGTGGGAACCGGCGGGGTGTCCGGACGGTCGGTGGTGCTGAGCCGGAGAGACCCTTTCCACCTGGCCGGCGGGCACTCCCGATGAACGCGCCGAGTCCGCAGCGGTTCGACGTCGTCGTCGACGGACGCCGGCTCGAGGCCGTTCGCTACGGCGGCGACCCGGCGCGGGCGGCAATCGTGCTGCTGCACGAGGGGCTCGGGTCGGTCGCGATGTGGCGCGACTTTCCGGCGCTGCTTGCGGCGCGGACCCGACGCGCGGTCATCGCGTACTCGCGCTGGGGATATGGCGCGTCCGAACCGCTCGAGGGGCCGCGCGACATCCGCTACATGCACCATGAAGGTGAAGTCGTCGTGCCGGCGCTGCTCGCGCAGCTCGGCCTCGAGCGGCCGGTGCTTTTCGGCCACAGCGACGGCGCGTCGATCGCGCTGATCGCGGCCGGCTCGCACCTAGGCCTGGCCGCGGCGCTGGTACTCGAAGCGCCGCACGTGTTCGTCGAGGACGTCTCCGTGTCGAGCATCGAGCGCGCGCGGGTCGCGTTCAGCACAACGAACCTCCGCCAGCGGCTGGCTCGGTATCACGACGATCCCGAGGGAGCCTTTCGGGGCTGGAACGACGTCTGGCTCGACCCGCGCTTTCGCGATTGGAACATCGAAGCGTATGCTGACGCCGTGACCTGTCCGGTCCTCGTCATTCAGGGCGACCGCGACGAGTACGGCACGCTCGAACAGGTGGCCCGGATCGCGCGCCGCATCGCCGGCGCCGAGAGCCTGATCGTTGCCGGAGCCGGCCACAGCCCCCACCGCGAAGCGCCGGAGGCCGTGCTCGCGTGCGTCAGCGCCTTCCTCGATGCCCGCCTGACCGTCGGCGGAGGCTGAGCACCAAAGGCTGGGTTCGCCGCGCTCCCGAAATCGAACCGTCCCCGAATCCGGAGGCTGCCGGCATGGCGGAATCGCCACCGAATCCGTTCGATCCGTTCGGCATCGCGGCCGGCTCAACCGCGCTGTGGCGCTCGCTGCTTTCCGACCCGCAGGAGCTGCTCGACGCGCAGTTGGCATTCGGCCGGGCGCTGACGGAGTTGACGACGCGGACCGCGGCCGCTACCGACGCGGAGAGCGTGCCGGCGCCGCTCGCCGCGGAGGGGCCGAACGACAAGCGCTTCGCGCACGAAGCCTGGCGCGCGAATCCGTACCTGGACGCGCTCAAGCAAGCCTATCTGCTCGCGTCCGAGGCCGTGATGCAGACGATCGACAATGCGGACGACCTCGATCCGCAGACCCGCCGGCGCATGCGATTCTTCACCCGCCAATTCCTCGACGCGATGAGCCCGTCGAACATTCCGTGGCTCAACCCCGACGTGATTGAGGCGACCGTCCGCACGGGCGGCGCGAACCTGCAGGACGGGCTGCGCAACATCATCGCCGACGCGCGCGACAACGAGGGGCGTCCGGCACTGGTCGACGAGACCGCCTTTACCGTCGGCCGCAACGTGGCGACGACCGCCGGCAAGGTGATCTTTCGCAACGAGCTGATCGAATTGATTCAATACGCGCCGACGCAGCCGGAGGTGTACGCGCGCCCGCTGATCGTCGTGCCGCCGTGGATCAACAAGTTCTACGTGCTCGACCTGCAGCGTTCGAACAGTTTCGTGCAGTACGCCCTCGATGCGGGTCGCAATACGTTCGTCGTGTCGTGGAAGAACCCCGACGCCTCGATGCGCGATCTGACCATGTCCGACTACTTGCGCCTCGGACCGCTGACGGCAGCGCGCGTCGCGGCGGAGATCGCCGGCGCGGATCAGGTCGACGCGATCGGCTATTGCATCGGTGGAACGCTGCTGGCGATGCTGCTCGCCTACCTCGCACGCACGGGCTCGGATCTGATCGCGAGCGCAACCTTCTTCGCGGCGCTGGTCGACTTCAGCGATCCGGGCGAGGTAGCGGCGTTCATCAGCGAAGAGTCGGTCGCGTACATCGAAGGGCGCATGAACGAGCAGGGGTTTCTTAGCGGCCGCGAGATGGCCGACACGTTCAACCTGCTGCGCTCGAACGATCTGATCTGGTCCGTCGCGGTCAATCGCTATCTGCTCGGCAAGGACGCGCCGGCCTTCGATCTGCTGTATTGGAACAGCGACGCGACGCGGATCCCGGCGACGCTTCATTCCTACTATCTGCGCCAGATGTATCTGGCCAATAATTTGGCGAAACCCGACCTCCTCGAGGTCGACGGCGTTAGGCTCGATCTGGGTCGTGTGCGCGTGCCGACGTACTGTGTGGCGACGTCGGAGGATCACATCGCGCCGTGGCGCAGCGTCTATGCGATGACGCAGCTGTTCGGCGGCGAGGTCACGTTTCGGCTTGGTGCATCCGGACACATCGCCGGCATCATCAGTCCGCCCGGCAAGAAGAAAGCCGCCTGGTGGGGCGCGCCGCCCGGCGCGCTCGCGCCGCCCGGCGCTGATGCGTGGCTGGCGGCGGCGCCGAAGCATGACGCGTCGTCGTGGTGGCCGGATTGGGAAGCTTGGCTCGCGGCCCGCTCACCCGAGCGAACCGCGGCTCCGGCCGAGCTCGGCTCCGCGCGGCATCCACCCCTCGAGGACGCGCCCGGAACCTACGTTCTCGAGCGCTAGTGCGGGCTCGGCAGCGGGGCGCGCAGGTCGGCAAAACGTCCCCACGCATCACGCGGCGGTCCGGCCTCGTCGTTGATCGCGTCGCCGAGCGCTAGGCGGGCGTCGCGGGCGGCGGGACAATCCGGGTAATCGCGGACCAGCCAACTCTCGGTCGAGCGCGCAAGTGTGAGACCTTGCGGATTGTGCACGCGCAAGTAGACGAGCTCGAGCGCGTAAAGATCGCGTGCGATCCAGGGATCGCGCGGAAACTGGTGCTCCCAGTCGCGAATCGCATCGCCGACGAATGCCAGCGGCCCATCGACCATGGACGGCGTCGGCGTGCCTTCGTCGATGCGCGCTCCGGCATCGCGGATCGTATTCGCGATGCCGAGCACGCTCATCCGCGCGTGCCCGAAGTATTCGTCGGCCGGCGCCAGCGCCCGCATCGGAACCGTGCCGGACGGGAGCGCGTCGTCGGCGAGCGCGGGGACTGCCGAGCCGGCGAACGTGAGGGAAAGGAGAAGCAAGCGGAGCTTCATGGCGGTCTCCTATGGTGAAAAAGCGCCGCGTACACGGCGGTGCGCGCGGGGCTTCTTCACAGCATCGGCGTTTTGCGCCCCGGGTACCATAGGCAGGGGATTAAAGTACGCTGAGGTTGGGGGATAGCAGGGCGGGCGATGAACCGCGCCGCGGTATTCTAGCGTTGGTACAAAACCATCATCTCGCGAGGGTTCCTCATGCATTTATCTTCCGTCCCTCGACGGATCGCGCTGCTCGCCGCGGCCGTCGCGCTCGCCGTCCCGCTAGTCAGCCCAACCGCAGTCTTCGCCCAGGCGGCCCCCGCCGACGACGCCGCTAGCGTCGCCGTCGCTCGGGTCAGCCTCATCTCCGGCTCCGTCGCGGTGCAGCGCGGCGATACCACCGACCCGACCCCAGCGGTCATCAATGCACCCATCCTGGCCGGGGACTACCTGACGACCGGCGACGGTTCGCGCGCCGAGATCGAAATCGACGGCGGAACGATCGTCCGCCTCGGAGACAACGTTCAGCTGCGGTTTACGCATCTCGAGAGCGACACGCGGGCGATCCAGCTCGCGGAAGGCACCATCGAATTGCGCCTGCTGCGCGGTACCGACGGAACGTCAAACGTCGACACGCCGTCGATCTCGATACGCCCGCGGAGCGGCGGCAGCTATCGCGTCAGCGTGACCTCGGATGGCCAAACGCTGGTCACCGTCCGTTCCGGTGATGCCGAGATCATCGGCCCGCAGGGGTCCCAGTCACTGGTCCCCGGCACGACGGTCGTCGCGCAAGGGCCATCATCGGATCCCTCGATCGTCAGCCAGGCGGAGCTCCAGCAGGACGCCTTCGATCAATTCAATGCCGAGCGCGACGCACGCTACGAGCAGGCGGTCGCCGACACGCCGAACGTCCCGAACGTCGATCCCAACGTCACCGGCGTCCAGGATCTGGACGCCTACGGGCAGTGGGTCTCCGACCCGTCGTACGGCCAAGTGTGGACGCCCTCGAACGTCGCAGCCGACTGGGCGCCGTATCGTGACGGCAACTGGGTCTGGGAAGGCAACTTCGGCTGGACGTGGATCGGCGCTGAGCCTTGGGGCTGGGCGCCCTATCATTACGGTTCGTGGTATCGCAGCCCAACCTACGGCTGGTGCTGGTTCCCGCCGCGCCCGGGTCCGGTCGCCGTTTGGCGTCCCGCTTTGGTAGCGTTCGTCTCGTTCGGCGGCGGCGGTTCGGCCGGCTTCGGATATGCCGGCGGCGGCTTCGGCGCCAACATCGGCTGGGTACCGCTCGCACCGTACGAGCCCTGGCGTCCCTGGTGGGGAAACCACGGGGGCACGACCGTCGGGTCGATCCACAACACCTACCTCAATAACGGCACGTTCCTGCACGACTACCGCAATGCGCAATACGGCGTTACGGCCGTGCCGGGGCAGCGTTTCACCGAGGGCAACTTCCGTCATCCGATGGTCGTCGCACCCGGCGAGCTCCGCAACGTTCAGGCCATCCGGGGGGCGGTCCCGATCGTCCCCACCTCGGCCAACCTGCGCTATAGCAGCGCGAACGTCGACACGCGGCTAGCAGTCCACCCCAGCTTCGGCCAGCACGCGTTCGCCGGCTCGACGGAACCCGTGCGCCGGGTGCCATTCGAGCAGCAGCGGTCGGCCTTCGCTACGGCGACCCGGCTGCCGCTGACGCCGGAATCCCATGGCTTCGCCGGTAGCGGTCCGGTGAACGGCGCGGTACGCGGCAACTTCCGTGAGGGAAGCGCGCCGGCCGGCAATGGCCCGGCCAATGACGCGTGGAGTCGCTTCGGCCAGAACCGCGGGATCGACTCGCCGCGTAACGGCGGTACGGCATACGGGGCGAGCCCGTACGTCGACCGCGGAGCCCGCGGAACCGGCAACGCGCCGGGCACGACGACGGCGCCGCAGCGCGCCGACGTAAACCCGCGCTACAGTTCGGGAGGGTACCAAACCTACCGCGGATCGGACATGCGAGCGGCTCCGACGCGCTCGTACGCGTCGCCCCGGACGTACGACGCACCCA
>Ga0182024_10005827_pt1 | contig 27368 bp, 28 predicted proteins | sample P32metaG_FD_120480 | JGI IMG/M metagenome (GOLD analysis project Ga0182024, IMG submission 120480) | Permafrost microbial communities from Stordalen Mire, Sweden - P3-2 metaG (Illumina Assembly) | ecosystem: Environmental > Terrestrial > Soil > Wetlands > Permafrost | place: Sweden: Stordalen...
GCCAGCCCGAGTTCGTTCCCGCAGAATCTCCCTTTCAAACTCGGCGAAGATAGCCAGCAGTCCGGCCATCGCACGCCCGGCTGGTGTGGTCAGATCCAGAGCCTCGGTCAGGGAAACGAAACCTACGCCGAGATGTTCCAGTTCCTGAAGGGTTGCCAGCAGATCCGTTACCGACCGGCCCCAGCGATCCAGACGCCACACCAGCACTACGTCGAGCTCTCGCCGGCGGGCGGCCGCGAGCAGTTTCTCACGAGCTACTCGGTCGGCCCCACCGGAGCCAACCTCACGGACTTGCAGGGCGATCGTCCAGCCGCGTCGGGCGGCATACTCCCGCATGGCGCGGCTCTGCATCGGAAGTGTCTGCTGATCGTTGGTAGAAACGCGGGCGTACAGGCCAGCGCGAAACATTTTCGTCGGCTTTCGTGACTGGCCAAAAACGTTATCGGATTTTGCTTGCGGAACGGCCTGTTTTCTGGCCATTTTGGCGTGTCACCCAAGCCTGGCCGCAGTCGATCCTTTTCGGCCAGGAAGGTTCATGATACTTCACCCCCGCGCCAGCGTCTCGCGGTAGTTCCACGGCATCCACTCGGCCATGTTGGCCGCCAGATCCTGAGCGTGACGCTGCAACTCAATCAGATAGTCGAGGGAGTTGACGCCGCACAACTGACAGGTGTGGATCAGGCTCATAAACAGGTCACCGACCTGCGCCCCGTTCAGCGTCCGATAGAACAAAGCGTTCTTCCGATGCAGGACGGCCCTTTTTAAGGCCCTTTCCACGATGTTGTTATCTACGGGTGCCCCAGCTATACGGAGAAAGAGCGTCAGAGGCCGCCAATGACGCAACAGATACGTGATCGCTTTGCCCAGGCCGGAGTTCGGTTCTGTCTTGCGCTCGGCGAACTGCGCTTCCAGCCAGCGGTGCAGTTGGTCCATCACCGGCCCGCTACGCTCCTGGTGAAGTCGTAGCCGCTCGTCTGGTGTCAGTCCACGCTCGCGCGCGTCGGCATCGTGGCCGTACACCTGGCCCAGCATCTCCAGGACATAGCGGCATTCGTCGGGAAAGTTCGCCGCCACTTCTACGAACTGTCTTCTTCCGTGCGCGAGACAGTTCGCCAACAAAACCTCCACACCTGTGGGTAACTTCGGAACGTTGCGCGACAGCGCGTCACACATTTGAATCGGCGATGGCAGTTCCGCTGCCCGCTGCTGCAACACGTCGGCGATGTTCTCACCGGCATGCTGTCGTCCGGTGAAGTACAGTGCGATTTTCCGCCCCGCGCCGGTCGAGACGATCCCGCTGGTAAATACGCCCGTGCGTTCGTCCGACGGTTCGCGCGTCAGCCGCAGCACGCGCATGCTGGTGTCATCGTTGTGGACCACCTCACCCTGTGCCGCCTGCCGGATTAACTCGTCGCGCGCCGGTTTGAGCAACTCCGCAGCCTCTTCCACGATCTCCCACTGGGTTGCCGCCGGCAGCGGAATCCCGAGCTGACCTTCCAGCTGCTCCAGCCGGTAGAACGGGATCCCGCTGCCGTACTTGAGTTGCGCGATCATGGCCGCCGCGGTCTCGTCGTACTTTTCCGGACCGACTCCTTCCGGCTCCTGCGCGGTGAACACTTGCCCACACGTGCCGCAGCGCAACCGCTCGAGCGCGTAAACGGTGGCCGCCAGCGGCGCCTGCCCCACAATCCGCACCAGTACCTTCGGCTCCTTCTGACTGTATACGTTGCCTTCTCCGCACTCCGGGCAACGGTCGCCGTGCTTCAGGTTCTGGTGCGCGATCTCAACCTTCTGTGCGCCACTGAATGCCTCGACTCCATTGCGCCCGTGTCCGGCCGGCGGTGCCGCCTCGGAATCCGACTGAGTCGCGGTCTTACCGGAGTCTTCCGCTTCACCCACTACGGCGCTGGTCTTCTCCGTGTTGCGCGGCCGCACCAGCATCGCCGCCATGGCATGCAAGGCATCCTTGACCTTCTCGTAATCGGCCTCGCTCAGCGGCGCTTGCCGTGCGCCGTCCAGCACGCGGTCCAGTTCGTCCAGGTTCACATCGATCCGGCGTCTGGCGGACTTCTTCATGCTACTCTCCGAGCTGTTGGCGAAACTGTTTGGTCAGCGGATATCCCAGAACCTGTTTGAGCGATCGGTTCGGTACGTAACTGTTGGATTGCTTGCCGCGACCGGTAGTCTTGCCCAGCAACACCCAGTTCGCCGCTCGGTAGCAGGTGCCGCGGAATCGTTCCGGATCCACGAACGTCTCCAGGAAGTAAACCGGATGACCGTACATCTGCTGCCAATCATCGGAGATCCGCGCCGCCATGCGGCCGAGAATATGGGACGCCAGATGCTCTACGCGAACCCAAGGGAGAATCAGAAAACGCGTGTTGTAGGCGAGTAAGCGGATGTTACGACGCCTGGCCTCGGCGCTCCAGCCGATGTAGCGATCGCGTACGGCGATGTGTCGCGGCGCACTCGACCATGCCACGCAGGCGATGGGCCGCCCGTGCGTCCATACCAGATACTTGAGGTGTTCTCCTACCGGCTGTTCGTAGCCGAGATAGTGATGCTCCTCCATCAGGCTGTTGAACAATGGCTCCCTGCTGGTGCGGCGCACCTGCTCGAACACGAGCGGTTGGAGGTGGCGCAGCTGGTCTTCGATCGGCGTGGTGTCGATCGGAACCGGCTCCGGCCGAGCTCTGTGGGCCAGCGGATTATGCCGGACATAACTCACCGGCGGTAACGTGATGTGGCCGGCGCGTTCCAGCATCAGGAGCATGCCACGGCACACCATGTCACGCAACGCGCCATTGGCTTGGCGCCACTGCCAGGCTTCACACAACCGGGTCGAAAGCTTGCGGCGGCTGTCGTTCGGGTGCCGCTCGATCAGGCTGCATATATAAAGGATGTCTTCCCGCGTGATCTCCCGACCCCGATACCTGAACTCGGCCATCGCTCCGTAGTATGCGCCGGTTTTTCTTGGAACGCAAGGGGGTAAGAACTATTTCGGCGCGTTCACTCGTCGCCACATCGGCGCGGCGCGGACGCGAGACACGTCGCCGGCCGCCATCAGCAACTGTGCCTCATAGGCTTCCAGCCCCTTAGTCGGACCGTCACCTTCCGGCCACCACACGAACCTTCCTTTAGAAAGCCGCTTCTGCGCCAGCCAGTATCCCTGGCCGTCATAGGTAAGGAGACGAATCGCGGTCCCGCTGCGGCTGCGAAACACGAACACACAGCCGGAGAATGGATCTTCCGCGAGCTTCTCCTGGCAGAGCCGAGCCAATGAGTCGATCCCCTTTCTTCCATCGACGGACTCAATGGCCACCAGCACGCGCATCTGCGCGGTGATCTGAATCATCGCTCGGAATCCCGCCAGGCGCGTAGCAGGCTTGCCCAATCCGGTGGCGTGGCCGCCTTCCACTGGATGCGCATCTTGCCGCCGCTCGAGGACTCAAACTCGATGACACAGTCCTCCAGCGCTGCCGCACGGGGCGCGACCAGCTCAACGAATGCCGTCTTGGGCGCCTTCCTGCGACGACTCGAAAATCCACCGAGCCGCTTCTTCAGCCGCATGTAGTCCAGCCGAAGCGGGTGCGCGACGGGATACACACCGTATTGCCGAGCCAGTTCGACCGCCGCCTGCCACAGCGGCTCCGGCAGTTTCGTTCTTTGGGGCTGGGCGCTGCGAAACTGATCCAGCTGGCGTTGCAACTGCAGGATGGGTTCGGAAATGGGCAGTGCACTCTTCCGGTTCACTTCAGGAGCCGCCCCTCTCTGCGACTGAATGTGAACTTAACAGGATGGACTACAGCGCGTCACGCATCCTTGCCGGAAACTCACATTCCACCGGGGTTTTTCGGGAAGCGCCTGTCCAGCCCGCTGCGCAGTTTTGTGGTCCTGTTGGCGGCGGCGTTTTGTGCCACGTTCGCGCTGTTCCGGCCAGCTGGGAGCCTTTGGAAGGACACCCAGGTTCGATCGGCCCGCACCCTGCCCTGACGCTATGCCCTGCTCATGGTCCTGATGACGCCCTCGCTCAGCCTAGTGTCTGACCGGTTCGACGGCGGCAGTTACCACATTGCTGGTCACCTGCTGGCCATCCGATGTTAATGCCTGCAGCTGAACTGGAACCGCGTCTCCAAAGGTCGTAGCCGCCGGTACTCGTACCTGGATAGCGTACAGACCCTCATGACCAGCCACAGGCTGCACCGACTCCACCGTTGCGTACGCTTCACCGATTTGAACCAGCAAAGCCGCCGAGGTCCCGCCAGCGGCGCCTAGGCCGGTCGCCCAGATCAGAACCTCATCACCGGGCTGCGCAGGATGACCCGACAGTCGGAAGTCTCGCTTCACCACGAGGTCCATGGTGTCAGCGAACCGAAGGAGCCCCTGATCTCGGTCCGATCGGTCCACCGAAAAGATTGTAGGAGAGGCTTCGCTCATGGTGGCGGCCAAGGGATCCATGAGCCCCCCGGCGGTCTCCACCACCACTGATAGTTGTGTGCCGGCATCTAGAGCGGGACAAAGGAAATCCACCTGGGTGGCCGAACTGTAGAGGACCGAAACTGCCTGGCCGTTGATTTTAACCCTTACGCCCCCTAAGTCCATCGCGCTACCCGAGGGCTTCGAGAGCTCCGACTCCGGAGGAGCGAGCCATCTCCCCTTCAGCGTGGCGATGGCGTTCGGACTGCACGCAAGCTTCTGCAAGGGGGTCAGCTCAGGTGCTCCCGCATCCACCTCGATGGTAATCTCCGCCGACGAAGACTGGCGAGCCGAGTTTGTGGCCGTAAGGGCGATGACATACTTCCCCTGTTGCGACGCATCTGGGATCCACCTGAATCGCCCGCTTTCCGGGTCAAAGGAAGCGCCGGCAGGAAGGCCCCTAGCGGCCAGCTGAACCGGCAAATCAGCCGGATCCGCCGCAGTGACTTCGAAACTGACCGAACTTCCAAACCTGGCAAGTTGCTTTTCCGGCATCGTCAGCACCGGGCCAGTCCCCGGCAGAACCATGACCAGATCTTGAGCGCGACTATTACCCAGCGTCGCCGTGATTATGACGGACTGCTGTCTGGCAACCGGGTCGACTGACGCTTGAAAGGTCAGGCTCGACTGATTGGGACGAGTTAGCGCTATCGCGGGAATCCTGACCTGTTCACTGCTGCTCGCCAGCTGCAGTACCATCGGCGTGGAGCTGGCCGTGCCCTCGAAATCACAGGTCACGTGACCGCCGGGACTCACGGCTCGGGGCGAACAGGAGAGCGCAGAAACGGCACTCCGCATTAGCGCCAAATCGGCAGTCCGCGATAAGGAAGAAGCCCCGGGGGCCACCAAGGTAATGGTGACAGTCTGCGACGCGCCATTCAGGGTAGCGAAGATTATGGCGCTCTGATTGCTTGCGATGTTACCCGCAGTGGCGCTGAAGGTGGTTGTCGCCGAACCCGCGGGGACCGTGATCGTGGACGCCCGGCCGGGCAGCAGTGCGACGCTACTGGCCAGGGAGACCGGTGTGCCACCGGCAGGTGCCGCTTGGCTCAAGTTCACGGTACACGTAGCGCTGGTTCCGGAGGTCAAACTCATGGGGTTGCAGGTCAGTGAAGAAACTGTCACTGCGGACACCAGGCTGACTGTGGCTGTCTGCGAAACACCGCTCAAGGTGGCGGTGAGCGTGGCACTCTGACCGCTGACTATGCTGCCCGCAGTGGCGCTGAAGGTGGTCGTCGCCGAACCCGCGGGGACCGTGATCTTAGAGGCCGGAACGGGCAGCAGCGCATTGTTGGTCGACAGGGAGACCGCCGTGCCACCGGCAGGAGCCGTGTTGTTCAGGGTCACAGTGCATATAGCGCTGGCTCCAGAGGTCAAATTGGTGGGGCTGCAGGTCAGTGAGGATAGGCTCGCGGGTGCCACCAAAGTAATGGTGACAGTCTGCGACACGCCATTCAGGGTAGCGAAGATGATGGCGCTAGAATTGCCGGCGATGTTAGCCGCAGTGGCGCTGAAGGTTGCCGTCGCTGAACCCGCTGGGACCGTGAGCGTGGACGCCCGACCGGGCAGCAGCGCGTTACTGCTGGACAGTGAGACCGCTATACCACCGGCAGGAGCCGCTTGGCTCAGGTTCACGGTACACGTAGTGCTGGTTCCGGAGGTCAAACTCGCGGCATTGCAGGACAAAGAACTAAGCGTCGGCGTCGAAGGTCCGGGCCCGGTTATGGTCCCACCCGTTGCTGAAACGGCCAATGAGTAACCTGAACCTGATGCTGCTACGGTATTCCCAAGCCCGACTGATGTGCTGGTCACACCCGCTGCGATGGTCAGATTCACAATCGCGACGGTCCCGTTCTGGATGGTGCTAATGTCCATGCCCGAGGCCAAACAAGTGTATACGCCTAAACCTGCGGTACAACTCAGTGCTTTGCCGGCACTGGTAGCAGACGGCCCCGCGGTCGCGGACATCGACAAGACGTTGCTGGCTGGATAGGTCAGCGTCCACTGAAGGCCTGCCGGTTCATTGCCGGCCGGTGACGTCAAATTCAAGGTTAGAGAAATCGTCCCATTCGCTGCGGCGGCTCCCGATGAAAGGCTTAGCGAGTCTGTCTGGCCGAATGCGGCCTGAGTTGCTAGCAAGAAGAAAAGTGAGAGCAGTGGCCTGATACTTTCCTTCGATTGCCGGTGGTTGATGGCTGGTACCACAGTACTAGAAGTCCTGAGCCTATCATTCTCCGGCTGTACTCCCCAGTATGAAAATAGTTAATCGCCTGAATAGACGATAGTTAGCAAGGAAAACGAAAAGTCTGAAACGCTCGGGCAGCGCCACAGCAGGAGGTTCGTTAACGCCATACCGGCGTTGACCAAGAGGCAGCCTGATTCGACACTTCGCCCTAATTAATCCAAACCATACTCCACGCCAACGATTTTGATCGGCCGTCTGGTCGCAAAACTATTGGGGATCGCTTGACTCGTGGTATGAGCGCCTAATTGCTCTGAGCCGAACGCGCCTCGCACGGCCGGGGCATCCATTTCGACCCATCGGGCTCGCGCTTGAAATGTGTGCTGGTAATGAACGGCTGGTCCAGGTACCGGGGGTCTTCGACGATCGTCAGCACCGTGAGCCAGTCCGTCCCATAGGCCGACAAACGGTCGAAATATTCAGTGACCACCGTGTTCTCGCTATACGGCACGCCGTTGGTGCGCAGGTATCCCGCACGCAGGTTCGTCGTGATCACTTTCAATGCACCAACCTTTGGCGGCGCTATTTGCAGGCTAACGCCCAGGCCGCCGCGCTGCAGGATGGGTTCCCACTCGGCCAAGGAGTGCCCCTGCCAGGTGCGCTCCGGCTGGGGTTTTGAGGTTTTATCGAAGTGCAGGCGACGCGTCTGCAGACCGGCATCGGTGTCGATTCTAAGCGTGGTGTCATCTTCCCACGCAATGCGGAAGCGCCCCGGCTCGCGCATGACGCCCGCTGCTCCATAAGCCTTGCAGCCATCGCTCGCCGCTTTGGCCGGGTCCCAGGTGTCCGCGACCTTCTTTCCCTCGGGGTTGAGCGGGACGCTGGTATAGTCGCCCTTCTTCGGGGTCAGCATGCGCCAGCGCCAGTCTTCGGTGACCACGGAAACCCAGTTGCCGGTCACATCGAACGGCGCGGCCGCCCGCGGAGTTTGCGGAGCCTTGGGAGGCGGAGCCTGCGCCGCCGCGTTGGCGGCCACCACCAGCATCAGTAACCGAACCCTCATTTTCGAAGTCATCGCTTTTCCGACAGGCCACTATACACGGCTTCGATGAACATCGCGGTGGTCCACGGACCGCTTTCCGACCCGTACCGCGGGTCGTACTCGAGGGTAGGCCGCGCAGCCTTCACCTGATCGAGCGTCATGCCCTTCTTGATCATGCTCTGAACGCGATCGCGGATGATCGTTACCATGTCCCGATATTCCACCACGTCGGCTTCGTCGGCGATTCGCCCGTGCCCGGGAATCACCATCGTCCCGCCTTCCTGCCAGTCCTTCGGAATGGTGATTTCGATGATATGGTTCAATCCCGCTATCACGCCGTTGATGCTGCCGCCACGGCTGACATCGATAACCGGATAACTCGTGGTGACAAAGATGTCGCCAGTCACGATGACGTCGGAGCGGCGGAAGAAGACGAGACTGTCTCCATCCGTATGTGCGGCCGGCTGATGGAAGAGTTGAATGGCTTCTCCGTCAAAAAACACTTCTTTGTAATCGCCCGGATATCCTTCGGTGGGCCATGCGCCGAAGGGCATCGCGGATTGCTTTCCCGTCGGCGCGCTCACCGCTTTGAGCACAGCCTCGTGCGCAATCACGAGCGCACCCGGTCGCGGAGTATCGCTCGCGCGGCCACCCCCGCTTAGACTCCCGGCCGCGGCCAGGCGTTCGTTGCCGCCCATGTGATCCAAATCAGCGTTCGTGTTCAGGATGAAACGGATGGGTTTATCCGATAGTTTTCGGATCGCACTAATGACCTTATCCGTAACCTTGCCCGCGCCCGTATCCACCAGCAGGACGCCGTCCGGGCCGATCTGCACGGCCATGTTTCCGCCCGCGCCGGCCAGCAGGTAAACGTTTTCCTGGACCGGCAGGACGACAACGTCACTCGGCTCGCTGGACTGAGGAGATACCACGCGGGGCAAACTCTTGCCGGGCGCCGGTTCAGGAAACAGCCGGTTGTCCAGATTCCCGCTCTGCAACTTCGCCATGTACTCGGGATAGGTGGTAGCAGCTCCGCCCCTGGCGGCCTCCACCGGAACACCGCTCTTGGTTGCGAACTCCTTTATGTGGTCTGTCTGGCCGGGCAGGTAATGCGGCACGGAGCCTTTCGCGCGGCCGCCGAGCTCATCGATGATCTGCGCGGGCCCGCAATTTCCCCAGGCATTGGCCTCCGTGGTGAGGCTCAACACAAAGTTCGTAGTGCGAATGAATGGCTCGTCCAGATACACGGGATCGTCTATGAAAGTGGCCAATACCAGGTAGTCGTCGTACCGTGTGAAATACTCCCGCATCGTCGCCAGGTCGCTGGTCGGCGCGCCATTGCGCAGCAACCAGCCGGTCTTGATGTGGGTGGTCGAGACGACCAGAGTGTTACGCTCCCAGGTTCCGGTAGAGAACCCGGCCCATGTATGGGGCGCCAGGTCGGAGGGATGCGCGCGTCCATCCATCCAGATGGTACGCGGCCGGCCGTAGCTGCCGTCCAGGCGGTAGGCTTGCAGCTCTCCCGACACCGGATCGATCACCTTGATGAACCGAATGGTCGCCGGGCCACGCATCGCATAGGTGGCTACGTGCGGGATGCATTGGCGTTCCAGAGTGGCCCTAGCGTCTTCGTCCCAACTTTGGCCCTTGCGCCAACCCGCTTCATTGAGCGGCAGCCCGGTGTAGTCGCCGAGCCGTACGCCTCCGCGGTGTTGCAGATCTTCGTGGAACGTGCCGGCCCATTCGCCTGACAAATCGATCTGGGCAAAGGCAGGGACTGCCAGGACGAGCGCGGTGAATACGACGGTAAGAGGTGCTTGACGCATAGCGCTAGTAGGAGACAAGTCTATCGCAAACAAAAATGCTGGGGGAAGCATCGAAATCCAAGCACGAAATCCAAAACCGGACACAGGCAAGAATGCCTGTGCTACCAAACTTCAGATCGCCTGCTGAGCCTTCAACTCTTCCACACGTTCCGCGGAATAGCCGAGTAAGCCGCAATAGACTGCATGGTTGTGCTCTCCCAGGGCCGGAGGAGGCTGGTCGAACCCGGCTTGAGCTCGCGAAAATTGGATCGGTATACCCATCCCGTAGACGTCCTCCACCACGCCGTATTTGGGATGAGCCAGCGGCACCGTCTCGCCGCGCGAGATCACGCGCGGATCGCGCACGGCATCCTTCGGCTCGCGTACTTCAGCGGCCGGGACACCGCGTTCCTCAAGGGCCGCGATCACTTCCGCGCTCGTTCGGGAACCTGTGAAGGCTTCGACAATCGCATCGACTTCGGACACATTCACCACGCGGGCATCGCGCTCGGCGAAGCGCGGATCGGCCGCCAGTTCCGGCCTTCCGATGGCATCGAAGAGAGAGTGCGCGAATGTTTCCGTGTGGGCGCAGATCGAGACGAAGCCATCTTGCGTTCGATAAATCCCGAACGGAGCCAGCCGCGGCATAGTGAGGCCGGTTCGTTGCGGGACGCCGCAGCGCTCCAGAAGGTCGAAGGGCTCGCCCGCTACCATCATCGTCATGACGCCGAGCATGGAGACATCGACGTGCTGGCCGAGGCCGGTAAGTTGCGCCTGACGCAGCGCCGCCAGTATGCCGATCACTCCGAAGAGCGGCGCGGTAAGATCCGCGAACGGCACGCCGATGCGGACCGGCGGATCCTGCGGGCCGCCCGAAGTGAACATGACGCCGCTCAGCGCCTGAATGATGGAGTCCAAGGCTTTGCCCGAGCCGGTTTCGCCCGTGGTCCCGAAACCGGTGATGGAGCAGTACACGATGCGCGGGTTCACTTGTTGCGCAAAGTTGTAGCCGACGCCGGCGCGCTCGAGCGCGCCGCGGCTGAAATTTTCGACGATGATGTCGGCGGTCTTCACCAGGTCTTCATACACGGCGCGCCCTTCGGGATGCTTCAGGTTCAGCGTCACGCCCAGCTTGTTCCGCAGCCGGTTCAGTACTGAGACGGAGATATCGTCTTCATGCCGTCTGGCAAGCGTCCCGCCTTCCGAGCCAAGGTAAGGCGCGTTGGTGCGGCTGCTGTCACCGCCGGCCGGGTTTTCGATTTTGATCACTCTGGCGCCGAGACCCGCCAGCAGCAGCGTGGCGAAAGGGCCGGCGAGCGCCGTGGTCAAGTCGAGGACGGTGATGCCTTCGAGCGGTGTGTTCTTCATGGGTGCAATCTATATAGTCACACTCTGCCCCGCAGCCGGTCGATTTTACGGCGATCGCGCTTGGATGGCTTGCCTTCCCGGAACCCTTCGACAGACATCATCGTTTTACGCTCTTGCGCCAATTTCAGACGCAACTCGCGGCTTGCGTCTGTCTCACGGTAGAGCGTCTGCGCCACCACCGCCGGGCCGCGCATCTCACTGAGACCCAGGACCTCGACCTGAAATTCGCCGCTGTCGTTCTTCACGCGCAACAGGTCGCCAACGCGGACCTCGCGCGCAGGCTTGGCCGGTTGTTGGTTGGATTCGATTCTGCCGAGTTCACATGCCTTGGCGGCGAGCGAGCGGGTCTTGAAAAAACGGGCGGCCCACAGCCATTTGTCGATTCTCACGCTCTCAATATATCGCCCAATATCCGCAACCGATGGCGGCATCGCCGCATCGGATAATATAGAGGTTCTAGATGACATCTACCGAGTTTGTAGATTGCAAGAGCCTGGCGCGTGGCTCCTTGATCGACGTGGAGACCAAGAGCCGCCATTACCGCATCGAATGCCTTGGCGGGTATGCGATTCGCATTTCCGGCCACCCCGAGCTCTGTCCAGATCCTGTGCCGGCACAATTGCACGGCTCCGTCGATAAGGAAGGCGTCTTGGAGTTGGGCCTCATCGGACGCGGCATGCGCCTGATGTTTCTGCTGAACGAGCGCCGCCCGGTCACCACTTCGAGGGTGCTGCGTGTGCAAGTCGACCAACCCAAAGCGGCGCAACCTCAGTCATCCTCGACCATTCACTGACGCCTGTCCCGCATAACCAGCGCAAACACCGCTTCCTCTGGTCGCGGCTCAGTAACGAATCTCCTGCAAACACCGGGGCGCGCTACTTCATGCCGAGCGAAGCCTTGATTTCAGCCACCGTGGTGAGCCGATCGGGGTTCAGGCTGTGTATCGACATGATCCGCTCGGGTTCAAGCTTCAAGCGCTCGATGTTATCCACGAACACCATCGTGCCGACCACTGGCGGGTTGGGCACGGGGTCGCTGGCCGGCGGCAAATTGAACATGTCGGCATACACCAGGATCTTCTCCTTCGGGAGGTATGCAACCACGATTCCATCGGCGTGCGGGAGCCCCTTGATCACGTGGACCTCTAAGGTGCGAGTGGCATCCTGGAAGACGCGCTTATCGCCCTTGAAGCCCTCGATGACCGGCTTCTTGCCGGATTTCGACATGGAGTCCGGGGCCAGCGTCCGGGGCGCGGAGAGCGCAGTCATCAGGAATTCGCGGTTCACCTCGGGCGTCACAATCGTGATGCCTTCGGCGACCACAGCCGGCAAGCCGCTGGTGTGATCGAAGTGGTGGTGCGTTATGACCCCGTAGCGAATCGGCTTGTTGGGGATGACCCGCCTGGTCTCGGCGATGACGGCCTGCGCGCGCGCTTCGTTCTGCGGTCCTGGCTCAACCAGCACGATGTAGTCGGCAAACTCCACCGCGAGCGAGTTGTACGCACCGTGAATACGGTACACGCCATCGGCCAGCTTCTCCGATGTGGCCTCCGCGGCCGCGGGAGCGCCGCCGCCCGGCCCTCCTGCTCCGCCACGTCCGCCTGGAGGCGGCGTCAGGAGCTTCTGGATGTTCGGCGGATTCGCGTGCGCCCCTAGGATGTACGCGGTGAAGGTCGGCCACCCGCCCCGCTTCTGCACCATCTGCGCCGGGAACTTCAGCCCGTTAGCGCCATCCCGATAGTGCGTATACTCCGCCTCCACCAGCATGTCGCCGAAGATCGGATTCTCCAGCCATGTCTGGACCTTCTCCACCAGGTTTTGACTGTTGATGTAGCCGACCATCCGGTAGGGCTCTCCGCCTGGCGACTTTACAGGCGCGTTGAACGTCACCACTTGATAGTGCTTGCCGCCAATCGTCTGAGCGCGTACGGTGGCGTTGTTCGCCGCCGCGGCTTTGAGGAACCCCCATGGCGTAATCCAGATCTCGAGTTGCTGCGCCCATCCCGTGTTCTGGGGCGTGATGTTCTGCTGGCCGGGAGTCAGTGCCGCCGCGCCGCCGGTCACCGGCACTGCATAGTTCATCCATGTAGCGCGCGATGCCGGCAGGGTGAAATCGATCGCGCGGACGTAATCGTTCGCGCCGGCCATCGGCCAGGGCTGGTTGGCATTGTTGTTCTGCCCCAGATTGCCATTCTGGGCGACGCCGTCGTACTCAATCGCATTGAGACCCTCGACGCCCATCGCCTTCGAGGCGTTGCTGATCACCGTCTTGGCATCCTCAGCAGTGCCCGTTTGTGCCAACACTCCGGCCACCGCCAGGGTGACAATCAACGCTCTCCTCATGGTTCCCTCCCGATCGAACATGATACGACGAAATGCGCGGAAGTGTCGCCGGCCAAAAGGATAGGTGTATTGTTAGGAGTTCGAAGAACCGAATCTATGCTGCTCGAATTCTATCGCTCCCTGCCACCGGAAGGCGTCAAGATCCTGCTGGTATTGTTCCTCTCGTTCATGATGGGGTTGGAGCGGGAGGAACACAAGCTTAGCCCGGAAGGCTACTCGTTTGGAGGCATTCGAACCTTTCCGCTGATCGGGCTGATCGGCTATGCGGTCTCTCTCCTCTCTGGGGGCCAGGTGCTGCCGGTCGCCATCGGCTTCGCGGTGGTGGCTGCCTTCCTGGTGCTGTCGTACTGGCACAAACTGGCTGGCTCTCTCGCCGGCGTCACCTCGGAAATGTCCGGCCTTACTACCTATCTGATTGGTGCGCTGGTCTACCGGGAGCAGTTCTGGATCGCCACTACCATCGCGGTGGCCAGCATGCTGTTGCTGGAACTCAAGTCTGCGCTGGAAGGGCTGACGCATCGGATCGCCCCGGAAGAAGTCCTGACTTTCACTAAGTTCCTTCTGCTCACGGCAGTGATTTTACCGGTGCTGCCCAATATGCAGTACGGGCCGTTTCAGATCAATCCTTTCAAAGTCTGGCTGGTGGTGGTGGCGGTGAGCACTATCTCTTACGCCAGTTACGTGATTCAGAAGGTGACGAAATCGCACGGAGGGATTGTGTTAGCGGCCGTGCTGGGGGGCGCCTATTCGTCAACCGCTACAACCGTGGTTCTAGCCAAGCGGGCTGCGCGCGAACAGCAGCCACACCTGTTCGCCGGCGGAACCTTGATGGCTTCCGGCATGATGTACTTCCGGCTGGCCATATTGGTCTTACTGTTTAACGGCAGTCTGATACGGCACCTGGGGGCGCCCTTCGCGGCGCTCGCAGTTGTCGGCCTGCTGGGCGGGTGGTTCTGGACGCGGCTCTCCGACTCCAATGCCAAGGAGCCCAAACGGGAATACGAACCCAAGAACCCGCTCGAAATGGGGGCTGCCTTTCTTTTCGCCTTGCTCTTCGTTGTCATGCTGGCGGCCACCCACCTGGTAGTAACCTACCTGGGCAGCGCGGGAGTTTACTCGTTAGCCGGTGTGATGGGATTTACGGACGTCGATCCCTTCATCATGGGCATGACACAATCGGCCGGCGCAAGCACCCCGCTGGCGGTGGCTGCGGGCGCGATTCTGATTGCGGCAGCCAGCAATAACCTGATCAAGGGGATCTATGCCTATGCATGGTCCGATCGAAGAACCGGCAGGCAGAGCCTGGGCTTACTGCTGGGTCTCGCTGTCGTCGGTCTGCTTCCGCTCTTTTGGATCCTGAGGTAAAATCTAAATTCGACAATAGGGTGCTTTTGGAGCACAATCTCTAATGGGAGGCGTCCATGACGGACAATCAGGCGTTGGATATGCTTCGCGCCCAGGGTCACGCCGCTGCGACACCAGACCGCAACGGGGACGTTCGGGTGTGGCTTCACGGCAGCACGGATGCCGTCGATGTGAAGCCTGGAAGAGAACTTCAAGAACTTGCCGAAGGCAGGCTGAGCTTCGATGAGATTCGCGAGCGGCGCGAAGACGAGGCAGTGATCGAGCGTTGAGCACGGCCAATCGCACGCCATCAAATTGATCGGAGCCGGCCTCTGTGCCGCTATTCGGACCTGTTCACTTGTCATTGCTGCTGGCCACCATCGGCGCGGCAATTGCGCTGTCTCGCCTGTGCCGGCGAAAGCAGGTGTCGGGCCGCGCCGTACGCCTGGCGCTGGGATGCGGCCTGGCTGGAAACGAGCTGATCTGGTGGGTGTTCCGCTATTCTCACGAAGGTGTCCACGTAAGCAACCTGCCACTGCAGTTGTGCGACCTCACGGTCTGGATGACGGTGCTGGCGTCTCTCACGACGGTCCCGGTTATAGTCGAATTCACTTATTTTGCGGGAGTGGCAGGATCGGGGATGGCACTTCTAACTCCCGACCTTTGGACGCCGTGGCCTTCGTATCCGGCGATCTATTTCTTTATCGCCCACGGTGGTGTGCTGGTGGCGTGTGCGGTTCTGACATTTGGAAAACTCGCCCAGATCCGAAGAGGAGCAGTGTGGCGGGCATTCGGGGTTCTCGCCGCCTATGCACTAGCCATCGGCGCTTTTAACGCGATCTTCGCCACGAATTATATGTACTTGTGCAAGAAGCCGGCGAACCCCTCCCTGCTCGATCTGCTGGGCCCCTGGCCCGTTTACCTGGGTGGCGGCGCAGTGGTCGCCTGCATGCTCTTCTGGGTGCTTTGGCTGCCCTTGCGGCCCGCTGCACGCGATTCCGGGCAGGCGGCCGAAGACCAAGGGCGTTAGGAGCTTGCTGAAAACTCTTTAGGAACTCTTCCGTGGCAGGGCATGGCCCCGCCCCACAAGCTGTGGCGCAGGGCCGTGCCCTGCGAGCGAGTCTTTCAGCAACTGCTTAGGATTCAGGTTTTGTTAATTTGACGGAGGGCGCAGGGAACGAAGAGCTGATACTGATGGCAGTTGAGGATCTGTGGCAATCCCGTTGGGGACATAAGCCACGCGTACAACTTCCGATCAGCAGGCGTGCCTGCAATCCCTCCGATTCCGACTATACCACTAATTTCAGATTGTCTTGTCTTAAATAGACGTTACGCATCATGATGGTGCTTCATTCCCAAGAAGCAGGCGCAGTTGTCTCCCTTATGATCCAGCATTTTCTCCAAAACGCGCGGCGCTTGTTTTGCCAGGGTACCGACGAGCAGGCCCGCGGCAACCACCCACAGTAGTCCTAGCATGACGAACAGGAGCAGGAACGGAACTAGAATCGGCATATTAGCCTCCTCTTATATCGGTTAGCCATCCGTCTCCAGTATAGATCCATTCGGCGGATTTTGAAGAAACTGCTTGATCCCTTCGGTGCGGACCCAGAGCTCCGGCCGGCGATCCAGCCAGCCCAACTCATGGAATTTGCGCATGAAGTGGGCGATCCGCCAGCGGGTGGTTCCGATGGTTTTGGCGAGTTGCGAGTTACTAGGGCTAAACTGCAGCCGCACCCAGCCAGGGCCGGCACGAGCCGGCTGGAAACGGAACAGCAGCCGCGCGAGCCGCCGCTCCGCCCCCTCCGCCACGGAATCCCGGATGGTCTGTTCGTAGCGGTTCAAACGAAGCGCCAGGTTCTTCAGCAGCCGCAGCGCGAACGGGCGATCCTTTTGGAGGAGATCCAACAGCTCCGATCTGCGAAATTCGAGGACCCGCACCTTAGAAAGACTCGTGGCGATTTGGCCCCCGTGCCGCGGGCCCAGCAAGCACTGTTCGCCGAAGAAACTGCCCGGTGTCAGGTAATCGACGATGGCCTCGCGCCCGCGCGCGACTTGCACCCGCCCGGAGCGCAGGAGATAAACGCGACCAGGAGCGCGATCGAGATCAAAGAGCTTGGCCCTGGCGGGAAAATCGTGGGCGACGGGCCCGCTGGTGCGGTGCTTGCGAGCTGCGGAGAGAGATCTCGGCATACTGCCTAACCTCCACGCACAACCTATAAGAGAGGATGAAACCTTCTTGTCTGATTTAATCGTAGTGCGTCTGTAACCACTTTGCAACGGTGCAAAATCGCACCTCTTGACAAGCCTTATCTGGTTGGTGACTATGGTTGCACCAGTTGCATCAATATGGTCCCGGGACCGCTCTGCCATCAATGGATTGCGATCTCCAGAGCGCTGCCTCGTCGAGGCCGTGGCGTCATTGTACTGAAGGTGTCAGGGCAAGGGCGCGCGGAAGTGCCGACCAATTGTCCGTGGACGGGCAGCCACGGCGCCGCCCCTCTTCATGTGAGCTCCGCCTGCGCGGGGTTTTGTGAGTCTTATTGGAGGGAACGTGCCAGAAACACCGATCGCAAACCTAACAATTGTGGCAGCCTTTTCCGCCCCGGAAGACAGGACGTCGCTTACCCGCATATTCGCTCATTCCAATTGGAAGCTGCGGTTCACCTGCGGACTTCCTCAAACACGGACTGCGCTGGATCGATCTCCCGCGGGAGTTGTCATCAGCGAGAGCAGTTCGTCTGACGGCCACTGCTGGAAGGACCTGCTTCTCGAATTGCAGAAGATGGAGTATCCGCCGCCGTTGATCGTTGCCGATCGCCTGGCCGATGAAGCCCTCTGGGCGGAGGTACTGAATTTGGGCGGGTATGATCTTCTGGCGAAGCCCTTCGATGCCAAAGAAGTCCTGCATGTGGTGAGCGCGGCCTGCCGCCGGCGCGAGAGCGAACCAGGCCGCCGGATGCCGGCGACGTCTGCAAAACGCCGCGGCCTGCCTGGGACAAACGTGCGTGCAACATCTGGCGGGTAACGCCGGGCATGGACGCAATGGCGAAATATAAGGAGACTCCGATGGCAAAACAGCATCACACGACGCTTACATCCCCCGCAGCAGGCGCAGCCGCCGCAAAAGTCGTCGAGCCGGTTACGACCGCGCCTGGTCCTGCTCCAGAGAGCGAACAAATCGCCCGGCTGGCCTACTCGTATTGGCAAGCCCGAGGATGTCCCGAAGGGTCGCCGGAAGAAGACTGGCTCCGGGCTGAGGCCGATCTGCTCGCTCGAAGCCTCTAATTCCTGGATAGAAACCCCGTTGACGTGGTGCTCCGCCAGGTTTATGATCCTATTGAACAGAGAATCAGGCCTGAAGCAACTGATTCAGGAGTAGCCATGTTAGCTGCATTGACTGCTGAAAAGAATGCTTATGAGGTCGCACTGGAGAATTTCGATCTGGCGGCAGAAGCGCTGGATCTCGACCCCAGCGTGCGGGCCATGATCAAATACCCGGAACGGATTCTGGAAGTGACCGTTCCGGTGCGAATGGATACCGGCAAGATCGTGCGGTTCGTAGGTTATCGTGTGCAACACAGCACCGCGCGGGGGCCGGCCAAAGGAGGCATACGGTATCACCCCAACGTGACTGTGGATGAAGTGAAGGCGCTGGCCACATGGATGACATGGAAGTGCGCCGTGGTCAACATTCCCTTTGGCGGTGGCAAGGGCGGCGTGACTTGCAACCCCAAAGAGATGTCGCTGGGTGAACTCGAGAGAATGACGCGCCGCTATGCGAGCGCCATTCTGCCGTTGATCGGCCCCGAACAGGATATCCCGGCGCCGGACGTTTACACCACACCCCAAATCATGGCGTGGATCATGGACACCTACAGCATGACCAAGGGGTATCCGATTCCCGGTGTAGTCACGGGCAAACCTCTAAGCCTGGGCGGATCGCTGGGCCGCAATGAGGCCACCGGGCGAGGCGTGTACTACACCATCGTAAGTAGCTGCGAAGAGTTGGGCATTCCCTCGAGAGGCGCACGCGTGGTGGTGCAAGGATTCGGGAATGCGGGTTCGGTGGCGGCCCATTTACTGGACAGCAACCAAGCCTACGTCATTGCGGTGAGCGACTCGCGCGGCTGCATCTACAACCATCACGGTTTGGACATTCCCAAACTCATGATGCACAAAGAACGCACCGGCACGGTCGTGGATTTCCCGGGTTCCGAGCCAATCACGCCTGCCGAACTGCTGGCCGTGGAATGCGATGTCTTGATTCCGGCCGCGCTCGAGAACACGATTACAGAAGATAACGCATACCGGGTCAAGGCCAAGATAGTGGCGGAAGCCGCTAATGGGCCAGTCACACCCGAAGCAGACCGGATTCTGGATGAGAAGGGAGTCTTCCTCATCCCGGACATTCTGTGCAACGCCGGAGGTGTTACGGTTTCGTACTTCGAGTGGGTGCAGGACGAACAGCATCTCTTCTGGGATGCACAGGACGTCTACAATCGCCTGGAGAGAGTGATGAAGACCGCTTTCCAGGAGGTTTTCAAAATCCGTCAGGACCGGAAGGTGAGCATGAGGCTTGCCGCGAATGTGCTTGGAGTAAGTCGAGTCGCGGAAGCCACTAAGGTGCGCGGGCTGTATCCGTGATGCTGTGGGGCAGCGCCACGCGCTGCCCAGCCGGCGACAAGATCGCCAGCGCTACGTAACGCCGGCGGTCTTCGCTGCCGGTCAGGCGACTACTCGAATCGAAATGTCCAAACTCGAGGGGCAGGGCCATGCCCTGCCCACCCGAAGAACCAGATGATAGAGTATTTGGCGAGGTATGCCAAAGGTGCGCGTGAAATCGACCCGTTTTATTTACCAGCTTTTCCTCTGCTCCGCCATCGTTGTGTCCATTGCGCAAGCCCAGAATAGTGGGACGCCCAGCCAGGGCACCGTGGAAAAGATCAAGGTGCACGGAAAGTCGCTCGAGGGGAACCTGGAAGGCGATTCACCGGATCGCGACGTTTTGATTTACCTTCCGCCCAGTTATGCGAAGGAACCGAACCGCCGCTACCCGGTGGTGTATTTCCTGCACGGGTATTCCCTGAATGCCGAGCGCTACTGGAACATCATGACGGTTCCGGAGGCGGCCGACCAGGACAATGTCTCCGTCGCCACGCGCGAGATGATTCTGGTGCATCCCGACGCGTTCACGGTCTATGACGGCAGCATGTACTCCAACTCCCTCACCACCGGCGATTGGGAAGGGTACATCGCACAAGACCTGGTGAATTATGTCGACAGCCACTACCGCACCGTGGCCGACCGCAATAGCCGCGGGCTTGCCGGGCATTCCATGGGAGGCTATGGGACCGTCCGGATCGGCATGAAGCATCCCGAAGTTTTCTCCGTGTTGTACGCCATGAGCTCCTGTTGCCTGATGAACAATCCGCAGCCGGGGCAGGGAAGGGGCCCCGCGCCCACTACCCAGACGGCCGGCCGTGGCGGGTTTGCGAAGGCGCTCTTCGCACAGGCGGCCGCGTGGGCGCCGAATCCCATGAATCCGCCACAATACTTCGATCTGCCGGAAAAGGACGGACAGATTCAGCCGCTGGTGGCGGCTAAGTGGGTGGCCAACTCGCCGCTGGTCATGGTGGATCAGTATGTGCCCAGCCTCCGGAAGTATCGCGCCATTGCCCTGGACGTAGGCTTGCAGGATGGCTTGCTGGCAAACAACCAGGATCTCGACCAGGCACTTACGCGACTGGGGATTCCGCACACGTTTGAAACCTACGAAGGCACTCACACGAGCCGCGTGAAGGAGCGCTTTGCGGCCAAGGTCCTTCCGTTCTTCTCAGCGAATCTGACGTTCTCCGAGGCGCGGCCGGCCAAGGCTAAGTAGCGGCGAGACCGCTGTCACTCTCTACGCCACTTTCACCAGCCGCTTGCCGATGTTCTCTCCCTTGAGCAGTCCGATGAACGCCTGGGGAAGATTCTCAAAGCCTTCCACGATGTCTTCGCGGTTCTTGATCTGCCCCGAACGGTACCAACCCGTCATTACCGTTAGAGCGGGACCGAAGCGCGGCGCGAAATCGGTGATCAGGAATCCCTGCATTTTGGCCCGCGCCACGATCAACATAGCCAGCTGCCGGGGGCCCATCTCCGGCTTGGCATTGTTGTACTGCGAGATCTGGCCGCAGAGGGAGATGCGCGCGCCCACGTTGATTTGCGGGAGCACTGCGTCGCTGATTGGGCCGCCCACGTTGTCGAAGTACACGTCGATACCTTTGGGGCACAGCTCCCGCAGCGCGGCCGAATAATCGGCGGCGGTCTTGTAGTTGAACGCGGCGTCGAACCCGCATTCGCTTTTGATCCAGTCGACCTTGTCGTCGCCACCGGCGATGCCCACCGTGCGGCAGCCTTTGATCTTGGCAATCTGCCCGACCACTGAGCCAACCGCGCCGGCGGCGCCGGACACGACGACAGTCTCGCCAGGTTTGGGATCGCACACGTCGAGCAGGCCGAAGTACGCCGACAGTCCCGTGATGCCCAGCACGCCGAGCGCGGTCGTGACCGGAATCGACGGATCGAGTTTGCGCAAACCCTGCCCATCCGAAATCGCGTACTCCTGCCAGCCCATGTAAGTAAGGACGATGTCATCGGGTGCAAAGCCCGGGTTCTTCGATTCGACCACGCGCGCCACCGCCGCACCGACCATGACGCCGCCGATTTCCACCGGTGGCGCATAGCTATGGCCGGTACTCAGGCGTCCGCGCATATAAGGATCGACAGACAGGTACATCGCACGGACCAGCAGCTCCCCGTCATTCAATTCGCGGATCGGCGACTCGATCAGGTTGAAAGTGGAGTCAACGGGCATGCCTGTGGGTCGTGCGGCAAGCACAAACTGGCGGTTAACCGAGGGGCGGAGCGAAGGGCTGATGGCTGACATAGTGTCATGGTATCCCGTCCTGTCGTAAGATGACTTTACAAAGTGGTTGTTTTTGAAGCATTTCTAGGGGAGATTGACGATGAGGGTGAGAACGATTTTTCTTGGGGTCGCTTTTTGGGGGTTGACGGTGTGCGCGAACGCCCAGTGGTTGAACTATCGCGCTGCGGGGACGCCGCGAACGCGGGACGGCAAGGCGAACCTCACCGCGCTCGTGCCTCGCGCGTCCAACGGCAAGCCGGATCTCTCCGGAATCTGGCAAGCCGAGGGCGCTCCTTTTAAGGAACTGGTGAAATACGTCCCCGGCGACGGGGTGAACGGGGTGGGAGAATCCGACCCGTCGCTGTATTTCTTCAACGTCCTTGGCGATTTCAAGCCTGAGGAGGCGCCTCTTCGGCCTGCGGTTGCAGCGGCACTTCGCCAACAAGCACAAGCCGCGCCGCAGAATGGGCCCTCGTCACTTTGTCTGCCCACTACGCCTGTGCCCATCGCCGATGTGGCCCCATCTCCCTTCAAAATCGTCCACACGGCCGGATTGCTGCTGTTTCTTTATGAATCCGACACGGTATTCCGCCAGATCTATCTCGATGGCCGAAAGCACCCGGACGATCCGCAACCATCGTGGCTGGGATACTCGGTGGGCCGGTGGGAAGGCGACTCGTTGGTTGTCGACGCGATCGGGATCAGCGATAAAACCCCGCTGGACATCGTAGGCCACACTCACAGCGACGCTATGCACGTGACCGAACGCTTCCACCGCCGCGACTTTGGCCACCTGCATGTGCAAATTACGATTGACGATCCCAAGACTTACACGCGGCCCTTCACCTACAAATTTACCGACCGGTTGCTGCCCGATACCGATCTCATCGAGTCCTTTTGCACCGAAAACGAAAAGGACACGAAACATATGGCCCTCAAGTGATTTCCTCCGCACAAATCGTCCCGACTGGTAAGGCCCTCGGAGCAGCAATTGAGGGCCTGGATTTAAGAAGCATTGGCGGCCGGGATTTCGAAGTCATCCACCGCGCCTGGCTGGATCATCTGGTGGTCCTGATTCGCGGCCAGCGGCTCACGGATGAAGACCTCATCGCGTTCAGCCGCCGCTTAGGCGATCTCGACTGGGCGCCCGTGCAGGAAACCGGGCGCAGGTTTGTGGAAGGCCATCCGGAGATCTACGTCGTCTCCAATGTGATCGAAAATGGCGCGCCGATCGGCAGCCTGGGCGCGGGCGAGGCCATCTGGCATACCGACATGTCGTACTTGGAAGCTCCGCCCAAGGCCAGCCTCTTGTATGCCCTGGAAGTGCCGCCATCAGGAGGCGACACTTACTTCTGCAATATGTACGCGGCTTATGACCGCTTGCCGGGCACGCTCCGGAGTCGCATCGCAGGACTTAGTCTGAAGCACGATGCAACTTACAATAGCGGCGGCTACGTGCGCCAGGGTCTCACGCCGGTGGACGATCCCTTGACGTCGCACGGCGTCTACCATCCGTTGGTGGTGACGCATCCCGAGACCGGCCGGCGGGCGCTCTATCTGGGCCGGCGACGCAACGCCTACCTCGGCGGACTGTCACTCGAAGAATCCGAAGCGCTGCTCGACGAACTATGGTCGTACGCCGCACGGGACGAAATCGTCTGGCGTCATCAATGGCAAGTTGGCGACGTAGTCTTATGGGACAACCGCTGCACTATGCACCGGCGCGATCCGTTTGCCCCGAACACTCGCCGCGTCCTGCACCGTACGCAAATCAAGGGCGAGGCCCCACCCCAAGAGTGACCACCGCGCAGCGCAGAGCCGCTAAAGGGCCGGGCAAGGTGAGTTTCAACGCCTCCGGAGTGGTTCTTGCGTTACTGTGCGTGCTGTATCTGATCCTGTTTATAAACCGCGTTGGCATCTCCACGGCGGCGCCCCTGATCAGGGCGGATTTGCGACTGAGCAATACGCAGATGGGCCTGGTATTCTCGGCATTCGCCATTCCGTACGCCTTGTTTCAGCTCATAGGCGGATGGATCGGCGACCGGCTGGGACCGCGGCTCACGTTGTCCTTGTGCTGTGCCGTTGTGGGAGCGACCACGGTGCTGACCGGCGCGGCCAGCGGATTCGCCTCACTCTTCGCACTGCGTCTGGCGCTGGGATTCGGCGAGGGGGCCGCATTTCCTACCGCCACGCGCGCGATGACCAGTTGGACTCCCGCGGGGCGCTGGGGCTTCGCACAAGGGATCACGCATTCTTTTTCCCGCATCGGGATCGCAGTGACTCCGCCGCTGATGGCCGGGCTTCTAGTCTTCGCCACCTGGCGCGGCTCGTTTGTGATTCTGGGACTGGTGAGCCTCCTCTGGCTGTTCGCATGGGCCTGGTATTTTCGAAATGACCCGCGAGAGCATTCCGCTGTTACGCCGGCCGAGCTGGCGACGTTACCGGCGCACACCGCCGGCCGGCGCGCGGTTCCGTGGCTGCGCCTGGCGCGGCGCATTCTGCCGGTGACGACAGTCGATTTTTGCTATGGCTGGACATTGTGGCTATTCCTAAGCTGGATCCCAGTGTTCTTCTTCGAGAACTACCACCTGAATCTGCAGGCGTCCGCGCTGTTCTCCGGCGGTGTGTTGTTCGCAGGAGTCATCGGCGATACGGTGGGTGGAGTGGTGAGCGACCGCTTGCTGCACAAGACCGGCAGTCTGGTGGTGGCGCGCCGGTCGGTCATTGTGGCGGGCTTCCTGGGCGCTTTTGTCTTTCTGTTGCCGGTGGTGCTGATTCACAATCTGACAGTGACCGCAATCTGCCTGTCGCTGGCCTTCTTCTTTGCCGAGCTGATTGTGGCGCCGATCTGGTCCATCCCTATGGACATCGCGCCACGCTACGCCGGCACCGCCAGCGGCATGATGAACTTCGGCTTCGCAGTTGCCGGGCTGGTTTCTCCTTCCAGCTTCGGCTACCTGGTGGACCGCACCGGGAGTTGGGTCTTCCCGTTTGCATGCTCGATTTTGCTGCTGCTTCTGGGCGCAGTGCTGGCTTTGCGTTTGCGGCCGGATCGGCCGTTTGAGGAAGTGGGCTGCTGAGAAAAACCAGACACAGGCAGGAATGCCTGTGCTACGAAGACGCTAGAGTGTCTACTTGGGCCTTGTGACAATCGCAAATATTCTACTGGGGTTTTTCGCATGTGCCGTGACGTCGCTCGCCTGCGGCCTTCTCGCAGTGCGCAGCCTGCGGATGGAGCTGGGCCGATGGGAGTGCGTTTGTCTCGGCTACATGATCGGAAGCGCGATCTCCAGCACGATCACGCTAGCGATCGCGTGGTTGTCGCTCGCACGAGAGGGCGTGTTTCTTTCACTGAGCGTCTTGGCTGTAGTTGTGTTGTGGCGGCTGGCGCCTTGGCTGAGAAGTCTATCTGTGCAGGGCATGGCCCCCGGGCACGGGTCGTTGCGACTGTACCACTGGGGCTTTGGTGCGGCCTGGGTGGTTTACGGCGTCATCTATTTCCGCTACGCCCTGGCGCCGGAAATGAGTCCGGACGGCGCGATGTATCACCTGGGATTGGTGAATTTGTGGAACCACGCGCACCAAATGTATCGGATTGCGGATATGTATGCCGCCCTGCCCGACGGTATCGAGATGCTGTTCCTCTTTGCCTTCTCCATCGGCCGTCACTCCGCCGCGGCGCTGGTTCACTTCTCGTTCCTGATGTTGTTGCCGTGGATGATGGTTCTTTACGGCGTCCGGTTCGGGATCTCACGTGGAGCAGCGCCATGCGCTGCGATTCTGGTGTTTGTCACGCCGTTGGTGGGCTGGGATGGCTCAGTGGCATACAACGACGTCGCACTGGCCGCGGTCGTGTTTGCGACGGTATATCTTCTGCAAATGTGGCGCAGCGACAAGCGCACAGGCTATCTGGTCGCGAGCAGCCTGCTGGCAGGCTATGCCTTCACGATCAAGTATACGGGCGGCTTCGTCTTACTTCTGGTTATGGCCACCGTGCTTTGGGAGTTAAGGCGCGACAGCCTCCGGCGCCAGGTGAAGACTCTCGTCATCACCATAGCCATGATGTCTCTTACTCCTCTGCCATACCTGGCACGCAATTGGGTGTGGTATCACGACCCCATCGCGTTTTTCGGGAACTCGATTTTCCGCAATCCTAATTTTCATGTGTCCTTTGAGGAGGAGTATGCCCGTTCGCAGAGGCACCTCAACGGAGTTAGCTGGAGCGAACTTCCGCGTGAGCTGACATTGGGCGGCTCCAAACTGGAGCAGAATCTCGGCCCAGTCTATATTCTGGCGCCCATCGCTGTGCTCGGCTTGCTATGGCCGGAAAGCCGGTTCTTGGTCATCGCGGCGGTCATCGTAGGCGCTTCTTATCTTGGAAACGTATCCGCGCGCTTCCTGATACCGGTTCTGCCCTTCGTTTTAATCGCGATGGCGTTCGTGTTGAGCCGGCTTCCGCGAGGAGCGTGGCTGTTGGGCGCTTTGTCTGTGGCCCAGCTTGTAATGTCTTTACCATGGGTGACGAAGTACACGCACGTACCGAAGATCCCCTACCCCGGTCTTAACCAGGTTTGGTGGAGCGTAGCGTTGCGTGCCGAGCCGGAGGAACGGTATCTGGCGCGTCAGTCAGACGCATATGTAATGTCGCGCGAGATCGAAAGCCGCGTACCTGAAGGTGAGACCGTTCTCTCTTTAGGCGGAGGATTCCTGCAGTCTTATACGACGCGTTTTGTGATGGACATTCAGCGGTCGGCAGAGGCCGAGAAAGCCAGGGATCTGCTCTACGCCAACCGCAACTCCGGTAGCGACGCGGCGCGGCGGTTTACGGCAGTGTTCCCCGAGGCACGCGCACGTCAGTTGCTCATCTTGCAGACAGCGACCGACTCGGGAATGTGGAGCGTCACCGAGATTCGGCTGTGGCATGGAAACCAGCGGATCGCGCCTCCGCCGGTCCAGAATCTGGATGCTTTCCCTAACCCGTGGGATATCGGCTTGGCTTTCGACGGGCTGAACGCGACCCGCTGGAGGTCTTGGGAACATCTGCGTCCGGGCATGCGCATCGGCGTGCGCTTCCCTTCGACTCAGCCGATCGATCGCGTGGATGTGTTAGCCAATGACTTCCAATGGTTCAGCACTTTGGACATACGCATCCAGACGGAAACGGGCCAGTGGCTTTGTCCCGTGTCTGCACGGTGGCGATTTGACCCGCCTGCCGATCTTCGCAAGCAGGCCACCGAGGCGCTGAAACGCCAAGGAATTCACTACGTTCTGATCAGTCAGAGTGCACCGTTTGAAGAGACATTTCGCGACAACCTCCCGGCCTGGGGCATGCACATGGTTGTGTCCACCAAGGAGGCGACACTGTATCAGATTTATTAACACACCGCTCCCTTCGGTCGGTACGCCAGGATAAGCCTGGTTGATCTTGTGAACTGAAAGGAGTTCACCGTGTAAATTGCCTGTTCAGCATGTAGCCGAGTGAGCGCGAGTTCCAGCAATGGGGTTGGCGGACTTGCGAGGCGAACACGCGAGCCGTAACGCAAGTGAACCCGATTCGGCCTCGATAGGAATACGAAGGTGGCCAGTCCTCCCGACTAGGATGAAGCCAGACAAGACCGATGGTGAAGCAACAGGCGCAAGCAGCCATCGGACCTTCCGGGGCGGTTGGGGACAGCGCGCGTGGAAAGATCAGCCGAGGAGCCTGGGAGGCCCTGTCGGGTGGAAGCGCAAGCGACCAACGCGCCGCGGGAATACATAATCGCGGGAGCGGCCCGGCAGGGAGTCGGAGAGGCCCATATTGTGCGCTGAGCAGCGCGTTGCTCAGGGGGGTTGAAGTCCCCCTGGCGCTCGGATGAGGAGCGCCATATCTGAACGCGGGGGTAATGCCTCGCGGGCCGGA